>JAABUM010002025.1_pt1 | contig 28523 bp, 31 predicted proteins | sample 5559161 | NCBI WGS metagenome assembly JAABUM01 (sample SAMN10711868, study PRJNA513369) | rock metagenome | isolation source: Antarctica rocks | place: Antarctica: Victoria Land, Siegfried Peak nord
CCACAGGCACCGCGCCGCTGACGAACCCACTCGCGACCCACGACCCACGACTCACGACCACGACCCGGAGGGGAGCCACACATGGAACCCGAACTGATCGTCGATTACGCCTGCGAGACCGGGGAGGGACCGCTGTGGCACCCCGAGGAGCGGCGACTCTACTGGGTGGACATCCCGCGCGGCGAACTCTTCCGCTACGACCCGGCGAGCGGCGCGCACGAGCGTTGCTATCGCGCGCCGGGCGCGATCGGCGGCTTCACCCTCCAGGAGGATGGCGCGCTCCTCCTCTTCGGCGCGCACGGCGCGATCGGGCTCTGGCGCGTGGGGGTCGTCACGTCGCTGATCGACGGGATCGCGGCGGAGGCCGAGGGACGCTTCAACGATGTCGGGGCCACGCCGGAAGGGCGCGTCCTCTGCGGCACCATGCCGACCCCGGCGGGGCCGGGCCGCCTCTACCGCCTCGATACCGACGGGCGGCTGACGATCCTGCTCGAAGGGGTGACAACCTCCAACGGCATCGGCTTCACGCCCGATCGGCGGCAGGTCTACCACACCGATACGTCGAAACGGATCATCACCCGCTACGAGTACGACGGGGTGACCGGGGCGCTCGCCAACGGTCGCCCCTTCCTCGACCTTAACGGCACCGCCGAAGCGGGGATGCCGGACGGGCTGACGGTCGATGCGGAGGGGTGTATCTGGTCGGCGCGCTGGAATGGCGGCGTGCTGGTCCGCTACGCGCCGGACGGCACGGAGCTGGCGCGGGTCGGTTTCCCGGCCCGTCAGGTCTCCAGCGCGGCGTTCGGCGGCGACGATCTCGGCGATCTCTACGTCACCACCGCCGGGGGCCACGACAAGGCGAACAACGGTCCCGGCGCGGGCGCGCTCTACCGCCTGCGACCGGGCGTGCGCGGCCTGCCGGAGTTCCGCTCGCGGATCGTGATCTAAGCCGACAGGGTACGCGGATCGCGACGCCCCCAGAAGCGTCTCGGGGCGTCGCGATGTCACACGCTCAGGCGGCGTAATTCGGCAAGGTGATGGCGTTGGCGGCCTTCAACGGCGCGTTCATGATCAGCCCCTTCCAGGGCATGTACGGCAGCAGGCGGAAGAGCTGCATGGTGAGCCAGATGTGCGACGGGCGCTGCGGGATGAAGTGCGCGGCACCGTCCGCCCCGAACTTCTGGCACGCCGCGACATACGGGCGCATCACCGCCTCGTAGCGCGCGAACGCCACCCGCTGGTCCCCCCGGCGGCGGCGAGTTCCCCGGCCAGGATGTAGGCACCCACGATCGCCAGCCCCGTCCCCATCCCGGAGAGGGGCGAGGCGCAGTAGGCCGCATCCCCCAGCAGCGCCACCCGCCCGCGCGACCACCGCTCCAGGTGGATCTGACTGACCGCGTCGAAGTAGAAGTCGGGCGCGTCCCACATCGCACGCAACAGGCGCGGCACCTCCCAGCCAACCTCGGCGTAGTGCTCGGCCAGGATGTGCCGCTGCCGTGCGCCGTCGCGTTGATCGTAGTCGAGCGGCGGGGCGGTGAAGTAGAACGACGCCTTCGCCTCGGTGTTGCCCCGCGCGCTGTAGAGCGCCGCCACCCGGCCCGGCTCGCTGTAATAATGCCCGGTGTGATCGAGGCCCAGGTAATTGTCCGTGGTGAAGATCGCCGCGTAGCAGCCGAGGTGCCTGGTAAACTGCGCCTCCGCACCGAAGGTGAGCGTTCGCACACCGGAATGGAGCCCGTCGGCCCCGATTACCAGACCGAAGCGGCGGGGTTCCCCGCGCTCGAACGCGACGCGCACCCCCGCGTCGTCCTCTTCGATGGCGGCGATGGCATCGCCGAAGAGATATTCGGTCTCGCCGCGCGTCTCCTCGTAGAGGATGCGCGCCAGATCGCCGCGCAGGATCTCGACCTCGCCACTCAGGAGTTCGGCGGGCATGCTCGCCAACCGCTGGTCCGCCGCATCGACGTGCCAGACCGCGCCCATGTTCGTCTGTGCCCCCCGGATAGCGCCCAGCAGCCCCATCCGTTCCAGGGCCCGCATCGACTCGCCCCGGAAATCGACGGCGTAGCCGCCCTCGCGCAGCGTCGGGGCGCGCTCCACGATCGTCGGGTTGAAGCCGTACCGCCGCAGCCAGAAGGCCAGCGCCGGACCAGCGATACTCGCGCCGGAGATCAAAATATCGCGATTCTGCATCGGTCCGCTCCTCACATTCATCGCTGTCGTATCGCCCCGTGGCCAGCGGGGATAGACGTGCGGCGTCGCATGGCGTACACTATATCGAGAAATTGCACGTTTGTCTAGTACATTTGTGTGAAACAAGCGTCTGAATCTTGCGAAAGGGCTGCAATGCCGATGAACAATCGCGAGGCACTGCTGAACGGGGCCAAGCGGTGTCTGTACGAGAAGGGATATGGACACACCACCGCGCGTGACATCGCCACGGTGGCGGGGGTCAGCCTGGCGGCGATCGGCTATCACTACGGCTCGACCGAGGCGCTGCTCAACGCCGCGATGATGGCGGCGATCGAGGAGTGGGGAGACGAGATGGGGCGTGCGCGCGGCACCGCCATCGATCCCGCGCTCGACCCGGTGGCGCGTTTCGAGGCGGCCTGGACGGCGCTGCTCGCCTCGTTCGAGACACACCGGCCCCTCTGGGTCGCTTCTTTCGAGGTCTTCGCCCAGATCGAGCGCGCACCGGAAGTCCGTCGTTTCCTAGCCGACGCGATACAGGAGGGGATCGCAGGGCTGGCCGAGTTGTTCCACGGGATCGACAGCGGGACGGAGCCGCACCTGGCCCAGACGGTCGGCTCGTTCTATCAGGCGCTGCTGACCGGCGTGATGGCCCAATGGATGCTCGACCCAGAGCGTGCGCCGACCGGGCGCGATCTGGCCGAGGCGCTACGCCTCGTCAGCGGCGGGCTCGACACGAGCGCGCGCCGGGCAGGCGCTGGCCCACCCGACCCGACCACGGCGGCGGGATAGCCGCGCGATGGGGCGCAACCGCGTCCCCGAGCCGAGCCGGACAAACGTCGCGGAGAATTCATGTCAGATCTTGTGGGATGTGGTATACTTCGTAGTGTGAGGGAACTGAAAGGACCGACAGCATGACGCAAGGCACGATCAAGACCATCCGCGACGATAAGGGCTTCGGCTTCATCAAACCGGATGACAGCAGCCAGGACATCTTCTTCCACAGCAGCGCCCTGGAGTACGGGGTGTTCGACCAGCTCCGTGAGGGGCAGCGCGTCGAGTTCACCGCGGGTACCGACCCCCGCAACCCGGGCCGCACCCGCGCCGAGAAGGTCGAACTCATCAACGATTAGTTCCCTTCTCGGGATATACTCTGGATACCTGTTGAGGGTATCCGCCTAACATTCGCCAATTTCTTCTGCATTCCTTCACGCGGAGCGCCGTTACAACTGTGTAACGGCGCTCTTTCCTTTGTCCGCCCGTTACCAATCGTTGCCAAAACACCGCCACAAGCCCCCGCGCCATGCCTATACAGTATGCTGTCCACTACCGGACACTGGTTCGCCGCATGACCGGGCGGGTACAATCTCCTGCCGACCCGCTGAGCAACAGCGCCTTGAGACGGAGACGGAGAGGGTATCGTGCGCGCGAGACCGAGCGACAGGGCAGCGACCGAGGGAATGACCGACCGGCGTGGGGTACGCCAGTATCGCTATTTCGATCTGATCATGGTCGCGTTCGTCGCGGTCCTGCTGATCAGCAACATCATCGTCGTCAAGGTCTGGCAGCTCGGGCCGTTGCAGATCGGCCCGCTGACGCTCGGCCCCTGGATCACCGATGGGGCGACCTTCCTCTTCCCGATCAGCTACATCTTCGGCGACATCCTGACCGAGGTCTACGGCTACGCCCGCTCGCGGCGCGTCATCTGGGCCGGCTTCGTCGCGATCGGCGCGGCGGCGGCCATCTATAGCGCCGTCGGCGCGCTCCCCGCCGCAGCGGATTGGCCCTACCAGGAGGCGTACACGACCATCCTCGGCCAGGTGCCGCGCTTCGCCGTCGCCGGGCTGATCGCCTTCTGGGCCGGGGAGTTCTGCAACAGCTTCGCCCTGGCCCGCCTGAAGATCCTGACCCAGGGCCGCCAGCTCTGGGTCCGCACGATCGGCTCGACGATCGTCGGGCAGGCGGTGGACACGACGATCTTCGCCACCATCGGCTTCTGGGGGATCCTGCCACCCGGTGGCATCTGGGATCTGATCCGCTTCGGCTTCGTCTTCAAGGTCGGCTACGAGGCGCTGGCGACCCCGATCACCTACGCCGTCGTCGCCTTCCTCAAACGCGCCGAGCAGGAGGACTACTACGACATCGACACCGACTTCAACCCCTTCCGCCTCTCGGTAGAGTCGCGGGCCAGCGAGGTCGTGTCGGCGGATTAAGCCGATACGGCGCGTGGTGGACGGGGTGGACACGTGAGCGGACGGGCCGAGGGCGAGACGGTGTTGGACGAGATCCGGGCGGCGTGCGCGGCGGTGGTCGCGGCGGCGACCTTCGTGCGGATCGACGCGGCGCGCATCCCCGCCTACGCCGCGACCCTCGCGGCGGGGCGCGAGACGCCGGTCTTCGACCGGCAATACCACTTCGTCGGGGACGAGGCGGACACCGCCGCATTCGTCCTCACCCTCGATGCGATCAACTTCGGCTCCGGCTACTTCCCGCTCCTCCGCAAGCGTCCAGGGCTGCCCGGCTACTTCACCGTCTCCCTCGCCCTCAAGGAGCGTTTCGAGGCGCACGGCCCGTTCGATGCCACCACCCTACGTGACCTCACCGCCGACGATTGCCGGGCGCTCTTCGATCAGCCGACCGATGGCGGCGGGCTCGATGAATTGATGGGCCATTTCGCCACCGCGCTCAACGCGCTCGGCGCGCACCTGCTGGCGCACTACAGCGGGCGACCCGAACGGCTGATCGCGACGGCGGGCGGGTCGGCGGCACGGCTCACGGCGCTCCTCGCGGCGCTGCCGACCTTCCGCGACGTGTCGGAGTATCGCGGGCGGCGCGTCCCTTTCTACAAGCGCGCGCAGCTCACCGCCGCCGACCTCGCCCTGGCGCTCGGCGGCGCGGGGCTCGGCGCGTTCGACGATCTCGACCGGCTGACGATCTTCGCCGACAACCTGGTCCCGCACGTCCTGCGCGTGGACGGCCTCCTCACCTACGATCCGGCGCTGCTGGCGCGGATCGCGGCGGGGGAGTTGCTCGTCGCCGGGTCGCCGGAAGAGGTGGAGATCCGCGCGGCGGCGGTCCACGCCGCAGAACTACTCGTCGCGGCGTGCCGGGCGCAGGGCGAGCCGCGCACCGCGCGCGACCTAGATTATGTCTTGTGGAATCGCGGACTGGCCCCGCTCTATCGCGCGCAGCCGCGCCACCGGACGCGGACGACCGCCTACTGACGCCCGTTCGCGTTCGTCACGCCCTACGGCGGTGGTTACGGGCGCGGCTCCGCAGAAGCATCGGGCGGCCCGGCCAGTGGGAGCCAGAAGGTGATCGTCGTCCCCGCCCCCTCGCCCGCGCTCGCCGCGCGCATCCAGCCGCCATGCCGCTCCACGATGTTGCGGCAGATGTAGAGGCCGAGGCCCATGCCGGGCAGGTTGCTCGCCGCCGCGTTCTCCGCGCGCCCGAACGGCGCGAAGATCGCTTCTTCCGCCCCGGCGGGGAAACCGATCCCGGCGTCCCGCACGCTGACGAGCACCCCCGCCTCCACCGCCCGCAACGCGACCGTGATCGTGCCGCCGGTGGGGGAATATTTGACGGCGTTGTCGACGAGGTTCGTGAGCACCTGATCGACGCGGACCACGTCGGCCAGGGGTGTCGGGAGATCGGGCGGGGCGTCCACGACCAGCCGATGGCCGTCGGCGCGATCGTGCGCGCGGTCCAACACCTCGCCCACCAGCGCGACCAGATCGGTGGGGCGCGGGACGAGCGGCAATTGCCCGGTGCGGAGGCGGGCCACATCCAGCAGGTCATCGGTCAGCGCGGTCAGGCGATCGATCGCCCGGTTGAACTCATCGAGGCTCGTCACGAGGCGATCGGGGTCGAGCTGGCCGCGCGCCTGTCGCCGCAGGAGGAGCTGCGCTCCGCCCTTGAGGCCGGTGAGCGGGGTGCGTAGCTCGTGGGCGGCGATCGACAGAAAGGTATCGCGCGCCAGCACCGCCTCCTCCGCCTCTTCGCGCGCGGCCCGTTCCGCAAGCAGTAACCGTTCGCGCTCCCCCTCGGCCACTTTGCGCGCCGTGATGTCGGCGAAGAGGAGGGCGACCTTGCGACTCTCCTGGCCGCCCACGCGGGTGGCGTAGACATCGAACCAGCGCCCCATCTCGGCGGAGCCATCGACGAAGCGGAGCGGCTCGCCGGTCAGCGCGACCCGTCCGTAATTGTCGAACCAGTGCTGCTCCAGGCCGGGCACCAGTTCGCGGGTGGTCCGCCCCTGCACCCCCACGAGGCCGGTCTGGCGCTCGAAGGTCGCGTTCGTCTCGAGGAAACGATAGTCGGTCGGTCGATCGGCGGCGTCGAAGAGCATCTCGATGACGCAGAAGCCCTCATCGATGGCGTCGAAGAGGGTCCGATAGCGCTCCTCGCTCTCGCGACTGGCCGCCTCCGCACGGACGCGCTCCGTGATGTCGCGCCCCTCCGGCACGATGTAGACGACCGCGCCCTGCTCGTCGCGGATCGGGTGGAGCGAGATGTCGAACGTCAGCGCCTCGCCCGCCGGGGTCCGCAACGTCGCCTCATAACGAACGAACTCACCGGTCGCCGCCCGCGCGATCGCCGCGCGCATCGTCTCCGGCGCGCCGGGCGTGAAGGCGAACCAGGGGGCTTGCCAGAAGCGCTGCCCGACGACATCCGCGCGCGCATTGCCCGCGAACTCCAGCGAGGCGCGATTCGCTTCCAGCAACGTGCCGTCGGGGGCGAGCAGGCCGATGTATTCGTAGGTGCCGTCATAGATCGCCCGGAGACGGGCCTCGTTCTCCCGCAACTGCTCCTCGGCGCGCACGCGCGCGGTCACGTCGAAGCCATCGAGGAAGATCCCGGTCACGGCACCGGCGGCATCGCGGATCGGCTCGTAGACGAAATCGAGGAACAGTTCCCGCGCCGGTTCGTCGGCGACGGAATCGATCAGGATCTGCACCGCTTCGCCGACGAAGCGCTCGCCGGTGGTGTAGACGTGATCCATCAGGGCGGGGAAGCCCTGCACCTCGGTCTCGGGGAACGCATCGCGCGCCGTGCCGCCGATGACCACGCGCCCCGGAAACAGGCGCGCGAAGGCACGATTAGCGAAGACCCAACGATGATCCGGGCCGTGGAAGATGGCGATGAAACCGGGTGCTCCATCGAACAGGGCATTGGGCACGCTACCGGCCGGGGAACGGGCCGGAAAATTGGGCGGCAGCGTCATCGGCCTCTCCGGGTAGTCGTGCGCGCATCGGCCAGCGCCCGACTACGGTGGCGACAAAACGCAGCGCGGATCAGTATACCCGATCTCCCCATGCTATCTGGCCCGCCGCGCGCCGGGATCGACCGGCGCGCGGCAAGTCAGGGAACGCAACCACGCTACCCTGTCCACCGCCCGAGCGCTCCGTAGGCAGGAGCAGCTCGCCCACGCGCCCATCAGTCGAGCCGTATCGGCCCCGAATAGCGCCGAATAGCGCCCGACAGCAGCATCAATGTCAGCAAGACGGCCCGCTTCGGCGTCTGGGCCTTGACAATCCGCCCGAATACGCTAGGATTACCCCAAGTGTACGTACACCCCCGCCGTCGCCGATGCGGCACGGAGCGACGCCGTACGTGAGAGGGAACCCGAACGATGTCATTACTCCGCCGCGCCGCCACGATCGTCACGCTCCTCGCCGCGCTGGTCGGCTTCGTCGCCACCCCACGCGCCGCCGCCGCCGGGATCGCCGTGGGCGGGCTGGCCGTGGTCGCCACCAGCGAGGGGGATCTGCTGACCCTGCGCGACGGCCCCGGCACCGCCTTCACCCCCCTGACCGCCTTCGCGGCAGGGACGACGCTGCAAATCCTCGACGGCCCGGTCGCGGACCCCGCCGACATGGCATGGTATCGCGTCGCCTCGGCGGGCCTGGTCGGCTGGGTGGCGGGGCCGTGGCTCGCCCCCGCCGGCAACTCCGGCCTACGCTACGTCGGCGGGAGTGGCGGGGGGGTCCGCCTGCGCGACGCTCCCTCCCTCGCCGGGAACGTGCTGACCGTCGTGGTCGATGGCGCGCCGGTGGCCTTGCTCGGCCAGGAAGCGTTCGCCGACGGCATCGCCTGGACCCTCGCGGACTACGCGGGCACCCCCGGCTGGCTGGCGAGCGACTTCCTGAATATTGGCGGCGGCGGCGGCGGCGGGGCCGCGCCCGCCCCGGTGGCGGCGACTGGGGCGACGGGGGCCGGACTGACGGTCGGCGGCGCGGCGCGCGTGGTCGACACCGACGGCTTCGATCTCCGCGTCCGCGACGGCATCGGCCTGAACGCACCGATCTTCACCGTCGTCCCCGCCGAGACGGTGGTCGTGGTGGTCAACGGGCCACTCCCCGACGAGGGCGGCGCGCTCTGGTACGGCATCAACTACGACGGTGCGTTCGGGTGGGTCGCCGGGCAATACCTCGCCGCGACGAGCGCCGCTCCCACCCCGCGCACGGGCACCCTCCGCGGCTATGGCGGCGGCCCGGTCGCGTCGAATCCGGCGCGCGGCGCGGCGGTCGTCGCCCTGGCGCTGCGCTACGCCGGGGTGGCACCCTACGTCTGGGGCGGGACGACCCCGGCGGGCTGGGATTGTTCGGGGATGGTGGGATGGGTCTACGCGAACGCCTGGGGGGTCGGCCTGCCGCGCGTCTCGCAGGATCAATTCAACTACGGCAACGCGATCCCGCGTGACCAGCTCGAGGCGGGGGACATCGTCTTCTTCGCCGACATCGCCGGACCCGGCATCACCCACAACGGCATCGCGCTCGGCGACGGGCGCTTCATCCACGCGCGCGACGAGTCGCGCGGCACGATGGTCAGTTGGCTCGACGAGCCGCTCTGGGCGTCGCACTATGCGGGGGCGAGGCGGCCGTAGGGTTCGTCAGTCGTCGGTCGTCGGTCGTCAGAAGAGAGAGCAAAAGAGCAAACGCCACGCTCGAACTCCCCGCTGACGACTGACGACCGACGACTTTTTACTCGTTACTTCATAATCTCCAACACCGGCCACGCGATCTCCCAGAGGTGGCCGTCGGGGTCGGCGAAGTAGCCGGAGTAGCCGCCCCACGGGGTCTCCTCCGCCGCCTTCTGCAGCGTTGCCCCGGCAGCGACGGCATGCGCGATCAGTGCGTCCACCTGGGCGCGCTCTTCGCAGTTCTGCGCCAGCGTGAAGCCGCCCTGCCCCCAATCAGCCCCCTGATGGGCGTCCGCGCGCAACTCCTCGCGCGGGAAGAGGCCCAGGATCAGGCCGCCGAGCCGATAGAAGACGATCGACTCCTCCGCCTGCACGGGCGTCCAGCCCAACCCCGCCTCGTAGAAGCGCCGCGCGCGCGCCAGATCGGCCACCGCCAGCGTGATCAGGTTCAGTCGTTGCTCCATCGTCGCCCCCTTCGCTACATCGTCGCGGTCGTCGGAGTCGCCCACAGGAGGCGCTCCGGCCATGCCGCAAGTATCGGCGCGAATGGCCTACGATGTCTTGAAGAAATCGGTCAGGGCGAGGGCGCTCGCCGCGCCGGGGAGGAGGAGGCCGGGCGCAAGCCCCGCCAGTGTGGCGCACTCGCGCGCCATGTGCGCCTGATCGGCGTAGCCCGCCGCCAGCGCCAGCGCCGCCAGTCGCCCCCGCCCGGCTGGTGTGCGCCCGGCCAGGGCGAGCAGCCGTTGTAGGCGGAGGATGCGCGCGAGGCGCTTCGGCTCGTAGCCGACCGCGACCTGGAAACGGCGGCGCAACTGCCGCTCCCCCAGGCCGATCAGTGCCGGGAGGTCGGCCACGCGCCCGTGCGGCTGCCGCGCCAGCCATCCGATCGCCGCCGCGACCTGCGGATCGGGCACCCCCGCCCGCGACGCACGCGCGAGCAGCGCCGCCTCGATCGCCGCCCGCCGCGCATCGGGCGTGTCGGGCGGCGATCGAGGCGGTGAGGGCGTCGGCGTCGCACCAGAGGTCGGCCAGCGGGATCAGCCGGTCGGTCAACTCGTCCGCCGCGAGGGGGAGCCAGGCGGCGATCCGCCCCGGACGGAAGCGCGCCCCCGCGACGATCGTGCCGGACGGCAGGGCGGTCAGCGTCGGGCCAGTGGCCGGGCCGACGACGACCGGCGGGGCCGCGCCGATCCAGAGGATGTCGGCACAGCCATCGGGGAGGACGCGCTGCGCCCCTGCGCCAACCGTCTGCGACCAGGTGCAGACGAGCGCCGCCGCGAGCGGACCCGGCGGGGCGACTTCCCGGTAATCGCTGCCGGGCGCGCTCATGCGCCGAAGACCTGGATGGCGAAGGTCGGGTCGGGCATCTCCGGGTCGAGCGGGAAGATCGGGCGCCCGACGCGCGCGTAGGGGAGGCGGGGGATGTCCTGATCGACCGCGCCCGCCGTCAGCGCCAGATAAGCGGCGCGCGCCAACCCGCGCAATTCCGGCTCCAGATAGCCGATCTTCACCGCCACGACATGCGCCGCGTGCGGGTCCAGCCCGAGCGCCGTGAAGTCGTGCAGGTGATGGAACGGCTTGCGGCGCGAGGTGAGGATGATGCTGACCCCACCGACCCGCAACACCGCCAGCCGCCCGCCCACGCTGTCGGCGGGCAGCAGCGCCGCCACCGTGCCAGTCACCGGCAGCGGCGTGGCATGGACGCGGTCGTTCTTGCCGCCGAGCGTGGCGGAGACGGTGCCCCCCTCGCCCGCCTCGAAGGAGGCCGCGACCGCCGCCGGATCGGTGATGCTGGCGAAGATCGCCGTGCGCGCGCCGCTGGCGAACGGCTCGTGCGCCAGCAGCCGCCCGACGAAGAGCGGCGTGTCGCCGACGCCCCCGGCGGTCGGGTTGTCGCCGGAATCGCTGATCACGATCGGCCCCGCCTCGTGCCCCAACGCCTGGACGATGCACCAATCGGCGTCGCCGACCGGCGTGGAGAAGCCGAAGTCGTGCCGCGCGCCCCAGTAGCGCCCGGCGAGGTGCGCCGCGATCGCGCGCATCCGCCCCTCATCGGTGCCGCTGATAACCACGGTGGCCCCGCTGCGCGGCTCGTCCGCCCAGACGTAGCCGACCCACAGCGAGGCGTCGAGGATCCCCGGTTCCGCAGAGAACCCGGCCAGCTCGGCGTAGATGCCGCGCCCCGGCTCTACCAGCGTGCTCGTCCGTTCGCCGGGGAGGATCACCGGGATGTGGGTCCAGGCGCGTAACGGGCGAAGCCCCCCATCGAGGCAACGGAGCAGATTGGCACAGGCGCGCTCCCGCGTCTCCATCGCGTCCTCGTGCGGCGCCAGGCGGTAGGCGGTGAAGAGGTCGGACTGCTCCACCAGCCGCGCGGTGACGTTGCCGTGCAGATCCATCCCGGCGGAGATGACGCAATGGGGGCCGACCGCCGCGCGCACCGCGACCGCCAGATCGCCCTCCGCGTCGTCCATGCCGAGGACCGACATCGCGCCGTGCAGATCGAGGTAGAGGCCGTCGAGCGGCCCCGCCTCGCGCAGCCGTGCGATCAATTCGTCCTTCATGGCGGCGTAGGCGTCGGCGCGCACGGGGCCACCGGGGAGCGCCCGCGCGTGGTAGCACGGCACCCAGGTCACATCCGTGCGTCCCTGGAAATCCCAGCCGGGCATGAACGGGTAGCGCGCCGCCAACTCCTCGCCGCGCAGGATAGTGAAATCATCCAGGGTGCTCGGCAGGGTGGAGAAGGTACTGCTCTCGATGGCGATCCCGCCGATCCCGATCCGATAGGGCATGCCAAATACCTCCGCGTTCACCCCGCCCCTCTGCGGGGCGGCACCACCCGGAGGATAGCAGGATCGCCCCACCCGCGCGACACTCGCGCCCACCCCCACCATTTTTGCCCGCTCGCCCCCTCCGCCCACTCGCCCTCTCCGTAGCGACCCGAAGCCGAATCCCGATCTGTTCGGACGATCAGGGACTCGGGCGCGCCGATCCGTTACGATTCGACGATCCGGGCGACGCCGAAGAAGATCGGTGCGCGCCCTGCTGTGGATGCTCAGTTGACGACCATCGGCTACGAATCCCTGCGCCACAACGCACGCGGACGCCGCAACGAGGAGATGCCAATGCCCGCCCCGAAGATGCACGCCGACGAAATAGCGACCGATGTCGCGCTCGTGCGCCGCTTGCTTGCGGCGCAGTTGCCGCAGTGGGCGGCGCTGCCGCTCGCGCCGGTCGCCTCCTCCGGGACCGACAATGCCCTCTACCGGCTCGGCGACGATCTGGTGGTGCGCTTGCCGCGCATCGCCGGGGCGGTCGGACAGATCGCGAAGGAACACCGCTGGCTGCCCCGACTTGCCCCGCAGCTCCCGCTGGCGATCCCGGTGCCGCTCGCGCAGGGGACGCCCGCCGAGGGGTATCCCCTGCCGTGGTCGGTCTATCGCTGGCTCGCGGGCGAGGAGGCGACCCTCGCCCGCATCCCCGATCCGCGCGTCCTGGCGACGGAGCTGGCCGTCTTCATCGCCGCCCTGCAACGGATCGACCCCACGGATGGGCCGCCGTCCTCGCGCGGCGGGCCGCTCGCCGCGCGCGACACGACCGTCCGCAGCGCGCTCGCCGCCCTGGATGGCCTGATCGACACCGGGGCGGCGCTGGCGGCGTGGGAGACGGCCCTCGGGGTGCCGGTCTGGTCCGGGCCACCGGTCTGGAGTCATGGCGATCTGCAAGCCGGGAATCTGCTGCTGGCAGGGGGGCGACTCAGCGCCGTGATCGACTTCGGGTGCCTGGGCGTCGGCGATCCGGCCTGCGAGCTGATCGTCGCCTGGAATCTCCTGCCGCCCGACGCCCGCGCCGTCTTTCGCGTCGCGCTCGTGGTCGACGACGCGACCTGGGCGCGCGGGCGCGGCTGGGCGCTCTCGATCGCGCTGATCGCCCTCCCCTACTATCGGCACACCAACCCCATCGTCGCCGAACAGTCGCGGCGGACGATCGCGGCGGTCCTCGCCGAGGAATAGACCAGAGCGGGGCATCGCTCCACCCCACCCCGCTATCTCGCCTCCTCTGCCGACTGCCGACTCCGACCCTTGACAACGCCCATTCACGCAACTATCATAGTTACATGAAACGCGATAGCAAGCTCTCGATCGCCCTCCATATCCTGGCCCACCTTGCCGAAGCGGGCGGGCGCCCGACCGTCTCGGAGGAGTTGGCCGCGCATCTCAACACCAATCCGGTGGTGATCCGCCGCTCCCTGGCCGGGCTACGCGAGGCCGGGATCGTCACCTCCGTCAAGGGGCATGGCGGCGGCTGGACCGTCGCGCGCCCCGCCGCCACGATCACACTGCGCGAGGTCTACGCGGCGCTCGGCGAGCGCGGCGATCTCGTGCCGGTTCGCGAGTCCGACCCGCACGGCTGCCTGATCGCGGCGACCGTGGACGACGCGCTGAACGACTTCTACGCCGAGGCCGAGGCGCTGCTCCTGCGCCGCCTCGCCGACATCTCCCTCGCCGATCTCGCGACGGAGGTCCACCGTCGCTACGCCGCACTGGTCGGTGCGCCGCAACACACCGACGTCCCCAGCGGCTAACCGCCCCCTTTCCCCGACCGCGCCACCGGCCAGCAGCCGCCCCGACACGCACCCCCACGAGTGGTGTGCGCGCGGCTTCGCGCGGCCCGACGCCGTGATGCGCGGCTGAACTCCAGATATCTTCTTCCATCGAGCGGGGCACCGCCGCACGCCGCGCTACGCCGCCGCGTGTCCAAAACAGAGGCGACACACGCTGCGGAAAGGAGGTCCACCACACCGCAAGAGACGAGCTAAACCGACCTTTCCCCTGCATGATCGCCATCCGACCACGGGATGACACAAACGCGAGGAGACAGACCGATGAGCACCGACCAGCAACCGAACCAGACCGAGCAGCAGGGCGGCGAGGGCGAGGCCGCGCGCTTCTGGGAGAACCACTACCGCCAGCACGAACAGGTCTGGAGCGGCAACGCCAACGCCTTCCTGATCGAAGCCGTCGGGCAGCGGGAGCCGGGCACCGCCCTGGATCTCGGGTGCGGCGAGGGCGGCGACGCGATCTGGCTCGCCCGACAGGGCTGGCACGTCCTCGCCGTCGACATCTCGGCGGTCGCGCTGCGACGGGTCGCCGCGCTCGCCACCGCCGCAGCCGTCGCCGACCACGTCGCCATCGCGCGGCACGACCTGGCCCGCACTTTCCCGGGCGGCAGCTTCGATCTCGTCTCCGCCCAGTTCCTGCAATCGCCGCTGGACTTCCCGCGCGCCCAGGTCTTGCAAGCGGCCGCGCGCGCCGTGAGGGTCGGTGGGCTCCTGCTGATCGTCGAGCACGCTTCGACCGCCCCCTGGTCCTGGAATCAAGACCCGGCTCGGCGCTTCCCCACCCCCGCAGAGACCTTGGCCGCGCTCGAACTTGCCCCGAAACAGTGGCACACCGAGCGCCTCGCCGCCCCCACACGCGCGGCGACCGGGCCGGGCGGCCAAACCGCCACCGTCACGGATAACGTCATCGCGCTCCAACGCCGCTGAGTGGGCGGAGTGGGCCAGTAGGCAAGAAACGACGGTACCCACTCGCCCCTCGATTTACTTCGCCCACTTTGCCCACTCGCTTACTCGCCCACGCACTCACTCCGCCCACTCCGCCCACTCACCAGGAGGTATCCCATGCACCACGACGTCATCATCATCGGCGGCAGCTACGCCGGCCTCTCCGCCGCCCTGGCCCTCGGGCGCGCCCGCCAGCAGACCCTGATCATCGACGCGGGGCAGCGCCGCAATCGCTTCGCGCACGAGTCGCACGGCTTCCTGGGACAGGATGGCCGCACGCCGGGCGCGATCGCCGCCGCCGGGCGGGCCGAGGTCGCCGCCTACCCGACCGTCACCTTCCTCGAAGGGATCGCGACGACCGCCGCGCCGCATGAACAGGGCTTCGCGGTCACCACGGCGGACGGCGCGACGCACACGGCGGCGCGGCTGATCCTCGCGACGGGGATGGTGGACGAATTGCCGGACCTCCCCGGCCTGCGCGCGGGGTGGGGGAATGGGATCTACGCCTGCCCCTACTGCCACGGCTACGAGGTCGCGGGGCAGCGGCTCGGCGTGCTGGCGCTGCTGCCGCTGGCGACCCAGCAGGCGAACATGATCCCCGAGTGGGGGCCGACCACCTTCCTCACCAACAACGTCGTGACGCTGACCGCGCCCGAACGCGCCGCACTCGCGACGCGCGGGGTCACGATCGAGGAGGGTGCGGTCGCCGCGATCGTCAACGAGGGGGGCGCGTTCGCGGGGGTCCGGCTGCACGACGGGCGCACGATCCCGCTGGACGCCCTCTTCACCGGGGCCACCGCGCGCCAGGCGAGCCCGCTCGCCGCGCACCTCGGCTGCGCCTTCGACGACACGCCCTTCGGTGCCTTCATCCACGCCGACCCCTTCGGCCAGACGAGCGTGCCGGGCGTCTTCGCGGCGGGCGACGCCTGCACCCCGCGCCCGAACATCGCCGGGGCGGTGGCGAGCGGCTACACGGTCGGCGCGATGGCCCACCACTCGCTGATCCCGGCCCTGCCGCACTGAACCGCGATCAAAAAAGAGGCCGCCCCGCACGTTGCGGGACGGCCTCTCCGCAGTGCCAGGGATCAGCGGCGGAGCCAGCGCGCGCTCAGACTCGCGCCGACGAGCCAGAGGAGCGGGTGGGCCAGCACGACGATCGCGGTCGCCAGCGTCAGATCGGCGACGCTGAGGTGCGCGAACGCGACGACCGCGCCGCCGAGCAGCGCGCCGACGAAGAGCCCGCGCCGCAACGCTACCCCGAGGAGCAGGCCCGCGCCGAGGCTGACCAGCGCGGTTAATGCCAGATAGAAGGCCGCGCGCCCCGTGCCCAGCGTCAGGAGCGGCGCGACGTCGGTGCTGCTGGTCAGGCGGTTCGGCGGCAGAATCAGGCGATCGCAGATCAACGTCGCCAGCACCGTCAGCATCGTCACCCAGATCGGCACGACCCAGCGCTGCCCGGCGGCGCGCGCGAAGCCACGTACGAACTCCGGCTGCGGGGCGACCCGCGCGGGCGGGGCCTCGGGGCGGACGAGCAAAGTCGGCTCGGTCGGCGGCAACGGCGTCGCCCCCGCCGCGACGAGGCGCTGTTGCAGGGCGAGCAGCTTGGTGCCACAGGTTGGGCAATGGCTCCCACCGCCGCGCGTGTAGACGACCTCGCAATAGGGGCAGAGGGTGGAGCCGGGGGGCGCGGATTTCGCCCAGCGATACGGCGTGGCGGTCGCCATAGTCGGTGTCCCTTATTTGTCGGCCTTGTCGGCATCGGGCGCAGCGGCGCAACGTGCGAGTTGCCGGAAGATTGTAGCACGAGACGGGCGACTCGTGAGGCGGGAGAGAGGATGTTGGCCGCAGAGACGCAGAGACACAGATAACGGACGGGGGATAGAGGGGACGAGAGAAGGGACGGAACAGGAGACACAGGGGCACAGAGGACGACAGGAGAAAGAAGGTATTGAGGCGTTCCAATTCCCGGAGGGGACATTGTCCCCCGGAGGCAGTGCGCCCTTCATGGGTGCAGTGTGCCCTTCATGGGTACTTCGTGACGGCATGAGCCGCCTTCAGCCGGGACCGTGTCCCCCGGAGGCATTGCGCCCTTCATAGGTATTTCAGTCCAACGGCTCACCCACACCCCAACGACATCACCCATCTCAACCAGACCACTCAGCGCGCCACAGCCCACATCCCGGCACCAAGAAAAACAACATCGCCCGCCTGGACGTAGAAGGGTGCGAAGGGGCGATTTGCCCACGGTCGGTACGGGCCGACCGACGAGTTTTACCGTTCGGAGGAAAAATGCGCGCGATCATCGGTCGGGGGCGAATACTGTTCGCCGGATTCATCATGGTGGCACTGTGCTGGGGGTTGCTGCCGGCCCCGCACGCGGCGGCGGCAGCGGAAGCGGCGGCGGGCGGACGCTGGTGTCCGCAACAGGCCGCGCCCTTCTGCTCGGAGAACGCGTTCCTCGATTTCTGGCAGGCGGTGGATAGCGAGACGGGCGGCTACGCGCTGGACATCATCGGCTACCCGATCAGTCCGACCTTGCGAACAGTTCAGGGTACGACCGTCCAGTTCTACGAGCAGGCGATCTTCGAGTGGCACCCGGAGAACGCCGTCGCGTACCAGGTGCAACTGACCCGCCTCGGGGCCACCGCGATCGATCTCGATACCACGCTCGGCCTGAAGGACGAGCAGAACCGCAGCCCGGAGGCGTGCCCCAGCAACAACACCTGCGTCCTCGCGTCGCCGACGAACCACAGCCTGCGCGGCACCTTCCTCCAGTACTGGCTCGGCAATGGCGGCCTGCCGGTCTTCGGGTACCCGTTGACCGAGCAGTTCCAGCTTAACTACAACGGCAAGCCGATCACGGTCCAGTACTTCGAGCGCAACCGCTTCGAGGCGCACCCGGAGAACACCGATCCGCGCTATCAGGTGCTCCTCGGCCGCCTCGGTGCCGAAACCCTCGCCAACAATATCGACGAGGTCAAGGGGTGGACGGTCGTGGCGACACCGAATTACGGGGATGTGCGGTAGACGAGTGGGCCAGTAGGCGAGTCGTCGGTCGTCAGTCGTCAGAAGGAACAGGGCCGTCCGCGCGCATGGCGTGGGCGGCCCTTTCGCGTGTGGGAGGGGTATGGGGCGGGGCGGGGGCGGCACGAATGCTGCGCCGGTGCGGTTCGGTGCGCGCCGCTGCGTGCCGGAGGGGAAGAGGGGAAACAGGAAGACATCGCGCGCCACATCGTCCGCCTGCGCCGGTGGCCGTGCCGACGCATCAGGCCCAGGCGGGGCTTGCGGCGGCTGTCGCCAGGTGTCTTCGCCCACCGCGAAACAACGAAAACCATACCCCGCGATCTCGGCGCAGGAGTACGGTGTCGCCGTGAACGCGACCGTATGGCCCGCCGCGTGCAACGCCCCGGCCAAGCGGGGCCAGCGGCCGCCAATGCCCTGCACCAACTTGCGTCGTCAGCAACACGCGCATCGCGACCCGCCGCTCGCGCTCGGCGAGCCCTATCGTCGATCATACTATGGAGAGGCCACAGTATCGCCCGCGCCACCCGCGCCACCCGCGCCACCCGCGCCGTCAAGCAGCAGTCGCCGCGCCTGTCGCGTGCTGTCGCTCGGCGGCGCGCTCGTGTTGGGTCGAGGACAGGTGACCGGTGTGTGTGCGTCGCAGGGATAGTCGTCAGTCGGCGGCGTCCTCGTCCACGTTGGTGCGCCAGTACCAGCGGCAGACCTTGCGTCCCGTACCGGCCTCGGCCTGTTTGATCAGTCCCGCCGCCTCCAGCGCCCGCAGATGGGTGAACGCGACCGAGCGTGCGAGGTGCAGCCGCGCGCCAATCTGCGGCGTGGACAGTGGCTCGCGGGTCCGACTCAGCAAGATAATCAGTTCACGGCGGGTGTCACGCCGCGGCCCGAGATGTCGTCCCTCCCCAGGCATAACACTGCTCCTATCGTAGCGTCGTCCGGCCCGATATAGGGCCACCCCCTTAGGATACGACGCGGCGGCCCCATTCCCTATCGCCCCTTAGAGTTGAGTCGGGTCGGGAGGTTTGGGCTATACGCCGCCGCCATACGGCGGAATAGACCCCGTTGCGGTCGCCCGTCACGCCCCCCGCCACTGCTTTCGTACTTCACCACTCGCCCAGCGGCTCCCCCTTGAGGGGATTCGCCCGCTCCGCCCCCTGCCGATGCGCTATCATGGCGCCGCCGGGGCTCCGCCCGGCTGGCGACAACCGGACCAGCGAGATGGAGGCGAACCGATGGCCGATTTCGGCGCGAGCGAGGCGTATCTGCACGAGCACGACGCGCGACAGCTCGAACAACTCAAGGAGTTTATCCGCATCCCCAGCATCAGCAGCCTGCCGGAACACCGGGGCGATGTGCGCCGCGCGGCGGAGTGGGTCGCTGAACGCCTCCGCGCGCTCGGGGCGCAGGGCGTGGAGTTGCTGCCGACGGCCGGGAACCCGGTCGTCTACGGCGAGTGGCCCGCCCCCGCCGGTGCTCCGACCGCCCTCCTCTACGGCCACTACGATGTGCAGCCGCCCGACCCGCTCGACCTCTGGGAGACGCCGCCCTTCGAGCCGACCGTGCGCGCTGGCCGCCTCTACGGGCGCGGCGCGGCGGACGACAAGGGCAATATGTTCTCCCCGCTCGCCGCGATCGAGGCGCTGCTCGCGACCGGTGGGAGCCTGCCGATCGGGATCAAGTGCATGTTCGAGGGGGAAGAGGAGATCGGCTCGCCGAGCCTGCCCGCCTTCGTCCGCGAAAACGCCGCGCGCCTCGCGGCCGATTTCGCCCTCTGCGCCGATGGCGGCATGTGGGGGCCGGATCAGCCCTCCCTCACCGTCGCCTCGAAGGGGATCGCGGCCTGCCAGCTCGATCTCCGCACCGCCAACACCGATCTCCACTCCGGCCAGCACGGCATGGCCGCGCCGAACGCGGTGGAGGCGCTGGCCCGCCTCGTCACGACGATGCACGACGACCAGGGGACGATCACGATCGACGGCTTCTACGACCCGATCCGCGACCTGACCGCCGAGGAACGCGCGCAGATGGCGGCGATCCCGTTCGATGAGGACGAGTATCGGCGGGGGCTTGCGCTCCCGGCCCTCTGGGGGGAGCCCGGCTACACGGCGCTGGAGCGACGCTGGGCGCGGCCCTCGCTCGATCTCAACGGCAGCTGGGGGGGCTTCAACGGCGAGGGACTGAAGACGGTCACGCCGTGCGAGGCACACGCCAAGATCACCTGCCGCCTCGTCCCCAACCAGGAGCCGGGCGCGGTGCTCGACCTGATCGAGGCGCACGTCCAGAAACATTGCCCGCCCGGCGCGACCGTGACCGTGCGGCGCTTCGGCGGCGCGGCGCGGCCCTTCGCGATCACCCCGGATCATCCGGCGCTCGCCGCCGCTGGGGAAGTCCTGCACGAACTCTACGGCAAGGAGCCGTACGTCACCCGTGCGGGCGGCACGCTGCCGGTCGCGGAGACGCTGCAAACGGTGCTCGGCGCGGACATGGTCTTCTTCTCCTGGGGGATGCCGAACGACAACGTCCACGCCCCCAACGAGTCGTTCCTACTCGACGCCTTCCTCGCCTCCCGCCGCGCCTACTGCCTACTATTGCCGGAGCTGGCGCGGGTGTATGCGGCGAAGTAGGGCCAGTAGGCAGTAGGCAGTATTCAGTGGCGGCGAAGGAGCGAGCGCTTCTGCCGACCGCCGAGCGCTTGCCAGGGATTCGCCGATACCGTGAGCCTCCCAACAGCACCGCCACTGCCTACTGCCTACCGCTCACCGACTACTCGCCCCCTGGCACCCATCTTGCTCCTATGCGCCGTAGAGAAGCGCAGCGACGGCGTGGACATCAACGGCGCAAGGAGATGGCGATGAGCGAGGGGCACAAGACCGATAATGGCGAGCGGTGCGGTAATTGCGGCACGGTCAACCCGGTCGGACAGGACAAGTGCGTCAACTGCGGGCAGCCGCTGACCGCCTCGGCGGACGAGGGGATACGGACGAATATCGCGGCGACGAACGACGAGTCGCTGATGGGCGGTCGTAACGCGGTCTCCCCACTCGGCGGCGGCGAGTCGGTTTTCGACGCCCCGGACGACCCAAACCGCCGCGACATCCTGATGCCGGACATCCCGACGCGCCCGGCGTAGACGATAGTTCGTAGACGGTGGTCCGTAGAGATACAAAGCGGAGGCCCCGCGCTCACAGTGAGCGCGGGGCCTCCGCTTTAGCATGAGATATGGCACCCGCAGGATGCTTGACTAGCCCAGTCCCCCGAGGGGGCGGTGCTCCCAAGCCGGGTCTTGAGGCTGCGCCGGTGCCGCACATGGCGGCACCCTCCAGCCGGGGACAGTGTACCCATGAAGGGCATACTCTCCCCCGGAGGTATCGCGCCCTTCATGGGTAGCGGCTGCCCTTCGTGGGTGCTTTAGGCCAACGGCAACCCACGGCGATAGGGCAGTTAGGTTCGCCGCAGCCACCCACCCCAGATACCTTTTTGCTCGCCGCTCTAGCATTCGCCCGAACGACGCTCCTGCGTGGGATCGCCATTCGGGCCGTGGACGGCTGGCACGCCGGGAAACGCGGGCCGACCTCAGTAATCGGCGTTCAACTGGATGAGTTGCAGGTAGTTGCCGTCCAGGTCGAGCAGCGTGCCGAAGAGGCCGTCGGGCCGCTCTTCCAGCGGGACCAGCCAGGAGACACCCAGCGTATCGAGGTGTGCGGCGGTGCCGCGCGCGTCGGCGACGTGAAAGTTCAGGATATACCGCCCCGGTTCGTGATTCACCGGGCCGACGTCCGTGCGACCATCGATCAGCAGGGCGGTCGCGCCGAAGTCGATGAAGCCATGCTGGTTCGTTGTGCGCTCGAAGGCGGCGCAGTACCAGTCGCGCAAGCGCTGTGGCGCGGAGCTGCCGAGCAGGATGCTGCCGAGTGTCGGGCCGTTCATCGTCTCCTCCGCGCGATCTCGTCGCCTCCGCCACGCCAGCGCCCCTCGGACATTGCCGGGCTATCTCGGGGGCGACTCGGCCCGCGATCGACCGCCGATCATCGCGGATTCCTCAGTGGCATTGTTTGTCGGTATGGCTGGCCTCCGAGGGAATGGGGTCGTCGGAGCGACCGGCGGCGAGCCGCGACCACTGCGCGATCGGGCGCCCGTCGTAACGGAACGCATCGCCGCGCTGCGGCCACCCCTCAGGCGAGTCTTCCCAGTTCTCCTGGCGGCCATAGACCGTCATGTCGAGCATCCCGTAGGAGTTGCCCAGGGTCTCGCAGCCGCGCGCGGTGGTCCAGTGCGCAGGCCGATCATACCTGGAGGGCCTCGTATATCTCGACGGTGCCGGGGACACCGGTACTGCCGAACGTGCCGAGGTGCGGGCAGTCCTGTGCGAGTGCGGCGACGGCGTCCAGACTCTCGGCGGCGATGACCGTGTACCCGGTCAGTCCGGAGGGTGCGCCAGCAGTGCTGGTTCCCCCGGGGGCGAGCGTCAACGCGGGAATGAAGGGGGTGCCACGGTCGATAACCGCCGAGCCCAGGCTGCCGAGCCACTCCACCCAGGCCAGCGCGACCCGCCCGGCTTCACCCGCATCGCTCGGGTGGGTGCCACCGACACAGACCAGCATATAGTTCGCCATTGCCGCGCTCCTTGCACTGCCGGGGGATAACCCCGGAGCTGATACCGGGCCAGACGACCCGGCGATGAGGTTGCAGAATCTCCGTTTGTTGAACGTGTCACGCCCGGTCATGATGCAGGCGTACCGACGCGCTTTCGAGACGGTGGCGCGCGCCGTCGCGCGCGTCCCGGCTTCGTACCTGTGCTCCGTTCATTCCGCGAAGTCGGGGCTCGCGTCGTGCGCGACCGCCGCGCGCCCCTTCGGCTCCTCCCAGTCCTCCTGGCGACCGAGCGCGGTCAGATCGAGGTAGTAATACGCGCCACCGGTCGCCTCTTCGCCGCGCGCAAAGGTCGAGTAGGTATGGAAGACAGCGTCGCCATCGCGCAGGAAGCAGCTCGTGCCGGGCCGCTCGAGCGGCCCATCGCCCGTGACGTACCCGGCGGTGCCCGCCTGCTCGTGCTCGGCCTTGCTGCGATAGTTGTACTCGATCGGGGCGACCGCTTCGTCCAGGGTAACGTGGAAGTCGTAGTTGAAGTCGCTGCCATACGAGGAGTACCAGGGGAAGGTCCAGCCGCGCGCCGCTTTGGTCCGCGCGAGCTTCTCGAAGGGCGCGCGGGAGATCACGACCAGCGTGGTATCGCGCGCGTGCAGGTGTCGGCGCAGCCCGTCCGAGAGCTCGTCGGCCCCGGCGGTGCAGCTCGGGCAACCCGCATCCCAGTCCGGGCCGAACATGAAATGGGTGACCATGAGCTGACGGCGTCCTTCGAACAGGTCGAGCAGGCGCACGGTGCCGTCCGGCCCGGTGAACGCATAGTCCTTCTCGATCCTGACCATCGGTAGCCCGCGCCGCGCCGCGCTCAGCGCGTCCCGCCGCCGCGTGAACACCTTTTCCTCCGCGAGGAACGCCTTGCGCGCCGCCACCCACTCGTCCTGTGACACAATCTGCGGTAGAGCCATCGTCATCCTCCTTGCGCCAAACATGCCCTTCAGAATGGGCCAGAGCACGGAATCGGCGGCGTGAAGTCGTCTACGGTACGCCGCGTTCGCGGACCGAATGCGCCAGTACCTCCGTCGCCCGCCTCGCCCGAACCAGAACAGATGTTCATGGTAACAGAACAAGTGAACGGCGTCAACATACATCGAGCGACGCGTACGGACGCCGCGCCGCGCCTGGGCTTGTGTTGTCGAGGGGCCTGTGCTGGTCGGGGGGGCCGGTTATAAACCGCGCTCAACCATGTCGATCAGGCGCTGCCCGATCGCATCGATCTGGCGATCAGCGAGGCCGCGCAACGGCCCGCCGATGGCGAGCATCGCCAGGCCATGCACCGCCGACCAGGCCAGGAATTCGGCGTTCGGGCGTCGGTCAAGCGGCAAGGCCCCCGCTTCCACCAGGCCGTCCAGCGCGGCGACCAGGAGTTGGAGCGGCGTCAGGCCGCTGCTCCCGGGTCCGGCCACGCTGCCAGGGCCGTGCACCGCGTCCGGGACGGCGAAGGCGGTCTGGAAAAGCCCCGGTTCGGCCCGCGCGAAGCGGAGGTAGCCGGTGCCGACCGCGCGCAGGCGAGCGCGTGCGGCGGCGAGCGGTTCGGGTTCGGGGGGCAATGCGGCCAGCGCTTCCTCGATCGCCACGGCCAGCGCCGACAACGCCGCCGCGCAGACGGCATGGAGCAGCGCGTCGCGGTCGGCGAAGTGCCGGTAGGCGGCGGCGGGGGAGACGCCGACCCGCCGCGTCGCCTCGCGCAACACGACCGCGTCCGGCCCATCCGCGCGCGCCAGTTCGATGCCCGCCGCGAGCAACGCGCGACGCAGATCGCCGTGCCGATAGGTGTCGCGTATCGGGCGAATCTCCGCACTCACCAAGATCACCGCCTCATGTTGACAGCGTACACTTGCCTTGATATACTGAACACCTGTTCGGAAACGCGCTGCGAATTCCCGATAGCCAGAGGAAATAATACCCGAAGGCCCCGCCACGCTGGCGATCGGGCCTCGTGGGGGGCGCTTGACAGTCGTTGCCCTCAACTGCTGGTGGTGTGTTATGGTGAGGGAGGGTACCGATGGAGACAGTGACATCGCGCGACGGCACGACGATCGCGTTCGAGCGCGCAGGGGCCGGCCCCACGCTCATCTTCGTGGCCGGCGCGCTTAATGATCGCGCCACGCTCGCGCCGTTGGCCGCGCTCCTCGCACCGCACCACACCACGATCATCTACGATCGGCGCGGGCGCGGCGATAGCGGGGACACCGCCCCGTACGCGGTCGAGCGAGAAGTCGAAGACCTCGACGCCCTGATCGCCACGGTCGGTGGCGCGGCGGATGTCTTCGGCTTCTCCTCCGGTGGGGTGCTGGCGCTGTTGGCGGCGGCGCGCGGGTCGGCCATCCCCCGACTCGTGCTGTACGAACCGGCCTTTCCGGTCGACAGCGAGACGATGCGGTGGTCCGCGCCGGACCGCCCCGAGCAGATCGCCGCCCTGATCGCGGCGGGGCGACCGGGCGACGCGGTCGCGCACTTCCAGGAGAGCGTCGGCCTGCCCCCCGCCATTATCGCAGGGATACGCCATGCGCCGTTCTGGCCGGGACTGGAGCGGTTGGCCCCGACCCTGGTCTATGACACCACGCTGACGCGCCAGGGGCTCCTGCCGGTCGAGGCGCTGGCCGCCGTGACCACGCCGACATTGGTGTTGTACGGCGAGACAACCTTCCCCATCCTGCGTCTGGCGGCCCAGACCGTCGCGGACGCCCTGCCGCACGCGCAACTCCGCGCGCTGGCGGGCGTGGGGAATCACCATGTCGACCCCGAGGCGGCCACGCCGGTGATCCGAGCGTTCCTCGCGGACGAGCAGCCGACCGCCTGAGCGCCCGATCATCCGCAACCGAACGGCGTCCGGGTACGCCGAGCAAAGGGGGCGGGGCGGAGATTGTTCTCCACCCCGCCCCCTTGCCGTGCTACACAGCACGATTGGCTGTCTGTCGCCAGTTCCCGTAGGAGATGGCTCCCAAACGGGTCTTGAGGCTTCACCGATGCCGCACATGGCTGGCCGCAGTCGGGGCGGTGTCCCCCGGAGGCATTGTGCCCTTCATGGGTAGGAGCTACTGCCCTGCATGGGTAGTTGCCACCGGAGCAACGGGCCAACATCCTCTTTCCCGCTCAGCGCCACTGCGCGTCGCGCGGGAAGACCGATGTGGTGCGCTTCGCCTGCGATGGCCCCGCGAGGACGCCGGACGCGACCGCCGCCGCCCAGACCTGATAGTGCGGGGCCGCGCGGTGCGCCTCCAGCGCGGCCTCGTCGCGATACACCTCGTAGAAATAGTAGCGATCCGGGTCTTCGCCGTCCTGCAAGACATCGAAGCGCAGGCAACCCGGCTCATCCTCGCGGGAGCCGCGCGCATCCTCCTCGATCGCCTTCAGGAAATCGTCGCGCCGCTCCGGCTTCACCTGTACCGCGACCCAGATCGCGAACATCACGCCCCCCTTTCTTCACAAGACCCCGCTCGTCCGCACACGATACCGACCGCGCGATTCTCGCACATCCGCGACCGCCCGCCCCCGCCGCGCTATGGTCGGACCGTCGGAGCCGCCGCCGCTCGCTGCGGGGAGCCGACCGTCTTGTCCGGCACGGTCGGCGGGCACCGGCGCGCTCCTTCTCGAAAGACTCGATACCGCCCGGCGTCGCGGGCGAACGGTCGGGCCGACGCTCAACGCGGCACGAGCCCGAGGCGAGTGTATTGCTCCTCCGGGGCCTCGCACGCCTGGAGATGCGCGGCGATCCGCGCGGCGAAATGAACCTCGCGCGCCGGATCGTCGAGCGGCGTCACCTGCCCCGGATCGGCGATCACATCGAAGAGCTGGTGGCGCGCGACGTAGCTCGGCTCGTCGGCGTGGTGCTGCGGCACCTGCCCTACGACCGGGATCTTGTAGAGGGGCAGATTGTAGGTGTGGCCGAAGTAGCGCCCCATCTCCATCCGTTCGTGGACCTCGCGCGGGTACCAGGCGTTCAGCCCCATCACCGGCATCGCGGTATAGGCGTGCAGCGGCCCGGCATCGGCATTGACCGGATTTCGCATGTAGACGTAGCGGCCGTCGGTGATGTTGGTCGCCTTGCCAAAATACCCGAAGAGCGCATCCTCGCGCAGCGTCTCCCCCGCGATGGCACGACGCAGCGACTGGCCCTGGACGTGGGGCGGTGCGGCCAGCCCGAAGTAGTCCAGGAAAGTCGGCATCACATCGATCGTCTGGGTCAGCGCGGCCACGCGCCCGCCCGCGCCCGCCCCGCCCGGTTGGCAGACGATCAGCGGGATCCGCACGATCTCGTTGTAGAGCGGCATGAGATTCTTCAGCCAGTAATCGTGCTCGGCCAGCAACGACCCATGATCGGTGGTGAAGACGATCAGGGTATCGTCCCACAGCGCCAGCTCATCGAGCGTATCGAGGATTTTGCCGACCCAGTGATCGGTCATCGTCAGCAGCCCGGCGTAGCATTTGCGGATGTGCGCGATCGCCTCGGGCGACTCGGCCACCTCGGCCACGCTCGGCCAATCGAAGTGCGGCCCTTCCCAGGTGTCGCCGTAGAGTTCACGGTACTTGTCGGTGCAGGAGAACGGCTCGTGCGGATCGAAGATCTCCACCTGTAAGAACCAGTTGTCGGCTCCCCCATTGGCCCGGAGCCACTCGACCGCCGCCTGTGCGGTGCGCGGCCCGGAGAAATCCTCCTCGTGTTGTTGGCGGGTCCGATTCTTGGCGTTCTGCTGGCTCAATTGGCCCAGATGGTCGGGCAGGGCCACCGCATCGACCAGCGACACCCACGGATCATGCTCCTGGCCGCGAAAGAACTCCCAGGTGTCGAACGCGGTGTGGTAATTCTCCCCGCCAAGCTCGAAGTAGTGATCGTGGTCGGTCAGCAGATGGCTGAAGACGCCGCCGCGTCGCAACTCGCGCGGCAACACATCGTCGTACGGCTCGATCGGCCCCCAACCGCGATAGATGAAGTTGTGCCGCCCGGTCATGAACTCGCGGCGGGCGGGCATACACGGCAGCGAGCCGACCCAGTGATTATCGAAGACGATGCCCCGCTCGGCGAGACGCTGGATATTCGGCGTGTGAACCCAATCGTTGCCGTAAGCGCGGAGATAGTCCCGCCGCAGCGTATCCAGGACGATAAAGAGCGCTTTCATCTCTCCCCACTGCTGCATCGTTGCGCGCCACGCCCGCCATGCGCGGCGCTCGCCAACCGGCCCACCATCACCACCGAGAGCGCGGCATCCACCGCCGACGCTCGACGCCGCGATTCTCTCACCGCCCGCCCATAAATCAAAATCTCTCCCTTCATCGACGCCCGCCAGGGTGCGATCGTCGGCACCGTGGCGGCTCCCCCCGCCCGCACCCTCGCCGAGGGTGCCGCAAGGAGTCCGCCCCCCCCCGAGAATTGCGGGGATCCGGCGGCCTCTCGATGGGCACGCACGGGGCGCTCCAGATCGCCGTGAATCATCCGAGCGTATTCGGGATCGTCGGCGCGCACAGCCCGTCGTTCCGGCTGCGCGCCGATGTGCCATCGTACTTCGGCAACGACGCGGAGTACGCCCGGCGCGACCCGATCCGACCGATCGCGGCGCACCCCGAGATCGCGCGCACGCTCACCCTCTGGCTCGATCACGGCACCCTCGATGGTTTCCGCGACGGGCAGCAGATCTTAGAGCAGGAGTTGGTCGATCTGGGGATCCAGCACCAGTTCCACAGCTGGGAGGGCGACCATTCGGGCGTCTACTGAGGCGAGCACATGGGGGGCTATCTGCGCTTCTACAGCGCCTCGTTCGCCTACGCGCGGTAAGGTAAAGCCCTCACCCTGGCGAGCATTCGCCCGCCACCCGCCGCCCAAAGGGCACCCGCCAAATTGGGAGAGGGGCCTGCTGGGTGGGGCAGTGGCGTCAGAAACGTTCCGGTCCCCGGAGGGACTTTGTGGCGGCGCAAGCCGCCCTTAGCCGGGGCAGTGTGCCCTTCATGGGTATTTCGACCCCGGACCCACGCCCATAGCGGCACTGCCACCACCCTCACCCCCGCCTCACTGCGTTCGGCACCCCCTCTCCCCATCCGAGGAGAGGGGGCATCGCCGTTACTAGGGCGTGTCCTCAGTTGAGGAGGATGACCGAGGCGGCGAGGTGGATGGCGGCGAGGAAGTTGCGCCGGGTCTTGTCGTAGCGGGTGGCAATCGCGCGATATTGTTTCAGGGCGCAGAAGAAG
>JAABUM010002026.1_pt1 | contig 28514 bp, 29 predicted proteins | sample 5559161 | NCBI WGS metagenome assembly JAABUM01 (sample SAMN10711868, study PRJNA513369) | rock metagenome | isolation source: Antarctica rocks | place: Antarctica: Victoria Land, Siegfried Peak nord
AGTCGCAATCACCCCAAGACCAGATCGGACAAAGCGTCGTTTCGACATAGGGACCTCCGGGTCCGTACACAGTGCGAGACCCCTGCGGAACTCGACGGCGAGACTGTAGACCTAAGACCGGCGTAAAGGACGCATCGGCAGGCAAATTTTGCCGGGCACAGACAGCAGGCACCAGATTCCGGATCAGGATGGCGAGTCCCAACTTTCATGTCTGCGAGGTCCCAACTTCGGTTCGGGTCGGCCCAGCATTACGACGACCAGTGGCAGTGGCGGTCGGTGCCCAGACGACGCACTGACTGCCGACATCGACCGCTCCCGACGCTTTTACGACGACGTCTTTGGATTCACGGTCGCATACGAGATGCCGGCCGACGCCGACGCTCCAACCAGGGAAGCCCTTGGCTTCCTGTTCGGCGGGGTGATCTACCACGTCGGCGATGGACTGTTCGGCCTGCGACCTGTTGCGGGTAGCTCTGACCGGTTCGACGAGGATCGGGTCGGACTCGATCACGTCAGCTTTGCCTTACCCGGCCGTGCCGACCTCGACGCAACAGCGGCTGTACTCGACGATCAGGGCATCGCCCATGGCGGGATCAAGGACATCGGGGTGCGCCTTCATCCTCGAGTTCCGCGACCCAGACAACATCGCCCTCGAACTCTTCGCCCCCGCCACCTGACCGACCCCACCCTCACTCAGGCTTCCCCCTCAGCGACCTGATCGACGCATCCCAGGACGCTGCTGACCGAAGGTGACGTTGGCATGGCGATTGTCAACCTCACTGTGGCGCACACCTCCAGGTGACAGTTGTGTTAAGGGCGTGGACTCCCGAAGGCGCCAATGGAGATGGCCGTCGCCGTCGGCCGGACCGCAGTCGCGGTGGCGCTCCTTACCAAGCGGCCATCTTGCGCTACCAGAACCTCTCCAGTCCCGCCGGACCGAAGCACCACTGAATCTAGGCTCGGAGCATGATCGCCACCGTTCAGGTCGCCGACCTCGGGCCGGTCGACACTTCGAGCGGTTCTGCGCCGGCCGAGCCCGAGTGACACGCAAGGTCTGAGGGCGGCGGGTCGGGTGATCTGCTCAGTCGACGGGCCACGACGCCATCCATCATGGTTCACCAGCACCTATCGAACCCGCGGGCGACCCGCCGGCGTAGGACGTTTGCGCCGACTCGACGGCTCAATTCGCCCATGCCCTTGTCCCTCACCCGGTGAAGTTGGCCCTTGTAGGTGCCATTACGCCAGCGTTGGCTCAACCAACTTGGGGCTCGCTAGAGGAAGGTTCCGGCTCCGGCGATGGCGTCCCAGAAGTACAGGCTGTCGTACTTGACTGGCGCTCCGCTGTGGAGTGCCTGGACAATTTGGCCGTTGCCGACGTAGACGGCGACGTGGCCCATTAAAGAGTCGTTTCCGTTGTAGAAGACCAGATCACCGGGCTGGAGATCGGACAGCGGAATACGGCGGGTGGCGTGGAGCTGATCGGTCGCGCCTCGCGGGACGGACATCCCGCTTTGGGTGTACGCCCATTGGACCAGTCCGGAGCAGTCGAACCCGCTGGGAGATGAGCCCCCGAACACATAGGGCACCCCTACCTGGCTCTCGACCAGGCTGACGATCTGGGCCCGGACACCGGCTGCATGCGAGGACGGTGTCGGCGGCGTGGGCCGAGGTGAAGAAGAGACAGGCGGTCCTAGGTCGGCCGGGGCGGGAGCCGGAGCGGCAGCAGCCGTGGTCGGCGACGGTGCAGGCGTAGTGGAAGTCGGTGCGGGTGCGGCGGTAGTCGTCGGTGTGGGCGTAGTGGAAGTCGGTGCGGGTGCGGCGGTAGTCGTCGGTGTGGGCGTAGTGGAAGTCGGTGCGGGTGCTGCGGTAGTCGTCGGTGTGGGCGTAGTGGAAGTCGGTGCGGGTGCTGCGGTAGTCGTCGGTGTGGGCGTAGTGGAAGTCGGTGCGGGCGTAGTGGTAGTCGTCGGTGTGGGCGGAGCGGCAGTCGGTGCCATGGCAGTCGTCGGTGTGGGTGCCGTCACACCAGTAGTAGGGGTCGGGGTCGGGGGAGTTGCCGCCCTTGCTTGGGGCGTGGCCGGTGTGGGCGCGTCTGCCGGTGCGGCTTGCGGGTTGCCGACGGGCGCCGGTGGCGGGGCGCTGGCCCGGGCGGCCTCGGCCTCTTGGCGTGCTTTCGCCTCGGCGCGGCGCTGTTGTTCGGCAGCTTGTCGAGCTTGCTCTTGGGCGACCAGTTGGGCGAGTTCGCCCTGAACACGGTCGTTCAGCGCCTTTTGGTCGTCAACGGCCTGCTGGGTTGCGTTGCGCTGGGCTTCGACCTCTTGTTTGGCCTGATCGGCGTTGGCCACCGCCTCGTTAAGTGCGACCGTTTGACGTTCGCCGTCGTCTCTGGCGACCCGGAGATCGTTCAGGATCGTGTCGCGGTCCCCAATCGCGGCCGCGGTGTAGGTACGGCGCTGACCCAGATCGTTGCTGCTGCTGTTGAGCACGAGCGGCAACTGGCTGCTGGTGGAACCGCCCTGGGCGTACTCCTTGATTGCCAGTCGGCCGACTTCTCGTCGGTGGAGCTCGATGTTGTGGTGCGATGCCCCGAGTCTCGCCTTCGCATCAATCACCTTCGATTGGAGCGTGCCGAGCCGCTCGACGGCGATGTTGTATCGCTCCGCGAGGACTCCCTGCTGGCCTTGCAGGTCGGATAGTTGGGTCGCGATCTGTCTCGCTTCGGCCTTCTTGTCACCGATCGAGTCGGCACCAGCGGTCGGCGTGAGTACGCCGAGGACGACTAGTGAAACGAGACACGCAGCGACAGCCCGCCGAGAGAAGCTGCTGAGCACAGGGTCTGAAGCTACTAACCAATGTCGAAGGTTACAAATCTGCGACGGTCTGGTGTCGATCGGTGTCATCGACCGGCTTTGCCGTGTATGCGCGCAGCCCTCGTGTTGTGCTCATCCTGTGACCTTGACGCGGATCCCGGTCAGCGGTTGCATGCTCCAGCCTCCGTCCCGGACCAGCTCCGAACCTTGGTCGCCCAGATCCGGCTGGCAGGCTTCGTAGCCATACCCCTCGTGCTGGTCGGCGCCAGCGACCTTACCTCTCGCCCGCCTGCTCGGCGGGACCCACACCCCAGCAGCCGACCCAACCCTCGGGGGCTCCGGCACGTCGGCCGCGTCGATCACCACACTCAACACCAGCGCAGGTAACTCCGCCGCCGCTGTCCCACCGACACGATCGCGTCCGGGACGGTCCTGCGCGCCGCCTCCAGGTACCCGCCGGTGGGGCGGCGTCGTTCGTAGATCCCAAGAGTGGCGACCCCAGCTACGTCGTCCACACCGTCAATGGCACCTCCGGGCGTTCAGCGTGGGCTGCACCCACTCCTCTCGGCGAGTCTGTTGCACTGTGAAGTGGGGGCGGAGTAGCTCGGCCAGTTCGTTGGGGCGATACCGGCTGATGGGAAGGCCTGAGCAGTGGTGGGGACCGTCGATGTCGAAGGCGGCCATCACCAGACCGCCGCCCGGGCTGAGGCAGGAGCGGACCAAGTTGAGGTAGGTCTCGCGCTGGTTCGGTTCAACCAGAAAGTGGAACACGGCTCGGTCGTGCCACACATCGAAGGTCCTCTCCGGACTCCACGTCGTCAGGTTCTGATGCAGCCAGGTCACCGCTGGGTTGGTCCCGAGCCGCTTCGCAGCGAGACCCAACGCCTTGTTCGAGACGTCGAGGACGGTGACGTTGCGCCTGCCTTGCTCGACGAGTCGGTCAACTAGGAGCGAGGTGCCTCCACCGACATCGATGATCGAGGCGTGGGCTTCGCCGGAGACCGAGTTGATGAATTCGAGGGAGAATGCCGGCTCGGCCTGGAACCAGCTTCCGCCGTCCTGGCCGCGTTCCTCATAGGCCAATTCCAGTGTCGCGTATCGGCGGTCGCGGCCGGTTCAGGCATGCCAAGGGCCGTGGGGAGGTCTGCGGGACCTGGTGGGGTAGACCATGGCGGTGCCCAGGTCGTCTTCGGTCGGCAGCTCCCTGGGAGGCGTCGGTCAGGTCGTTGACGGGTGAAGCCTGAGAGTCGGACTGCGCAGGCGTTGGGTTTCGTCGATCCTGCGACCAAGGCGGTGGTGCCGCCGGTGCAGGTGTCGACGACGTTCGAGCGTGATGCCGATGGCAGTTACCCGGCCGGCTTGGAGTACACCCGTGCTGACAACCCGACTTACGAGTTGCCGGAGCGGTTGCTTGCGGAGCTCGAAGGTGGATCGTCGGCGATGTTGTTCTCGTCGGGTATGGCTGCCGCGACGTCGGTGTTCTGTTCGCTCGTGCCCGGCGATCACGTGGTTGCGCCCCAGGTCATGTACTGGGCGCTGCGTAAGTGGATCAGCGAGTTCGCGCTCACGTGGGGCATCTCGGTCACTTACGTCGATCCGGGCGACTTAGATGTTCTGGCCGCCGCTGTGCGGGTCGGTGAGACGCGGATCGTGTGGGTGGAGACCCCGGCTAACCCGACGTGGGCGATTACCGACCTGGCCGGTGCTGCCGAGATAGCTCATGGGGCCGGGGCTCGGTTGGTGGCTGACAGTACGGTGGCGACGCCGGTGCACACCCGTCCGATCGAGTGGGGTGCGGACTTGGTGGTGCACTCGGCGACGAAGTATTTGAACGGGCACGGCGACGTGTTGGCCGGTGCGGTGGTTGCCGCGACCGACGATCCGTTCGTGCAGCGGATCCGATCGTGGCGTCGTAGCGGTGGTGCGGTGCCGAGCGGCTTCGATGCGTGGCTGCTGTTGCGCGGCATGCGGACCCTGTTCCCACGAGTCCGCCAGAGTTCAACGACCGCGCTGCGGATCGCCGAACGCTTCGAACTCGACCCCCGGGTTGACGCAGTGCTGTACCCAGGATTGGCCAGCCACGCCGACCACGCGGTTGCCAGCCGTCAGATGCAGGACGGGTTCAGCGGCATGCTGTCGATGCGTATCCGCGGTGGCGAAGCCGCGGCGGTGGCGACCGCGGCACGGCTGCGTGCCTTCTTGCGGGCCACGTCGTTGGGCGGGACCGAAAGCCTCGTCGAACACCGCTCGTCGTCCGAGGGGCCCTCGACCCCGGTGCCGGCGGACCTGCTGCGATTCTCGATCGGTCTCGAAGACCCAGATGATCTCATTGAGGACCTCGACCAGGCGTTGGACCATGGGATCGTCGGAGAGGCGTCGCCGCTGCCGCCGACCGATGCGTTCAGCGCGTTGCGACGCACGGTGATCGCCCGAGGCGGAGACCTAAGGAAAGACGGCCCGCATGTTGTAGCGATCGGTTCGCCAGGTGCGGTGGAGCCGATCCGATCCGACCTCGACCTGGCCCCGGTCACGTCGTCCACCGTCGCTGGTGTCATCGATGAGGTGCTCAACCCGATGGTCGACGCTCACAACGGTCACATCGAACTCATCAGCACATCGGATGGTGTCGTCCGTATCCGCCTAAGCGGCGGATGTCAGGGTTGTGCATTGGCGCAGGTCACTGTCCGCCAGGGGATCGAAGTAGTACTCCGCCGCCATGTGCCCGACGTTGTCGCCGTCATCGACGAGACGGACCACGCCGCCGGTGACCGCCCACACTTCCCTGCTACGAAACGCTGATGTCGGCCCGCAGGGCTGCCCAAGCCTCCCGCAGCGCAGCCTCCACCTGATCGGGTGTCCCAGCCTTAGCGAACACGAAACCGAGGTACCGGTCTCCCTCCGGCAGGCCTTGGACCCAGTCTCCGGGGCCGATCGTGATGGTCACCTCGGTGATACCCGATACCGCTCGGGCGGCCTCCACGCCATGCACCGAGTTGAGGCGCCCCGAGTTGGGCACCGGGAGCATCAGCACGCCGGTGGCGTCGCCGGGGGGACGGGTCGGCAACGGTGAGCTCAGTGCATGGCGGATCACAAGCTCCTCGAGGCTGACACCTCCGTATTCGAGCGCTCTGGTACACAACCCACCGATGGTGCGGGCGGCCAACTCCAGGAACCACACCTGAGCGCCGTTCACCTTGCATTCGACGTGCACCGGCCCCTCGACCAACCCGACGGCCGCCACCGCTCGGTCGGCGACGTCGACCACGCGATCAAGGACCTCGGGTGCGAGTCGGGCGGGGCTGATCGCAGCGTTTCGGGAAACGTCGGGCCGGTCGGCGTGTCGGGCTTGTCGAACACGGCGATCACCTGGAGTTGGCCTCCTCGGAGCAGTCCTTCGACCGCTACCTCTGTCCCCGCCGCGTACTCCTCCACCAACACCGGTGAACCGGCGGCGATCTGGTTGACCGACCGATGATGTCGACCAGCTCGGCCGCGTTATCGGCCCTGATCACGCCTTGGCTCGCCGATCGCCGGGCCGGTTTCACAACCGCAGGGAAGGACGTCCAGTCCAGATCGTCCTGGACGATGGCGAAACGAGGCTGGGGGACGCCCGCAGAGGCCGCCAATCGACGCTGCCAAAGCTTATCGTCCGCAGCTGAGACAGCAGCGGACGGGTTACCCGGAAGGCCGAGCCGGCGGGCCACCTCCGCCGCGACCAGCACGGCGTCACCGTCGGTCCCCACCACCGCGTCGGGCACGCCGCACCGCTCAACCAGCCCGTCAGCGGCCACCGCCGGATCGTCGAACGGCACGCACAACGATGAACCAGGGATCGCCGACGCCCGGTCAGTCGCTACCACCACCTCGCATCCCATCGATCGGGCCGCTTCGAGAAAGGCGCCGACCCGGTAGCTGTTCGAAGGCGCAACAAGCAACAACCGCACACCAACAGTCTCACCTTCCGGCGCCGTCCCCGGTAGACCGGCAGCGATGCGCGTCCTGCTGATCTCCACCTACGAACTCGGCCACCAACCGATCCACGTGGCCTCGCCGGCCGAAGCGCTGCGGCACCGAGGTCACGAGGTGCGCTGTCTCGACACCGCAGTGGAGCAATGGGACCCGGCACGACTCGACAACATCGACGCAGTCGCCATCTCGGTCCCGATGCACACAGCCATGCGCCTCGCCCTCGACGTCGCACAATCCATCAGAGCCACCCGTCCGGGCCTGCCGATGTGCCTATACGGGTTGTACGCCGAGGTGGCCCACGAGCACGTGCTGGGCACCGTTGCCGACCACGTGATAGCCGGCGAATACGAAGGTGCGCTCTGCGACTGGGTCGAAGGCAGCACCGAAGCCGGCATCACCCATCTGCGACGCCAGCCCCGCCGCGTTCCCGCTCGGCAACTACTCCCGCCGCTGGACCGTTACGCCAAGTTCGTCGACGGCAACGAGCGACTCCTCGCCGCTGCGGTCCAGGCCAGCCACGGCTGCAAATCGCAATGCCGGCACTGCCCGGTTCCCGCCGTCTACCGCGGCCGCCTCCGGATCGTCGCCGCCGACGTCGTGCTCCAAGACATCCGCCAAGCGGTCGAACTCGGAGCCAAGCACATCACCTTCGCCGACCCCGACTTCCTCAACGGCCCCCACCACTCCCTACGGATCATCCGCGCCATGCACCAACAGTTCCCCAAGCTCACCTTCGACCTGACCACCAAGGTCGAGCTGATCCTGCGCCACCGCCAACACTGGCCCGAGTTCGGCGACGCCGGCTGCCGCTTCGTCACAACGGCGATCGAATGCGTCGACGACCACATCCTGACCATCCTCGACAAGGGCCACACCGCCGCCGACGCAGCCGAGGCCATCACCGTGCTGCGCACCAACCGCATCGAGCCCCGCCCCTCGCTGCTCCCCTTCACACCATGGACCACCCTCGACGGACTCGCCGACCTGGTCCAGTTCGCTATCGACCAAGACCTGACATCCAACATCGATCCAGTCCACTGGACGATCCGCCTCCTGATCCCGGACGGGTCGCTACTCCTAAACCGACCAGAACTCGCACCCCACCTCGACAAATACGACCCGGACGCGCTCGGCTGGCGCTGGACCGCCGTCGACCCGCAAGTCGACGCGCTTCAGATCGACCTCGCGGCGCTCGTCCAGCACGACATCGCCAACGGCCAGCCACCCGACCGGACCACTCAACTGATCGCCACGATGATCGGCCAAGCCGCCGGCAGAAGCCTCATCACCAGACGATCGAACAGAACTGCGACCCCCCGCCTCACCGAGACCTGGTTCTGCTGCGCAGAACCGACCCGCCACCAAGCCAACGCCGCCCGGCATCTTTAGCCGAAGTGGGTGACCCAATCGGGCCCGTGCAGCCATCCATCGACGGGCACCCCGACGGATCCGCTAGATACCGGCGCCGGCTCGCTCCCTGTAAGGCGAAGAACTTCCGGCCGCCGCGGTGTCACGTCCCTTGGACATCAGAACGTCGATGACCGGCTCTGCTGGCCTAGTGCCCGGTAGAGGTACCGCCAGGAGCCGCTCATCTTGAGTGGCCGACGACGTCAGGAGTTGGCCGCGGTCGAGTCACTTGAGCTGACACCACAGTTTTTCTTGGTGTACGAATTCAACCGATCCGATGAGGCTTGGACGCTCTTCTCGTCGGCATTCAGTGCGGCGCTGAGCTTGGCGAGGTCAGATACGGACTTGGCGCCCTGGACCTTCGCGTCCACCCTCTTGTAGAAGGCGAGGACCTTGTCCGCGTCGGACTTCACCTCGTGGGGCGCAGCGTCGTCGATGGCCGTGAGCCTGTCACGGGTGATGGCAGAGGTCCTCTTGGCACTGGCCAAGTCGGTGCTCTTGAGACCTTGGGTCTCGTTCTTGGCCTTCTTGTACACGTCACAGAAGTTCGCAGTGCTGTTGCTGCTGCTGGAACAGGAGCTGGCCGCCACCAGTGCTGCGAACAGCAGACCTGTTGAAATCAGTCGGGACAAAGCTCGCATCGTGTTCTCCACAGGCTGGCACCAGGTCGATCAAACGCCACGACCGACGTACCACACCCACTTCGGACGAGGCGTAGATCGCTACGACAGCCCGGGGATCCTAGACTGCCCTCCGGGTGCCATCGATCATCCTCGCCTTTCACCGGTCGGGGCATCGTCACGTAGTCGACCTAGGCCACCTTGGGCCGGTTGGACTGGAACCCTGTAGGCATCGCAACGTCGGACCCATTCCTACGCCGGACGAGTGTCGACACCATTCGCGACCTGATCCATCTGGCCGCCGATCAGCACTCTCATCCGAGATGACTATCCAGCGGCTACGCCCGGAACGCCTGGCTGCAGAAGAGCAGAAGCTCCTCCAAGCCCACTACGCCGACGCAATCTCCCTGCTCCGTTACTCCACCAGGAACAGCCTCGAATCCGCCAGGAGCGGTCGAGAGCTGAGAGCCTCGCGAAAGGCCTCAGCGTCGAGTTCGAGGCCATGGAACGGACGATCGACGACGCCTCGCCGACAGTCGCCAGATGCGAAGAGGTCTACCGGACGGGGAGTCCACGGGTCCGACGAGAACTGTGCTTCGGATTCACGCATCTACATCACCGCCGAGGGGTTCCGCGGCGCAGACCTCGTCAGCCCGTTCGCACAACTGCTCGACCCGTCCGTGGAGGACCAGATCGCGCCAGACCGCGAGACGATCCGAACGGCCTACCGGGCCGTTCTGCTGGGAAGCAAAAAGTCACCGGCCAAAATGGCTTGAGGGCCGAGTTCAGGCATCCATAGCCTTCGTGGCCCATGCGATCGCAGCGAACCCCCCGCCTCTTCAGGCGACAACTTGGCCGCAGCGTGGTCAAGTAAGCGACGACCATGCCAACGGTGCGGATGGTCGTGGACCAGCCTCTGCGCCTAGCTGCGGTCAGCGATGCCGGTCGGGTCGTCAACGGATCCGTCTTCGGTTCCGTGCTTTGTCTCGGCCCTCAGCGTCGCTCCCTCCGATGCGCCACCTAATCGCGATCTCCCCCGAGGGCGTCGTCTCCTGCTCGACGGTTCGGTCGATTTCTCTGCCTCAGCAGTACATGAACCCTGCATGAACGGAAGAGGTCAGGGGTTCGGTTTACCTTTAGCTCCCTGGAGCTTGGCCTCTCCAAGCGGGTGCTGCGCTTCCGGTCTGGCCACGAAAGTGTCTCGTGGCTGCTGACGTTAATGCTGTAAGCACCCAGCTAAGCACCCAGCGGATATGGTGGCGTCGTGGGGAGAAGTGGGACAAGACAGAAACCAGGCGCCCGGAGGCGTCCGCAGGGCGACGGGACCATCTACTTCGACAGTGGACGCCAACGCTGGGTGGGGCAGGTTTGGCTCGATGGTCGCCGCCGGAAGGTCACCGCCAAGTCCCGCATCGAAGCCGCGGCGCGCCTCGGGCGGCTGCAGCACAGCGACGCGGCCGAACGGCACCTGGATCGACGTATAACCGTCGAACGGCTGCTTATCGACTGGAGGACCAGTGCGCTCCCGGGTCGTCGACTCGCCCCATCTACGATCGAGGTGCACGAGTGGACGGCCAAGCTGATCACCGCTGAGCTCGGCAGTGTCCGCATCACTGAGCTCGATGTGCACGCGGTCGAAGCGGCACTCGGTCGACTTGCGAAGGGAAGCCAGGGGCAACCACTCGGTCGGGCATCCTTGATCAAGGTCCGCTCCACGCTGCGCCAGGCGTTTGCGTGGGTCGAACGACGACGCGCGGTCAGCCACAATCCCGCAGCCGTCGCTGAGTTGCCCGCTACAGAGGAGCGTCACCGCCGGGTGGCGTTGAGCGAGGCCGAGCTCGAAGCGCTGCTCTGCGTCCTCGACGGGCACCCGTTGTACGCCATGTTCCTCAGCATGGCCCGAGTCGGACTTCGGCCCGGCGAGGCGGCCGGTCTTTGCGCCGACGCGATCGATCTCGATGCTGGAGTAGCGACCGTGACCCGGGCTGTGCAGTTGCGTCGCGGTCGGCCGGTGCTGGTCGACGCGCTCAAAACCGCCGGCGCGAGGCGTGCAGTAGCGCTCCCTCCCGGTGTGATCGCCGCGTTGCAGGCACACCTGGCTGCGTCCAACATCGAGGATGGCCTGCTGTTCCTTGCCCCCGACGGCGGACCGTTGTGGCCCTCCACGGTACGCGCCGAGCTCGCGGCGGCATGCGAAACGGCCGGCGTCACCGTCGTTCGTCCCAACGAGCTTCGCCATACCGCCGCCACCCTCCTCGCCGACGCCGGACTGTCACCCCATCAGGTCGCTGACATCCTCGGTCACCGGTCGACGCGCATGGTCGACGCCGTCTACCGCCACCGCCCCACCGTGATCCACGGCGCCGACCTAACCGACTGGTGAAGCCCGCCCGGTCCCCGATGCAACACACGCGCCCGAGCGGCCACCTGGATCGCCGGATTCGGGTTCGCCGAATGGAACGCAAGCGCTGACCAGCTGCCATACGACGGCAACGGATTCATCCGCCCCTACACCTCCACAACGGGCGCAAGCCCACGTCGCCCTTGTTCCACCTCGGCATCGCTGGGAGGATAGGGAACCTCGACCATGGGTGCGGACCGGACCTGCTCGGCGAAGCCGTCGGTCGCGGTTTCCCACTGCCGGCGGGTGCGTTGGGTCACGTTGACGTCTCGGCCGAGCCGCTGCTGGGCCCGTTGGGCGGCGTCGAACACGTCGTCACGGTCGGGTCGACCGAGTACGAGAACGTCGAGGTCATGGGGCGGGGGACCCGGCTGGCCCTCGTACCGCGCCGCCCAGGAGCCGTAGATGTAGATCGCGTCGATGCCCTCCACCGGGGCGAACTCGGCGGCGATCACGGTGGGGGGACCGAAGGTCATAGTCGCCAGCTGCGCCAGCGGGCGGAGGTAGGGGCTGTCTCGGTTGGCGCTAAGCAGCTTGGTCCGGCCGACTGTCGAGGCCCCGAGCAGCTCGGCCTGCTCGAGTCGGCGGACCTCGGTTGCGACCGTGGGATACGGCTCACCGGTTCGCTCAGACAACTCATCGATCGTCCACTTCCGGTCGGGGTCGGCAAGCGTGAGCGCGAGCAGCTCCCCCTGTAGGCGAGAGCGAAAGACCGGAAGCAGCGGCGGGACCGTCGTTGGCACGATTGCAGTATAGCTCGCATTGCAAGCGATATCAATCGTAATGTGGGCGACCTCGCAGAAGGCATGAAGCCAAGGAACGCCAACCATGGTGTGTTTTGTCAGTGGCAATGGCCCAACGCCGGGACTGCGAGCGTCAACGTTGGGACCCAGCCGCTGTGAGCGCGGCGCCGGCGTCTCGGATGGATCGCTCGTTGGCGGCTTCGTAGGTGAGGCGGCCGACCGGGGTTGCGTAGAGACATCGAAGATCGGATCGCCGCCCTGCCCCGCGCCAGGCCACTGGGAATGAACGGGCCGACGCCACCGAGGAAGAGGTGCTGAGCACCGCCGCGGCGTTCGACGCTGAGCTTGTGGCGGCGGCCGCCAACCCGGCGTTGCGCACAGTGATCGAGAGCATGGGTGCGGTCGGGCACGGTCGTTGCCGCCGGGGGATCGCCATCATGGGAGACGCAGCCATGCATGTCGGCAAGCGCCAGCTGCAGGCGGACCGCGACATCCTCGCAGCCATCGTCCAACAAGACGCCCATGCCGTCGAACGCCTGGTTGCGCGACCAGGTGCTCACCTCGCTCGACCTTCTCTTCGAGCTCGACGAGTAGCTCAACGAGACCAGCCGAGAGGCTGCTGGTTCGAATGTCAACTGTCGGTGGCTTCTGCCGAAGTGGGCCGATTCAGCTGCCATTGGAGCCCAGCGGGCACTTCCCAGTGACGGTTGCCGGTCTGCAAATTCAGTAAGCACCCAGACGCCTTGCCGCCCTCAACCCGGGTCATCTTCGAAACTGCCCTAACCTGGGACTTCGGAGTGGAGCTATGGGGAATCGAACCCCAGACCTCTTCCATGCCATGGAAGCGCTCTACCAACTGAGCTATAGCCCCGAGGGACCCGCGACCGTAGCATTCGGTGGCTTAGGGGCGGATGCCTGGTCGGCACGCGAACAGGCTTCGGGGCGCCGATAGGACGTCGGTACCATCCGGACATGGCCGAGCCCTACGACGTGCAGTCCATCGAGGCCCGCTGGCAGCAGCGGTGGCTCGACGAGGGCACCTACCAGGTCGACGACGACGACCCCCGGCCGCCCTTCTACGTGCTCTGCATGTACCCGTACCCGTCAGGGCCGGCGCACATGGGCCACGTCCGCAATTACACCTTCGGTGACCTCATCGTGCGCTACCGCACCATGGGCGGCTACGGCGTCCTGTCGCCCTTCGGGTTCGACAGCTTCGGGCTGCCGGCGGAGAACGCCGCCATCAAGACCGGCCAGCACCCCCGCCCCTTCACCGACGCCAGGATCGAGGAGCTGAAGGCCAGCGTGGCCCGCATCGGCGCCGTGTACGACTGGCGGCGCGAGGTCCGCAGCCACGACCCCGAGTACATCCGCGGGACCCAGTGGATCTTCCTGCGGTTCCTCGAAGCGGGCCTGGCCTACCGCCGCAACGCCCCGGTCAACTGGTGCCCCGGCTGCCAGACGGTGCTGGCCAACGAGCAGGTCCTGGCCGACGGCCGCTGCGAGCGGTCCGGCGATCTGGTGCAGAAGCGCGACTTGGAGCAGTGGTTCTTCAAGATCACCGACTACGCCCAAGAGCTGCTGGACGAGATCGACAAGCTGGACTGGCCGGAGCGGGTCAAGACCATGCAGCGCAACTGGATCGGCCGCTCCGAAGGCGCCGAGTTCGATCTCGACGTGGTGGACGCCGACGGCCAGGCGCTGGCGGGGGAGCCGGCCCTGCGGGTGTTCACCACCCGCCCCGACACCAGCTTCGGCATGACCTACTGCGTGGTCTCCCCCGAGCACCCCGTCGTCGCCCAGATCACCAGCGACGCCCAGCGCGCTGAGGTGGAGATCTTCGTCGAACAGGTCCGTGGCCAATCGGATCTAGAACGGGTGACCGGGGAGGAACCGCTGGAGAAGCGCGGCGTGTTCACCGGTTCGTATGCCCTGAACCCGTTCACGCACGAAACCGTGCCGATCTTCCTGGCCGACTACGTGCTCATGGGCTACGGGACCGGGGCCATCATGGCCGTTCCCGCCGAGGACCAGCGCGACTGGGACTTCGCCGTCGCCTATGACCTGCCCATCGTGCGCACCATCCAGCCGCCCGAGGGCTGGCAGGGCGAGGCGTACACCGGAGACGGTCCCCACATCAACAGCGACTGGCTCGACGGCATGGGCAAGGAAGAAGCCATCGCCGCCTCCATCGAATGGCTGCAGGACCAGGGGCTGGGCGAGGGCAAGGTCAACTTCCGCCTGCGGGACTGGCTGGTCAGCCGCCAGCGGTTCTGGGGCTGCCCCATCCCCGTCGTCTATTGCGAGGCCGACGGCATCGTGTCCGTGCCCGACGACCAGCTGCCGGTTCTGGCCCCCGACAACGTCGAGTTCCGCCCGACCGGCGAGTCACCCCTGCGGTTCCACGAGGGCTTCCTGCACACCACCTGCCCCAAGTGCGGCGGCCCCGCCACCCGCGAGACCGACACCATGGACACGTTCGTCGATTCGTCCTGGTACTTCCTGCGCTTCGCCATGGACCCGGCGGCCCGGCGGGCGACCAGCGACGCGCCCTTCACCCACCAGGCCGTCGAACATTGGCTGCCGGTCGACCAGTACATCGGCGGGGTCGAGCACGCCATCCTCCACCTGATGTACGCCCGCTTCTTCACCAAGGCACTGGCCGACCTCGGGGCCGCCCCCCAGGAGCTGCGGGAGCCGTTCACCCGCCTGTTCACCCAGGGCATGATCCGCCTGGACAGCACCAAGATGTCCAAGTCGAAGGGCAACCTGGTGTCGCCGGAGGCGTTCTTCGACCGGGAAGGGGCCGACGCCCTGCGCCTCGCCCACCTGTTCGTCGGTCCGCCCCAGGAGGACGTCGACTGGGAGGGCGTGAGCATCGAAGGCACCGCCCGGTTCCTGCAACGGGTGTGGCGCCTGGGGGTGGGCGAGGTGGGCCGGGCCGTCGAGCGGGACGAATCCGCCGCCGACCGCGACGTCAACGCGGCCAGCCACCGGTTGATCGCTCGGGTCACCGACGAGTTCGAGCGCTGGTCCTACAACACCGCCGTCGCCGCCTTCATGGAGCACGTCAACGGTCTCTACAAGTACGCCCAGTCACCGGACGGTGCGCGCACCCAGACGCTGGCCGGCGCCGTCGACACCATGCTCCTGCTACTGGCGCCCATGTGCCCCCACATCACTGCCGAACTGTACGAGCGGCGCACCGGCCGGCTGGTGCACGCTCAGTCCTGGCCGACCGCCGACCAGTCGCAGCTCACAGTGGCCACCGAGACCATGATCGTGCAGGTGAACGGCAAGGTCCGCGACCGCATCGAGGTCCCCGCCGGCGTCGACGCCGCCGAGGCCGAGCGCCTGGCCCTCCGCAGCGAGAAGGTGCAGTCCTTCCTCGACGGCGGCTCCCCACGCAAGGTCATCGCCCGGCCGCCCAAGCTGGTCAACGTCGTCGCTTGAAGCGGGCCCATTCAGGACGCCAGCGTGTTCCGTGGAGCACATCCGTCGCTCATCGACGGATTCGCTCCACGGAACGCCTAAGCCGAGCCGGCGGGGCGCTGACGGTGACGTCCTGGGGAACATCAGCCGAGCGGTAACCCCAGGCGGCCATCTCCTGCAGCAGGGTCAGATCCTGGGCGGGGGCGGTGGCCCGAAGTTCCCAGTCCCAACCGAAAGGCTCCTGCTCGCCGGCCCCGTCGAGCAGGGTGAGGGTCTTCAGCTCGACGGTGGGGTCGTGGCCGACCTTTCCCCAAATGCCGTGGAACCCAGCCCGCTGCCACGCCGCCGCCCACCGCCGGGTGGTGCTGTGGTCGAGGCTCGTGTGGATATCGGCGGTCAACCCGAACCGGTGCGCCGCCTTGACCAGCAGGTTGGCCAGGTGCAGCTTCCGGGGGGCGCGGGTGCGGGCCAGCCGGCGGCGGCGCAGGTCGGCGGCGTCGATCAGCAAGGTGCCCCGGAAGACCTCGAGCCAGGCGCCGGCGGGGGTGCCGGCCCAGTAGTTGGCGCCTAGCGGTTGGGGCAGGTCGTAGCGGCCGCCGCCGGCGTCATCGGGCTCCGCCGAGGCGAACCAGAACGGGCTGCGGGCGGCGCCGGTGTCAGGGTCGAAGTGGCGGTAGAGCCGCCAGAACGGCGCCAGCTTGCCCGGCGGCGGCCGTAGCGGCGGGAAGTCCCCGAGGCTGGCGGCGTCTTCCGGCGGCAGGGGAAGGGTTACGCCGCCAGAGCGGCCGCCCAGGAGCGGGCGGCGGCGATCACCGCGGCGCGGTTGCCGTCGGCCAAGGCGTCGATGGGGCGCTGGTCGTCGAGGTCGGCTGCCGGCGAGATCAACCACGAGGCGATCGTCCACCGCGAGATCAGCGGTTCGGGAAGCACGGCCAGCACGTCCCCCAGGCCGGCCACCGGTGCCCGCCCCTGGAACTGCAGCTGGGGAAAGACCTTGCGGCCCGAACCGGTGGTCAGGGCCAGCAGGTCTCGCCGTTTCGATACCGCTTGCTTGCTGACCGGCTGGCCCGGCTTGCCCAGCAGAGCCCGGATGCCGTCGGTGTCGTAGAAGGCGCCCAGGTGGGCCTGCCAGGTGGCCGCCGAGTCGAGCAGAAGGTCGACCGCGGCCCGGGCCAACGCCGGCACATCGTTGGCGGCCGCCAATTGAGCACCGTCTGGATCGCGACGAAGCAGCTCCGCCTCGAAGGCCTCGACCGCCGCTGCGCCTGTGTTGCTCGGCATTTCTTGTCACTCCTTCGATCGAACGTTCGGTCAACCTGGTCAACCAATCTAAGGCTCACCGTCAACCAGGTCAACCAGCTAGGGCGTCAGGCGGTGTGGAGCTGTTCCATCACCTTGCGCCAGCGTTCCGGGTCACTCTGGTACGGCGCGTAGAAGCTGATGCGCTGAACGACGTCGCCGTAGCGCTCGTGCAGGCCGGCGGCGATCTGTTCGGGTTCGCCCACCACCGCGAACGTGTTGAGCATGTCGTCGTCGATCCGCTCGCCCATCTCGGCCCACTGGCCCTGTTTGGACATGGCGTTCAGCTCCTCCTGCAGCTCGCCCCAGCCGTGGTGCTCGAGCACCCCCAGGTAGGCGGGCGTGGAGCCGTAGAAGGCGATCTGCTGCTTGGTGGCGGTGGCCGACTTGGCCAGCTCCTCCTCGGTCCCGCCGGTCACGACAAAGGCCGGACCGGAGATCTCGAAGTCGGCCCGGGTGCGCCCGCTCCTGGACAACCCCCTGTCGAGCGCTGGCAGCGTGACCTCGCGCAGGTAGGCCTCGGTGGTGAAGCCGTGGCACAGGAACCCGTCGGCCACCTCGCCGGCGACCTCGGTCATGAGCTGGCCGACGCCGGCCAGGAAGACCTTGGGCGCGCCGTGGGGTTGGGGCCCGGGTTGAAGAACGGCGTCATCAGCGTGTGGCGGTAGAAGTCGCCTTGGAAGTCGAGCTTGGTGCCGTCGTTCCAGGAGTTCCAGATGGCCCGCATGGCCAAGATGAACTCCCGCATGCGGGCGGCCGGGTGGCTCCACGGCATGGAGAACCGCTTGGTGATGTGGGGCTTGATCTGGCTGCCGAGCCCGAGGATGAACCTCCCTTCCGACGCCAACTGCAGGTCGTTGGCGGTCTGGGCGGTGGTCATGGGGCTGCGGGCGAACGCCACCGCGATGCCCGTGCCCAGCTCCAGCTTGGTGGTGGCCGGCGCCGCGGCCAACAGCGGCAGGAACGGGTCGTGGCTGGTCTCGGCGGTCCACACGCCGTCGTAGCCGGCGTCCTCGGCCGCCTTTCCCGCCTCCGGTGCCTTCTTGATGTCGAAACCAAGTCCTCCGTCAACGAGCATCCGCCGACTGTAGGAGAGCGGGCTCGCCCGACTGGCTCGGACCGGGCAGGATCGGGCGATGGTCGCCCGTCGCTCCCGTCCTCATTCCGTGGTGTCTGTCACGGTCATGTTGTTGGCCTTGCTGGCCGCTTGTTCCTGTTCCTCGGGGTCTTCCCGCTCGGCGTCCCCGTCCGATGCGAAGTCATCGCAGGACGTGGTTCCGGCGCCCACCAGCCGGCCCGGTCCGGTGCCGACCTTCACCGGCACCGCCGATGACTTCTACCGGGTGCCCGACCCGTTGCCCAAGGGCCAACCCGGTGCGCTGATCCGGGTTCAGCCGGTGTCCGAGTCCGGCGGCACGATCCTGGCCCGGGTCATGTACCACTCCCGCGATCTGCATGACCGGGACCGGGCGGTCACCGGGCTGGTCGACTACCCGACCGCCGCCGCTCCGCCCAGCGGGTGGCCGGTCCTTTCGTGGGACCACGGCACCACCGGGATCAGCGCCGGCTGCGCGCCGAGCCGGCTTGGCCAAACGGTCCCGGCCTTTGGCACCCAGGGCGTACACGTCGCCACCGACTACCTCGGGCTCGGTCCCGTCGGTGAGATCCACCCCTACCTGCAGAAGGTGACTGAAGCCCAGGCCACGGTCGACATCGTTCGGGCCGTCCGCAACATCGCCGCCGCCCACGCCGGCAAGCGCTGGGTGGTGGTCGGCCACTCCCAGGGCGGCCACGCTTCGCTGTCCACCGGCGAGCTGGCCCCCGCGTACGCCCCCGAGCTCGACCTGGTCGGCACCGTCGCCATCGCCCCGGCCGCCGAGCTGACCAGCACGATCCCGGGCGAAGCCGACATCGTGCCCGACATCGTCACCACCATCGCCATGTACGGCCAGGCCGCCGACAACCCCGACGTCCGCCTTGACAAGTACCTGACCCCCGCCGCCCAGAAGGTGGCCCCGCTCATGGCCAGCTCCTGCCTCGACCAGGTTCAAGGTTTCCTAGTCGGGGTGGCTACCGCCCCGGGGAGCAAGATCTTCAACCTCCGCCTCCGCGATGACCCTGCTGGCCGCCGGCTCCTGGCCGCCAACGAGGTCGGCACCCGCAAGTTCCGCACGCCCCTGCTGGTGGTCGGCGGGGGCAAGGACGCCCTCGTGGTGCCGGGCCGGATCGACGCCTTGATGAAGCGACTGTGCGGCCATGGCGACACGGTGCAGCGCATCGTCCTGCCCGACGCCGACCACGGCTCCGAGCCCAGCGCCGCAGCATCTCAGATCAAGGCTTGGGTCGAGGCCCGCTTCGCCAACCAGCCGGCGCCGAAGACCTGCTGACGTCTTTCCGCCGCATCGAAGCCGCTACTCCTTGCCTTGGTCGCGCAGGAAGCGCTCGACCTCGGCTGCCAGCTCGTCCCCGCTGGGGATGCGCGTGGAGGCCTGGGTGGCGGTGGCATCGGCTTCTTGCTCCAGAGCCTGCACCATCTGCTGGTGCTCCTCGTTGCCGGCGATGATCTGGTCGAGACGGTCCCTGGCTTCCCGGGACTCGTCGGGCAGGTCGCCCAGTGGCAGCGAAAGGTCACCCATCTGCATCACGCCGTCGAGCAGAGCCATGCTGGCCGCCGGGTAGGCCATGGCCGAGGTGTAGTGGGGCACCTGGGCCCAGACGCCCATCGCTGGGACGCCGGCTTCGGCCGCCTGGGCTTCGATGGCGGCCTGGATGCCAGCTGGCACGTCGAGGGTCCCGCGCAGGAACGGCCACCTCTCGGCCAGCTGCGGGCTGGCGGCGGTGCAGGACAGCAGGGTGGGCCGGGTGTGGGGCGTGGCCGCCGGGTAACAGCCGAAGCCGATGACCATGCGGGTGCCGAAACCGTTGGCCAGGTCGACCACCGCGTGGGAGAAGGCTCGCCACGAGTGGTCCGGTTCGGCGCCGACCAGCAGGAGCAGGTCATGACCGGCGAGGTCCTTGGCCGCGTGCAACTCGATGGTTGGCCACACCAGGTTGGTGACCACGCCTTCGACCAGGTTCATGACCGGCCGGCGGGCGCGGTGGTCGAGCAGCTCGTCGGCGTCGAAGGTGGCGATCCTCTGGGTGTCGAGCCCGTTCAGCAGCGTGGTCATGGCCGTGGTCGACCCCATGCCGGCGTCGATCCAACCCTCGAGGGCCATGAGCAGCACCGGCCGGTCGAGGCTCGGGTGGTCGTGCAGCTCGTAGGAGGCGGTCATCAGGTCGCCAGCCGGTCGAGGGCGTCGCGTGCAGCGGCGGCGAGGGAGGTGACGGTGTCGGCGAAGCCTTGGAAGTCGGTGTCGGTGGTTCCCATGGATCCGCCGACGTAGCGGGCGTAGACCCCTTCGAGGATGCAGGCCAGCTTCCAGTACCCGAAGGCCATGTAGAAGTCGATGGCGCCCACGTCGCGGCCGGTGGCGTGGGCGTAACCGGCCAGTACCTCGGCGCGGGAAGCGAAGCCGGGCAAAGTGGTGGCGGCCCCGGGCAGCGCCCTGACGCTGTCGGAGCTCTGCCCCCAGTAGACGAGTAGCAGGCCGAGGTCGGCCATCGGGTCACCGAGGGTGCAGATCTCCCAGTCGAGAACGGCGACCACCTGGCCGTCGTCGTCGATCATGCAGTTGTCGAGGCGGTAGTCGCCGTGGACGATGGTGGCCGGCCCCTGCTCGGGCATGTTGGCGAGCAGGCCCTGGTACACCTCGTCGACGTCGGCCAGCTCGCGGGTCTTGGAGCTCTCCCACTGGCCGTACCAGCGCTTGAGCTGCCGGGCGATGTACCCCTCCTTGCGGCCGAGTCCACCGAGCCCGACGGCATCGGGGTCGACGGCGTGAATGCGGGCGAGGACATCGACGATCGACTGGCTGGCCTGCGTGCGAACCTTCTCGCTGAACGCTTCGGCGGTGGGGATGTCACGCAGCACGTGACCGTCGACGTAGTCCATGACGTAGAAGGGCGCGCCGTTCACCGACTGGTCGGTGCAGAGCCCGACCGCCGGGGCTACGGGCACGTCAGTCGGACCGAGAGCCGAGATGATGGTGTGCTCGCGGGTCATATCGTGGGCGGTTGCGAGCACTTGGCCCAAGGGCGGCCGGCGCAGGACCCACGCCCGGTCGTTGGCGGCCGATGCGGGGTCGGTGACCTTGAAGGTGAGGTTGGAACGGCCGCCGGCGATGAGGTCGAAGTGCAGCGGCGGCACCACATCGACGACGTGGTCTTGGAACCAAGCCGTGACGTTGGCGACGTCCACCCCTTCGACGTTGATCTGCGGTTGCTCCACCGCCTCAACCTACCGAGTGGCGGTGGGGAGGCGGAGCGGCAGACTCTGGCGGTGACCGCCACCGTTCTGCAGCTGAGCGACATCCACCTGACCGCCGCCGTCGGCGGGCCGGTCAACGGCATCGATCCCGATGCCCGTTTGGCGACTGTGTTGGCGGCTTGGGCCGCCACCGGAGAGCGGGCCGACCTGGTCCTGGTCACGGGCGATGACGCCGACGACGGTTCACCGGCTGCGTACCAGCGTCTGGCGGCCGCCATTGACCCGATCGGCGCGCTCGCGTTGGTGATCCCGGGGAACCACGATGATCCGGCGGCAGTCCGTGCTGCGTTCGCGGCTCCGACGGTGGCCGAGGTCGGCGGCTGGCGGGTGGCCGGCTTCGACTCAGTGGTGCCAGGAAAGATCCATGGAGCGATCGATGCCGGCTCGGTGACCGAAGTGCTCGACGGGGTCGACGACCGGCCGACCGTCGTGGCCATCCACCACCCGCCGCGATCGCCAAGCACCCACCCGTGGTTCCGCCTCGACGGCGCCGAGCAGTTGCTGGACGCGCTGGCGCAACGTCCCCACGTCCGGGCGCTGGTCAGCGGCCACTTGCACCAGCCGTTCGAGCTGAAGGGCGCGGGCGGGTTGCAACTGCTGGGAGCGCCTTCGACCAACGAACCCATCGACCACCACGGAGATACCTTCACCGCTCCGGGGACCTGCGCTACCGGTGCCCGGGTGCTTCGACTTGGTGACGACGAGACGCTGTCATCAGAGATCCTGCGCGCGTAGCGCTCAGCGGCTCGGGCGGCTCGGGCGGCTCGGGCGCAGCTCGGTCGTGCAGCTCGGTCGTGAATCGTCGTCGCTCCCGCCAGACTGGCGGCCATGACCGAGCCGCTCGCCGCCACTGATCTGACCGCCTCCGGTCCAACCGCCGCCGCTCCGTCGGCTGGCTATGTGGACGTCAGCGACGCCACCTTCGAGCAGGAGGTGGTGGCGCGATCACGGCAGGTACCGGTGGTGGTCGACCTGTGGGCGCCGTGGTGCGGCCCATGCCGGACGCTGGGCCCGATCATCGAACGGGCCGTCGCCGAGACCAACGGCGCCGTCGTGTTGGCCAAGGTGAACGTGGACGAGAACCCTCAGATCTCGGCGGCCTTCCAGGTGCAGGGCATCCCCGCCGTGTACGCCTTGAAGGACGGCAAGCCGGTCGACGGGTTCGTGGGCGCCCAAGGCCAAGCGGCCGTGTCGGCCTTTGTGGCGGCGCTGCTGCCCAGCGAAGCCGAAAAGGAGGAGGCCGCGCTGTTGGAAGCCGGGGACGAGAGCTCGCTGCGGCGCCTGCTCGATCGCCAACCGGGTCACCCCCAGGCAGTCGTGGCACTGGCCGAACTGCTGGTCGGCCAAGGAGGACCCGACGCCACCAGTGAGGCGCTGGCTCTCTTGGAGCGGATCCCGGAGTCGGCCGAGACCCGGCGGGTGGCGGCGCTGGCCCGCACCGGTGACGAGATCGACGGCGATGTCGAATCCAAGCTCGACGCCCTGCTCGACCGGGTGAAGGGTGACGAGGCGGCCAAGCAGGAGTTCCTCGACCTGCTCGAGCTGCTCGGTCCCGACGATCCCCGCACCGCCTCCTACCGCAAGGCCCTGACCACCCGGCTGTTCTGATCGGCGCCGGCGTGGGTCAAGGCCGCTGGTCGGCCCGGCTGGGGCGGTTCCAGAGGCGTGACGGCTTTTGGCTCTGGATCGGCGGCCCGGTGGCGCCCGGTGCCGCTGCCACCACGGTCGGCCGCATCGTGCTGATCCGCTCGGGGCGGGAGAACGATGCCGTGCTGGTGCGGCACGAGGCAGAGCACGTCCGCCAGTACCGCCAGCTCGGACTGGCCGGGTTCCTGGTCCGCTATGTGGCCGACTACGGCCGTTGGCGGCTGCGGGGCTACCCGCACTGGTCTGCGTACCGCCGCATCGGCTTCGAGATCGAGGCCGAATGGGTGAGTCGGCGCTGGGCTCGGAGCTTGACTGTCACCCCCTCGCGGTAAGGTCCTCTGTACCGGGTTGCCCGGCGGCTTCCCGGCTCGGCCTACGGCCCGGTTCACTCGGCTTGCGGACCGTTCACTCGGCCTTTGGCCCGCTTAACTCGGTTGCGGCCCTCACTATCCGGCCCAGGCATGAGGCGTCGGCCCCTTGGTCTGCATCGCGAGCCATGCCACTCGGCTCGCCCCTCATCGGTCTCTCACCCTTCGGATCGTCGATACCCCCAATCCGGGCGTTCACCCCGGCGATCCCGTCACGACCTTCCCCCGTCCACGCCTCTCCCTGCGCGCCCGAGGAAGTTCTCATGCCCGATCGACCTCCACCTGATCGCTACCCCGCCGACCGACCCCCGCCCGAGGGCCCTTCGAGATACGGGCCTATGGATGACGCCGGCACCGGTGAGCCACCCGAGCCTTGGCCCACGGTTGAGACCGATCGGCTCGATCGGCCGTCGGCGCCCCCCACCTGGGGCGAGCGCTACGACGAACTGCGCGCTCGGGTGGCTATCGGTCCGTGGCGGCTGCTGCTGGCCGGAGCGGCGGTGCTGCTCGTAGGGGCTTTGGGCTGGTGGCTGCTGCGGCCACCGCCGCCGGCGGTCGAGCAGACCTTGCCGTACGCATCGACCACCGTGGCCGGTTCACCGACCGGTACGGGACCGGCCGGCGCAGACTCAGGGGCGACCGGCGGCTCCTCGCCCGGGCCGATGGGTGGTACGACCGCGCCGGTCAACCTGGTGGTCCACGGTGCCGGTGCGGTGCGTGTGCCCGGCGTCTACCGGCTTCCGCCCGGGTCGCGGGTAGATGACCTGGTCGCCGCCGCCGGTGGTCTGGCACCCGACGCTGACCCCGCCCGGCTCAATCTGGCTGCCCCCTTGCAGGACGGCCAGCGGGTCTACGTGCCCCACCTCGGCGAAGTCTCGGTGCCGCCGGCGGTGACCGGCGACGGACCGCAACCCGCCACCACCGCCGGGGGCTCTTCCGGAACGTCCAGCGCGGGCGGACCGGCGGCGCCGGTCAACTTGAACACTGCGTCGATTCAGGAGCTGGACACGCTGCCCGGCGTCGGTCCCAGCACCGCCCAGGCCATCCTCGACTACCGCCAGCAACACGGGCGGTTCGCCACCGTCGACGAACTGCTCGAGGTGCGTGGCATCGGCGACGCCAAGCTGGCCCAGCTGAAGGATCGGGTGGCGGTGTGAAGCGCTCGCTCAGCGACTTCGAAGCGGTCGTGTTGGCAGGCGCCGTCGGCTGCGGCGTGTGGCTGGCCCGGCCGATCCCATTGGCATTGGCCGCCGGCACGGTGGCGGCGGCGCTGACTTTCCGCCGACCGTGGATGCTGTGCATCGGCGGCTTGCTGCTGGCATCGGCGCTCGGGTACCGAGCCCAGGCCGGACTCGCGCCGCCAACAGCCCGGCCCTTCTCCGGAACGGTCACCCTGGCATCGGACCCTGAGCCTTCCTTCGGCGGCGTCCAGGCGGTGGCCAAGGCCGGCGGCCACCGCTACGAGCTCACCGCCCGGCGGGGTGCTGGCGGTTCCCTGCGAAGCTCGCTGGCCGGCGAGCAACTGCAGGTGGCTGGACGCCTGAGACCGCTGGGCCCCGGGCAGGACTGGTTGGCGTCGCGACACGTGGTCGGCCGCCTCGACGCGACCAAGGCCGAGCGGACCGGTCCCGGAGGTCCCGTCTGGCGGCTGGCCAACGGGTTGCGCCGGACGCTGACCGACGGGGCGGCCTCGATGAACCCCACCCAGCGGTCGCTGTTCGCCGGGTTCGTGCTGGGCGACGACCGGGACCAGCCGGTGACCACCACCGACGACTTCCGGGGGTCGGGGCTCACGCACCTGTTGGCCGTGTCCGGCGAGAACGTGGCCTTTGTGCTGACCCTGGCGGGACCGCTGCTGCGGCGCCTGTCCTTGACCGGCCGGTGGGCGGCGACGCTCGGGCTCATCGGCTTCTTCGCGGTGCTGACCCGGTTCGAGCCGTCGGTCCTGCGGGCATCGGTCATGGCCGGACTGGCTGCCACTGCGGTGGCGTTGGGCCGGCCGGCGACCTCGGTCCGCATCCTGGCCCTGGCCGTCGCCGCCCTGTTGCTGATCGACCCCTTGTTGATCCGCTCGGTGGGATTCCTGCTGTCGGCGTCGGCTTGCGCGGGGATCGTGTTGGTGGCGGCTCGGCTGGCGGACGTTGTGCCTGGCCCCCGCGTGGTGGTCCAGGCGCTGTCGGTCACCATCGCCGCGCAGCTGGGTGTGGCGCCGGTTCAGCTAGCTACCTTCGGCGGGCTCCCGGTCGCCTCGTTCCCGGCCAACCTGCTGGCGGCGCCGGCCGCCGCCCTGGTCATGACGTGGGGCCTGGGCGCCGGCATTGTGGCGGGGCTGGCCGGGGGAGGGTTGGCCACCGCCTTGCACTTACCCACCCGCCTGTTCATCGGCTGGATCGAGGTCGTGGCCCGAACGGCGTCGTCGCTGCCGCTCGGGCAGCTCCAATGGCCCCAGGTTCTGGCCCTGAGCGCGGGTCTGGCCCTGCTGCTGCTCGCCCGGCGGGTTGATCATCGGGGCCGAGCAGATCCCGGACACCCTTCTGGCCAAGCAGCGGTGCCAGCACTTGCGCCTTCGGTCGCCGATCGCTCCGCCGGCCGAGGTCAGTCAGCTCGGTTGCGGGGCCGCGGCGTTCCACCTGTCGCCTCCTCTGCCATCCAAGCGGCGGGCAACCCGGCGGCAGAAGCCGCCCTTTCGACCGGAAACCCGCTCGAGCGGGCAGGGAGCAGACGTGGGGGCAGTCCGGGAGACGTCGCAGCATCCGAAGGCGCTCGGCGGGCCCTTCGAGCCATGCGGCTTGCCGGAGCGGTGCTCTTCGTGGGAGCTCTGCTAGCGCCGTCGATCCTGGCCGGCTCGCCGCCCGGCTTCGTCCAGCCGGCCGACGGGGTCCGCCTTTGGCGAGGCGGTGGTGCAACGGTTGTCCAGATCTCTGGTGTCGCCCAACCCGAGGACGTTCTCGGCGGCCTGCGCCAAGCCGGCGTCCGGCGGCTCGACCTGGTCGTGATGACCGGTGGCGGCTCCCGCAGCGCCGGCATCGAACGGGCGCTGCACCATCGATGGACGATCGGCGACGTATGGGCGCCCCCGGACAACCAGCTCGACGCCGCCCGGTCCCCGCCGACGGGCACCGCCGTCGGCGTCGGATCCCTTCGGGTGCAGGTCCTCCGATCGCGGCCCCATCTGGAGGTTCGGGTCACCGGGGTGCCCGCCTCCGGTTGACGAGCACGCCGTCCGGTCTTAGGGCTCTCCGCATGATTGATTATGCGGTTGGTGTGGCGGTGAGGGTGTAGTTCCAGTCGCTGTGCCATTGGTGGGGGGTGAGGGGCAGAGCTCGCATGTCGGTGTTGCTGATCTTGACGCCCTTCTCGTAGTACTCGGTGTCTCGTTCGGCGCGGATCTGAAGCCCGGTGTCGGTCGTGTGGCGGTGATCAACTCGATGATCGTGCGGTAGGTGGTGAGGGGTCGGCCCCGCCAGTTCATGGTGATGAAGCTGAACATGCGGTGCTCGATCCGGTTCCACTTGGAGGTGCCCGGCGGGTAGTGGCACACGGTGATCTCAAGGCCGGTCTCGGCGGCGAGGCGGGCCAGGTGCACTTTCCAGGCCCGGAGCCGGTAGCCGTTGGATCCGCCGGCATCAGCGGTGATCAACAGGCTGGTGGCGTCGGGGAACCGGGGGGCGCCCATCTGGTGCCACCACGACCGGATCGCGTTGACCGCGAACTCGGCGGTGTCAGCAACGTCACCGACGCTGACCCAGCCTTCGTTGTTCGTCTCGTCGTAGATCCCGTAGGGGATGGCCCGACCCAGCTCGGGGTCGACGAAGTCGTGCACGTTGACGCGTTCGGGTTCACCCGCGGGTTGCCATTCCACGCCGCCGTTGACGTCCCTATAGATCAAGTCGGCTCAAGACGCGGTCCCGGAGGGACGCGGGGGTGGCGCCCGGAGGGCTCGACTCGTGGGGTGTCAGGTGCCGAGGGGTCGTGCTGGAGGCCCTGAGCGGCGATCGTGGAGGCCGATTTTTGGCCGCCTCGGCTCAGCTGGCGGCCGCGGCGCCCGTTCGGGCGCGGTGGTCTGTCATGACGCGGTGGTAAGCCTCGCGGGCGAGGAACCGCTTCAGGCAACGGATGATGTCTTTCTTGGTGAGACCGTCGGTGGTGCGACGGGCGACGTAGTCGATGGTGGGCTGATGGAACCGCATCCGGACGATCACGGTTCGGTAGAGCGCAGCGTTGGCTTGGCGGTGCCCTCCCCGGTAGAGGCGGTGACGGTTCGTCAACCCCGAACTTGCCGGCATGGGACACACTCCGCAGAGCTTGGCGAAGGCAGCCTCGGAGCGGATCCGGTCAGGGTTGTCGCCCAGCACGATCAGGATCTCTGCGGCGGTGTCGGGCCCGATCCCGAAGCCGTCGCGCAGCGTCGGCGACGCCTGTGCGGTGAGCGGGTCGAGAACGGCGTCTTGGCCTCGGATCTCGGTGTCGAGGTGCTGCCAGCGCCGGGCCAGGGCCCGCAGGGTGTGCTTGGCCGAGGCAATAGTGGTGTCGATGTCGCCGGGCCGGTAGCCGGCGCAGCGGTCGATGAGCGCCTTGTCGGTGAGCCCGTCGAGCGATTCGCGCAGCTCAGCGGGGGCGTTCACGATGATCTGCTTGAGGGTGATGATCGCCGACGTGCGGCCCTTGCGAGCAGTGTCGCGGGTCACCTTGGTCTGGCGGATCATCTCGGAGAGCCCGTCGCCGGTCTTGGGGATCGAGGTGGCCAGGACGGCCCGGGCGGCCATCTCGGCGTCGACGGTGTCTGACTTTCCGTTCTGTCGGCGGGTTCGCCGGTCGCCGCGGTTGACCTCGATGACTCGGTGACCGAACCGGCGAAGGAAGCTGGCCAGGCCGGCCCCGTAGCTGCCGGTGCCCTCGACGCCGAAGGACTGGACCCGGCCCAGGGCGCGAGCCCACACATCGAGCTGGCCGTAGCCGCCGGTGTCGGCACTGATGGCCAGATCCCCGAGCCGGGCCCCGAGGCTGTCGATGGCCACGGCGACGTGAACGTGTTTGTGGGTGTCGACCCCGACGATCACCTTTCGCAGTGGAGTGTCAGGCGCGATGCTGGTCATGTGGTTCCTCCTGGTTGGTGGAAGCGCATGCCAGCTGGTCGGGTGGGCGGACAGGAATGTGACGGGACGGTTTCGCAGCAGGCCCCTATTCGGTCACTGCCCTCCCGGCCAGCTAGCAGCACTTGGTGAAGCCGCCGGGCCGGGTCGACAGATCAACGCAAAGGCACTCAGCGGCCTGTCGTAGCAAGAGTCAGACCCGACCCGACGACCCCGCCAGTCTTCTCACAGACGTATTCGCCGACCATCTCCTTCTTCTTGGTGTCCACGCTGATCACCGGCTCACCATTGGTCACGAACCCCTGAGCGAGGCCATGCAGGTAACGGAACTGGCCGTCACGGTCGGGATGGGCGGTGCC
>JAABUM010002027.1_pt1 | contig 28509 bp, 45 predicted proteins | sample 5559161 | NCBI WGS metagenome assembly JAABUM01 (sample SAMN10711868, study PRJNA513369) | rock metagenome | isolation source: Antarctica rocks | place: Antarctica: Victoria Land, Siegfried Peak nord
GTTAGCTGTCTGGCGATGTGCTGTGTTCTGGATATGAGCGAAGGCCAATAATGGCGTCAAGGCCAGGCAAAACACACAGACAAACAACCAGGTGTTCATAGAGAGCGCAAATGCACGCGCGATGCCGCTGGCCGCCATATATATGAAGTGCGGTATTAGGGGCTCATATGTGTGTAAGCCGCACTGCAGTCAACATTCCTCATTCTGAGAAATTCAGCCTTACATGGCGTCTCCTGTAGCTCAGTCGGTAGAGCGTGTGACTGTTATAATGCAGCACATCATAAGGTCCGCGGTTCAAGCCCGCGCGGGAGAGTGATTTTTCTTGTTAAAATGCCTGTTTTTGGCGAGAAGCACGGTCTCGACTCTACATTACACTCGCAAACGCCGTTGCGGGGCGGAAAGCTACAACGCCGACAAGCGTGATTAGGATGAGCATGGGCAATACTGCAATCGGTGGATGCAGCATTGGACTGGTTGATGCCTCAACGAGAGCAAGACCCGAGGCCATGGGGACCCGACATCAAGCCCCCGATCAATCAGCGAACAGCTGCACTTGCTTGCAACTGCCAGCATTGGACTGGTTGATGCCTCAACGAGAGCAAGAGCCGAGGCCATGGGGACCCGACATCAAGCCCCCGATCAATCAGCGAACAGCTGCACTTGCTTGCAACTGTAAGCTCGTGATGTGCCCGTCTAGATACAGGGGAACCTATGATGTGAAGCAGTGCAGTTGCAGTTTGACCTGGTGATCTTTTGAGCAGGCGAACATGGCGATCTACAAGTAGCGCGAATGCATACCGAGCACAGTCTGATCACATATAGAAAGACACTAATGTATCGTTTGTTGCAACTGCTATGAGCCAGCACTCAGAGGATCACCTGCATGCTGCAGCCCCGGCCAGATTAGTCATCGACCTGTGTTCACCGCAAATTCGTAACTGCGCACAGACGGCGGTTTCACAATTGAATTAATCATTGCAAGATTCGCCTGCTTCCAATTTCACCGCTGCGAGGCTCCTGCAGCAGCGCTGCGGGTGCACAGGCTGTGCGGGAACACGCAAACCTCGAGATTGTCCTGGTCAGCAGGCTCAGCGGACAAAGCTCTCACAAGCAGAAGGAGTGGCTACCAGATCTCGGGATCCATCAATCCTATAGCTACTGGCGTAAAGCTCTGCGCTGGCGGGCGTGCGAGCTGAAGAAATCAACAAGCAACGCTGTCTGCAAGGTGGGCTGCGGCGTGCACAGCACTGCACGGCGCTGCCAGGGCGGCCTGCCGGCGGGCAGACGCGGCATGGGGAGGAAACCCGCAGCCCTGCAGCCCAGCTGCTGTGGCCTGGCATGCGGTGGTCAGCGGCGCTGGGGCTTCTGATGGTCGCGCCCGCTGGTGAGCTGGGGCTTGCTGAACCGGCCGCACTGGCAGATGCATGCAGATGTGGTGGGCCCTGCAGGGCAGTCCTGCACAACTTACTGCCGCATTTTCTCTCCGCATGGCCTTGAACACGATGCACACACGCTGGCAACATTGGCTGAGTTTCGTCGACGGGCGCTCACCGCAGGCGCAATGGCGCGGGGGCCCGGGCGCCAGTTGCTGGCGCAGCCAGAGTACTGCAGCGTGCGCAGCTGGGAGCAGCGCGGTGAGCGTGCTGCTGTTTCCGGATTGCCGTGATCTGCTTATCCTCGCCGAACCTTCTCCTGGGCCCGATCTTCGCCTCCTGCTGAGCACGTCAGCCCCTTCATGGCCCATTTCTGCCCAAATGGAATCCGCTCGGCAGACGAGTCGGTGCGCGTATGCCCGGCAGAGCTGGAGGTGGTTTGCGTGGTGATCGATGCGCATTGATTAAAGACGCATTGATCAATGACATGTTTGATCAATGACAAATAGCATGCTGTTCCAGGTCCGCATTGCAGTGAACCCTTATGCCGACCCTTCGTGTGCGCTATTGCAGGCGCCGTGGCGCTGTACGCGCGGGGCACTGCGCGCCTGGTGCTCAGTTTGATTCACATCGACAACCCTGAACCCGCCGATGATCCGCATACAATTCATTTGCCCCTGCTTCTCCTCCGCAGGCGGCATGGCGCCGTATGCTCCGGGCATAGTGTGCTTGGTGTGCTGGGCCTGGTCATCATCAACAACCATATCATACCCCCCGAAACCGGACTGGCAATCCTCGAATTCACACACGTGTTGCTTCCCCTCCGCAGGTGGCGGTTGCGCTGTGCTCTTCTGGGGGTGGCATACCTGGTGCTGGGCCTGGTCTCTGACAAACCAGTTCAAATCAGTCCGAAACCGACTGACAAACCTCGGGACTCACACATGTGTTGCTTGCACTCCGCAGGTGGCGGTTGCGCCGTGCTCTTCTGGGGGTGGCATACCTGGTGCTGGGCCTGGTCTCTGACAAACCAGTTCAAATAAGTCCGAAACCGACTGACAAACCTCGGGACTCACACATGTGTTGCTTGCACTCCGCAGGTGGCGTGGCGCTGCATGCTCTGGGGGTGGCGTACCTGGTGACAGGCCTGGTGAACAACGCGCCTTGAAGCAAACAGACAAGAACCTGAACATTCACATCGATGAATGCAGGCGGCGTGGCGCTATATGCTCTGGGCGTCGCGTACCTCGTGCTAGGCCTAGTCATCATCAACAACCATTACTTCATGCCGTCGCTGCGGCGTCTGTCGCGCCGGCTGTGTCTGTCTGACGATGTGGCGGGTGCGTTGGTCACTCCAACCGCAATTCGACCCTGGTTTCCAGCCCAGCGTCTGGGTGCTCAGCTTCCCACCAAAGTGGCTTCACAAAGCAGCATGGCTACCCACATCAGACCTCGATGGTGTGTAAACCTCCCATGGCCAAGCCGTTGCAATATTGGCCGCCGGCCCCACACGCAAGTCCTGAGTTGATGGGCCTCCCGCGCGCAGGCGCAACCATCTTTGCGGGCGGCTCCTCGATGCCGTTTGTCTTCTTTGGCTTCTTCTCGCTGCTGGCGCCGTCATCGGCCATCCCCTCCGCCGCCGGCATCGCGTCCACCGTCGGCGCCGGCAACACCAACGTGGTACAACCCTAAAACTCATCAGTTGCTGCTCCACGATAAATGACATTCCACCCCTCTGCGATGTAGTTGCGCCGCTTCACCTGTATACCTCCCAAGCACGACTGTCAACCTGCATTCGGCGTGGCCGCGTGCCTCACAGCGCACCTGCTCTGTCCTTTGAAGGTTGCCGCTTCAAAGCGTCTCTGACAGGTGCTCCTTCGTTTCCGCCTGCAGCTGGGGGTGCTGGGCGCTGCTGCGGCGCTGTGCATGCCGCAGGGCACGACCGACGCGCAGTGCCGGCTGCCGTGGTACCCGCTGCTGCGTGATTGCGCCTGCTGGGCGATCACGGTGCTGGTGCTGGGCGGCATGGCGTCTGACGGCGAGATCCACTGGTGGGATTTGTTTACAGCCTGTCCCTCCACAAAAAAGTGTTAATACTGGCGCCCACAACTGCGCCTGCTAAACGCTCACTGTGCTGGCGCTGGACGGCATTGCTCATGTAAGTTATGTCGATCAAGTTGCCGTTGTTGGCGCGTGACTGCATTGGCTGAACAGTAACGGTGGTGGCACTGGGCGGCATGGCCTCGAACGGCGAGATCCACTGGTGGGTGCACATTCTTTGGTATGCAATGCTTTTCGCGTGCAGTGTCCTTTTCGCTATTCTGCAGCGCTCCTGCTGACAAAGCGTGTGCACTGCCAAGAGATCCTGCAGAAATAGGGCCGAAACCTAGAAAGGCCATCAAGTAGATGCGAAACAAGCTGTGTGTTGGCGCCGCAGGTGGGAGGGGCTCACCATTGTGGCGCTGTATTGCAGGGACGTGGGCCACTGCTGGTGCTTCCCCTCTGGGAAACGATTCAATTGACCGCCTGCTTCCTTGTGTTATGCTCACCATATCTTGCTCACCATTCCGTTCGGTCTTTCAGGTGGGAGAGGCTCAGCGTGGTGGCGCTGACAATGAGTACATGGGCCTGCGCTGCCGCATACCTGGAAAAGCATTGTCAATCAGAAATCGGATTGCTTATCGGCCGATTCGCTGTTTCAGGTGGGAGGGCCTCATCATGGTGGCGTTGTACTGCGGCTATGTGGGCCTGAACGCGGCCAACCCGGCCGTCCTGGCGGCCCTGGAGCGGCGCTCTGCTGCGCGGAAGGCGGCAGCGCGGCCGGCGCTGTCGTCGCGGCACGGCGCTGCGTCCGCGCACATGGCTGACTCAGCGATGGTGGGCTGCGCTGTCTGTCTTGGAACAAGTCTCGAAATGAAGAGATGGCGCACTTCTTGCCGTCGCGCCACGGCGCCGCGACAGCGCACATAATCGACTTCGCCATGGTGGGCTGCGCCTTCCCGCTCCTGAACACAAACACATCGACAGTGCGGGAGAGATGGCGCCTTTCCTGCCGCCACAGCGCACATACGCCAACTCTGCTGTGGGGGGCGGCGCTGCCACTTTCGGACCCGGTAGATGCATCCCCCCTGCCGCCGGCCTCGCGGGGTCCCCCAGTCTGCACTGGGGTGCATGTGCACGGGAAGCTGTCGCACCTGCTGGGATCGCGCCTTCACCGGCTGTGCTGTGGCTGTGTCGGTGCCGGGAGCACCAAGCGGCGTCTGGTCGTCGATCACACGCGCCGCGAGCGGCCCTCCGCTGCACGCACCCGAGCACCTGTCACATACACTCGAATCATGGGCGTGAAACACTCGTTTTGTGGACACGAACGTGAACCCAGAGTTGGAACACCCGCAGGACATCGTGGACCTGGAGCACGCGGCGAATGAGAAGCAGGCGGCAGCGGGCTCGCCCAGAGAGCGACAGGCGGCCATCCTGCCCGAAGGCGCGGGCGCAGCAGCGCCGTGTGCTCCACAGCCAGCCGCCGGCCAGCAGGAGCCGTCCTGCAAGGACACCGCGATGCGCAACAGCTTCACACCGGGCCGCGACGGCGCGGCCGGCGGCGGCGCAGGCCGCGCGGGCGGCGCCACGGTCTCGCCGCCGCTTCCGCTGTGCCAGGCAGCCGCAGACGGCCCCAGCCCGCCGGGCTTCGCCGGCGGGCCGCCAAGCGACGGCGGGACGGCGGGCGCCCAGGCGGTGCAGGCTGGAGGCAGCGACAGCGGCGACGTCGAGGAGCTTTCTGCGTTTGCACATTTCCAGCCGCCCGTGGGCTGGTGGCGCCGCATCCGCTGGGCCATCTGCCTGCCCTGGTGCGCGCCTTCCCCTGCCCTTTCTCCAAAGGCATCTCCGAAGGCCATGTTGTCATCCGAGTGATTGAGATGTGGGGTCTTGGTACATGTGCTGCCGCACCCGTTGCAAGCCGCACTTTTTCGTTTTTGGGCGGCGGGCTGCAGCATCAGCTGCCGGCGTCGCTACCACCAAGCAAAATGGATCCTGGGCAGCCCTGTGCATGACAGACACAGCCTCTCAGCCTCGGCCTTCTGCGTGTTCATCGAACCCTGGAACCCTGTGTGCAGGTACGCAGTACTGGCGGCAAGCGTGACAGACTGCCGGCACCACGCCGTGCGTGGCTGTACCTGGTGACAGCATGCTTGACGTTAATTTCAAATGTCCAACTCTCAAAACCCTGTGCGCAGGTACGCAGTACTGGCGGCGACGGTGCCAGACTGCCGCCACCCGCGCCTTGCGCGGCTGTACCTGGTGACTGCAGCGGTGGCTACCGCCTGGGTCGGCCTCGCCTCCTGGTTCCTGCTCGTCTGGACGCTCAAGGTGGGCGCTGCGCTGGAGGATTGCACCAGGGGCTGCCTGTCGCTGCAATCACGAGGGGCACTATTGCGGGGTCCAGAACACATGCTCTGGCACATGCACAGAGCATGCGGCATTGACGTGAGGAGAGACTGGTCCACAAAGCAAACACCCTCTTGCCGCAAGAGCACTGCACAGCTAGACTGCAGCGTCTGGTGAACGCATTGGAACCTTCAGATTGTCATCGACGGCACCTTTGCGCTCCTTTCTTGCGTTCGGGTTGCGTGGCGTGCTGTCACAGGCGCGGCCGTCGCGACATCGAGCGCGCTGCTGAATAACCTTTTCTACCCAGCAGGTCCCACGGTTCTGAGGGACTTCCGTCGCTCTTTGTTGCAGGTGGGGTGCGTGGCGCACGCGCCTCTGACAGTCATGGGCGCGACCGTGCTGGCCATAGGCTCCACAATGCTGACGGCCCTGGTGTCCTTCGTGGTGGCGAGTCAGGCGGGCAGTGTATTGTACAAACACGATGCTTATGGGTGGAAAACTTTGCACATTTGAGCCAGCTGCTGCAGGCCAGCATTCTCTTGCAGTCTGTGTCCAGAGGGCAGTCTGCGCCTCGCCTGCCCTCCACGGCATTCCGCCGCAAGCAAATGCCATCACACCTGGCTTAGCCCTGACGAACTGCATGTTCTACCTGCCACAGGGCAAGGCGGGCATGTCGGTGTCCAACGCGCTTGGCAGCAACGTCTTCAACGTGCTCATCGGCCTGGGGCTGCCCTACTTCATCGTGCAGGCCGCCCGCGGCCGCCCCGCCGCGGTGAGGCTGCCGTCACACAGCAAATTTTTGGATTGCGATGCCTCTGGGTATGGGAACCCTGTGCCGGGCGGCGACCGGCCGGCGTGCAGTGCATGATATGCCACGCATCCTGCTCGCAGCCTGATGAGATGACGCCACAGAAGTGCATTCGGAGCCTCACTGATGCCATGCCTGTGCGCAGATCTCGACAAAGGGGCTGTGGGCGGACGTGGGGGTGCTGCTGGGGGGCCTCGGCTGTTTCAGGCCTCATCGCGGCGGCGCGGCTGCGCTTCAGCCGGGCCGTAGGCTGGCTGCTGCTGGCGTTGTATGCGGTGTACATCACGTACGAGGTGCTCACCGTGTGGGTGTTCGACGTCATTGGCACGCGCGGCGCCTGAGCGCTGCACAGGCGCTTTGGAGCAGATGGCGCCTCTGGTGCCGTGCGGCGCGGCGCGGCGAGTGCGTCAAGCGGCGGCGGGGTCACGGCATTCTGATGCCGATGTAGATTACAGGGGGGTCCTACTGAACCCGGGTGTAGGTAGGTGTCATCTGGCTGGGAACTCGGGCTGATATCGACAAATTTATGCCTGGTCTGCAGCGCACATGAGGTGAAGTGCGCTGCCGCATCCTGCTGTATTGCAGCATTGGGCACGTCCTCGACTGCACGAGTGAGAGATAGAGTGAGAGCATGGAGGCCTGAGATTGGCCGACAACGAGTGATCATTCGTCGAAACCTTTGGTCGAAACCACCAGATTACGTGTGGCCAGATGACGGCTGACTACTCTCGAAATATTGAGTAAGATGACATTGGACGAAGCAGCGCTTTCGGAGCAGAATTTACTTTTGCATGGCCGTCATGGCATCTTTAAATTTGTTTGCTGTCACTGTGTCAGCTCTGCTACTGTTCAACGCGGTCACGGCCAGGTCTGTGCCCGAAAGTACTCTCCTCGTCAACATACATGCATGCTCAGCCTACCCGTTTGTCGTGCCGCGATCGTGGCGGCAATCTGCTGATACATACCGTTAAGCAGCTCTCAAAGCTGCCGTCTTCCTGCTCGCAGCAACGAAGGTGCTTCGAGGGTTTCTCAAAGCCGGAGCCTGCTGCAAACTTCCGAGACGTCCGTGAGCCGCCCGGCGCCGCTGCCTGCAACAGCGGCGATCAAGGGCTACAGTCCTCCTCATTTCACCATTTCTGCTAAATACGATGGCGGGTGGCTCGAGGTGAGGCCTAATCGCGCAGCGTCTGCCGTCTGCAAACCTGTCGTCATCACACAGCCAACTGCGTCCTTGGGTCAGTCACAATGTGTCGGAGACCTGCACTGCAATAAGGCTGACCTGGGAAAAACATCAATCTGAAGCGTGCCCTGTTGCATTTTCCAGATTGTCAATGCGTCGTCGCTGGGAGACATTCGAATGAAGTTGAAAGCGGACCCCTACACGAGGCTTGAGGAGACTTCATTTCGCGCGTGCGTCTCGAATATATCATATTAATTCCAGCCTTTGTTCACGTTCTGTGTCTCCAAGGGTGTCAAGGATGTTTGCAGGCCGTCATTTGATGACGGCACTGCCGCAGCCGCATGTGACATGCATGTGCGGGCTGCATGCAGGTCGCTGAAGCGACAGGTGGCGTCTTTCAGAGGACAAACCAATGAAGGGGTATTTCTGCTTCTGCAGGCGGTGGGACTTTCGTGTCACGGGTGCGCGGGGCCAGAGAGTGAAAGTCACAATCCTCAACGCCAATGCCAGTGTGAGTTCAACTTTACTGTGGCTGCACGGTTGCAGGATGATGTAAAGCTGTCTTGGCACCTGAGCCCTTTGCTCGACGATCGTCTCCCATGCGCAGTATGTGTACATCCCCGACATCCCAGACGGGGGCGCCTGGCAGAAGCTCTACAAGGCGCGGGCGACGTACGACAACCTCAGATGGTTTCAGGCACGTCTTTACAATCGCAATGCATCAAAAATCACAATTGCAATGCAGCTTACTTTCTGCTTCAAGCCCCAATACTCCTGGTGAAAAAGGAGGGACGCTGCGGTCGAGAGAGTTGGATGTGCGGTGGACACCGGTTCACGTGGCTGGACTGGCTATGATCCCTCGTGTGCTGGATGGCGCTGATCCACTTTTTGCTGGCGTTCAAACCACAGGTGCGGACCGGCTACGACAACGCGCCGGGGCACCTGGTCTTCGAGCACACGCCACAGCACGACTCCGTCCGCTACGCCTATTGGTAAGCCACCAGTCTGGTGGGGCTGCTGCGCTTCGTCATTATCATCTCATGCACCCACATTCGCACCTGCAGGAGGGATGATCTGCATGAACCTTGATAACCAGCCAACTACTTATGCTCACACATGGGCCCAGCCTGATGTACCCGACTGACATGTACAATTTATTGCTGCTGCCAGGCCACACTACACGGTGCGAGCCCATGTGGCCATTCCCTCACGTTGCTGTGCTGCCGCCTAAGTGCAGCAGCTTTGTGAACATGCACATTGTGTTAGTGCATATTGTCAACTGGCAGCGCTTTTGAGTCTCGGAAATGTGCGCCTCCTCCAATCGAGCGCATGGACCTGAATGTGGCAACCAGCCGCGTGACACAACCGACCCAAACAGAACTCAACAGCTCATTCCCCGATATGCAGGTGGAACGCATGGATCTCAATGTTGCCAAGTGGCAAATGGACAGCCGCGTGAAGCTGCGCGTCATTGGCCAGAGCCTAGACGGACGTGACATCAACTTGCTGCAGATCGGTGTGCGGGGCTGCGACATTTCCCAGAGCTGGTTACGCCTTCACAGCCGATGCATGCCGTTCATGAGGCGGCTCGCAGCATGGCTGCAGGATGTGCACAGCTTGCTGCATCCTGCGTGTAACACTTGTGGAACATGCTCTGCTAGCTATGAATTGTACTGACGCCTGGCCCTAGAACCGGAGCTCAGTTTCTGGCTGTGTCGCGCCGCAGGTGGGCGGGCGCCCACGAAGAAGCACATCTGGATCGTCAGCGGGCAGCACCCGGGGGAGGACATGCACAGCGCCTGGACCGAGGGGTTTGTGAACCGCCTGCTGTCCTCCCCGGTAGACGCGTACGCGCGGCAGCTGCTGGAGGGCGCCGTTCTGTGGGTGGTGCGCCTACTCGAACCCTAGATGGTCTGAAAATGCACGCATCATCTGAGCCACAGTTGCTCAAACCTTCTGAAGCGTCCTGCAGCCCCACACAGTTCTGAGTCTTGTGCCATCTTCACGGCAGCAGATCAGGATTCCTGCAACTGCCTGAATCAGTGAATGATGCGCCTCCCAGAGCTGAACGTTCATGTCGTAGTTCCATGCTGCTCGCATTGAAGAGGCAACGACGAATGCGCTGTGTACTCACGAGGCGCTCCAACCTGTGCAGGTCCCTCAAATCAACCCCGACGGAATCTTCCGCGGCCATCACAGGTTGGTCGTGCAGGTGTCAGGGTAGTCGGCTTCCTGTCCGTGTCGGCCTTGCCATGCTATGCCGCACACCACTTGATCCGTACGGGTGCTCATGCAGGACCAATGCGAAGGGTTATAACCTCAATCGCATGTGGAACCAGTCAAGTGAGGTGAGGTTGCCATCGTCACAGGGTCGGCAGCATTTTAGGCACAATGCGGTGGCAGGGTGCTTGCAGCGGGACAGAGAGCTACTGGCAAGCTGCAGCCATCAAATGAAACTATACAACGTGAGGCTCAGATATTGTCACAGCTGGGGTCGCTGTGTGCGCAGGCGACGTCTCCGGAGGTACTCGTCACTCAAAATGCAATGTACAGATACGGCGTCGACATGTTCATGGACATTCACGGTGAGCTGCTTCCTTGCACATGTTGCCATTTTTCCTTTCACTTCTTCCGCTGCCAGATGAGTGCATGTGAGCAGGACGCTCCATGCAGCTGGCTGACGTCAGCCGGCATGAAACACCATGGCAGTGGCGGCACAATGTCTTCCGGTCCGTCAAGCTTTGATGGATTGTGAAACTCACTGTTGGAGCCGCTCTGCAGGTGACGAACTGGAGAATTACAATCTCATGCTGTACCCGCCAACAAACTTCCCCAGCGTGCAGACCAATGTGACAATCGTGCGTTTTTTTGTATAGTTTTGTCCTGTGCCTCGCGCGACTGCCCCGCGGCATGCAGATTGTGCATGCAAACGCAGCACGCCCAGTCCCCGAATTCGTCTGCATCAATGCCATCGCACAGCTGCGCATTGCATTACACGAACGGCATCCACTGACCCAATTGCAACTGACCTGCAGGCTAAGTTTGACCAGTTCCTGGTTGAAAGCAGCGGGCCCGCCTACTCCGGCATTGCATATTCCTACGTGAGTTTGTTTCGGATTTATTGTGAATATAACTCTGCAGCCTGCGTGCACGCATATGCACGCCTCGTGGAGGGTACAGTGAGATGCACGCTTTCAAACATTGCGCTGCTGTCCTAAAAAGTTACATTCCATGGCACCTGACATGTTTTTCATGATGCACGGACAGGACCCCAACGAGTGAGTGAAGGCTCCTGCTCGGCACCAAATCCACCAGCGTGTACATGGGATGTAGTGCGTCGAGATGTTCGTTGCTTGTCAGTAGTGCAAGCATCCACAGCTGTGCACGGAGCGCTTTCTTCTGTGATGTCCTGACGCGCAGTCTTGACATTGTCTTCGTGTTCACGCAGGTATGGACCCCCGGGACCATCAAGCGACTGTGAGTAGCACTACTGCAGTAGTCAATCACGTCATTGTTGCACTATTTCATGAATCGCACACACATTCTGGACGCGAGGCAGGCAGCAGCAAAGCCCTACGGAGGCTTTCCTGCCGCACACACACGTTTGCACTGCATACCACATCTGCCTCCCTGACATTTTTTTAATTTCTGCAGCGCCCAACACCGCCGACGCGTGGACGAGCAAGTACTTCAAGTGCCTGGGAGTCACTGTGGAGTTGCCATTCACGGACCTAATCGATCAGGTGATGTGTGAATGTCAATATCTTCACATGCATATTTGTGCGGAACGATGCTGCCTGTCAGTGCTGCCTGCCACGGCTTGGCCAGCGCTAGGTCGCACCTGCTCATGGAGCGAGGTCAGCGTCGTCTAATAACAAGATTGCTATTAGACGTTATTAGACGTTAACACAGAACTCTTCCTCATTGCAACCACGTACCACTGAAGAAGAGTTCTGTCGACACCCGCCTGCAGGTTGACTGGCACACGGGCTGGTGAGCTGGCACACAGACACTCCTGCAATGCGCACCCACTTCTGACGCGACCGACACGACCTGTATGCCCGTCCCCAGTTGTGTGTTGACGTGCGCGCAATGTGCCGCTCACTGCAGGACCACGGGTTCTGATGCATATGTCTGCTCTCCCGCAGGTCGATTGAACGCAGCATGTCGTGGGGAGCGGACATGGTGCAGGTGCAACACCGGCACTTGCGCATGTGATCATCGTGGTTACCATTCAGCTGTGTGGCTGGACGCACACTTGTTCTTCTGACGAGAGTGGCGGAAACCTCAGGAACCTCCTGCTGGACCACATTGCGTTGGGAGACGAGCACGCAAGTTTCGAAATCAGGTGTGTATCTATGCAGGCACTGGCGCGGACGCTGCCGTGGATCCGCGGCGATGGCCCCTTGGCTGCTCCGATGTACAATGGGACATTTTATCCACAGGACCCGGCGTTTGACCTGCAAGCGAAGCTGAAGGATCCGCTGGCACTGTGACGCGGACGGTGTTGACAAGAGGCGTCGCTCGGGAAGCGACGGAAGCTGCGGAGGGAATCATGCGTCTGTCCGGCAGCGGGCCCCGGGGTGGGAGCGGGCTGTTCGCCTCAGGAAGAAACCAAGCTCTGCTGAAATGTGATTCGTTACATTGAAACTGGAGCACTGCTCCTCGGCATTGGACGCTGCTCGTGATGACACCATGAGCCTGAATTTGCGCAGGCGCAACTGCGCGCCTTGCATATGATGCCGGAGCTGCGACGTTTTGTGACTGAACTGAACACTTGATGCAAGTCCCTAATGCCTGCCGGCGCTTGAAGCGTCGGCAGCCGTGCCAGCGCACATGATCAGCGCTGCAGCGGCACCGCCTCTACCGCAAGCTGCGCAGGCTGCTGCTGCTGCTGCCAAAACACGTGGTGGACAAGGGCTTGCTTGATCGGCCTTACATCCCAGGCTCAGCGTGTGTGCAATGAACGGGTAATCGGAACAGCTGTATCGGAACAGCTGTAAGCGAAGTCTGGCGGCTAGCGGCGATGCCACTGCAGCGGCCCCAGGCCTACGAGCAGGTGGACAAGGATCCCTTTCGACAAGACCGCAAGACCATCTGGCCCTGCTGCACACGGCCAGGTCAGCCCTCTTTTCTTTTCCAGACTACTTGGGACAGCCACCGGCCCTACAAAACCCTGCAGAATGCCCGGCTTGCAGAGTGCTTCACGTTTTGGCTTGTGTAAGGACAGGATTGTGTAAGGACAGTGCCTGCCGGAGAGCCGCCGCCGCTGAAGCTGCCAATCTACGAGCAACCTGCCCGGTTTGAGAATTCATGGAGTTCAGACAGTAATTCTTGGGATTGTCGGGACAGCCACAAACGGAGTCACAGTCGGGCAGGTGTGCTCAACACAGTTTGCGTGCATCCTCTGAGCGAGGGAAGCACGGCACCCGACGCTAGTTGCACTGTCCGTTTACGTCCATGTATAGACCGTGCTGGGGCCCCTGATGTTTGTGATGCAGGCGCACCATACCGCTCGGCGCAAGGCGGCGCCGGCGCCGAAAGCTGTAGCCTTGCAGCAGGCGGCGGCAGACCTTCCGGCCAAATGACAGCGACAACGAATTTGCCGACAGCGACAGCGTCAAAGAATCGCTTGGGTCGAGTTCTGAATTGCCATCCGCTGGGGCGGCGGCATGGGCTGGCTCGCATTTCGGCGCGCTGGGATGCATCAGCCTGGTGCTAGAGGCGTTCGGCTTTTGTTGTGTAGAGTAAACCTCGCAATGGCGAATCACGGGGTAGAGAAGAACACGACAGAGCAGGCGGCAGCGAGATGCAATGAGTTTGAATTAGTGAAATGCAGCTGCTGTTTGGCGCACATAGCTTGCAGGACGGCAGCGGAGACGTTACAGGATCATGCCAGAGTACAGTCGCCATAATATTAAACAAAACAAATGTGTCAACTGTTCATCAGCAAACAACGAAATATACCTGCAAGGATCCCTTCCCATCCATGCAACACTGCAGCCTTGCACAGCCTGGAATAATGGCAATCTCCAGGCGCTATCTCAACACGACCAATGCGCCTCAATCGAGCGTAGTACACTAAAATCACACACGACCAGAACAAGCACGTCCCCGCCGCCGCCGCCGCCGCTGCCGCACTGCTACCGGCTGCGGGCCGTCACTCATAAAGGTGATCAGAACCCTAATCACCCCCGCTTTATGTCAGCGCAGTGGCAAGCGCCGAGTAGGTGCCGCTGTGCACCGCTTCCGAGATGGCCGCGACACGACCCAGGTCGGCGGCGAGCGCCGCCACTTCGCTGGAATACACGCCGGCGCCGCAGCGGCGTAGCGCCGCCGCCGCGGCCTCGTCGGCGCCTGCGCCGCCGCCGCGCAGCAGCCGGATGCTCAGCGCGGTGGTCAGGCCGCCGCAGATCGCCTGTCACGATGAGACAGGCACAGCTCAGCGCCACAGTTGCAGGACCATCAACGGGCCAATCGTTTGCAGGGTGCAGCTGTGATTACCGATGGCTGCTCGAAGCTTACTAATGGTCTCGACAGGCACGTCAGATCCAGCAGGAAGGGCGGACGCTGTGGCGGCGTGGCATGAACGTGGCTTGCCAATAAGCCACGGCCAATGGAGTGTACCAGCCGTGCGGCTCGCCAAATAGGGTTTCAGCCTTCACAGTCCTGAAACTCCAGGGTTCCAAGTCAGTAAACACACACCTTGAAGCCGGGGCTGGAGCGGGCCAGCAGGCGGCCCAGGCCGGTGCGCATGGCGGCCTCCACGTCTGCGTCGCCGCACGCGCCGGCGGCGACCGCCAGCTCCGCCGCGATGTGGGGCAGCCCCGTGGCGGGGTCCGCCAGCAGAACCGCTAGCCGGCCATGCGCACCATCCAGCGCGCCTGCAAGCATGCAAGCAGTCGGGGCTCAGACCAGAAACACATCGTGCAGGTTCTCCTGCCTCCTTTGAGGACTGCAGCATCCTCCCGATAGTGAGACGCCCACACCGACACCTCGCGGCAGGGCCCGCCGGGTCGCGGCGGCGTGCACCCGCAGCAGCAGCGCAGCCGCAGTGCCGGCCGGCAGTAGTTTTCGACATCCGTCTGCATAACCTTTCATGTCAGAACAAACAATCTTGCTATAAGGTTGAACCGCATGCAGCGCCGCAAGCTTCCCCAAAGCCGTCATGTAGCCACTTCGAAACAGCGTTGTGAGAGCAATCTTGTATGCACCACATGGAGCACGGTCACTTGTCATTGCCGAGGCAGCATGTGCGGGACGCAAATTATTTCATGAGCAGTTCGCCAGCACATACCAGCGGCCTGCTCAGGCTGCACCCAGCGGCAATGCCCGCCTGGGCGCGGCGACTTGCTCCTGCAGCACGGCGGCAGTGCCCACCCAGCAGGCACTGGAAAGTCATGGAGTGCTGTTCTTCTGAAACCTGTATAGTAGATGGGGTATATAGATATACAGATAGTTAGTACCTGGGGCCAGGGCCCGCCTGGTCGCGGCGGCATGTTCCCGAAGCAGCAGCGCGGCCGCGGTGCCGACGAGAAGGCGCTGGAAGGTCGCCTGCGCCACCGCCAGCCGTCCGCCGTCCGCCGCCAGCGTCTCCGGCATGCAGAAGTCGACCTACAGCGCATACATACACAATACAGCTTTGGAAGCAGTGATACGAAAAGGACAAAGAAACGCAACCATGCTTAGTGGCCCGCGCTGCCGCCACCCGCCCGCCGTCCAAGGCCAGCGACTCCGGTATGCAGAAGCACTGTGTGATTTGCATGCGGCCTCAGACAGCAGAGCTTGACGAAATAAAACCGTATCTATTCAGTGTGCATCGCACTGTGGCGAATGTGCAGACGACATCAGCGGAGTTGCACCTGTGCTGATGCATCAGTATCAATTACCGGCGCCAATACCGAGGCCGCCTCTGCTTTAAAAACATGCCGAGGCCCTAGAGTCCTCATCCGCAGAATGCGTGCGCCGCCTTGCTGTCAGCGCGGCGCCTCGCCAGCGACAAAGACCGCAAGCAACACAGCAAGAAGGTTCAGAGACACTGATGGCATGAGAACGACATTGTCATGATCTACCTGCCGTGTGCGCACGACGCCAGGGTGGCCGAGCGGCGCCTCGCCGGCGACGAGGCTCACCAGTCCCAGGCGCACGACGCCTCGCCAGCCGCGCGGCAGCACAGGGGTGGCCAGGCGCGCCGCCGGCTGCGGCGGCAGCGCCGCGGATGACGTCATCGGCGCCGCCGCCGCCGCCGCCCTGCCCGCGCGCATCGGCGCCGCCGGCAGCGCCACAGGAGAAGACGAAGGCGATCCGGATGTTGCTGCCGCCGGCACAGGCGGCGGCGTCGGCACCGCCTGCAGCGCGGCCTCGAGCGCAGGCAGCTGCCTGGCAGCTGCCGCCAGCCAGGCGGCGGTGTGCGGCAGCGCGGCCGCAAGCTGCGGCGCCGCCGACAGGCCATGGGCCTCCAGGAACCGCTCGCGGGCGTGCCTGCAGCACGCCAATAGAGACACAGGGTATAAAGAATGCGGCCACTGAAGAAGGCGCCCTAGACTCGTGTGAGAGGATGTCCACTCGCTTTTGCGCCCTGCTGCAGGTCTGGGAGCTGCACGGTCACATGCGGCACCACGACACGTGACTAATCGATACGAAGCTGGTGTGCAGCGACATCCCGCGCAGAGGTGTCCCACACGATGACAGCATCGCTATGCAGCGGGACGCACAGCATTCGCAGAGGTGGTCAGCGGATGCAGCATCCACAACCGGTTTGAGGAAGTTGCGAGGGGACTTCGGTCACCTGATGGCGTCCTCTCCGTGGAGTGAGGCGGACAGCATGCGCAGGTGCGCATTGGCGACGTCCAGCCGCAGCAGTGCCAGCTGTGCCGCCAGCAGCCGGGCCGCGCGCGCCACAGCTGCCCCTGTCTTGCCCCTGCGCAAAAATCGAAATACATGTTGAGTTTCTATTCTACAGGCTGTGTTGAAGACTGCACTTAGACTGGAGGGAACCGGTTGTAGGAGTGTCCAGGAATCAAGGCGGCTTCCAGCCTGTCTGAGGTTCCACGACGGGAAGGGTGATCCCATGAAAGACTCGATAGCTCGAGCGGGAGCTCGAGTCGCCTGGGCAGCAGGGCGTTGCAGACTCGCTGGGACTGTCTGCAGCTGGCACCAGAATCACAGGTTTTCAAGGCGTGCGCGTCTGTGATTCGCGGCTGCGGCAAGCTCAGCGGCGACAGCGGCCTGCGCCGCTCTTGGCGGGCTGCCGGCAGGCATCATGTTTCCCATGCCCCAAGTTGGAATACAGAAGAAGATCTGCAAAGGTGTGCGTGCCTGTCGCCCGCAGCGGCAGCGAGCTCGGCGGCGACGGCGGCCTGCGCTGCGGCGGCGGGCTGCCGGCGGGCGGGCGCCCCCAGGTCCGCCAGCAGCGCGGCAGCATCCGCCAGCACGCCCAGCAGCGCATTGGCGCCCTGGAAGCAGAGGGATCTTCGTTATGTCTCATGTCTGCAGATGTTTCCGAGGTATTTCCAGGCTCTGGACTCTCCGCCAGCAGCCCCGCGGCATCCCTGCAGCACCCCCAGCAGCGCGCCGGCGCACTGCAAACGGCCCACTTGAAATCTGCGCATCTTTCTGAAGTTTGGCACCTTGGCTGCGGGGCCAATGCACATGGCGGCCCACGACGCGCTCAGCAGATTGCCACCACATCAGCCGTCCCTTTTGCGACCCCGCTTTGCAACCTCGTTTCCGGCGCACCTCAGCGTCATTCAGGCCGCCGCGCAGCCCGACTCCAGCCCATCACCTTGTTCACACATGTATTGGCCTTTCAGTGTAACGATTCTGTAAGGACTCAGTATTTCTTCTGCACTTGTCTGTCTCCGTATGCATCCGCGCACCTGGGAGGCGTTCAGGCTGCCACGCAAGCGCGCCGCCAGCGCCTCTGGTCCCACCTCCGCAAGCACGCGCACGGCTGCAGGGCCCTCCGGCATCGCGTCGGCAAAGCGGCCGCCGAGTTCGCCCAGCAGGGCCGCCAGCCGTTCGCCAGCGGCCGCCGCCTCCGCAGGGTCCTGCGAGGCGAGGCCCTGCATGGCAGAAATGCACACGATCAACAGCACCAAGAAGTCCGGAAGGGCGAGATATCAGTAGTGGACGTGGGGACAAGATGCCAATGACACGTGTGCAAGCATACATCAAAGGGCCGAGTCGAAATGCAACGCCCTGAGTGCAACCGACAGCGGCTCTTCTCAAGGACTGCAGCTGCATTCTGAGAGTCTCCCCACCTGCGCCTGGGAGTCCCAGAAGGCCTGCTCGGCGATGCGCCGCACGCGCCGCTGCACCGCCGTCCTCGCCGCCGCCGGATCCGCCACCAGCTCCTCTGCGTCCAGCGACGGCTCCTGTAGAACAGGGAAAATGCGGCGTTTGCCAGCGGCAAAAGGATGTAGCTGAACGCCCAATTCCAATCTCAGACTACACAGCTGCAGGTGTGCGGGTCTCGCCTATTGGTGTGCTAATCGCTACAGGGAGCTCGGTCAAGTCGTCCGACGTGCGCTGTTGCTGTCGAAGCATCCTCATACCGGTGCACTTGCGAAAGGCGCGCTGGCATAACAGATCTGGGAAAGGCGCACCGACATGACGGCGGTGGCGCCAGTGGCGTCGTCCCATGCGGCGTCCACCTCCGCGCCCGGCAGCTGCCAGTGCGCGTCGTGCAGCAGCTCCCACAGCCTGCAGGGTTTATCAAACGCGACTTGAGAAGTTGTGTTTGATGATCGAATTTTCAAACGGCGTTCCTCGAACAATGTACACTGCGCGCAGCCGCCAGCAGCATGCTAATCTGTACCCGGCTGCCTATCACCTTGCGGCTGCGCATACACAGCTGCAGTCCCCGATGTAGCATTCCACGGTTGTGGCCCCCTGTCCAGGGGTCCAACAGCAGGGCAGAACTTCGACTCACATGGCATCGCGCTGCGCCTGAGCAAGATCAGCTTGGCGCTCCTGCCGGGCTGGCAACAGCGGCAGCGGGGGCGCGGCCGGTGGCGCTGTTGGCGAGTCGCTGCGCGGGCGTGCCCGCGGAGGCTGCGGCGGCCGGCGCGGCGGCGTCCCCGGACCCTGTGTGCAGGGTTCGTACGGTTTCGCAAACCAGGCTTCACCCCCTTGCCACTTGAGAAGCGCCTCGAAGTAACAGCACGCAAAATGCGCTGGCGCAACATGCCTGAGGCTGTTGCTGCTCGCTGGTTCCTGTGTACAGACAAGACCGAGTATACCCAGAAGCGGTCATCGTGCCAGAAGACAATCGGTGCAGTATCCTGAGGACCGCACCTGCACCGCCGGCGGCTGCCCCAACGCCGCATCCGCTGCCGCCATTTCCGCATCCGCCGCCGCCGCCGCCGCGGCGTGCTCGGCGGCCGCGGCGGCGCGCGCTGCGGCCAGCGCCGCCTCCATGCGGGCGACGCCCTTCGGCCCCCGCAGCTGCGCGCACTTGGAACGCAGCAGGCTCAGGTCCTCGCCCACTTGCGCCACCAGCACCTGCAGGCACCAGGAAACAAGTGTTTTGTTTGCCCCGACAGTTTCAATTATGCGCCGAGGTGGTCGCAGACGTGGGACTTCGGAAGGCGGCACGTTTTTGTTGTGCACAGACGCAGCAGGCGCTGGTCCTCGCCCACTTGCGTCACCAGGACCTGCGGGCAAGTACCAATCCCAGAAGAAGATGGAAGTCTATAAACGTGTAGAGCAGATGCGGACGTGCTTTGGGGGCGCAGCAGGGCCCTGGTCCTCGCTGGCTTGCGCCACCAGGATCTGCGTCGGTGATGCGAGCGGCGGTTCTCCATGCGTCTGCCAGAAGGGCCGAGCACAGCGGCGGGGTCAACAGCAGTGGCTGAGGTGGATACGTCCAGTCAGTCCTGCACGCGCTGGCAAAGTGCCAGCATGCAGAAGCTGGACTGGAAAGCCCAGCTATGCTGGAAAGCGCGCCTGCAGGTCCTCGTTGGCGGCGACGCGAGCCGAGTCCGGCCCGCCCAGCGGCAGCACCTTGCGCAGCATCGAGCGCTCCAGCTCCACCGCCGCCTTGATCAGGTCCGCCTGAGAAACAAGCGTTGCAAAGGTCAGCATGCGGTTGAAGTTTGTCTGTTTGTCTGAAACCAACGCCGCCAACGGCAGCACCTTGCGGAGCGCTCTAGCTCCACTGCCGCCATGATCAGATCCGTCTGCAGGGGACATGTAGGTTGAGAATTTTTGCGAACCTAACACTATGGAGCTGCCTCACTTGTCAGCTGTGATTGCGCCACTGCCGCCCCGCAGCTCCGACACAGCCACGTGTGGTTTACCAAAATCGTCTCATGGCAAGCCATGAAGTCAGCAAGACAATGATGTTACGGTGCTAGATCATGAATGGCGTTGGTCTCAACGATTTGTGTTCGCGACTCTCGTAGCTTGAGACATGCATTGCATTGTCGCACCTCCAGTGCCGCGGCGTCCTGGCCCTTCCACACCGCGAAGAGGCCCAGGTACTCGACCCAGGACGCCTCAAAGGCGGCCAGGGTGCCGTTCACACCGCCACCCACACTTGCATCCTCGCCGCAGCTTCCGGTCGCAGCCGGCGACGCCGCGGGAGCAGCTGCCGCGAAGGCGGACAGCAGGCCGTCCACGGCGCCTGTCAGGCGGCGCGCTGCGGCGGCGAGGCGGCGCTCGCGCTCGCCCCACGAGTTGAACAGCGTCATCGGGTGCTCCTGCTGTGCGGCAACAGGCTCAGCTGGATGCGGAACAGACTCCCAAGGTTTGCAGCGAAGGTTTTGTCACGCCATGCATCTGGAAAAGCCGCTGCTGCACACGACGCCCTGCCAGCAGGCTGTCTCGGCTGCTGGCACTGTCAGCACTCGGCACAATCCTCATAGTACGCAGATGACTAGTTTGATATGGCAACACTCGTAGACATCGCAGCGAATTGAAGGAAAGCAGACGCACCCGGATCATGTAGGCGGCCAGGAAGATGCGGACGGGGTACCGCGGCACCGATTTCCCTTCGCGCACCGATTTCGGAAACAGTGCCGCCTGCGCCGCCTGCAGCATCGCGTGCGCCTTGCTGCTGCCGCTCGATGCAGTGTTCGTGCCGGCGCCAGATTTGGGATTTGCGACGCCGGCAGCGACCAGCCGGGCTTCCAGGCGGCTCAGCAGCGCCTCAGCGGCGGCGAGCGTGCGCGGCGCATGCAGCAGCGCGGCAAAAGCGTCGAATGGGTCTTCCGGCCTGCCGCCCTGCACCAAGAAGTGTCGCGATGTTGAACTGCAGGTGTGTTGTTCGCTCGGCGTGCGCGGCGCGTGCAGCAGCGCGGCAAAGGGTCGAATGTGTCCTCAGGGCTGCCATCCTGCACCGAGAAAAAGTGGCGACGTTGAGGCAGAAGCAGGGTATCATACCCTTAGCGTTCTGGGGACGTGCAGCAGCGCGGCAAAGGCGTCGGAGGGATCCTGCGGTTCCCAAGCTTGCATCAGGACAGCACGGTCAGCGAACAAGCTTCATTTGAGATGTGCAAGACCTCCCCGGCCGTTGTCCCGCGCCTGCAAGGGGCGGACACGAGTGTTGGTGCTGCAGTTGGAAGCCTGGACAAGGCGCGGCACGCAGCAGCCAGCGGTCACCTGGTCGCCGATGACGGCGCTTCGCAGCCCCATGAACGTGGCGGTGGGTGGCGGCGCCTTCTCGGGCGTGCTCGGCGGCAGAGGGTTCGACGCTGCGTTGCGCCCAGCCTGGAGGCGCGGCATGACAGACTTTCAGTTACGCTGTCAGCACAGAGCAAAAGCCGCGAAAGTCAGGTTTTGTGATTGGGCTGGCAGGAGTAAGACAGCATGGAAATGCCATCTCCACCCTGCTGCAAACAGCTGGAGCAGTCGTGACCATGTGTGGACATGTGCGGGCGCAGCCAGAAGCACAACGGACAAACCTGCGGCGCCGGCCCGTTTTGCGGCGAGCCGGTGCCGGCGTTTTCAGGCAAGCCAGTGCCGACGAACGACGCCGCCAGCTGGCGGGATGAGGCGCCCGCCGCCAGCGTCGCCCGCCAGAAGCGTTGCAGCCGCGTCGCGGCGCGATACCGGCGGTGCGCAGCGCGCTCGGCGGCGTGCTGCTGCAGAAACTCTGTCGGCGACTGCAACACGATGAAACACAGTGTCAATCACCTGAATCTCAAGTGGGGCTATGCGACCTCGAGACCGGCGGCGCGTTCGCGGCGGTGCACCCCGCAGTTCGTGGTGTGCTGCTGCGGGAGCTCTGTCGGCGACTTCGCGCAGAATCCGGCATTCCTAGAAGATGACCACTTCGTACACATGCTTTCAATACTACAAGCCCAGCTTGCACAGTTGGCCTGACGCATGGCGGCTGTGACAAGCTCACTTCAGAATCAGACTAAAACCTGACTGCTATGTGCTAGCGCTGGCTGCCACATGCATTCTGGATCTCAGCAACGCGACATGTCGAACAGGCATGACGCTACAACACCCTGCATCACCCCGATTCATGTTTTGATTATTCAAAGGCTTCCTGCCTCACCGCCGGCTGACTGAAGACCTTGGCGGCCAGGATGGACCAACGCGTAGCGGCGGCGCGGGTCAGTCGGTCGTTCAGCGCCGCCTCTCGCTCGCGGACTGCCGCCTGGACACGCGCCTCCACGGCCGCTCGGGCAGCCGTGGCGCGCTCTGCCGCCGCTGCCGCGCGCGCCTGCCGCGCGGCGGCGACCGTCGCGCGTGCCGCCTCCGCCTCATTCAGTCGCTCCTGCGGAGTTGACGCATCTGACGTGCGTCAGTGATAGACGCACTTCGGGATCTTTGAAGGGTCACTTCCAGCAGAGGGCGGGCCGCTTGCTGTGCCGGCCGGCGGCAGCGTTGCCGTGGCTTGCCGGAAACCCGGGTGAGCGGCAAAGGAAATCAGGTAATGAAAGGTCCAGTGCAAGCCGTTGAGAGTTTAAGCACACAGAGATTGACGGTCTAAGCGTCAAACCTGCAGGTTGCGGGCCACGCGCGCCGAGCGCTCCTCGTCAGACCGCGGGGACGCGGGGCTGCGGCGTGCCCGCGACGCCTGCTTCCGCTCCTGCGCCTCCTGTGCACAGCCCAGAACAGCACTGACTGTTTGGCGCAAAAAACAGCTCCGCACGTCCACAGGCGAAGTCGCTGACGGGCACGAACTGCCAGGTTCCAACCCCCAGACAGTACAAGCATGACGAAGCCCGAGGGTTGGCTGAGCTGCACGGCTAAGAACACATGGCGAGTGCCACCGTCTCGATCTTCGTGCTATAAGCGTCGACCAAGACCGAAAATTGCTTGCGTTGCGCTCCGGTAGAGCACAAGGCACGACGCTTGCGATTCGCGCATGCCTGACCTCCGAGACCAGACACCGGGTGCCATGCCAGGTGCGAGACCGATTGTGATAGATGGCCATATGCATTCATGCGCTTGAAGCCGCTCGTGCGGTGCATCGTTCTGGGATATCCTTTCGGATCCGCCCTGGGACGGCTCGTACCCGGCGCTTTTGGGCAGCCTGAGCCAGCCGGCGCTGGATGCTTTCCAGGGTCACCAGCGGCCTCTGCCTGGTGTGCAGCCTCTCCTTGATGCATGCCGGAAGGATGTGCGACGGCGCCTCCGCATCCAGCTCCAGAAGAACGCCGGGGTGTGAACTCATAGAAGCACAGTCAGTCCGTCGGGCCGCAGCCCACACCACCGCAGCAGCCCGGATGCTTGATCAATTCTGAATGCGTTTGATATCACTGAACAATGCAGTGCGCATGATGAAAGGCTGGGACTGACACGCAATCTGCCTGAATGGACACATGCACGTGTTTTCCTGGGTGACAGGGACAGGATGAGCCAATGTACCCAGAAGGGTTTTGGTTGATGGGACAGGTCGGCCCTCCCAATAACTTGGAGGCCAGCATCACAGGATGCGGCTTGTCTGTTGGGCTTTGCGCATGAAAGGCTCACTATCAGTGGTGGCACCGCGGCCGCTGGAATCCAACGTTGCCGCGCTAGTCCTGTCTTGCTAGGCAATGGACTTTGTGCGCCGCGCGCATGGTGACCAGCCGATGATGACTGCAGACTGCAACAGTCGTTACACTCCTGAAGGCCAAATCCTGAGGGCTTCTTGCCGACTTTCGCGGGTCTGCCTGCGATCAATCCCGTCGGCTGGGGCCCCCGCCAACAGAGACTGAAACCCGTCGCCGCCGTCAACGCCGGCGGCAGCTGCTGCCCTGTGAAGAGCAGGCGCAGCCGCAGCCGCAGCCGACGAGACAGACACGGCGGTGATTCGAACCGCACGGCAGATCACCGCCGCAGCTGCTCTGGAGCCTGACTGCGCCTCGCTGCTGCGGCGCCCCCAACGACTCCTGCTGGCCTCTCGAAAACCTTCACGACAACGGCCGCGCGACGAGGTCGGTTCGCGCGTAGAACAGCTGGAAGGCCTGCGCCGAGCGGACTTCTGGCGCCGGCACGCGCCCCACCCAGCCGTCGTCGCACAGGAACCACTCGCCGCCCGCACTGCAGCGAGCCACGAACAGGAATGAGGAAGTAACTGTACCGTGATATTAAAAGGACTGCGCCTCTACGCCGGCTGTGCTTGCTGGTCGGCTGCACAGGACAAGCAAAACTGCACAGCGTTGAATGATACATGGCTGAGCATTGGGCTGCTCACCGGACGTAGGCAATGTAGTGGCCGCCCTGCATGTTGCCGTAGTGGCACACGACGGCATATGCTTGGTACTGCGCGGCCGCTCCAGCTGCTTCCGTCACTTCCTCCGGGTCCATGCCTGTCATGCCGTCCCCCAGACTGCCGTCGTCTGCACCCGTGCGCCTGGAGCAGGCTCAAGCAACCTTTAGTCGCCAAGCTTTCACAGTCAGATACAGCAGTACGAGTGCAGACGAAGCATCCAACGAACGGGAGACTGCAGATCGCAAGGCAAACAAGCGGCCTTCAGGAGAGGCAGGCACCCGGTGCGGCGCAGGCCATAGCGGCGCGCGAGGACAGACGAAGACAGGAAGGGGCGCATGTCGAGCGGCGCCTCCAGGGGGAAGGACAGCGGCGTCGCCAGCTTGCGCGGCGCCTGCAGATGGTGTCAGGGTTGGTGAGTTTCAGAGGACACCGCGAGACGAGGTGTGCGCGCCAGAAGGTCCGGGAAGGCGTGCGAAGCACATGATCTCAAAGGCCTCGCGGACAGGGCAAGTTGTGCTGAATCAGCAAGCATCGCTAGAAGCGCCAGACAGCCAGACATGAGCTGAGTTGAACACATGTAATACAAACCTGGAACTTCGTTGGTTGCAGGAGTGCAGTAGGGAGGGACACTGTCAAGCGTTTTCAATGTAATTCGTTGTTCAATGCAATTTGCTGTATGCAGTTCAATGCAGTTCGCTGCATGTGACATGCAGAGAATTGCACGAATGTGAATCGACCAAGGTTGAAAAAACATACAGAATGCGTTTGTGTTGAACACCTGGGCGCGCAAACCGCCGGCCTCGAAGCGCTTGACGTGCAATGCCAGCACCGGCGGCAGCCGCGCGATGCTCATCTGCTTTACCGCCCGCTGCCGCGCCCGGCACCTGCGGCATCAACAGCGTTGTTACCTGCTTGCACAGACCTTTAGCCAGCGCATGAGCTTCCGCAGACGCCATCCTCGGTTTTCCTTATCAAACACGCATCACATCATCAACACTTCGAGAAGCAAACAACAGAGAGAAAAGCAGAAAATATGCACTTGGCACGACCCAGAGGTTGCGCGCCCCCGCTTCTCCGACCGCACGAGACAGAGCTGCATGAGACAGAAACGACCAGGGACCGCAAAGAAGAAGCGCACTTGGCGCACTCCCAGTGGTCGCGCGGCCCCAGCTTCTCGGGCCGCACGAAGCGCGCCAGGCAGCCGAGCAGGCTGGCGCCGCCGCCGGCCGCCGCCGCCGCCGCACGGCTGACCGCGCCGCCGCCGCCGCCAGCGACAGCGGCTGCGGCCGCAGGCCTGGAAACGGCGGCGGCGCCGCTGCTGCCGCTGCCGCCAGCGGCGGTGCTGGCCTTGGCGCCGCCGCTGGCGGCACTAGTGCCGGTGGTACCGAGCTCGACCCCGCCGCTCTCCGTGGTTGCAGACACCTGCAAGTAAGCATTTCCAGTAGGTATGAGGCTGTTCGAACATTGTATCCTCTGACTTGATTTGCATGAAGAATCAGAACAAAGAAAACATAGGACGCTCTCTGGCGTCCACAGCTATTGGCACCATGCATCAGGGGTCCCAGAAGAGAACTCGCAATGTCTGACCCAAACACCTCTGCAACCTATGAACCACACCTCGGGTGGCGACCCCTCGTCGGCGCTGCTGCGGCTGGCCAGCAGGCGTCCGCCGGGCGGCCCCGGGTCCGATGCCGCCTGCGCCGCCGGCGGCGACGGCGCCGACAGTGGCGCGGATGGCGACCGGCCGCCAGCGGGCGTCGGCGGCCGAGGGTCCAGGCAAGCCTTTTTCAACTCCGGCTTGAGGCAGTGGCGGCACGCGCCGCAGCGGGAGATGCGGCCGCGGGCGGCCCCTTTGCGCCCCTTGGTGCCGCCCCTTGCCGCCTTGGGCGCCCGCAGGCCTGGATCGGAAGTACTATGAGGATTGAGGTATAAACTAAAGTCAAAAACCATGTCACCACCTTGCGAAGCCTGGCATCAAGTGCCTGTTCCTTTGCCCAGGCCGCCCCTTAATGCCCTTCAGTTGCGGTCGCCCTTGCCATCTGCTGCCGCCTTCGGCACCCGCAGGCCCTCGTCGCCATAGGGAAACGACACTCGGAGCATGGCAGCCAAGGTTGGGAACCTGCGTCAGACGTACAGTGCCGTGCGTCACGCAGCTAGTATGCAGGCTCGCACCCCAGGCACGGCATGTGCAGACTGACAACTAGAACACACGCCCGCAGCGGCCTTGGGCAGCGGCAGCAACTGCGAGGAGAAGCTATCCACAACTGAACAGAAGTTCATGGGTCGACCGGACAACGTTCGAATCCCCAACCCCTAAAGGACTCGAAACCAGCGCCCACCCGCAACGGCCTTGGGCAGCGGCGGCGACTGCGAGGAGAGGCCGGGCTCCTCGACGCCGCCGGCCGCGCTGACGCTGGTGGGCGCGTCCGCGCTCGCGCCCACATCGCCTGCGCCGTCGTTCACGCTGGACGCCTCGCTGCCCCTGCACAACATCGACGTGAGCAGTCGAAACGGCGTACGACACAAGTTGTCCAGGGCGTCAATCTGCCTGACGATGGTGGACGCGCCACCTTCGCCGTCGCAAAGCGCTGGACCGCCTCGCTGCCCCTGCGTAAACGTGGTGAGGACAACCCGATTCAGATGTCAGATCGGGTATTGCTGTGACAAAAGAAATTGCCGCTGCCGCCCTCGCCATCGCTCACGTTGCAAGGCCAACCCCAGCCCTTTTAGCACGCTAAAGTTCCTGGAAGGATTAGTTCGGGGCTTGCGGAAAAGTGTTGAGCATCTGATTCCGTCGCAAGCCAGGCAGGGGTGCGCAACAGAGCATAGCATGAAAGTCAGGCTAGCCTGGGGGAGACAGAGGAGGCGTCGCGGTAGATGCTCTGCGAGCCGCCGCTGCTGCAGGGCGTTGCCGCCCGCGACAGGCTGGCGCCCAGACCCTCGTCCCTCAAACCCTCGCCGGTGACGCTGCCCAGATCGGACTCTGGAGAAGGTGTTCCTTCGCCGCCGCCGGAGGCATCTGCCGCGGTATCCGCTGCCGAGAGCGCTGCTGTGCCTGCACACCGAGGTTTGATGATTTGATGTGCAGCATAGCAGCCGAAGGTGTACCTGGGATGGTCTGGCGTTCCCTGGCAAGCATGGATCAGCACAACGGCCGAGGGCAACTGTGCAGCACCAGCCCGGTCCATGGCAAACCCTGCTTTTGATGTCAAAAAGATATGGGAGATCGTGATGTCGAGTCCTTCGGCTTCGAGACCGACCTGCGGTACCACACGCAGGTGGGCATTGATTGTGTTCTCTTTTCCTGACATGGCGCACCGTTGGCAGTCATGTCCGGCTCGGGAGACGAGCGCTTGCCGCCGACATGGCCTGCGCAAGGGACATTGCAGCGCTGGTCTAAAGTACTGTGACTGCAAGCGTATGCCATCACGAGCAGCACTGGTGCATTGTCGGCGTCCTTCTGTACTTTGCTCTACCACCAGCAAATGTTACATTCCAGTGCCGGGCTGGGCGGCAGCAGCAGTTGCGGGGCGTCTGTGGGACTCACCACCGGCGGCGCCGCGCAGGGGGGGGCCGCCGACGCTGCCGCCGCCGACGCCAGGGTCGGTCGAGGCGCCAGCGCCAGCAGCTGACGGCTGCGGCGGCCGCGGCAGTTTTGGGGGCCGCGCTGCAGCCGTCGGCGCCGACGCCGCGGGCCGCGGCAGCTTTGATGTGCTGCTGCGCTGCCACACCTGCAACAGTGACCACTTCTGTTGGCTACCTGGTCGTTCTGTCCATCTGTTACACACCGTCAAGTTGCAGGGGCGTATAGAGCACTCGCTGAGACCGTATCAAAAGTGGTGAATCGCAGTGCACCAATCACAGAAGGGAAGTTCGATTTGAAAACGCTGTAGGCAGTGGCGGCGACAGGTCGAGCCTGTTGTTCAGGAATGGCCTGAAGGCGCAAAATCAGGAAGTGGAAGACCTAGAAGTTGTGTAATTGGCCGCCTCAAACCTGAGGCAGCGGCAGGCGGCGGCGGCGGCGGCAGGTCGAGGCTGAGGTCTAGAAAGGGGTCGATGAACCGTAACAGAGCAGATGAGGGAATCAAGATTGGACTCTGAATTC
>JAABUM010002029.1_pt1 | contig 28469 bp, 48 predicted proteins | sample 5559161 | NCBI WGS metagenome assembly JAABUM01 (sample SAMN10711868, study PRJNA513369) | rock metagenome | isolation source: Antarctica rocks | place: Antarctica: Victoria Land, Siegfried Peak nord
CGCAATCCAGAACAAGTATGCGGCGGACTGCATGGTGCACCATGTGACCGAGAGCGCTCAGGCAAGTCCTGCCAGCGACATGCTCAGAGTATGTCATGTCAGCCCCGCACGACGCTGCCCTTCACAAACGCTTGCATGTTACTGCCGCCGGCGTGATTGTGCGGATGTCATGAGCATGGCGGTCTTTTCGCCCTGGCCAGCCTTCCCATTAGCGCTGTCTTTCCTTCATATTCAGGCGCTGAAGCTGCTCAAGTACGCCCCCTACAACACCGTCATGAAGACAGCACAGGAGACTCTTGCACGGAAAGGCCAGCGGCCAGGGCCGGGCCAAGACCCTCTGGCCAACACCATGGCAGACACCATTTTAGCGCCGCAGTACATGACAATGTGCAGCTGGCAGCTTCAGCGCAACTCGGCAGCGGGCGATCGGGACCTGTCGCAACATACCATGATGGTTGCAAACGTGCAGCGCGGAGACAGCGCACGCCTCGTCTGCCTCTCCGACTTCGGCATGCCGACGCTGCTGGACTCTGTCGGTAAGTATATTGTCCACTGTACATGCACAAGCCCTGGAGAATGCTGCTATTGCAGGCGCCCAACTGATACAGCTGATGGTGCCCCTGTGTCACCGCGGCTGTTGCAGTGCTGCGCTGCAGTGTTGTGCTGTTGCGGGTCCGCAAGCGCTGATCCGATTGTTGACACTGATGCGCAGCGCTGCCCAGTGGGGCCTACGCTACTCAGCTTGTTGTGGCGTCACACATGTGTGTTGTCTGCGGTGCTGTCAGCAACTGCCAATATTCGTTTCTTGCAGGTCCAGCACCGTGCTTCGCATTCAACTTCGTGCAATCTGGGGGGAAGGTCCAAAAGACGGGGCAAGTGCAATTCAACGCCTGCGTACGGCACATCAACCCCATCGCCTGCCCTATCGGCGCCGTGGGCCGGCACGCCAGCCGCCGCTTCGCCATCAAGAAGGTGCATGGCACATCTCTCATGCTTCCATGTTACGCTGAAACATTCCGTGGAGTTCATCAATGCAGATGTGGCATCGTGTGCTGCTGCTGCCGCTGCTGCTGCCGCTGCCGCTGCCGCTGACAGCTGCTCGAAGTGTGTTCAAAAGTAAACCTGTCTGGTATTCGGTCATCTGACCGGACATCAAATAATCTGCCGCAGGAGGCATTTCCAGATCCCAGCAAGAACGGTCAGGAGATCTGGAATGCGGCGCCCCTGTGGCCAGGCCTGGACCCGACCCAGAACATCGGCTATGACACAATGGCAGGCGCCATCAAGACAGCCTTCGACGCCCTCAACTTCAAGGTCTCCAAGAAGACGCACGCCTTTCGGGTGTACGCCGCACGCCTCTGCGACGACGCTGGCCTCGATGACGCGGCGCGTATCTCACTCTTGTAAAGTATTGTCATCTGTATCTCAAGCTGAGTTCTGCTGCAGCTTGGATGCTATGTTTTGGCAGTGTTGCACGGTCATGCTAGTTGTCGTGGCTATGACAGCTGCGGCAACGTCTTGCAGGTGACGGCTCGCATGGGGCACTGGACAGACAGCGAGCCTCTGGTCGGCTCGTACCTGCGGCTCGTGCCGATCGATGGCATGTTGGGTGTTGCTGGCTGGCCAGGTGTGCTTTGTTGTGTAACTCGTGGCATCGACTGTCGATGCACCACACGACTGTGCTGAACAGCTCAAGTTTGGGGCTGCTCAACACATGACTATATGATCACACATGACTGTATGATCATCCTTTCCGTTGTCCAAAGCAAATGGACGATTGTTCCTGCAGGTGCCGGCAACAAAGACCTCGGGCAGTTCTATTCAGAGCGGTTCTGCATCCCGGTGCCGCAGGAGCTGGTGGATGAGATCCTGCTCCCCTTCCTGTCCGACTTTCGGCTGTTGGTGCGTTGCTGGCTACTTGCTCGACTGACACCCGCCCATCGCGCATTGCTTTCAGCATGCGACCAACCTGTGGCGACTATCGCATTGAGACTGTAGCCCAACGAGTCTCACTTTGTCCCTTGACCATGTAGCATCAGTACTCAGCCTGACCAGCAACAACATCAGCTCAACTTAAAACATGTACAGGTCGCCGCGATGCCAAACCCAGGGCCGTCTGTGAGGGCGGCGCCGTACTGGCTGTCCTTCGTGGGCACGGTAGTCGTCCAGGACGCTGCTGCCGGTCTGGCGGAGCAGTTTCCAGATCACGCCGTCCACCAGCTGCTCCTGGCAGACGTGCGCTTCAGGTGCGTAAGCCGACTGTGTTGATTATGATGCGACGGTCAGTGTGTGAATGAAGCTTTCGTGCAGCTGGCATGACGCACATCCCTGTATTGTCACCTGGACATGTCGGATTTTGAGACACTCTAATGCCGAACAGGGAGCTCGCCGACAATTTCAAGCGGGTCCTTGCGTCTGGCGAGCTGCAGCAGTGGCGGCCGCTGTAGCAAGCGGAGAAGGACCGTGCGTTCCGCCTGCTGTGCAGCCAGATGTCGATGCAGATCCAGCAGCTGCAGCAGCAGCAGCAGCAGCAGCAGCACCAGCAGGTGGCAATGCACAGCCAGCCGACCGTGTTCAGCAGCCCAGCGCGGCCGCGGAGGCGGCGGTGCAGCAGGGCGGCGGAGGCGGCCGCGGAGGCGGCGGTGCAGCAGGGCGGCGGCGGCGAGCTCTGCGAGGACGACAGCAGTGTCCCTGCAGACGCGCTGGGGCCTGCAGACGGTACAGCAGGTGCATGCACTTCCCTGGTTTGCAAGGATCAACATGGCATGTTGCAGCAGCCCTCATCAGTTGATGTGCTCAACGCACTGACATTCAGTCCTGTTTGCATCTCTAGTCAGCATGCCTGGCAAATCCAGCATGCAAGCCATTATGCATAGGTCACAGGCTGTGCTTCCGATAACGTGCATGTGTCCCGTCAACGCAGTCTGCCGGCAGCTGGACTTTGGCAGAGCGCTGCAGTCGGCGGCCGCGGCAGTGTCTGCGGCCATGCCGATGGTTCCGGCAACAGGGCCTGCTGCAGCGCCGCCGCCAGACGCAGCAGAGCCGGACACAGCTACAGCGGCGCCGCCGGCAGCCTCGGCGGCGCCGCCGGCGCTGATACTCATCCCCACCGTGCAGCCAGCCCAGGTGACCCCAAAGTTGCACACACGAACACCTACTCCCACGACATGTGCATGATGCGGACCGAGGCAACGTACGATCATTCCCAATTGGTTGCGAGATGATGGCTAGCCAAAACGTGCTGCGAATTTGAAATCGTTCTCCAATGTGATGCAGACGTGGGGAGGGGGCGCCGCGGGCAGCGCCGCCGTCACAAGCGGCGCCATCACAGCCGGCACAGCCGCCGGCGCCGCGGTCGTGGCCGGCACAGCTGCCGCCGGCCATACCGCAGTGGCACATGCCGCTGCCGAGCCAGCCACAGCTGCCGGCGCGGCAGCTGCAGCATTACCACCTGGAGCCTCCGCCGTCTCAACCATCGCAGCCGGCATGGCACATGGCGATCGGAGCAAGCGGCGGACAGCCTGCGCCGGGCCGGGCGCTTGGCAGCGGGTGGTCTATCGGTGTGGGCGCTCCCAGCTTGATTTTTGTGGAGGGGCACGGCCCCATGCCATTTGCGCAGCAGCCGGTGCCGCCTGTGCAGCAGCAGCAGCCAGCGGCCAGCCACGGCTTGCAGTATCGGTATCCTGGTGTGATCCAGGCACCCGCAGCGCCCGTGGCGGCAGCATCACTGGCAGCGCCTGCTGCGGCAGCGGCAGCAGGCATGGCGGCGGGGGCGGCAGCGGGTCCAGCGGCGGCCGTGGCGGGCAGGGCGGCGGCGGCGCTCATGCCGTTTCCCTGCTTAGGCACCATCGGCAGCTTTGTCAGCTTGTTGGGTTACATGGAGCTGGGTGTTTTGGGTGGAGGGCAGCCGTTCAATCAGCGGGAACAACAGGGCAGCAAGTGGCGCGAGGGGAAGAAATTCGGCAAACGGTGGGCTGAGCTCAAAGCTGGGTTTGATGAGATCGCAGAGCTGACAGCGCAGAGTGGGGTGGGCAGCATCGCCGGCCAGCAGAAGGCTGCAGCTGAGCTTGATGCCGAGGCCGCTGCCGCAGGCAAGCCATTTGCCACCTTCCTGAAGGGGGTGGTGATGCGACGCCGCACCGCAAAGCGCCTTGCGGCCGCACAGTAGGAATTGTAACTAGGGGGCCGTATGCGGGTCAGAAATAACTAGGAACAATCCGCCGAGCCTAGGATCTCGGCGCGTGAACGAATGCAGCTTGAAATATTGAGGACATCCCGGTGACACAGCACATGTCGACCACCGTTGCTGGATTTGAAATATTTTTGGGGGGGTTTCTAGCATTTTGGCATTTGTGATCACAACATGTTTGAATAATTCTGTGAGGACGATCTGCACATACATACAGCAGTAGAGCTTATCTGCACATACCTCCTACATGAGGATGGGCACTGTGACACGGACACAGAGATTCCATATTGCAGGAAGTGACACACGGTGGCTTTCATTCCCCGCTGTCGAAAGCCGTGTTCATGTGGCACCCGCGCCAGATGCAGTGATATACTACAAACGAGGACATTTTGAACCGGCTAACGCCAACTGCAGAGGCATGTCGGGCTCGAGTCTATCTGCCTGCAAAGCCAGTAGTGGTGTTTGTGTGTGTCCTGGCGGGTGTGTGCAATAGATGGATTTGCCAAAGATATCGCTCCGCAGCGTTGTATCGACAAACCTTGGCATATACATACTGAATCCATGATACTTCTGCCTAAAATCCGCAGATCCTGGATATCGGTGCTGTATCGTACAGAACCGACCGCCACTCTTGCCACCGCCGTAATTTTTGGCGAGCCGATGCATGCGGCTTGTGGCGCTTAGACACGGGCAGAAAGGCTGCCTTTATGTTGATTACATGAAGCCCTGCAGCTGCTGCTTTGTTCTTGAACCTGTGCGAGTGAACCTGCTGCTCCGGGTGCCTTCGATGTCTTCGGTGCGGCACGCGGGATCCAGGTTTCGCTGTGCAGCTGAAGTTGCATGCAGCCAGGCTGGTCTTTCAGGTCACCGAAGGTACGATCATGACTGGGTGCCGTCTGGGCGCACGCCGTTGAGCATTCAGACAGATTGTGAGCGCCCGGACGACACATCAGTTTTTGCTGTGCAGCCAAGAGATGCGCACGGCATACACGCGCCGCGTATGATGCGGAAACGCTTCTGAGATTAGCACGCTGGGATGTACGGCGTGCTGGGATGTAAAGGGTGCCGTGCATGCAGACCTTTGCCTACACAGACAGGTAGGATTTAAAGCAGGGCGTGTCTGCGTCCTCCATCGAAGCTGCCCAGAGCGCCAGGAGCATCATGCTTGCAGCGCGGTGCGTTCAGGAGCGTACAAGTCGATCTGATGCTGCGGGCGGCATGCAACATGATACAGTTTGTTATCGGTGCACAAACTTCCCAGGCTAAGACGCGAAGTGCGGTGAGGTGCCCGCTGCAACACGCTTCGAGCTCGACGCGCCCTGCCGGCAGCCCCTGTCGTATGCCTCAACGATCCGCAGCCCTGTGCGCGGCGCGGCTGGGTGCCTGCCGGCCGGCGCGCCGGGCGGCTGGGCACGTGCCCCTGCCGGGTCCCCGCCACCAGAGTCCCGTACCCCCGCCACAACGGGGGGCCGGCCCCCGGGTACCCCCACATGCTGCAGAAGCATTGTTACTTGCAAAATGACTCCGACAGTGATCTGGCGATCAACACATGCTTAGTCGGCAATATTCGGAAGCTGGCGTGTCTCCAATCGTGTCTCCGCACTTTCCTTTCCCCTCCATTCCACTCCTGCTTCCCTTTCCTGCTTCCTGACGCGAAATCTTCAGGCCTCACACTCGCCGTTTTCATTGTCGCGACTGATACAAACCGGGCTATATCAGACAAGGCTGAGGACAGCGCACCACGGCTGGATGGTGTCATGGCAAGAGCGCATATCGCCGGCGCACCCGCCGGTGCGCCGGCAGGAACGCCAGACCAGGGGCATCAAGCTTTCAGAACAGCACCTATGGGTTGAGACGAACATTGATAACAGCGTCTTCTCACTCTACAGAATCGCCAGCTAGCTGTCCTCTGCCCCCGCCTATTCACAAGCTGGAGAACCATCCTGATGGACTTCGTCATTCAGAACTCAGCGCAGTCAGACGAATCGTCCTCCGAGCCGCCCTCGTAGCCTGCGGCAAGCTCTGACAGCCGCTCGCGCGCCTCGGCGACCTCGTCGCGGCCGATGCCCCATGCAGAGAGCACCGCCCGTCCCGCCGCGGAGCCTGGACGGCAAGAATGTAACTCAAAGTCCGCATACCTCACCCATGTCATGCTTTGACCACAGAGCCAAAGTATGGCCAGGTGCAGGCGGTGTGCTGCCGAGCAAGCGCTTTGCCAGTGCTTGTGCCGCCCTGCACATTCTAGATAGGTCATGGGGAATCCCTTGCTACCGATGGCAGACCTGTTGGCAGCCTGGAGCATTCATGGAACGAATCTGACTAAATCAGCTCTGAGAGCTTCAAGTCCAAGGAACGCATACCCGCCGCGCTGTCGAGCTGCCGCCGCTGCTGCACCAGCACGTCCCGGAAGACGTGCGTGGCCGTCAGCCGGGTGAGCTCCGGCACCGAGACGACTTCCGCCACCGACGCTGAGGGGAAGGGCCCTGCGGCCGCCGCCGCCTGCGCCGCCGCCGCCGCCGCAGCCTCGCCGCGGCTCAGGATGTCGCCGTGGCGCGCCACGGTGGGCGCAAACAGCTGCGGGAAGGGCAGCGGCACCGGCATCGGCAGCGGCGCAACGCACCGCTGCTGCACGCACCGCACGCCTGCGCCCAACACCGTTCCCGTCGGTACCACGACTGACTGCTGGCTTGGGCCTTCGATAGTTGATCGTGTGATGCACCGCTCTCGTCAAGCCCCGCAGCTCCACCCTGTACCGAGGCGCCTCACAACACAATCATGCAGGTTGCAGCTGGTTCAAAGCGCTTCAGGTGCCACAGCCGTCGTGAAGGTCACCCATTGCTCGAGAGCAAGACGTTCGCGCATCTTTCCTTTGCTGACATGCAGCAATGGTGCAGCAATGGTGCGCACCTTCTGCGAGGAGGCTGGCGTCGAGGGCTGCCGCTGCCTGGTCCACTGTCGCGGGCCGCCCGTCGCGGCGCGCCCCGCGCAGCACCACCGACTCAGCGATTATGCCCGCTGAGCCTGGCCTAATGAGGTGTTAGACAGGTGCGAACGTCAGCAATGATCTGTGCCAAGCCTGCCCATCTGCTCGGCAAAGACAACGATGGAATCGAGTGCCACCACCGAAGAACTGCAGCGACAGGACAGCGCATTTTCGAAACAGTCTTGAATGCAAGGTGGATACAGGTTCATTTGGTAAAGCCCTTCAGCACCTGATGCCAGGCGTCCAGGGCGCTGCTGCCTGCGTCAGGCTGGCCGCCGCCGCGCCTGGCCGCTCCTGCTGCTGTTGGTGCGGCTGCTGCCGGCGCCAGTCCTGCTGCGCCGCGGCTGCCTGCAAAAGTTGTAAGCCCTTTCACAACGTCACCGGCATGACCCATGCTGCCATAAAGCCAGCTGCCCAACTGCCTGCGCCCTGAACTGCTGCATGCGCCCGAGACAGATTGAGGAATAGTCATATTCAGGAATTGCGGACCTCCATCCAAAGTTCGGGATCCAGCATTGATATTGCACATCCACACTGAAGATGCACCTGCGGGTCCGGTGGCAGGCCGGGCGCTGGTAGAGCGACGCGCAGAGCCGCGAGGCCGGCTGCCTGCCCGCTGCGCAGCAGCTGCGCCAGCGACTGCATGCTCGTGGCGCCTGCAACCCAAAATGGAAGACGTCACAGCCTCAAGAACTGGCTGAACTGACCCCCCTTTTGGTATTCGTGGGGTCTGCAGCCACCCGGCACCGTCCTGGCACGGCGCAGTGTTGGTCCAGCCTGGCGGATCCCCACCTGGCACCCAGCTGTCTCAGTGAGCGCCCCGCTAGAGGCTGTGAATCTTTGCACTATCTTTCTAGGTGTCGAAACTTCTGCCATGGCTCTGTTCTCCAATGCGGCGTTCGCTGCTCACAGGGCTGCCTGGCGCAGGATGGCGCTGGTGTGCACACAGCCGCGATCGGGTGCATTCCCAACGCAATTGCGGTTTTGTTTTTGATGCAGTCCTCACCTGTGGGACGACCCAGCGGGCCGGGCGGCGGCGGCGCCTGCAGCCGCCATGGCAGCGTGGCGCAGTCCAGCGCTGCTGCGATCGCGCCTGCGGCCTGGATGGAAGGAAGGAACATAATGCCAGACGGGCCTGCTGGCCTGTGGAGGGGCTCAAATGGGAGCAGCATGCGGCAGGCAAGCAAAGCTGCAAGGTCAACTGCCAAACAAAAACAAGGTCAACCAAGATATGAATGAGGTGTATAGGCATTGAGGTGTACAGGCATTGAGGTGGAGGAAAGACACAAAAACACAGTAAAACTAATTCTACAAGATACAAACCTGGAAGGCGCCGCGAAGCGGCAGCGCCAGGTGCGGCGCGGCGGCGCCACGGGGCAAACATTAAAGTCGCTAGAGCATGATACCCAGATACAAACCTGGAAGGTGCCCCGCAGCGGCAGCGTCAGGTGCGGCGCCGCGTCGCGCGACGCCGGCGGTGCCACGGGCCAAAACAATCAAAGGTGCAAGACCAAGGCTCATGAATACAAACCTGAAAGGCGCCGCGCAGCGGCAGCGTCAGATGCGGCGCTGCGGGCCGCGACGCCGGCGGCGCCACGGGGCAGTACACGCTCGCGAGCGGCGCGAGGTGCGCATAGGACAGCGCCTCCGACAGCTGCCACCGGCGCAGCTCCATTGCCCCATCCGGCTGCAATTGGGGGCAGCAACTTTTCAAGTTCATGTTTGAGTACTAGACAGTGGCTGTGGAGCATGTGAAAACGGCGCGAGGTGCGCGTAGGACAGCCTGCCACCGTCGCAGCTCCGCCGCGTTGTCCGGCTGCGGTCCAAGACAGTGACATCGAGCACTGCAGCTTGTGCTCCGATGGCTCTGGAGCCTGTGAAAGCTGCCAGGTGGGCTTGAAAAAGCGCATTCAACAGCTGCTACCGGCGCAGCTCTGTTGCTGCGTCCGGCTGCGAACCAAGAAGTTGTCGATTACGGTTAGAAGTGGAGTTTGAGCACTGTATTCGTGTGCCCCACTGGCTTTGGATCATCGGAATCTGGCACCAGATGCATGCAGGAATGAAATGTAGAGCACCGAGATTTGTGGTTCAGCTGCTTAAGAGCATGCGAAAAGCGTCAAACTGGCTGAGAACAGCGCCTCCAACAGCTGCCACCGGGTGCAGCTTCGGCGCGCCGTCCGGCTGCAGTCGAATAGCACAGATGATTTGTGTTCAAGGCCACTTGCTCGCTCTGGTGCCTGTCAGGTGTTGCAGGCAAGAACCGCGACATTTCCAAGTCGGCATGAATTAACTACATCTACTTGTATGGCAAGGCTTCGTGTACTCACCGTGGTGGGATCTGCGGTGCAGGCTGCTTGGCGCCTGGCGGCGTACAGCATTACCGGGGTGCCGGCATACTCATCCGCCAGCAGCTGCAGCAGCTCCGCGGACGTCCGGCCCCAGCCGCCCAGGTCGTCTGCTATGCACTGGAAGCCCTGCAGAGATTATCACGAGTGATGTAATCTTCGTCATAACCAGATAACTTTGTCAAACGGTGAACAAGAGGCTAGCCCCAGCCGCCCGGGTCGTCTGCCATGCACTGGGAGCCCTGCGCAGGTGCCAAGATGCGCTCCGCGTCAGACAGCAGAGCAGCAGTTTTCTTTGCCGCAACGGCTTGCACTCCTCAAGCGTGGACGCCGGCTGCCCCCGAAGTCTCACAAATGTTCACGAAGTCGCCATGCGGTGTTTTTCCGGCAGCTGCTACCTCATGGTTGCCACTGAGACCCATACCCTTTGGCGCAAAAGGTCTTTGGGGGAACATGCCCCACCTGCAGCGAGTCGCAGTCTTCCGCAAAGAAGCGCACGCGGTCCAGCACCTCCTCCCGCGCCTCCTCCCCTGCCAGCAGGTCCGCGCCCGCCGCCCAGCCGGCTAGCTGCGCGACGCCCTGCCACACGCCCGGTACCTGGTACACGCTCTTTGGGTGCAGCACCACCTGTCAACAGGTGCAATCTACGGCTCAGATTTGAGAATGAAACGGGCGAATCAGAGATCCGGCGGCCCGGCCGTCCAAATGCGCGACGCCCTGCCACACGCGCGGCACCTGGCACACGCTCTTCGGGTGCAGCACCAGCTGTCAACAGGCGTGGGGTGCAGCTCAGCTCTGACAAGAAAAGGGCGGCTCAGAGTCCCAGCGACGCAGCCGTCCAGCTGCGACACTCCTGCCACACGCTTGGCGCCTGGTACACGCACTTTGGGTGCAGCACCACAGGCACCTGTCAACAGGGGTTAGGTGCGGCTTAGATCTGAAAGGGAAAGGGCAGAATAGAATTTTGGCGACCTAGCCGTCCAGCTGCGCCATGTCCTGCCACACGCCCGGCACCTGGTAGACGTTTTTCGCGTGCAGCACCACCTATCAACAGGCGCGATCCATGGCTCATTTTCAGGAAAAAAAGGCGGCCCAGCCGTCCAGCTGACGCCGTGCCACGTCCAGCACCTGGCAGCTGCCGGCACCACCTGTCAACAGACGCAAGAGACGCAGCTCAGCTTCCGCGTCAAAAGTTTGGGCGGCGCAGCATTCCCGTGGGCCCAGCCGTCCAGCTGCGAACACCCCGCCACACGCACGGCACCTGGAAGACGCTCTTTGGGTGCAGCACCACCTGTTGCAGGCCACAAAGGCTAGATGGGCCGCTCCTATGAACGCAAGAGGCTGCAGCATGTCGCAGAAAATGCCGCTGCTTCGGTGGCAGGCTCGGAAGACCAGCGCGGGTCAGCTTTCGGGCGTGACGCCAACGTCCCGGGCTCGTTGGAGCTGTATCATCGCAGAGCAGGCTGGAGCACAGCACGCTCAGCATGGTACGCACCTTCAGGTAGTCGGTCCAGTAGCGGACGGCGCCAGGGGAGTGCAGGTCCTGGGCCGCACGCTCCAGCGGGCTGGGCGCCGCCGCCGCCGTCGGGTTCCTGTCTGCGCAAGCGGAGTGCATCAGGAGGATGGACATTTCCCTCGTCGACATCTCGACTGTCTCCGGTTCAACACGCACCCCAGCAGTGTAAGGGGTGGCGGCAGGAACTGCCAAGCTATGTCTGATCAGACAGGCGCAGCCTGGGACACTGCTGCGTGGCCTGGTGGAGAATGCGATGAACAGCTTGTCATCACGCGGGCGCATGACAGACGACTCCCAAAACCATTGAACTTTCCTCCGATGAAATTTCCCATGTATGATGGAATGTTTGACGTTGGAAAGCTCTCATCTGGCGATGATATTATTTTAGTGCATTCCGGTGTATCAGCACAGACAGCATATTCATCCCAGCAACGACAACGTTCTGGTGTCACACACCTCGCTGATGTGTGCGTCTTCCTCCGGAGGTCAAGGGCAGGCGCCAATCCACACGCCAATCTGCACGATTGCAGTCTGCGCCCACAAACTTGGAGAACCGCCCACCTTCGAAGGGCGCGTCCGACTCCAGGTCCAGCTGCTCCACGAATGCAGAACGGGCGATGCGCTCCGCGCGGTGCACCTCGTGGCGGCCCTCCCAGGTGTCTAGCACCGCCGGTGGGCCACCGGCCTGCGCCTCCGCTGCCGCGCTGGTGCCTGCGGCAAGTCCGGAGTCACTTGCTTCCGGACGGTGGCAGATGATGTATAGAAATGGTCTGTCCCACATGCAGACTGTACGGCAGGACGCTCCAGCAACAGACGCTGCAGGCGGCGGTGCAGCTCCGAGGCTGCCGGAAAGGTCCAGCAGCACCATGCGCGGGGTGTACTGAGGTCCCCCCTGCGCGCAGCAGGCGGGCATGCGTCAGTCGTTAGGATTGATATGTGGCTGACATGTTAGTATGGCCAAGCATGCTGCATCAATCAGCAAGCGGCGTCATGCGTCTGCTGAAGCGGGACTTACCTGCTGCTGCGCTGGGCTGTGTCGCCAGAGGACATTGTGATCGAGGTACAGGCCGTAGTCTGTGCTGGAATCGGTCTCTGCTAGGCCGAGTGCCTCGTCCTGTGTTTACGCAGCCGGTCAACACATTTTAGACTGATCCAACAGCGAGGTTCTGCGGCATGGCTTGTTTTGCGCAATATTGCTTACCTGTATGTTCCAGAAGTGCGCTCCGACGTAATTTGCGAAGCTGCCGAACTGCAGCGTGATCACCTCCCGCACCATTCTTCCGCAACCAAAAGTGTCACTGCACCATCGTATAAGTTTTACCCTCGACAAGACGTAAACATGCTTACGATGTCAATGTTTTCACATCTGCGAATCGACCGCTGCCCGATGCACCTGCAGGATGCGATCTCGACAGCTGTTGCCAGCTCACGCCACTAGGAGCTACGCGGGCCTCGGCCATAAAATTTCGCTTACAAGAGGCTGGTCTGGTATCGAGGCATAACATATCGTGCTTTGCGAGGTCCCTGCAGATCCAGCCGGCAGCTCCGAGTCGGGTGGTTGCCCAGCTTTGTCATTCCAAAACTGCCATCAGGATCTGTGCACACAGCTGATTCTGATCGAGGTTCTGTGTTTGAGGAAGCCCATGTGAGCTTAACGAAGCGGAGGCTGCCTGCACTGGGCGGAAGCGCTGCTTGCGGGCAGCTGATTCAGCTGTTGGCCAAACAGCTGGCCAGGACCGCACGAGTTCAGAAAGGTCTTCAGCAGCGGCGCCGCCTGCCGTGCAGCAATGGTGGACGTCGCTGTGTCAGAGGCCTCGCAGCAGAAGGCCGCTGCCGCGAAACTATACATTGAGAACATGTACCGAGGCCATGCCCAGAAGAGCCAGGACCGACGAGAAAGGTGCCCAGGCTGCACATGCCAAAGCGAATGCTACCTGATTACAACGGCATTCATTCGTGTGATTCTGGCACGCTGGTACTGACACTTCTCGACCACATGCTGCCCGACTGGCCGGTCGCGCCGCACCGCCGCCGCGCTGTCGTGCTCTGCTCGAGCCTGGCCCTGTCGGCTCCTCACACGTCCCTCCCGCCTTCTACCTGTCGTGGACCTCCGCCAAACACACTCCATGAATGCGCGGCAGGCGGAACCAGCTGGAGCGGGAGCTGCAGCGGGAGCGGGTGTCGGACGACCAGCGGCGGGAGTACCTGGAGAAGCTGGAGGCCCGGGAGCGGGACTACACGCGCCTGCAGCGTCAGCGCCTCAGCGCCGACGACTTCGAGCCGCTGACCCTTATCGGGCGCGGTGCCTTTGGCGAGGTGGGCATCTACAAGCGTTTCAAGTTCCTTTAGGCGATAACACCCACGCGCGGTAGCAGCGCAGCAGAGGCAGCGGCTGTCTTCGGCTGGCAGTCTGGAACGAGCAGAAGAGCTCCGAGCTGCGGAGTGCCGCCACTTGCGACGTCTTCGGCCCAGGGCTCCCATGCTGCGAAACGTCCTGACCACAGCGCCAGCAGGCATGGCGCCTCGCGTGTGCTCACACATACAGCTGCCATGCACGGCAGGTGCGCATCTGCAAGGAGCGGGCGACGGGCAAGATCTGCGCGATGAAGAAGCTGCGGAAGAGTGAGATGGTGCGGCGCGGGCAGGTGGATCATGTGAAGGCGGAGCGCAACGTGCTGGCGGAGGTGCACAACCCCTACATCGTCAAGCTGCTGTACTCCTTCCAGGTGAGCAACACGAACCAATCGACAAAGCTGTTGCGACACACTTGACATGGATCCAGGCGGTGGCTGCGCCGCCACATACTCGATGTGTCCTCGCATTGATAACTTCAGAAGACGCGTTTTTGTGCAGCGGCTGCATTGCCAGCTGTTGGAAGCGAGACTTTGTTGGCTGGCTGTATGAAAGCCAACCAACCTCGCGCCCGCTGCGCAGGATGAGGATTACCTGTACCTGATTATGGAGTACCTCCCAGGCGGCGACGTCATGGTGCGTGCATCACGCATTGGAAGCATTTCGTATGCAATTGTATGTAAATAGAACCACGTCCTTCTTCTGTTGCGCTTCTTCCGCCTGTCACAACTGTCGTACCTGCAAGAGTGCGTGGCGCATCAGCAGCACACGCGGCAGCTCCAGCGCGGCCGCCGGGCTCACCACTCAAACATCCATGTTGCTCGCCCGCAGACGCTGCTGATGCGGAAGGACATCCTCAGCGAGGAGGTGACGCGCTTCTACATCGCGGAGACGGTGCTCGCACTGGAGTCCATTCACAGGCGGCACTACATCCACAGGTGCGGCTTCTCGCCTTTGCAGGCACGATCGGTGCGGCAGCGCGCACCGCACCTGCTTGTGAATTTATTCACAGGCGCCACTACATCCACAGGTGTGGCCTGCTGCCCTTGCAGGCACGATCGGTGCGGCGGCGTGCACCGCATGTGCTTGTGCACCTGCTGCAGGGGGCCACGCTCTGTTCTGTTGCAGGGCGCACGCGCTCCTGCATCCAGCTGGCTTGATGTTCCTGCAGAACGATGCATGGACCTCCAGCCCGGTAGGAAGCAACGGGGCCACATGAGGCTGTCCCAACTCCGCTCGAGACTGAAATTATGGTTACAACTATAACTTTGACCGGAACGAAAGGATAACATGACGCAAGGTTTAGAGTTTGGCGTGTGACGCAGGGACATACAAGCTGAAGAAGGCTGCTGCTGGATGCACGGGGGCCACATGAAGCTGTCGGACTCTGTACGACAGCCTCAGTCCGAATCAAACAACAAGGACACGACGCGTGTAAATTTATGACGCGTGTGGCGCAGGGACATAAAGCCGGACAACCTGCTGCTGGATGCGCGGGGCCACATGAAGCTGTCCGACTTTGGGCTGTGCAAGCCGGTGGACCTGAGCGCCCTCACCTCCATCCTGGAGAACGAGGGCCAACAGCAGAGCAGGTGCCGCTTTGATGTTGAGGAATTTGGGTGGCTTCAATATCTGTTTGTACACAAATTGCGCTCACCTCCATCCTGGAGCACCAGGGCCAGCAGCAGAGCAGGTGCCGATTTGGTATCAATATCCCATCTGGGTGAGATCAGTCTGCACGCATGCACTCCTTTCATCCTAGGAAACGAGGGCCAGCAGCAGAGCAGGTGCCGTTTTGGTTTCAATTGTCGATATTGGAAGGTTTTCAATCTGTAGAAATCTGACAAATGGCGCTCATCTCCATCCTGGAGGCCAGGCAGCATAGCAGGTACTGCTTTGAGTTGGCATTGTTAATGTTGGGTGATCTTAGTCTCTGCATTTGTCGAGTGCGCTCACCTCCATTCTAGAGAACGAGGGCCAGCAGCAGAGCAGGTGCCGCTTAATTTCGATTGTCAATTTGGCGTGGTTCCAATCTCTACATTTCACACGACATGCGCTCACCTCCATCCTGGAGAACGAGGGCCAGCAGCGGAGCAGGTGTCGCAATGAATCCTGCCTCCCTCTTCTGCACCATGCAATGCAGCCTGTGCCCCTGTATGCCGCTGTCCCAGATCGCGTTGCCTGAGGTGACGGCAGCCGGCGCCGCCACAGCGCGACAGCCTGCCTTAACGGCCTGGCGTGCCTGCACGCAGCCGGCTGCGATGCTGGCGGCGGCGGATCTGCGGCGAGCAAACAAACTGGATATGTGCCGCCTATCCTTGTCGGAATGTCGTTCTCAACACGTTTCTTGCACGCCGCAGGTCCTCCAGGCTGCCGCCGGCGGCAGCTTCAGCCCGCACGCAGCAGGAGCAGCTACAGCACTGGCACGCCAACAGGCGCAAGCTGGTACGCGCACATCCCTGCGGCCAGGCGTGTAGTGCCGTACCCAGTATGTGTCGCAGCTGACTTTCAACATTGCCTGCCGGCTGCCTGCCGAGGCACCTCAAGAGTTGTGCTGCTGACTTGGAGAAAGCTCAAAACACTGGCAGACTGGAAGTGAAGGCCCAAAACCAACAGCCCGAACCGAGACGTATCTGTGCGGCAGGCATTCAGCACGGTGGGCACGCCAGACTACATAGCGCCGGAGGTGCTGCTGAAGAAGGGGTACGGCCTGGAGTGCGACTGGTGGTCCCTCGGCGCCATCATGTTCGAGATGCTGGTCGGCTACCCGCCCTTCTACTCTGGTGCGCGGACTCAAAACCCTCTGAAAACTTCGCCATGACAGTGAATGTGTATCGTCCTACGAGTGCTTCGGGTGTGCAGAAGCAGCTGATGAACCCGTCAGGCCAGAGGCGCCCTGAAATCCTGACCTGGATTGAGCATCCCTGGCAGCCATGACGCATGCAACATATGGAGCTGCCAATGGGAGCTGATCGCAGGGCGCCAAGTGGAGTGCCGCCCGCATGCCCCAACGTGCAAAGCATTGCAGCAACCCGGCTCGCATACGGACAAGCTTGGCTGACCGCCCTTGCTCACATTGTGCAGACGAGCCTATGCAGACGTGTCGCAAGATCGTCAACTGGCGGCAGTACCTGCGCTTCCCCGCGGAGGTGGCTGTGCCGCCTCTGGCCAAAGATCTCATCTGCCGCCTGCTGTGCGACGTGGAGCACCGCCTCGGCACCAATGGCGCAGCCGAGATCAAGGTGATGGGGTTAAACTGGAGGGGTTTGTTCTTGTAAAATAATAAACTACACCGCTGGCCGAAGACCTCATCCGCCGCCTGCTGTGCGATGTGGAGCACCGTGGCGGCACCAACGGCGCAGCCGAGATCAAGGTGATGGGGGTTTACTTGCGGGTTGCGAAAGCCTGGAATTCCATCGGAGAACTGCTTCTGCAGCCCGCCCATGGCGCCGCCGAGATCATTGCGGGAGCCCTGGCTGAGCCTGGCAGATCTCAGAATCGTGCCTGCATGCATCGAGACCAGCGTAGAGTTGCTACTTGCTAGGCAACAGGTCGGTCGGCATGCGGGTCAGCATGCGGGACGGCAACAGGTGCTGAGCACAAAAGCAACACATGCAGGCCTGTGACGAAGCCTCAACACCTCACCTCCCGAATGCGCAGCCCAGTACCTCCTGTCTCGCGTCTGTTGCAGGCTGCTGGGGCCTGAACCTTGGCAAAGGCGCCTCGTGGACACTGAGTAGCGCTTGCGGCAGATACCCCTGCTCTCCCTTGGTTTCCAGACCCCTCAGCCCGACTTCCGTTGTTGCTGACTTGCCGATTTTGCACGCACAGTCGCACCCCTTCTTCAATGGCGTAGACTGGGACCGCCTGTACAGTCAGCGGCCGCCATACACGCCCGTCGTCACGCACGAGCTGGACACCAGCAACTTCGAAAACTTCGAGGTGCGTCGCATGACCTCGTCCTCGAGTTGTCTCACGTTGTTTTTGACGCAACTGTGGGTGCTTCAAGCATGGCGACAAGGCCTGTCAGCTCAAAGATATCGCAATACTGAGGTGCGCTGCGCCATGCCTTCCTGGCCTCTACCTGCCTGGGCGGTGTGGCTTTGTTGTATCCTCTAGAGGTTCAGCCCGACACCTCTGAGGCCAGGCACAGGAAGCAGGGGGGGCGTTGCCCAGCCTGTCCGTCGTGCGGAAATGGTTTCAGCGCTCCAGAGCGCATACTGCAAAGCTCGGTGGTGCTTGCCACAAGTGTCGAATTGGCAACAACATGCCACGTTCCGCTGTCCGCAGGAGGAGGTGGGGGCGCCGGCAGGCGGCCGGCGGCGGTCGAGCGGTGCCCGCACCGCAGACCCGCACTTCATCGGGTACACCTACAAGAACTGGGACGCGGTGCACCCGCCGCCTGGCGTCAGCACAGGTGTGGTCTCCCTTTCATCTACTCTCGTCTACTTTCAGTTTCGGAAAGCATGCCTCTGCCCAGCGGACCCGCACTTCATCGGGTGCACCTAGAAGAACTGGGACGCGATGCACCCGCCGCCCGGCTTAGCGCAGATGCAATTTCACTGTTGACATAGTTCATGCGAGAACCTGCTTTTGAAAGGGAAAACGTAGATGTGGGTTCCTTTGCTTGGCAGAGCCGCCTTGGCCCTGCCGCAGTGGCGGCTCATGCCAAGCATCGATCCAAAAACAGCTCCGTTTGATAGGCCGTAATAAAAATGCAGAAGCTGGCACCATACGTTGGTGACAAGGGTGGCTGCTGGGGCGCAGGGGGCCGCGTGCACCTCAGGGCGGGGCGGGACCAGACACGCTCCTCGCTCAGCAACATCCAGGCAGCCTTCGAGTCCGTCAACCTGAATGACAGGCGGTAGCGCCTGGCGGCTTTGCGCCCGGGGTACACATGCACGGGCATCGACACCCGGGCGCATGCTCGTTTGTACAGGAGATAGACGTTGCTCAGGCGGGGCATTTGACCGTGGGTTCCGCGCTGAGAGGTGCTCGGACATCAGGTGGACGTCCGATGCTGTGGAAGCAAGTATTCTTTTGGAACCTCGTAGTTTAAAAACGTAGGAACCTATCGACTCAGATTAAGGCGCCATACCTACATGTTGGCGTGTCAGCTGGAGTTGGATCATCCCAGGCGGCAGTCTCTGGTTTGCGCCAACGGCGAACATGCAATGGTGGGCCCATACATTCGCTGAATGTGTTGCTCGGTTGCTAATGTTTGGCAGATTTGAGTGCTCACTGAAGATGGTGGTAGGCCAGCAGTCTCTGTGCGGCGTTGTTGTTTTGATGGATTTTAATAATCAAGTAATGTAATCCTGGGAACTCTAAAGTTATGTATGCCTCCGTGCCACAGCCAAATTTGCCAAGAACCTGCCGGACAGGACCCCAGCCGTCGGTGGGACACGGCCAGAACCACGTGCTCACCATCTCACTGTCACTCTGCCGGGTCCCTCTTACTCGTGACGGCCCATGTTCAAGTTATCAGCCACCCTGAACAACTATCAGGACGACAGCGCTGCCAGTTCCTGCTCGAAGGCCGCGAGCGCTTCATGCCGCCGCTGCCGCTCTGCGTCTGCGTGTGCCACCGCTTTTGCCACCTCCGCTCGCAGCAGCAGCCGCGCCCCATCAGCTTCGTCTTCGGTGGCGAAGTACGGATCCTGCAACGCCTGCGCTGCAGTGGGTCGCCTCCCTGCACATGGCGATGCAAACAACTAAGAGATTTCCGGCCGCATGTGCCGCGCACGTGCCGCGGCGGCCTGGGTGGCAGACCACAACACGACTTGCCATCACTCTCAGCATACAGCACAGCTGAGACTGCCAGAAGCCATCTCATTCTTCCTTTGTGGATCGCCGAGCCATTTAGCGCAGTTCCATCAGCGCAGCGTGCAAAAAGTTCACCATTGGATCAAGGCGCATCATGTGGGACAGCAGCGCCAGCGCTGCCAAGGCTGCCAAGACTGCGCCACAGGCACGTCCTGCTTACTTTGTACACTTGTCCATATTTGGGCAGAAAGAGGCTCACCTGGATCGAGGCGCAACATGCCGGACATCAGCGCCAGCGCCGCCGGAGACGCCCCCGGCAGCAGCGCCGCCAGCGGCACCGCTGGCACCGGCTGGAAGCGCAGCTTGGCAAAGTCCGGCGCGGCGGCAATGCCCGGCCAGGCCTCGGCGCTCAGGCCGCCGTACATCTGGGCCACCCGGCCCAGCTGGTCGATGTCGCTCTCGCCGGGCAGCAGCGGCGCCCCGCCTGTGTAGTGGGATGAGGGTTTGGGCTCGGCAAGATGGTATGCGGAAACGCGGACCGGTTTCGTGCCTCTCGTCTGCCATCGTGCCGGCAACTGGTCAATGGCCGCAGGTCAGGCGCCATGCAACAGTGCCAGGCAGAGGGGCTGTGGATTGAATGCCTGCTTGCATGGCGCCGCCTTGCAACACAGCAGAGGGGCTTTAGGATGAATGATCGCTTCAAAGGCGCAAGCGCGCCTAGGAGCTCTGCAAGGGTGCAGCCGGCGGCCCAGATGTCGACAGCGCCGCCATAGCGCCGGCAGCCCAGCAGGAGCTCCGGCGCCCGGTACCACCGCGTCGCCACCGCCGCCGTGTAAAGTCCCGCTTCCGCATCCGCTTCCGCCGCAGCAACCGCCGCTGCCCTGGGGCCAACGGGCGAGTCCCCGCCATTGCTCGCTAAGTCTGCTTCAGCTGCTGTGCCGGTGTCAGCTGATGCCGGCGCTGGCAGCGCAGGCACACGGCCGCGGCTGCTGCCGCTTGCTGCGGGCGCAGGCGCGGCCATTGGCGCCGCGGCATGCGGGCGCGCCTGCCCGAAGTCGGCAAGCGCCAGAGAGCCGTCCTCCCGCAGCAGCAGGTTTGCCGGCTTGACATCCCGGTGCAGAACGCCTGCATGGGCGAGCAAGCTTTCGGCGACAGAATTTGCTGGATCATGGACGTTTTCGTTGGGAGCGCAGCATGCAACTGCTCACACAAGATCTGCCGCGACCTGCCAGGTCCACATCGGGGGTGGCAAGCACTCTAGCGTGTGGCAGGCACTGGATTTGAATGCATGCCTGCCGCGTGGCACGCCGCGACGGCGGCCAGCAGCAGCCGCGCCAGCAGTCGCACAGCAGGCTCCGGCAGCGGTTCACCGCGCGCCCTGGCGGCCCGCAGCAGCACCGCCACATCGGTGCAGCAGTACTCCATCTCTAGGGCCAGCGAGGCGCCCTGCGCGTTTGGATGCAATGCGGATGAGTGAAGGCAAAGGACCCCCGGCCTGTGCCATTACCAGCGAGGCAAAACACCGGCTCATCGGCGGCATGCAGCCTCTCACTGCCAGGTGCATGACGGCGGGCAGAATGCTGTCCAAAGCGGCATCAATGTCTGGCATGTGAGAAAGTCTGTCTCGAAGTGTCCCAGACCTATACGAAGCTCGTAGGGCAATCATAAACGCTGCGTCTGATGGCCTGCTGCAGGGCTGTCATGGCCGTGCACATTTCTTATCAGAAAGGTGCTTCAGAGGTCGCGCACCAGCCTGAAGGTGCGGTGCAGCTGCACGACGTTGGCGTGCTGCACCGCCTGCAGCGCGTGCACCTCGCGCAGCAGCGCCGGCGGCAGATCGCCTAAGTGGCCGCCGCCGTTGCCGCCGCCGCCGCCGCCGCCGCCGAAGCAGCCGCCGCTCTGCCACACGCGCTTGAGCGCCACGACGCGGCCCGACGCCTTGTGTCGTGCCTTCACCACCTTGCAGGATGGTCGAGTAATGGTGGGTGTAATGACAATTTTGTAGCTTCAACGAGCCTGCAGAGGGTAGACCGGACGCGACAGGCCGGCGTGCATCGCCGCAGCATTCAATGGCCGCAACATGGGTGCCACACCTCGCCAAACGAGCCGCCGCCGATGTGTTCGAGGATTTTGTAGCCATCTGCAGCGGAGAACTCGTTCCCAATGAAGCCGAGCGGTGCTGCATCACTGTCGGAAGATGTGCAGCTGGTGTCGGCTTGCAGATGCATCGTTATCGATCACAGCGTGGGATCGATCTGAACACCTAAATGAATTTCGAGCCTTTATGCTGCCGCGATCTGGTCAGTGAGGGCCAGACTGATGGCAAGTGCGCAGGCGAGACGATCCGAGTGGAAAAAGCAACTGAACAGCCGACAGTGCGCAGACGTGCTGCAGGTTCAGCGGGCATAAAATCTTACTTTGAAAGACTACGATGAAATGGAGATCATGCTCCTGGCTATTATCTTGCGTGCGTACTTGCAGCTGCACTGTCAACTGCGCGCAATCTTCTGGCGTCCGGAGAGAGATCTTGCGTCATCGGAGTGCAATGGCGTTGTCAGCATGTGCAGGCAATACTGCGCGGTGCATTGTATTCGTTGCGCCATACAACAAAGCTCTAGGGCGCTGCACTGCTCGAGGCTGTTGTTGTTTTCGTCACGCAAGGCTGTAATCCGCGAGTCATACATTGGCTGACCACCTGACAACCAAGACTTTGGGGTTCAGAGATCCAGTCCACCTCAGACTCGGTACTGCACAGCCTGCTGACACCATGGCCACCTCTGCAGCCATGCCCAGGAGGCTAGAAGACAAGTTGGCCATCGTCACCGCCGCGACGGCAGGTGAGCACTGCCATGAACATGCTTCTGGCAGACGTGACTATCTGCAAATGCCGACGTGCGAGATCTGCCGAGACTTCATCTGCTGGAGGCGGCACACGCCATGCATGTGTCCCGTCATGTATGCGCGGGTGTCTCCCATCATGCATGCCTTTGCATGCATGCATGCTCCACGCCGGCTGTCTCCTCATCGTATCACCACATCATACTCTCACACCAGGTGTGATCACGCAGGCATCGGGCTGGGCATCGCACGACGGCTTGCGCAGGAGGGGGCGGCGGTCATGATCAGTTCTCGCAAGCAGCAAAATGTGGACGAAACAGTGGCGGCGCTGCGGCAGGAAGGCCTGAATGTCCGCGGCGTCGCGTGCCACGTCGGCAGCCTCGATCAGGTCCAGCATCTGATCAAGGTGGGTCGCTGCGAGGGCCTGTTCCCAAGATGTGTCGGGGCATGCGAGGGTATCATTGCAAGGCCGCGGCAGCAAGTATCAGGTTGCAAGCATCAATAGCGTTACCTGTTGACAGGGCCACAGTAGTCACTGAGGCTGCAGAGCGTACTTGCCGTTTGCATGGTCACCACGTGAAAGCCTCCAACCAGTGCACTTCAAACAGTGGACTTCAAACAGTGGTCCCTCCCAGCACCGTCACGATAGCTTCGGATTGAGATTCCATGCTGCGCAGGCCACACTACAAGAGTTTGGCAGGCAGCACATCGACATCCTGGTCAGCAATGCGGCAGTCAACCCTGCGGGAGGTCCCATCCTGCAGATGGAGGACAAGGTGAGACTGTTGGTCCAGACCCTCCAAGCCCTGATAGGACATCATTCGTGCTGATTCTATTCCAGCGGTGACTCAGCGCCACACTCCAGACTCAGCCTCTATGCCGCAGGTCATCGACAAAATTCTGGAGATCAACGTGCGCAGTGCCATCTGGCTGACTCGGGAGGCTGCGAAGCACATGACCAAGGTGGGTGACTGATTAATGGGTCTGTGGCGAAGCGGCCAGTGCTGCCTTTCCCACGTCGTCTGATGTTCCTCACAAGTCAAGATCGCCTTCCTTTCTTGCAGGGTGGTTCAGTCATATTCAACGCGTCATTTAGCGCCTTCAATCCGATTCAGCCCCTTGGAATGTGCGCTTTGGTCGCCATGTTCTAAATGATGCGGCCCCTGCCAAGCCTAGCGTGCCTGATGCTTGTCACACCGGTCACGCTAGCCTGCTGCTGATGTCTCGGCACATGTTCTCCAGGTACGCGGTGAGCAAAACCACGATTCTGGGGCTCACAAAGGCGCTGGCGGCGGAACTCGGCGGCGACGGCATCCGGGTCAACTGCATCGCGCCAGGTGCGGCCGATCTTCGAATATTGCATTGTGTATTTCTGCAACTAATATACGACTTCAGGACGTTCACGACAAGAGGATGGCGCCACCCTGCCATATCACCCATGTCCACAGTCATCTGCTGCAGGCTTTGTGCCTACGAAATTTGCGTCCTCGCTGCTGGAATCAGAGGAGGCCCGGCGTGCCAACGAAGACATGACGCTGTTGGGGCGGCTCGGCACGCCACATGTAGGAGCCTGCTGACATTGCCCTGTCAGTATTAGCGGAAAAGGCGCCGAGCTTCCATAATATCGGCTTGAGCAGCTTTTAAAGAGTTGACTCACTGGTGCAGGACATGGCGGCGGCGGTCGCATTCCTCGCCTCCGACGATGCCTCATACATCACAGCTGAGACGCTTGTCATCTCAGGTAATCCTGGCGCCCGCTGCCTCTTCCCAGCTGGCGGTACTCGTGCTGCACCTGCTGTGAGCAGACCATGCACTCAATAAGAGGCAGGCGTGTCCTTACCAGAGAACGTCTTTTCTTTGCAGGCGGGATGCAGAGCCGGCTATAGGCCATATCAGCGGTATCATTGCAGAAACAGGCTGCCTCCGGCGTTGCTGCCGGCCTGCACGGCATCGTTGGCCGCAACCGCCATGACCGTGCGGCGCCTCCACGCTCTGCAAAGGCGCCTCAGTCATGGCTAAGGCGCTGGAGCTTGGAGGCGCTGGAGTCGTGCCTGGACAATAACATAACGGCTGCTCGTCATCAGGTGTAGGGCTGCAGCCCCACATACCTAGCTGTCCAAGCCCGGTGCGCTCAGCGAGCCGTATGGGTGTATGCCCTGGCCCGCTGGAGCATGCGGCACAAGAGCAGTATGACTAGTTTGTGGAGGTGCTGACGGCACCGACTCACGCAAAGCCAGACACTGTACCACCCATGAGGGTTTTGCGAAGCTGGTGGCATTACTGCGATCGTTCGTACTCCTCGCACGCCACGCCGGTTGCAGATCCTCGCGGATTTCCATTCAACCGCCTTATCGAGCACCCATCGCCAGCTACAACGTTTCGGGGCAACACAACAGTTCCTTTTGGGAGTAGGTCGGCAGGCAGGAAAGCCCCCAGTTTCGTGCGCTTTGGGAGGATGATAGTAAAATAAATAGTAAAAAGCACAACCTCCTCACGTGGAGATCTCTTCCAACGTGGCTCTAGCAGCAGGCAGCCAGACTTGTCCTCGAGTACACCATGAGTCACTGTTTCAGGCAGCAAGCGACGATCAGTCTTATTGGCCCTCGTTGGCACGGGCAGGCGCATCCGGCAGCGAACTCACCGTGGGCGGACCGGCACTGACACGGAACTTCGCCCCCGGAATCACGAATAGCAGCAAGCCTGTAGGCACCCGTTGAAGAGGCTGGGATTTATCCGCTCGCAGCCGCACCCAGAACATGCAGGTGCGGCGGAACAAAACACGTCGTAAGGTCATTCCACCGTCCTTCCTTCCGGAAAGCTTCCGATATTCGCTCCGCCCATGGTTGCCCAGGATGGCAAGCTCACCCAGCTCATAATCTATGGACAGGTTGACTGCCGCTGTTGCATCTGACTGCCGTTGCCCCAAATGTCGCTAGCCGCTGCACGATTGCTTGCGGGCCTCTTGCCGACGCGTTGTGCAGTTATTTCTTCGTGAGACGGCACGCGCGGCAAGGCACTCGTAGCTGACAATGTTTGCTTTGAGACTGACGAGGATCGCATGAGTGAGGCTGGGGTGGGGTGCTCCGCGCATCGAACGAACAGGTTCGTACCACAGGAGATGCAGGGTCAGGGCCTGCTCCGCTTGCCAGCAGCAAGCCCGCCGATAGCAAGGGCTCATATCACGCCAGGAATCGTGTGCTCGATCAGGCATATAGGGGGCACACCAGCCTTCTCTGTGGACTGTGACTGCGCCACCTTGTGTGCACCTGACCTTGTGTCTATCTTGCAGATCACGTCCGCAACCATCCTGGCCATTCTGGCTCCCGCCGCCTCCTTCACTCACTGCCTGGGCCGCAGGCGTTGCGTGGTGCTCGTCCCTCTGCAGTTTGCCAACTCCTTGTGTGTGTGCGCACGCAGACGGGCGGCTGCCTGCTCCTGCCGCCGCAACAGCTACAGCCCTGCCGCCAGGCCTCGGACGACAGCGTGCGCTCCAGCTTTGACGCCTACGGCTTCCCGCCGGCCGACTACCAGCAGCAGCAGTATCAGCAGCAGTTCGCCATGGGCGCGGAGGCCATGGACTCCGAATGCGCGGTGCACGGCGTTGAGGAGGCGGTGTCAACGGCAGCAGCCGTGGACCGCGCCAAGGTCGCCAGCATGCTGGACGCCCTCGCGCTGCAGCAGCCGCTGTTCATGAGCAGCAAGTATGTCAAGATCGCGGACCTCAACCGGTGAGGCACATGATCTTCTGTGCATGCGGTTCCTTTGGCAAACTAGCAGGGGGCAATGCTGCAGCCTCTCCCGGTCTGTGTGCGCAGAATCTGAACGCGTCAAGGGCTGGAAGTTCGCGCCGATGTTTGAGGAAGCTCATGTGCCGCTGCAGGGGCGCGTCTGGCTTCGTGCAGCTGGCACAAAATCAGGAGACTTGGGAGCGCGTCGCCATCAAGTACGTGTCCCGTCTCGCACTTTGTAATTGCAAGTGTGATCATCCAAGGCCTCACATGATCATGTCATCTGAGTCCACGCACAAATTTTTGCAAGCGGCACAAGCAGTGTGGGCGACGCACTGGCTGCGCAGCTGCGGGTGCTGACATGCATGTGCCGCATGCGCCGCAGATTCATTCCGCGGGGGGAGCACAGCAAGCAGGTGCTGTGCCGGGAGCTGCTGCACCTCAGCGAGTGCGGCCAGCACCCCAACATCGTGCAGCTCAAGGTGTGCAATCATGGGGGCCTGCCGATCCGTGCGCTGCTGTCGGCGCACACTTGTGCCCTCTTGCATGCCGCACATTCCAGCACTGCTTGTGCTTCCACCCCTTCTCGTGCCAAGGTGCTACACCGATCAACATGCAGGAGGTGTTTCTGACGCCGCATCACCTGGGCATCGCGATGGAGTATGTCGACGGCGGCGACCTGGCGCAGTGGGTCCAGATGCACCGCATCCCAGACGTGCGCACCTTCCTGCTTGCTGACTTTGCAGGCTGCTGGCCTGCCATCCTGCCTGACCAGCTACCACGTTATATGTCCAACGCCACTGCGCAGCTCCAGCAGGTATATTGCTCGTCTTGGCGAGAAATTGCAGCGCCACATAATGTGACTGTGGTGCAGATAGCGGATACTGAAGTTGTTTCCTTTTCCTCCCAGCATTCACATGTTTCCTTCTTTCGTTCAGCAATTCACATGCGGATGAATGTGCTGCAGAGAGGCCTGCCGGAGGGGGACGCCCGGTGGCTGTTCCAGCAGATCGCGCTGGCGGTGGACTTCTGCCACCGCCTGGGCATAGCACTGCGCGACATCAAGGTCAGCGCAATCACATGCATTTGTGCCATGCGAGCCGCCGTTCATGCGCAGCACAGACTGCCCGCAGTGCAGGCCCAATCACAGCGGACTTGCCAGCAGATTTGTGCCTCAAGCCACAAATCTGACCTGGTCTCCACATGCGCTATGGAAACTGGTGCCGCGCATGCGCATCAAAGCCGCTACTCGAAGCATGTTCGTCTGAAAGCCACCGACGCCCCTCCTGCATGTGTGCGGCGCAGCTGGACAACTGCCTGATCGACGCGACGCGGGGCGCGCCGCTGGTCAAGCTGTGCGATTTCGGCTACTCCAAGGCGGAGAACCTGGGCTCCGGCTGCAAGACCGCCTGCGGCACCCCCGAGTACATGGCCCCCGAGGTAACAATCTTTTTTGGATGTCTCTTTGATATGTAGTACAGTATTCAGCGAATGGGCTCCGGCTGCAAAGCCCGCCTGCGGCACGCCCAGAGTACACGGCTCCCAAGGTGAGCAGCAGTTTGTTGTCATCTTGATTTCAACTATAACGTCAGCATTCAGAAAGCCTGGGCTCCAGCTGCAAGACCATTTGCGGCACGCCCAAGTATGTGGCCCCCGAGGGGGTCGTCCTTTTGGATCTTTGGAAATCGACCATCAAGCATGTGGAGCTTGCGGGCTCCCGTCCGCAACCATGGCCCTCTACATGGTGTCACAGGTAAGCATGCCGTCTACAGTGCGTTCCTTAAACTCGAATTGGGAGAAAAACGGGTGAGTCAAGGACCTGTCAGCTGTGTGGCAGCTGCAACTCCTGCCTTGTCGTGTCTGTCACACCTCTGCGAGCCCTGCTGCCAGCTGTGAGCGCACGACAACAGGTCAGCAAATGAGTCGTCGACGTGTAAGAAACAGCTGGCCATGCTGATCCGGAGGTGGCACAGCCCCCTGCACCTGCAGCTTGCCGGCGCCGCTGATGCGCCTCCGCGCCTGGCACACTTGGCAGAGAGTTCAAAGATCATTAGTCGGAATGCAACACTGAATTCAGGGATCGATCGCAGGTGCTGATGGAGGGCACTGCCGCGGATATTGGACCCGAAACAGCTTTTGAAACTTGAAACTTAAAGCTGAGCATTAGATTCAAGACGCTAATCTTTGCTTCGTGAAGGTGCTGACAGAGGCCAAGTACAAGGGCAATGCGGCAGACGTGTGGAGCCTGGGCGTCATGCTGTATGTCATGATCGAGGGCGCCTTCCCCTTCCGCCTGCGGCGACAGCGCTACCAGATGCAGAAGATGATCGGGCGCATCGTCAACGCCGAGTACAAGCGCCCCACGCACGTGCGCCGTCCACGCGATGTCGTTTTCCGAAAACAAACCCAGATCGAGCAATCTGCAGAGCAGCATCATCTTTCTCGGAGTGCTTGTGGGGCATGCCAGGGCAACATGTGGTCAACCTGCAGGCACTCCGGCAAAACAGCTGTGCTGCCGCCCCTGGCACCCTGGGAGGCGGGTCTCACTTTCGCATGGCAGCGTCCGACCCGCGGCTGATGTACCGATGTGCCTCTCGACCTGCAGGCGTCTATGGCGTGCCAGAACCTGCTGGCGCAGATGCTGCTGCCGAGCCCGGAGCAGCGCATCACGGTCGCAGAGATCCTGCGGCACCCCTGGTTCCTGCGCGACCTGCCGCCCGGCACCGAGCTCGTCAACGAGCGCCTGCAGCAC
>JAABUM010002030.1_pt1 | contig 28466 bp, 29 predicted proteins | sample 5559161 | NCBI WGS metagenome assembly JAABUM01 (sample SAMN10711868, study PRJNA513369) | rock metagenome | isolation source: Antarctica rocks | place: Antarctica: Victoria Land, Siegfried Peak nord
ACGACACCCTGGGTCACGGTAGCCGAGCTAGGCCTGCGAGCCGGATCGGTCGATTCTGAGGTGAGGTGGAACGCCGCACCGACGTCGTCGCCATCTTCCCCAACGCCGCCGCCCTGCACCGCCTCGCGGCCTGCGGGCTGATCGCAGCCCACGACGAGTGGCAAGTGTCCGACGCCGCTACCTCTCCGAAGCCTCCGCCGAGGCGCATTGTCACCGTCCTTACCCCCGCCTGAATTAACGGGAGGGTCGCGGCGTGCAGCACCTCCTCGAGGACATGGTCGTTGAGAGGCGGGGACATCGAAGTCCAGGGTGCATTCCGCGGTGCGGTCGGCCTCGGAGTTGTTGCCCGAAGCGCAGCAGGTGATGAGGTTGTCCCAGCGGTCCGCACCGCCCCGGCTCCGCGGTATGATGTGGTCGATAGTGTCTCCGCTGAGCCCGCAGTATCCGCACAATCCGCTTGTCGCGCAGAAGAATCCGCCCGCACGTCACCCCGTGCGGCCATTCCCGCAGCGTGTGCTCGAGGTGCTCAAAGTCACCATGTGTCCGGCGGGACGCGCGTGTGCCCGGCGTCCCGCCGGAGCTCCTATTCCGGGGCTGCGGCGGTGTGCTGGCCGGTGGTGTAGGAGTGCGCCGACCGCGCGGCTGCCGGGGAGGCGCCATTGGCGACAGCACCGCGCATGGCGGACACGTTGCCGGCGGTGGAGGCGAAGGCCGACCCCACGTTGGCCGCCGCGTAGGTCATCGACTGCCTGGCGGCGACACCGAGCTTGGCGCCTTCCTCGATGGCGTCCTGGTTGGCGCCCATGTAGAGGAAGGTCCAGTCGAACTTGTCGGTGTGCTCGGTGATGAGCGCCTTGATCGCGGGGTGGGTGAACTCCGTGTTGGCGTTCTCCATCCCGTCGGTGAGGATGCCGATGATGACGGTCCCGGGGCGCTGGTCCTCGGGGAGTGCGGCGAGGCGGTCACCGGTGGTGCGGACGAGGTGGCCGATGGCGTCGAGCAGTGCGGTCATGCCGCGAGGTTGCAGGTCCAGGGAGGGGACGTCGGCGAGGTTCTTGCCGGTGTAGACCTCCTCGTAGTGGTCGTCGAACTGGGCGAGGGTGACGGTGCAGTGTCCGGCGGCTGTGCGTTGCTCGGCGATGAAGGCGTCGAAGCCGCCGATGGTGTCGTCTTTGATTGCGTGCATGGAGCCGGAGCGGTCCAGCAGCATGGAGATGTCGGTGCGGTTGGGGTCGGTCATGACGGGGGTCCTATTTTCCTCGGCTTTCGCGGCGGCGGAACCGGAGCGGCTCTGCCGGGGCGGAGGGTTGGTAGCGCCCCTCCTGATGGTCGTACCGGGCCCGCGCCACCCCGGTGGCGGTGATTCGTCCGTCGGTCTCGCCGTAGCCGCCGAGGGTGGCGGTGCGGGCGAGTCGGGGCCCCAGGGTGTTGGGTACTACCCCGGCCATCTCGGCCACCGCCCGGATCGACGATCCCGCGAGGGTGGCCTGCGCCATGGCCTCGTTCAGGGCGGCGTCCATGCAGGCCCGCGCGACGCTGAGATGTCGAACGGTGTCCTCGGGGTGGTCCAGGTGCACCTTCTCCAGGGCGGCATGGGCTGCGGCAAGGTGTTCGGCGACGGCGTCGGTGTGCGGTGCTCCCATAACCACCATCCTACACGCAGTTTCTGCTTATGCGCATCTACTGCGCATGCTGGCAGGGGCGCCGCAGTTCTCCTCTGGGTAGATCGTCGCCGATGTTGGCGCGCAGGAACGCGTCCTCGGCGACGAAGCTGGCCGAAAACAGGAAGCCGTTGAAGCTGGTGTTCGCCCCGGTGTAGAGCACCAGCGCGGTAGCGGTCTGCACCACGATGTACAGCACGTGCCCCACCACACCGGAGCCGAAGACCAGTTGGGCTTCCTGGCTGATCACCGAGGGGTAGCCGGCGGTGTAGGGCACCGCGTGGGTGAGGGAGGCCAGCAGTGACACCCCGCCACCAGGAACCCTAAAGTCGCGGCCATGATCACCAGGCCCGCCGGGCGTTGGGCCCCTCCGGTCTCTGGAACGCACCGACGCCGTTGCTGATCGCCTCCAACCGGGACGGGCCACTGGCCTGGGCCCTGGCCGCAACGTGTCGCACACTGCAGACCGGCCGGGGACGACTAACGCCATTTGGTCGTCCATGCCACCCGCAGCGCCCGGTCCGCGCCGCGCGCGGTGATGGCGCCCGTCCGCAGGGCACGCTCCAGGGGCGCCAGCGACGTGCGGTCGAGCCGGAACCGCTGGCGCAGCGCTGGTCCGGGGACCTCCGCGTTGGTGCGCCACCCGTGACTGGCCCAACGCAGCGCAGCGGCGGCCCGGGCGCCGGCAACCCGTTGACGGACTGCGGCCGAGCTTTCCGCGGCTTCGTCGGTGAGAGCGGCCGCGGCAAGCGGGCGCATCCGCACCCGTAGGTCCACCCGGTCCAGCAGCGGCCCCGACAACCGCCCCAGGTAACGGCGGCGCACCGTCGGCGGACACACGCAGTCGAGTTCCCGCGCCGGCGCGCACGGGCATGGGTTGGCCGCGAGCACCAGTTGGAATCGCGCCGGGTAGCGCGCGACCCCGTCGCGTCGGGCGATGCGCACCTCGCCGTCCTCCAGCGGAGTGCGCAGTGCCTCCAACGCGCGGGCGCCGAATTCTGGGGATTCGTCGAGAAACAGCACGCCTCGGTGGGCCTGGCTCACCGCGCCGGGCCGCGCCATCCCCGAGCCACCGCCCACCAAGGCATTGACCGTGCTGGTGTGGTGCGGCGCGACGAATACCGGTCGCGTGATGAGTGGCTGCTCGATGCTCAGCAGCCCGGCGACGGAGTGAATCGCGGTGACCTCCAGCGACTCCTGGTCGCCCAGGGGCGGCAGCAGGCCGGGTAGACGTTGAGCGAGCATGGTCTTGCCGGTACCCGGTGGTCCGGTGAGCAAGAGGTGGTGGGCGCCCGCGGCCGCCACCTCCAGGGCCCAACGAGCCTCTGGCTGACCGACAACCTCGTCGAGATCGGTGGTGAACTGCTGCTCGGCGACGGCGCTTGGACTTGGGCTGCACAATGTGCCCTCGCCCCGCGCCCAGGCCAGGACGTCCCGCAGGGAGTCCGCACCCAGGACCTCGATGTCCTCGACCAGTCCGGCCTCGGGCAGTGAGGCGGTGGGTACGACGGCCCGGCCCCAGCCCGCACCCCGGGCAGCGAGCAGTGCGGGCAACGTCCCGCGCACCGCCCGGACGCGTCCGTCCAGCGCCAACTCGCCGAGCAGGACGGTGCTCTCCATGGCGCGGGCGGGAACATCTCCGGCGGCGCGCAGCACGGCGCAGGCGAGCGCGAGGTCGTATACCGAACCCACCTTGGGCAGCGTGGCTGGGGAGAGGGCGAGAGTGATCCGCCGGGAGGGCCACTTCTCCCCGGAATTGGCGACCGCGGCGCGGACCCGGTCCCGCGATTCCTGCAGCGCGGTATCGGGTAGACCGACCAGGTGAACACCGGGCAGTCCCTGCCCGAGGTAGGCCTCGATCTCGATGAGCTGCCCGTCGACACCACTGACCGCCACGGAATGAGCCCGACCGAGGGCCATCAGAACACCCCCGGGTAGTGCTCGACCTCGACGGCGGAACCGGGACGGGCGAGCACTGCGACGACGTCGAAACGCACGTCGACCCAGCCCATTCGATGGGCGGCCAACCAGAGCTGGGCCAGTCGGCGCATCCGCGCCAGCTTCTGCCTGGTGACCGCCTCGGCCGGTCCGCCGTATCCGAGCCCGGACCGGGTCTTCACCTCGACGATGACCAGGGTGGCGCCGTCGGTGGCCACCAGGTCGATCTCACCCTCCCGGCACCGCCAGTTGCGGTCCAGGACCACCAGGCCACGGCGTTCGAGGTAGCGGGCGGCGACGGCTTCACCCCGGACCCCCAGCTCCGCGCGGGGGTTTTCCGGCAGGCGCGTAGGGGGTGGTGCGGCATCTCGGTTCACGGCGGTACCTCGGAGGTCTTGCGTGGCCGAAAGGTCTCGGCCGCTGAGAGCACCGACCTTTCCTCAGCGCGGCTGCGAGCAAAGCGGAGAGAGTGGCCCCTGTGGACAGGGGTTGCCGATGTGGATAACCACGGGGAACGGAACTATCCCGACGTCAATGTTGTCGGGGCGGCATGCTGGGTCAGCTGCCGAACGGGCCGTCCTCGGGAAGCCGCAGGTCGGGCTTGTCCAGCTCCTCCACGTTGACGTCCTTGAAGGTGATCACCTTGACGCTCTTGAGGAACCGGGCCGGCCGGTACATGTCCCACACCCAGGCGTCGGCCATCCGCAACTCGAAGTAGACCTCGCCATCGGCGTTGCGGGGCTGCACGTCCACCGAATTGGCCAGGTAGAAGCGCCGCTCCGTCTCCACCACGTAGGTGAACTGCGCCACGATGTCGCGGTACTCGCGGTAGAGCGACAGCTCCATCTCGGTCTCATACTTCTCGAGATCTTCCGCACTCATCGCTGCGGCGCTCCTCCTCGTCGAATCCGGGCGGCCGGTAGGACCGTCAGTTCCCCATCATGGCGCACATTCGACCGCGATACTTCCCGCGGCGGTCAATGCCGCGGCCGCGGCCTGCACGGCTGAGACGTTCGCATACGACATGCGGTGCTGGACACAGGGACCTAGCCGGCGCAGGGCAGCGGCATGGCGCGGAGTGGAGTACCCCTTGTGCTCGGCGAAGCCGTATCCGGGTATGCGCTCGTCCATCGCCACCATCATCCGATCCCTGGTGACCTTGGCCAGCACGCTCGCCGCGGCGATACAGGCCGCCTGCGCGTCCCCGCCGATCACCGGCAGCGAGGGTGCAGGAAGCCCGGGTACCCGGAAGCCGTCCAACAGCACATAGCTCGGAGCCACCGCCAACGCGTTGACCGCCCGGCGCATGCCTTCGACGTTCATCACGTGCAGGCCCAAGCGGTCGATCTCCCCGGCGGGGATCACGATGACGCTGCTCGCTACGGCGGTGCACTGGATCTGCGGAAGTAGGCGCTCCCGTTCCGCGGCACTGAGCTTCTTGGAGTCGGTGAGGCCCTCCAGCCGAGGATGCGGACCGGTCGGCAAGGCGCAGGCCGCCACCACGAGGGGGCCGGCGCAGGCACCGCGGCCGGCCTCGTCCACCCCGGCCACCGGCCCCAGCCCGGCCCGCTGCAAGGCCGACTCCAGCGTGCGCAGGCCCTGGGACCGGCGCATCACCATCCGGGGCGGCCACGATCGGCTACTCACGGGCGATCCGCATTCCTCCTTCGCCTGGCCCCGAGGACGGGAGGCACAGCGAAGAGTGCGACGGCCAGGGGCGCGCCGTGGCTGGTGGATGCACCGGGAAACGCTTGCGGCTGCGCGGAGTTGATGTCGGGCGCATCCACGACCTGCCAGCGGGAGATCGGTGACACGATCAGCCGGGCCTTGCCGATCACGTTGTCCACCGCGACGGTGCCCCGCGCCTCGTCGGAGATGTGGTAGCGGGAGTCGGCCGAGTCACTGCGGTTGTCCCCCATCATCCACAGGTGGTTCCCGGGCACCTTCACCGGCGCGAAGCAGCGCTGGGACTGGACGGGGGTGGTGCAGTCGAGTGTCCCCTGCTCGAACGGGAAGTCGTTGACCACGTAGGGCTCGGTCAACGGCTGGCCGTTGACGAGTACCCGGCCCTGCTCGTCGCAGCACTGCACCGTCTGGCCGCCGCTGGCGACGACACGTTTGATGAAGTCGCGCTCGTCGGGGGGCGCCAGCCCGACCAGCGAGCCGAGCTCCTGCAACCCGCGGACGATCACGTTGGCGGAGCGGTTGGTGGTGAAGTCGTTGTCCCAGGACTCGGGGCCCAGGAACACCACCACGTCACCGGGCCGCGGCTCGGTGAAGCGATAGCTCAACTTGTCCACCAGCACCCGATCGTTGGTGCAGCCGGTGCAGCCGTGCAGGGTCGGTTCCATGGACTGGGACGGGATGACATACACCCGGACGACGAAGTTCTGGATGATGAAACTCAGTGCCAGCGCCACCACGATGAGTACCGGCAGCTCACGCCAGAAGGACCGCTTCTTGGCCGGCTTGCCCGCGGCTCGACGACGACCACGGCGCCGAGGAGTAACCGGAACAGGTTCCTGCTCAACGGCGGGGATGTCCGGCGGCGCAGCCACGGTTGCCTCCTTTCCGCCTGCGGACTCGTGGTTCTCCTCGTCAGACACCGCTCAAGGCTAGAGCAAACCGGACCCCCGGGACCGTCTCGCCCTGCCCTCAGCGCGCAGCGGCCGCGGTGCGCAGCTGGGGCGCGTTGACCACCTGCCACCGGGTGACGGGCAGCACGATCAGCCTCGCCTTACCCAGCACGTTGGAGACGGGTACCGGACCGTGCCGACGCGAGTCGGCGGAGTTGCTCCGGTTGTCCCCCATCACCCAGAGACTGCCCGCGGGAATGGTGACCGGATCGAAGCACCGGGTCGAGCGCATTGGCGTGGTACAGCTCTGTTCGCCCGTGTGGAAGGGGAAGTCGTTGACGACGAACGGCTCGGTGAGCGCCACGCCGTCCACGAGCACGCGGCCCTGGTCGTCACAGCACTGCACCGTCTGCCCGCCCACCGCGATGACGCGCTTGACGAAGTCCCGCTCGTCGGGCGGAGCGAGCCCGACGACCGCCCCCAACTCCTGCAGCGCACGCAGCACCGCATTGTCCGAGCGAACCGTCGTGAAGTCGTTGGTCCAGTCGTCCGGACCCCGAAACACCACCACATCCCCTGGACGCGGGTCGCTGAAGCGGTAGGAGACCTTGTCCACCAGCACCCGGTCGTTGCTGCACCCCGCGCACCCGTGCAGCGTCGGCTCCATCGACTCCGAGGGGATGACGTAGACCCGGGCGAAGAACGTCTGCATCGCAAAACTCAGCAGCAGTGCGACCAGGATGAGCACGGGCAGCTCCCGCCAGAACGAGCGGGGCTGCCCGGGTGCACGCCGGAATCGGTCCCGCCACGAGCGTTCGGCCCCGGTGGTGTCTTCCGGCTCCTCAGGGGGTTCCGAAAAGAAGTCGTCGCTGTATACCCCGGGCACGGGCCCAGGCTAAACGCTGGAAGGGCCCCGGCGAGGGATCACGCTCAGCGCTTTTCCTTGATCTTGGCTGCCTTGCCGCGCAGGTCGCGGAGGTAGTACAGCTTGGCGCGACGCACGTCACCGCGGGTCGCGACCTCGATGAGGGAGATGTTCGGGCTGTGCACCGGGAAGGTGCGCTCGACGCCGACGCCGAAGGAGACCTTGCGGACGGTGAACGTCTCGCGGACCCCACCGCCCTGCCTGCGGATGACGACGCCCTTGAACACCTGAACCCGCTCCCGGGTGCCCTCGATGACGCGCACGTGCACGTTAAGGGTGTCACCGGGACGGAACTCCGGGATGTCGCCACGCAGCGACTGGGCGTCCAGGGAGTCCAGGGTGTTCATCGGTGATCCGTCCTCAAGTATCGACATAGGCAGGTGGGCCGTGCACCGGTGTTGTGCACGCCGCGCTCCCCGCTCAGGGTTTCCGGGCTTCGCCGCCTGCACGAGGCAACCGCCCAAGTGTGCCAGACGCGGCCCCGCTCTGGGAAACCGCACGGACCGTGCGCCTCATTGGCCCCGGGGGCGCTGCTCGTCCCGTTGCTGCAGGACTGCCCGCTCTACGGCGCTCAGCTCCACGTCGCTGAGCAGCTCCGGGCGGCGCCGCATCGTCCGCAGCAGCGACTGCTCCCGGCGCCAGGCGGCGATGCGGGCGTGGTCGCCACTGCGCAGGACCGGTGGCACCTCCAGGCCCCGCCAGGTTTCCGGTCGGGTGTAGGCCGGGCCCTCGAGCAGGCCGTCGGAGAACGAATCCTGCTGCGCGGACTGCACGTTGCCGAGTACTCCGGGCAGCAGACGCACCACCGCCTCGACCATCACCAGCACCGCGGCCTCCCCGCCGATGAGCACGTAGTCACCGAGGGATACCTCCTGTACCCGCATACGGCGCGCGGCATCGGTGAAAACTCGCTGGTCGATGCCCTCGTAGCGCCCGCACGCGAAAACCAGCCGCGGTTGTTCCGCCCACTGCTCGGCCATCCGCTGCGTGAACGGCACGCCGGCGGGAGTGGGCACCACCAGCAAGGGCTCCGGCTCCCCCGCGCACACCTCGTCCAGTGCGGCACCCCACACCGCGGGCTTCATCACCATCCCCGGGCCGCCACCGTAGGGGGAGTCGTCCACGGCCTTGTGCACGTCGTGGGTCCAGTGGCGCAGGTCGTGCACCTGCAGCTGCAGCACACCCCGCTCGATCGCCCGGCCCAGCAGGGCGGTGCGCAGCGGTTCCAGGTACTCGGGGAAGATCGTGACGACGTCCAGCCGCACGGCTCAGCTCTCCAGCAGACCGTCGGGGGGGTCGATCACCACGGTGCGACTGTCCAGGTCGACCGCGGTGACGATGGCAGCCACGAAGGGCACCAGGTGCTCCCCGCGCTCGGCGCCGACCGGCCGGATCGACAGCAGCTCCCCGCCCGCGGTGTGCAGCACCTCGCGCACGGTGCCGATGGCGGTGCCGTCCGCCAGGGTGACGGACAGACCCTCGAGCTCGTGGTCGTAGAACGCGTCCGGATCGTCCGAGGGGGGAAGGTCCGCGGAGTCGACGACGAACAGGGCCCCGCGCAGGCCTTCCGCGGCTGCACGGTCGGCGACGCCCTCCAGGCGCAGCAGCAGCCGCCCGGAATGACTCCGGGCGGCTGCAACGGTGTATGCGCTGGTTTCGCTGCCTCGCGGCATCCGCGCACGCAGCACGGTACCGACGGCGAAGCGCTCGGCCGGCTCGTCGGTACGGACCTCGACGGTGAGCTCGCCGTGCACGCCGTGCGCACGGGCGACCCGACCGATAACCAGTTCCACTGTGCCCCGCGTTCGGCCTGCTGAGTGTGCTGCAGCGTTCAGCGGTCGGTGTCCACGACGTCGACCCGCACGCCCCGGCCGCCGATGGCGCTCACCAGGGTGCGCAGCGCCGTTGCTGTGCGGCCGCCGCGGCCGATCACCTTGCCCAGGTCCTCGGGGTTCACGTGCACCTCGATGGTGCGGCCCCGGCGTCCGGTGATCATGTCCACGCGCACGTCATCCGGGTTCGCAACGATCCCGCGGACCAGGTGCTCCACGGCGTCGGCGACAACGCTCACTTCGCGTCGGTCGCCGCAGAGTCGGATGCTGCAGAGTTGGATGCTGCAGTGTCGGTCCCTGCGGACGGTGCCGCTTCGGACTTCTCTGCCTCGCCGGTCTTCTTCGCCTTCTTCCTGGGCGTGGTGGCCTCACCGGCCGGCTCCTGGTCGGCCTGGGCCAGCGCGGCCTGGAACCGCTCCAACTTGCTGGGCTTCGCCTCGGCGACGCGCAGAGTTCCCTCGGCGCCGGGGAGTCCCTTGAACTTCTGCCAGTCGCCGGTGATCTTCAGCAGCGCGGTCACGGGCTCGGTCGGCAGCGCGCCGACGCCCAACCAGTACTGCGCCCGCTCGGAGTCCACCTGGATGAGGCTCGGCTCCTCTTTGGGGTGGTACTTGCCGATGGTCTCGATGGCCCGGCCGTTGCGGCGGGTTCGCGAGTCGGCGACGACGATGCGGTAGTGGGGGGTGCGAATCTTGCCGAGTCGCATGAGCTTGATCTTGACAGCCACGAGGTGCAGTACTCCTAGAAATGGTCACGGGGCAATTCAGCGATACACAAGGTTGTGCGCATCCGGTTTTGCCTTCAGGGTGTGACCGCCGCGCACGTCACAGGTGGCGTGCACGGCGAACAGCCCACCATCTTGCCACGGGGCATCGGCGAAACCGAAACCGTCACTGTCGGTCGTGCCGCCGACCGCGCAGCAGCAGGTGTGTGGGGTGGCGCAGGATGTTCAGGTCGGTGCGCGGATCGGTGGCGTACACCAGCAGGTCCGCCGGTGCACCGTGCTGCAGGCCGTGCCCGCCGAGCCAACTGCGTGCGTTCCAGCACGCCGCCCCCAGCGCGTCGTGCGCACTCAGCCCCGCGGCCTGCAGCGACAGGATCTCGTCGACGATGCGGCCGTGTTCGATGCCGCCGCCGGCATCGGTACCGGCATAGACCGGCACTCCGGCTTCGATCGCTGCCCGCACCGTGACCTGCACCCCGGCGTGCAGCTCGCGCATGTGCTCGGCGTAGCGCGGATATTTGCTCGCACCTGCGGCGATGGAGGGGAAGTTTTCGATGTTGATCAGCGTCGGCACCAACGCCGTGCCGCGACCCTGCATCATCGCCACCGTGTCCTCGGTGAGCCCGGTGCCGTGTTCCAGGCAGTCGATGCCCGCGCCGATCAGCCCGGCGAGCGCCTCCTCGCCGAAGACGTGGGCGGTCACCCTGGCCCCCGCCGCATGCGCCGCCGCGATGGCATCGGCGAGCACCTCGTCACTCCACAGTGGAGCCAGGTCGCCGGTGTCGCGGTCGATCCAGTCGCCGACGAGCTTGACCCATCCGTCTCCGGCAGCCGCCTGGCGAGCGACGGCGGCAGGCAGCTCCGACTCGTCCTCCAGTTCGAGACCGAGCTTGGGGACGTAGCGCTTGGGGCGGGCCAGGTGCCGTCCCGCGCGGATCATCCGCGGCAGGTCCTGATCCTCGTCGAAGCAGCGCGTGTCCACCGGCGAGCCCGCATCCCGCAGCAGCAGCACACCCGCCTCACGCTCGACCTCCGCCTGCGAGTGGGCCACGTCCAGCCCCACCGGCCCCTTCGGACCCATACCGACGTGGCAGTGCGCATCCACCAGGCCGGAGATGATCCAGCCGTCGGTGCACAGCGTCTGCGCCCCGGGCACCGGTTCGGTGCTGAGCAGTCCGTCGGTCACCCACAACTCGACGGACTGCTCTTCGGGCAGCGCGAACCCGCGCAGGTGATACGCCGTCACGACTTCGGTGGCCGCTTCGGGAGCTTGAGCTGGGACGGGTCGAAGCCCGCCAGACCAGGGGGCAACTCGTTGATCGATCCGGCCGGTCCGGAGCCCGCCATTCCGGACAGGTCCGGCATCCCGGCCGGCATGGCCCCCATGCCGGGAAGTCCGCCGCGTGCCTTGGGCGGCGTCGGTCCGCGGCCGGCCTTCTTGCCCTTCTTGCCCTTCTTGCCGCGCACCGCTTTTCGGTTTCCTGCGCCGGGCAGTCCGAAGCGACCGGACATCTGCGCCATCATCTTGCGAGCGTCGAAGAAGCGGTCCACCAGTTGGTTGACGTCGGAGACCTTGACACCGGAACCGTTGGCGATCCGCAGCCGCCGGGAGGCGTTGATGATCTTCGGATCGGCGCGCTCGGCCGGCGTCATGCCCCGGATGATGGCCTGGATCCGGTCCAACTGCTTCTCGTCGACCTGGCCGAGGGCCTCCTTCATATCGCCCGCACCGGGCAGCATGCCCAGCAGGTTGGCAATCGGCCCCATCCGGCGCACGGCCATCATCTGCTCAAGGAAGTCGTCCAAGGTGAGCTGGCCGGAACCGAGCTTCGCGGCGGTGGCCTCGGCCTGCTCGGCGTCGAAGACCTGCTCGGCCTGCTCGATGAGGCTGAGCACATCGCCCATCCCGAGGATGCGGCTGGCCATCCGGTCGGGGTGGAAGACGTCGAAGTCGTCCAGCTTCTCTCCGGTGGAGGCGAACAGAATCGGCTGCCCGGTGACCTCCCGCACGCTGAGTGCGGCACCACCGCGGGCGTCACCGTCCAGCTTGGTGAGCACCACCCCGCTGAAGCCGACACCGTCTCGGAAGGCGTTGGCCGTGGTGACGGCGTCCTGGCCGACCATGGCGTCCAGCACGAACAGCACCTCGTCGGGCTGCACGGCGTCGCGGATGTTCGCGGCCTGCTGCATCAACTCGGCGTCGATACCGAGCCGGCCGGCGGTGTCCACGATGAGGACGTCGTGCTGGCGGCTGCGGGCCTCGGCGATGCCGCGACGGGCGACGTCGACGGGGTCACCGACGCCGTTGCCCGGCTCGTGTTGATGACCGGTCGCTGACGCGCCCGGATGCGGAGCGAACACCGGCACGCCGGCACGCTCCCCCACCACCTGCAGCTGAGTGACGGCGTTGGGGCGCTGCAGGTCACACGCCACCAGCATCGGCGTGTGACCCTGCTTGCGCAGCCAGGCGGCCAGCTTCCCGGCCAGCGTGGTCTTCCCGGAACCCTGCAGACCGGCAAGCATGATCACCGTCGGCGGCGTCTTGGCGTAGGTGAGCCTGCGGGTCTCGCCGCCGAGGATGCCGACGAGCTCCTCGTTGACGATCTTGACGACCTGCTGGGCCGGGTTCAGCGCCCCCGACACCTCCGCGCCCTTGGCACGTTCCTTGATCTTGGCGACGAAGGAGCGCACCACGGGAAGGGCGACGTCGGCTTCCAGGAGGGCCAGGCGGATCTCCCGGCAGGTGGAGTCCACGTCGGCGTCGGAGAGACGCCCCTTGCCACGCAGGTCTTTCAGCGTGCTGGTCAGTCTGTCGGACAGGGATTCGAACACCGAGCGCGCTCCCATTGCAGTACTGGGCAGGGGCCCCGTCCGCGGCGGAACCGGACGGGCTTGTTGCCGACAGCGTAGTCGGAGCCCGCCGCCCCGGGTGGCCGCGCGCCTGGCGGAGGCGAAAGCGCGAAGCGATCCGCACCCCTCAGCGGACCGCTTCGCCGGTGCTCAGCATCTCCTGCCGATGACCCGGCCGGATCCGTAGCGATGCCCATGCGCAACGGGTAGAACTACGCACCGACCTGCCGAACTGGCCCAGGCAGCGGCCGGAGGTCGGAACCTCCTGCGTAGCCTGAGAACTCATGACCCCATCGGAACGTGGTGCCGCCGGCGGTGGCCGCAGCCAGGGGGACCACCTCCGCGCGCACCCGGCAGAGCTCCGCCGTTGGCGTCGTCGGCTCGCCGACGAGCGGGCGGAAGCCTCGGTGTACCGCAATCTGGCCCGGCGTCGCGGCGGGGAGGAGCGGGAGATCCTGCTCGGCCTCGCCGACGCCGAGGAACGTCATATTGCGCACTGGGAGGGCCTGCTGGGCTCCGACGCCGGCCCCCCACAGCACGGAAATGTGCGTATTCGCCTGCTGGCCCTGCTCGCCCGCTCGTTCGGCTCGGTCTTCGTGCTGGCCCTCGCGCAGCGGGCCGAGACCCGCTCGCCGTACGACACCGATGCCGACGCCACCCCGGCGATGGCCGCCGACGAGCGAGTGCACGAGGAGGTACTCCGGGGCTTGGCCGCCCGCGGACGGGCGCGGGTGTCGGGCACCTTCCGGGCGGCGGTGTTCGGTGCGAACGACGGACTGGTCAGCAACATCGCCCTGGTGCTCGGCGTCAGCGGTGGCGGAGCGACGCGAGCGACGGTGCTGCTCACCGGGCTCGCTGGGCTCCTGGCCGGGGCGCTGTCGATGGCCGCCGGTGAGTACATCTCCGTGCGTTCGCAAACTGAGCTCCTCGCCGCCTCCGCACCAGGAACCAACACCGGTCGGGTGCTGCCGCACCTGGACGTGGACGCGAACGAGCTCGCCTTGGTGTACCGGGCCCGCGGCATGACCGCCGAGGAGGCTCAAAGCCGCGCGGATGCGGTACTGGACGGCCAGAATCCTGGTGAGGCCACCGGCTCCGGCCACGACGGCGGAGACCACCAGGTGGTCGGCACCGCGATCACCGCGGCGTTGTCCAGCTTCGCCTTCTTCGCCACGGGGGCGGCCGTGCCCGTCCTGCCGTTTCTCTTCGGCGCCGGTGGCACCCTGGCGCTGGCCATTGCCGCCGTCCTGGTCGGGGCAGCTCTGATGCTCACCGGAGCGGTGGTCGGCATGCTCTCCGGCGGTCCTCCCCTGCTGCGCGGCATCCGACAGCTCCTCATCGGGGCGGGCGCCGCGGGCGCGACGTACCTGCTCGGACTGCTCCTCGGCGCGACACTCGGCTAACCGGGGCCACCCTGAATTGCGAACAGCACTGTTCGCAAACTTGCTATGTTGCAACGCATGAAGCGATCGCGCCCCCAGGGACTGGCCGGCAAACGGGTACTCATCACCGGAGCTGCGCGGGGCATCGGCGCCGCGCTTGCCCGACGGTTGCACGAGCGCGGGGCCCACGTTGCGGTCATCGGACTGGAACCGGAACTGCTGGCGCAGGTGGCCGCGGACTGTGCCGGCGCGCCGTGGGCGGAATGCAACGTGGCCGTACGCGCACAGGTGGACCAGGCCGTGCAGGACATGGTCGAGCGGCTCGGCGGACTGGACGTGGTGGTGGCCAACGCCGGGGTCGCCGCACAACTGCCGCTGATCGGGGGCGATCCGGCCGTTCTCGAGCGCACCCTGCAGGTCAATGTCCTGGGCGCGTACTACACCCTGCGGGCGGCAGGCCCGCACATCAGCCACCCGGAGGGCTACGCACTCGCGGTGGCTTCTCTCGCCGCCGCGGTACAAGCACCCTTGATGGGGGCCTACAGCGCCTCCAAGGCCGCCGTCGAGGCGCTGGGCAATACCCTGCGCGCCGAGATCCGGCATTCCGGGGCGAAGGTCGGCGTCGCCTACTTCGCGGAGCTGGACACCGACATGACCAGCCGCGGCTTCGGCACGGAGGCGGCATCCAAGATCGTCAAGGACGGACCGCTGGCCCGCGTCGCGCCGCTGCGCGTGGGCATCGACGCGGTGGAACGGGGCATCGCCCGACGATCGCGGCGGGTCGTCGCCCCGGCGTGGGTGGGACCCGTGCTGCCCATCCGCATGCTCGCCCAGCGGCTGATCGACGTCACGAGCCAACGCGGACTGCAGGAGGCCCTGCGGATTGCCCGGACGGAGAACGCGCCGCTGACCACGCTCCAGCCCGAGCAACTCCCGTGAGCCTGGCCCGGATCTCGCCCGGCTCCCGCAAACAGGTCGGCTGGCTCGCCTGGGGTGGCGCGCAGGCCGCGGGACTCGTCAACGGCACCGCGCCACTGAACCTCTTCCTGACCCTGGGCCGCCAGCGCAAGCTGTTCCGCGGGTGGCTGCACTTCGCCGGCCGACTGATGCCGGGCGGCACCCTGCCCCGGCGCGAGAGCGAGCTGGTGATCCTGCGGGTCGCGCACCTGCGGGGCTGCCAGTACGAGCTGGACCACCATGTCCGGCTGAGCCACCGCGCGGGCGTGGACGACGCCGACGTCGCCCGGGTGTTCGCCGGGCCGTCGGCTGCGGGGTGGACGCCGCGCGAACAAGCCCTGTTGACGGCGGTGGACATGCTGCACGAACGGCAGGACCTGGACGACGCGACCTGGGCCGAGCTGAACACCCACCTCGACGAGCCGCAGTGCATCGAGCTCTGCCTGCTGGTCGGCCACTACGAGATGCTCGCCACCACGATCACCGCGCTGCGGATCCAGTCCGATCGGGCCCGACGCGGTCGGCTCGCACGCGGTCTGCCCGGACGCGGTGTGCGGCGCCGACCCGGTCGTCCCCCCGTCCTGTGACGGACGCGCCCGCTCCCCTGCCGCGGGGGCGGCACCGCCTCAGTCGTCGGGAGGTGGTGCAGTCGCAGCGGACGCGGATGATCGCTGCGCTCGTGGAGTCGATGACGGTCAACGGATACGCGGGAACGTCGGTCGCCGAGGTGACGCGCCGTGCCGGAGTGTCCAGGGAAACCTTCTACCAGCAGTTTCCGTCGAAGGAGAACTGCTTCGGCGCGGCGCTCGACGCCGCCATCGACAAGCTGCTGGAGGCGGTGGTCGCGGCACCCCAACCCGGCGGCGCAGCCCACCAGCGATGCGCACAGCTGGTCGCCGCATACCTCGATGCCGTTGCCGAGCAGCCTGCCCTGGCCAGGATGTTCCTCGTGGAGGTCTATGCCGCTGGTCCGGCGGCCGTTCGGCGCCGCGCCGAGTCCCAGCAGCGCTTCGTCGAGGTGCTGACCAGCATCATCGGGGACGGTTCCGTGCCTGGGCGCTTTGCCTGCGAGGTGCTCGTCGCCGCGTTGAGCGCGATGGTCACCAACCACCTGGTCGCCGGGGACATGGTGGGTCTGCAGGCCCTGCAGGAACCGTTCGCCCACCTCATCGCGCAGGCGGTCGGGAACTCGGGCCGGCGCTGACCTGCGCCGAGCCACGCGATGCGGCCGTCAACGCCGCGCTGGTCTCCCGCAGCAGCGCCACATAGCGCTCGCGGTCGGCCCGGGGCACGGCCGCACGCAAGGGACCGAGCTGCACCTCGAAACGGGCGATGCCGTGCTCGTCGAACACCGGTGCCGCCAGATAGCTGATCGGCAGTGCGTCGTCGCTGGCGAGTTCGGCGCGGCTGTAGGGCCGTCCGGCCAGCGTGGTCAGCTGGCCCAGCACCCGCTGGCGCAGATGCGGCCGCAGCAGTTGCTCGTCCACGACCTCGAGCAGGTCGGTGAGCACCTCGGTCAGCACGGCCTCGTCTTGTTCCGGCCGCCAGATGGCACATCCCACCTCGGCGACGAGCTGGAGCAGCTCGGTGACCATCGGCCGGCGGGCCGGTGCGGCGGTGGCCAGCCACGCGCTGCGTTCGCACGTATCGCGCCAGGGCATCACCGCGGCGCCCGACGGGGCCACCAGCGGGATGCGTCGTCCCACCGCCATGCCCGCCACCCGCGCGCCCCCCTGCGCCACCTCCACGACAGTGAGCCAACCCGGCTCGATGAGACTCATCGTCACGCCGCCACCCACCGATGCCGCCAGGGCTTCGAGCTGCTCCCTGGCGCCGTTGGGCAGCGCGAGCGAGCGGCGGGCCGCCTCGCCGATGCCGACCAGTCCCCCGCCCACGGTGTAGCTCCGGTCCGCCCCACGCCGCACCCACCCCGCGGATTCCAGCGCCGCCAGCACCGCAGTGGTGGTGGCGCGATTGAGCCCGAGCTCGGCAGCGATGCGGGAGACGGTGCCGCTGCCTGGCGCCCCGGTGGCGAGGAGATTCATGATCCGCACGACCCGGTCGGTCGGTGGCGAAGCAGTCATCGATGGACCCTCCTCCGAGCCGGACCTTGCCCGCGCCGTCCGGCGGGGCTACCGTTCGGCGAATAAACGTCATACAAATGACGAATACTCGTCACCCTACCGCAGGTGGGCACAGCAGCCGCAACGAGGAGCCCGATGATCCTGGACCGATTCCGCGTTCCCGATCAGGTCGCCGTGGTCACCGGGGCCGGTCGCGGCCTGGGGGCGGCCACCGCCGTCGCGCTGGCCGAAGCGGGCGCCGACCTGGTGCTCGGCGCACGCAGTGCCGACCAGCTCGGCGAGGTCGCCGACGCCGTGCGCTCCGCCGGGCGCCGGGCCCACGTGGTGGCCGCCGACCTCAACGACCTGGATGCCGCCGCCTCTCTGGCGCATTCCGCGCGCGAGGCCTTCGGCCGGCTGGACATCGTGGTGAACAACGTCGGCGGGACCATGCCCCGGGCGCTGCTGGACACCGACCCCGCCTTCCTGGAGTCCGCCTTTCATTTCAACGTCTCCATCGCCCATGCGCTGACCCGGGCCGCCGTCCCGATCATCACCGAGACGGCCGGCGGTGGCTGCATCGTCAACATCTCCTCGATCATGGGGCGCGTCGCCGGACGCGGGTTCCTGGCCTACGGCACGGCCAAGGCGGCACTGGCCCACTACACGCGTCTGGCCAGCGCCGACCTCACGCCGCGCATCCGGGTCAACGCCATCGCCGTCGGGTCCATCTTCACCTCGGCCCTGGAGTTCGTCGCCGCCAACGAGTCGGTGCGCACGCCGATGGAGCAGGCCACCCCACTGCAGCGGATCGGCGATCCGGAGGACATCGCGGCCGCCGTGCTGTACCTCTGTTCCCCCGCCGGCGCCTACGTCACCGGCAAGGTGCTGGAGGTCGACGGCGGGCTGGAAGCCCCGAACCTCAGCTTGGGACTTCCTGACCTGTGAGCACAACGGAAGGGCCCGAACCGATGACATATCGAGTCGTGCAGTGGAGCACCGGCAACGTCGGCCGTTACGCCCTGGCCGGGATTCACGCCCGACCGGACCTGGAGCTTGCCGGGGTCTGGGTGTCCGACCCGAACAAGGTCGGCACCGACGCCGGCCGCCTCGCCGGGCTCGACGTGGAGTTCGGCGTCGCCGCCAGCGGTGACGCCGAACTCCTGCTGGAGTCCCGACCCGACTGCGTCGTCTACACCGCGATGAGTGACAACCGCTTGGTCGAGGCCTTGGGTGACCTCGAACGGATGCTGCGGGCCGGAGTGAACGTGGTCGCCAGCGGGCCGGTGTTCCTGCAGTACCCGGAAGGAGTGGTGCCCAACAGCATCACGGACCCACTGCGCCAGGCCGCGCAAGCCGGTGGCGCCTCGCTGTGGGTCAACGGCATCGACCCCGGCTTCGCCAATGACTGGCTGCCCCTGGTGTTGTCCGGTACGTGCCGGGTCATCGAGAAGATCCACTGCTTGGAAATCGTCGACTACAGCACCTACGACAACGCGACGGTGCTCTTCGACATCATGGGCTTCGGCAAGCCGATGGACGAGGTGCCGATGCTGCTGCAGCCCGGCATCCTGTCCTTGGCCTGGGGCAGCGTGGTGCGCCAACTGGCGGCCGGACTGGACGTCGCGCTGGACGAGGTCACCGAGGTGTTCGAGCGCGAGGCCGCCCCGGAGACCTTCGACATCGCCTCCGGGACCATCGCCAAGGGCACCGCCGCCGCACTGCGCTTCGAGGTGCGTGGCCTGGTCGGTGACCGCCCGGTGTTCGTCCTCGAGCACGTCACCCGGCTGCGCGGCGACCTCGCACCCGAGTGGCGCCAGCCCGTCGGCCCCGAGGGCAACTACCGCATCGAGGTCACCGGCGAGCCGAGCTACACCCTCGATCTCATCGCGCACAGCCCCACCGGCGTCCACAACGACGCCACCCTCAACGCGACCGCCATGCGCCTGGTCAACGCCATCCCCGCGGTGGTCACCGCCCCGGCCGGGCTGCTCACCGCGCTGGACCTGCCGCTGGTCACCGGCCGCGGACTGGTGCGTCCAGCCGGGCGGTAGACGCCCCGAGCACGTCGGCCAGCAGGCGCAGGTACGCCCCGCTGGCCGACGATGCCCTGGTCAGGCGGCGGGGCTGACCTCGTTGAGCTGGCCGGTGGCCACATCGAAGATGAACCCGCGGATGGAGTCCTTCTTGGGGACGAAGGGGCTGTCGATGATCCGCTGCAACGACCTGCGGACGTCGTCCTCGAGCGAGGTGAACGACTCGGCGGCCCAGGGAGGCCGCTGGCCGGTCTCGCTCTGCAGCTTCTCGGCGAATTCCTCGTCGGTGAAGGTGAGCATGCCGCAGTCGGTGTGGTGGATGATGATCTCCTCGGTGCCCAGCAGGTGCTGGCTGATGGCCAACGAGCGGATCTCGTCGTCGGTCACCACTCCCCCGGCGTTCCGGATGACGTGCGACTCGCCCTCCTTGATGCCGAGCGCTCCGTAGACGTTAAGCCGGGCATCCATGCACGCGAGGACGGCGACGTGCTTGGCGGGTGGTAGCGGCCGCGGGCCGGAGAACTCGGCTGCGTATGCCTCATTGTTGGTCAGGTACTCGTCGGTAACGCTCATGGGAGGTCATCTTTTCCGTGGAAGGGGTTGGGTCGGCACCTTGAACCACCGCGCACGCAAGCAGACCGGCAGTGCCGGTACGGGCGAGCGCGGTCAGCGACAGGTGGCGGTGCAGGTGCGACACAGATCGATGTGCGGCCGACCGACGAGCCAGGTGGTACGCAGCATCAGCACCACAGCCTCCATCGGTCTCGGCATGAGCACCAGTCCCCCTCAGTGGGGTCGCGGCGTGGTGGACGGGCAGGTCTCCCAACCGCTTTCAAAGACCTGCCCGAAACCTAGCACGGTCCGCGCGGGTCGGCGTGCGGATGCCTGCGCCGCGACGGGCCGGCGAGGCCAAGCAGGCTTAGGCTCACCCACGTGACGTCGCCCTTCGGACCCGTGCCGCTCACCCCGACCGCTTTCCTGGACCGGGCACGCGCGGTGCACGGCGACCGGATCGGCCTCGTCGACGGCGCGGTGCGGCGGACCTACGGCGAGCTCGCCGAGCGTTGCGAGCGGTTGGCCGGGGCACTGGCCGATCTCGGGGTCCAGCCAGGCGACCGGGTTTCGGTGCTGGCCCCCAACACCGGCGTCGCATTAGAGGCCCACTACGGCGTCCCCCTGGCGGGTGCGGTGCTCAACACACTGAACATCCGGCTCAGTGCCGAGGAGCTGGCCTACATCGTGACGCACGCCGGCTCCGTCGTGCTCATCGTGGACGCCGATGCCCTGCCGCTCGGCCGCGCGGTGCTCGAGCGGGTGGAGTGTGACGTCCGGCTGGTGATCTCCGGTGGCGCAGAGGACGACTACGAAGCTCTCTTGGCCGCGGCCTCGGCCTTGCGGGTCCCGGTGCGCGACGAGTGGGCGCTGCTTTCGCTCAACTACACCAGCGGGACCACCGGAAAGCCGAAGGGCGTGATGTACTCCCACCGCGGCGCCTACCTGCAGGCGCTCGCGATGGCCGCCCAGACCCGCCTGAACGCGGGCTCGGCGTATCTGTGGACGCTGCCGATGTTCCACTGCAACGGCTGGTGCTTCCCGTGGGCGGTGACCGCAGCCGGGGCCGCGCACGTCGCGCTGCGCAAGGTGACACCCGGGCACATCTGGCAGGCCATCCGGCAGGAGGACGTCTCGCATCTGTGCGCCGCACCCACCGTCCTCATCGGGCTCGCTGCCGCCGACGAGGCGGCGCCGGTGGAGCACACCGTGCACGTGTCCACCGGTGGCGCACCGCCCTCGCCCGCCCTGCTGGAGCGGATGGCGGAGCTGAACTTCGACGTCACCCACCTGTACGGGCTCACCGAGACCTACGGCCCGGCGGCGATCTGCGACTGGCGACCCGAGTGGAACGCCCTGGACAGCCGCGAGCAGGCCCGGCTCAAGGCCCGCCAGGGCGTCGCGAACCTGGTCAGCCTGCCGCTGCGGGTGCTCGCCGCCGACGGCAGCGACGTCCCCGCGGATGCGGAAACCATCGGCGAGGTGGTGCTGCGGGGCAACAACGTGATGCTCGGCTACTACCGCGACGACGAGGCCACCCAGGAGGCAAACCACGACGGCTGGTTTCGCACCGGGGACGTCGGCGTCCTGCACCCCGACGGCTACATCGAGCTTCGTGACCGGTCCAAGGACGTCATCATCTCGGGCGGGGAGAACATCGCCTCCATCGAGGTGGAGCAGGCGCTGGACAGCCACCCCGCAGTGCTGGAAAGCGCCGTCGTCGCGGCGCCGGATGCCAAGTGGGGCGAGACGGTGGCCGCCTTCGTGGTGCTGCGTCCCGGGCACAGCGCGACCGAGCAGGAACTGATCGAGCACGTCCGCGGCAAGATCGCCCGCTTCAAGGCGCCGCGGCAGGTGCAGTTCGGTGAACTGCCGAAGACCGGGACCGGGAAGATCCAGAAGTTCCTGCTGCGCGAGCGGCTGCTGAACCCGTCGGCTAACGGCGAGGACTAACGCTGATCCGCGACGACGGCCGCGAGAACCGCGGATGTCAGCTCGGCTCTGCGGGTCTCGCCGTCGGTCTCACCCAGCTCCAGACCGAAGGCATCCACCACCGTGGAACCCAGCGTCTCCACCCGCGCCCAGCAGATCCGCACGTGCCGCGCCTGCAGCGCCGCCGTCACCCGGTACAGCAGACCCGTGCGGTCGGTCGCTCGGAGTTCCATCACCACGCTGTCGCCGGTGTTGTCGAACCACAGCACGCGGGCAGCACCAGCACTACTCACGGCTTCCCCGTAGGCGCTTTCCTTGGCCGCCAGCCGCTGCGCCAGCTCGGCCTCGTCGCGCAGCGCCCGCGCGAGGTCCTGGCGCAGCAGCGCGACGTCGGGGGGACGGCCGAACCGGGGCGACACCGCGAACGTATCGACCGCCATGGCCCCCTCCGACCGCGCCGACGCGGAGTGCAGCTGCAGCGAATGCAGGGCCAGCACACCCGCGGCGAGGGACAGCAGGCCCGAGCTGTCCGGCGCGATGACGGTGACCACCATCGGCTTGTCCTCCGTGGCCGGCTGCAGCGTCACGTGCAGAGTCCCGGTGGCGGCCAACGCAAGGTGTTCGGGCTCGACCGGCTCGGGGGCGGGTAGGCGCTCGCCCTGGGTCAGCAGTCGGCAGCGCGACACCAGGTCCTCGATCAGCGAGGACTTCCACGAACCCCACATGCCGGGACCCGTCGCCAGCGAATCCGCCTCGGCCAGGGTGTGCAGCAGCTCCAGCAGCACGCCGTCACCGCCCACCGCCTCGACCACCATGGCCACCGTCCTCGGATCGTCGAGGTCTCGCCGGGTGGCGGTGACCGGCAGCAGCAGGTGGTGGCGCACCATGGCGCGCAGGGTGGCGACGTCGTGTGCGGACAACCCCACCCGGGTGCCGATCTGCACCGCCAGTTCGGCACCGGTGATGCTGTGATCGCCGGGACTGCCCTTGCCGATGTCGTGCACCAGCGCGCCGAGCACCAGCAGATCCGGTCGCGCGACGCGGGTAGTGCGCTCGCCCGCGTACGCGCAGGTCTCCATGAGGTGCCGGTCGACGGCCCACACGTGGGCGGCGTCGCGGGGCGGCAAATCACGCACGGCGGCCCATTCCGGCAGCAGGGCGCACCACACCCCTGCTCGGTCCAGTGCCTCGATGGCCCCGATCACGGCGCGCCCGGTGCCCAGCAGCGCCAGAAACTCGGCCAGCATCTGTTTCGGCCACACCCCGGTCGGCGGCACGGTCGCGTCGGCCAGTGAGCTCAGCGTCGACCCGGATATCGGCAGTCCCGTCCGCGCGGAGGCCAGGGCCACCCGCAGCGGCAGGGCCGGATCATCGCCGGGGCGCACCCCCTTGGCCAGGGCCACCTCGCCGGCATGCTCGACCACGCCCTCGTCCAACGGGCGCCGCACCGGCGCTCTGCGCAGGCTCGCCAGCCCCCGCCGCGGCAGTGCGGCGCGCGCCGTCCGCAGCCCGACCTCCACCGAGTAACTGACGGTCCGCGCGGCGTCGCTGAGTTCGCGGGCCAGGGTGAAGCGATCGCCCCCGCCCAGGGTGGCGGCGATCTCATCGGCCTCCTGGGCCTGCAGGACGTCGCGGGCACGCCCAACGACCCGGTGTAGCTCGGTGCGCACGTCCAGCAGCAGTTCGTGCGCCTGCGGCAGCCCGCCGCCTGGCGTCCGGCCGCTGAGACCGGGTGTCCGGTTGACCAGCTGCGCGGCGGCGAGCGCGGCGAGCAGCTGCAGGTCGCGCAAACCGCCGCGGCCGTTCTTCAGGTCGGGTTCCACCCGGTGGGCGATTTCCCCGTTTCGTGCCCAGCGGGTCTTCGCCTGTTCGCCCAGCTCGTCGATGCGGTGGCGGATGTCGGCCCGCCACTGGGCGTGGACGGCGGCGGTCAGCTGGGTGGAGAGCTCGGCGTCCCCGGCGATGTGGCGACACTCCAGCAGGCCGAGCGCGGCGGTAAGGTCGTCGCTGGCCACCGCCAGCGCCTGAGCCGGGGTGCGCACGCTGTGGTCGAGCTTGATGTGCGCGTCCCACAACGGGTACCAGAGGCGGTCGGCAACCGCGGACAGCTCTGCGGTCTCGGCACCCTCGTGCAGCAGGACGAGGTCCAGGTCGGAGTACGGCAGCAGCTCACGCCGCCCAAGGCCGCCGACGGCGACCACGGCCATCCCGCTACCCGCCACCATGCCCAGCTCGTGCGCGCGGTCGCCGAGCCACCGCTCGTGCAGCGCCACCAAGGCGGCGCGCAGCTCTGCGGCCGGCAGCTGGGCGGCGAACAGCTCGTTGCGCTCGCGCAGGAGCGCGCCGGAGTGATCTGCTTCCTCGCTGCTTTCCGGCATGATCAGGTTCGCCTCGCCGCGGTGGCCGCCAGTGCCGAACCGAGCACGTGCTGCCGGCCGTTGCTGTGTGCGGGAGCGAAGTCATACGCCGACTCTGCGTGCTCCGCCTCGTCGATGCCACCCTGCTCGGCTTCGTCGTCGATGCGCAGCCCGATCGTGAACTTCAGGGCGTAGGCGATGAGCGTGGTGGCCACCAACGAGAAGGCCAGCACCGCGCCGGCAGCCACCGCCTGGCGCCAGAGCTGGTCGACGCCACCGCCGTAGAACAGGCCCCGCACCCCGGCCGGGGACTGCGGTGCGGCAACCAGTCCGATCATCAGGGTCCCCACGATGCCACCCACGAGATGCACTCCCACCAGGTCCAGGGAGTCGTCGAAGCCCAGACGATGTTTGAGCCCCACCGCCAGCGCGCACGCCGCGCCGGCGATGACTCCGATGAGCACGGCACCGAGCACGTTCACCGAGGCGCACGACGGGGTGATCGCCACCAGGCCGGCCACGATGCCCGACGCCGCCCCGAGGCTGGTGGCGTGCCCGTCGCGCAGCCGCTCGACCACCAACCACGCGAGCAGTCCGGTGCAGGCGGCGACCGTGGTGGTGATGAAGGTGGTGCCCGCCGCGCCGTTGGCGGTCAGTGTCGATCCGGAGTTGAAGCCGTACCAGCCGAACCAGAGCAGGCCGGACCCGAGCATCACGAAGGGCAGGTTGTGCGGCCGCATGGCATCGGCCGGCCACCCGTGGCGCCGACCCACGATGACAGCCAGCACCAGCCCGGCCGCGCCGGCGTTGATCTCCACCGCGGTACCACCGGCGAAGTCGACAGCCTTGAGCTGATTGACGATCCACCCTCCGTGGGCGGCCGCGACGCCGTCGACGGCGAACACCCAGTGCGCGACCGGGCTGTAGACCAGGCTCGCCCACAGTCCGGCGAACAACATCCACGGACCGATGCGCATCCGATCGGCCACCGCCCCGGAGATCAGCGCGACGGTGACGATCGCGAACATCATCTGAAACGCCACGAACACCGTGGCGGGCACCGTGCCCACCAGGGCGATGTGCACCGGTCCCCCGCCGGTGGGGCTCTGCATTGCCCCGTTGCCGCCGAGCAGACCGGCCAACCCGAAGAACTGGCTCGGGTCGCCGAGCACGCCCGCCCAGTCCTCGCCGAAGGCCACCGAGTAGCCGTAGAGCACCCAGACCAGTCCGACGACGCCGAGGGCCGACATGCTCATCATCATCATGTTCAGCACGCCCTTGGCCCGGACCATGCCGCCGTAGAAGAACGCCAGGCCCGGCGTCATCACCATGACCAGCGCCGCGCTCGCCAGCATCCACGCGGTGTCACCGGTGTCCGGCACGCCCATGGTGGGCAACGCCATGCGGACCCTCCTCCTCTACCGAGCCTGCTCGGGGATCCGAGCGTGGATGTCGTGAGGAGAAGGGTCCGCAATGCGTGTTTCGGCGAGGCCTCGCGCATGTTTCCGGCAGGTGAACGGGCGCGACCGGACTGTTACGGCACGGTAAGAACCGACCAATCGGACACCGGATCGGCCCGGGTGGGTCCCGAGCCGACCGGTCAGAGGGCGTCGGGCCCGCGCTCCCCGGTCCGCACCCGGACGATGGTGTCCACCGGTGAGCACCACACCTTGCCGTCACCGATCTTGCCGGTGCGGGCCGCCTCGACCACCACGTCGATCACCTTGTCGGCGATGGTGTCGTCGACCACCACCTCCACCCGGACCTTGGGCACAAAGTCCACCGAGTACTCCGCCCCCCGGTACACCTCCGTGTGGCCCTTCTGCCGTCCATAACCCTGGACCTCGCTGACGGTCATACCCAGCACACCCAGCTGTTCCAGCGCCGTCTTCACGTCGTCGAGGGTGAACGGCTTCACGATCGCAGTGATCAGTTTCATTTTCTCAGGCCTCCTTGCCGGCAGATTGTGCTACGCGAACGGTGTTGCCGGGGGCCTGACCCCGGATCCCGAGGCCACCACCCCGCTGTGGCGCGAAGTCATACCCCGACTCCGCGTGCTGGGTCTCGTCGATACCGATCATCTCCGCCTCGTCGTCGACCCGCAGGCCAATCGTCACCTTCAGTGCAAACGCGATCACCGCGGTGGCGACCATCGAGTACGCCAGCACCGCGCCGACACCGACGGCCTGCCGCCACAGCTGGTCGACACCGCCACCGTAGAACAGCCCCTTGACCGCAGCCGGTGCCTCCGGGGTGGCAACCAGACCGACCATCAGGGTGCCGACGACGCCACCGACCAGGTGCACACCGACGACGTCGAGTGCATCGTCGTAGCCGAGCCGGAACTTCAGTCCCACCGCCAGGGCGCAGGCGATGCCGGCGACGAGCCCGATGGCCAGCGCGCCCAGGACGTTCACCGACGAGCACGACGGGGTGATCGCAACTAGGCCGGCGACGATGCCCGATGCTCCACCCAGGCTGGTGGCGTGGCCGTCGCGCAAGCGTTCCACCAGCAACCACGCGAGCATTGCCGCGCAGGTCGCCACCGTGGTGGTGATGAAGGTGGTACCGGCCGCACCGTTGGAGCTCGTCGCGGAACCAGCGTTGAAGCCGTACCAGCCGAACCACAGCAACCCGGAGCCGAGCATCACGAACGGCAGGTTGTGCGGCCGCATCGGCTCCTTGGGCCAACCGCGCCGCTTGCCGAGAATCAGGACCAGGACCAGGGCCGCGGCACCGGCGTTGATGTGCACCGCGGTTCCGCCGGCGAAGTCGATGGCCTTGACCTTGTTGGCGATCCAGCCGCCGTCGGCCGCAGCGCCGCCGTTGATGGCGAACACCCAGTGCGCGACCGGGAAGTACACGATCGTCGCCCACAGCGCCGCGAAGGCCAACCAGGGCCCGAAACGCATGCGGTCGGCGACCGCGCCGGAGATGAGCGCGACGGTGATGATGGCGAACATCAGCTGAAACGCCACGAACACCGTCGCGGGAATGGTGCCGACCAGGGGGATGTCCACACCCGCTGCGGCGGTGGCCCCGGTGGTAGCGGCCTTGCCGTTGCCGCCGATCAGTCCCTTGAGACCGAAGAACTGCGTCGGGTCACCGATGACGCTGGCCGTGTCCTCACCGAACGCCGTCGAGTAGCCGTAGAGCACCCACAGCACTCCGACCACGCCCATGGCGCCGACGCTCATCATCATCATGTTGAGCACGCCCTTGGCCCGGACCATGCCGCCGTAGAAGAACGCCAGGCCCGGCGTCATCAACAGCACCAGTGCCGCGCTGGCCAGCATCCACGCGGTGTCACCGGTGTCTGGCACACCCATCGTCGGAAAGTTCACTCGGCACTCCTCCTCCTGCCCGGCCAAGGGTGGGATGCCCCTGACTCTCGTTGTGAGGAGACGTTCCGCCGCGCGTGTTTCCTCGGCGCAGCGCGGTTGTTTCCTGCCGGTGAACGCCGACGGCGATGTGTTACGAAAGTGTGTCGCACGTGCTCAGCGCTGCGGAGCGCTCACCCCAGCAGCGCGTCGATGAAGGCACCTGGCTCGAAGGGGGCCAAGTCGTCGGCACCCTCGCCGAGACCAACCAGCTTCACCGGAACGCCGAGCTCACGTTGCACCTGGAAGACGATGCCGCCCTTCGCCGTGCCGTCGAGCTTGGTCAGCACCACGCCGGTCACCGTGACCACCTCGGAGAACACCCGGGCTTGCGTCAGGCCGTTCTGCCCGGTGGTGGCGTCCAGCACCAACAGCACCTCGTCGACGGCGGCCTTCTTCTCCACCACCCGCTTGACCTTGCCCAGCTCGTCCATCAGCCCGGTCTTGGTGTGCAGGCGGCCGGCGGTGTCGATGAGCACCACGTCGACGCCGAGTTCGGTGCCCTTGACCACGGCGTCGAAGGCGACGGCAGCCGGGTCGGCGGAGTCCTTGCCGCGCACCACCTCGGCGCCGACCCGCTCCCCCCACGTCTGCAGTTGCTCGGTGGCGGCGGCTCGGAAGGTGTCGGCGGCACCCAGCAGCACCCGGCGTCCGTCGGCGACGAGCACCCGCGCGAGCTTGCCGGTGGTGGTGGTCTTGCCGGTGCCGTTGACGCCGACGACCAGCAGCACGGAGGGGTGATCGGCGTGCGGCAACGCGGCCACCGAGCGGTCCATCTCCGGGTGCAGCTGCTCGACGAGCACCTCACGCAGCAGTGCCCGCGCCTGCTCAGTGGTGCGGACGTTGCGGGTGGCCATCTGCTGACGCAGAGTGCCCACGATCGCCATCGTGGTTGCCGAGCCGAGGTCGGCCATCAAGAGGGTGTCCTCGACCTCCTCCCAGGACTCCTCGTCCAGGTCGCCGGCACCGAGCAGCCCGAGCAGGCTCTGGCCGATCGCGGACTGCGAACGGGATAACCGCCCCCGCAGTCGGTCCAGCCGTCCCGCGGTGGGTTCGATGGCCTCCCGCTCGGGCGCGGCCTCGGCCGGCGGGGCCTCGACCAACGGCACCTCGGCGGGCGGAGCCGGGACAGGCGGTACCTGCACGGCCGGCGGCTCGGGCAGGGCGCCGTCGACGAGCGCACGGCGGTCGGCGTCGCGGGGCACAGCGGCGTCATCACCCACCGCGGGCTCACCGTCGGCCTCCGGGCGTTCCTCGGGTGGGACCGGCGCGGACAAGGGAGGAGCTGGGGGCGGCACGGT
>JAABUM010002032.1_pt1 | contig 28459 bp, 23 predicted proteins | sample 5559161 | NCBI WGS metagenome assembly JAABUM01 (sample SAMN10711868, study PRJNA513369) | rock metagenome | isolation source: Antarctica rocks | place: Antarctica: Victoria Land, Siegfried Peak nord
CCGCCGGCGTGCCGGTCGTCCTCAACGCCGTGCAGGAGGACTACCGCCGCGAGGCCGTCGCCCGCAGCGGCTGGCTCTTCACGCGGTGGGGTCGCAGCTTCAAGCCCGACCCGCTCAAGCGGCTGCGGCTCGACAAGACCTCGAGCGTTCTCGGCCAGGTCGACGAGTCCGACGTCAGGGCGGTGCTCGGTCGCTCATCCATTCCCGCGCCGACACCGGCCGCCCGGTCGGCCGTCCGACTGGCAGTCCGCCAGCTCGCCGACCGCGCCGGCTCGGGGCTGCCTGTTCCGTGGTCGGAAGCGGTCTCGGACGCCACGGCGCCGGACGTCGAGCGCCTCGACGAGGCGCTCGACAGAGCCATCGTCGCCACCTCCCTGCGGGGGCGCAACCCGTTGTGGTGGCGCGTCATGGGCCTGCTCCAGTGGCTGCTCGGCGTCGCCGCCGTGCTCGGGCTCGTCTGGCTCGTCGTCCTCGGGGTCGTCGGCTGGCTCCAGCTGCCGCAGATCGACACCCCACGGCTGGGACCGCTGCCCTACCCCTTCCTTCTACTTGTCGGAGGGCTCCTGCTCGGGGCCCTCTGTGCAGGACTGGCGCGGCTCCTCGGGCAGGCCGGCGCCCGACGGCGGCGGCAGGTGGTCAGCGGCCGGCTCAACGAGGCGATCGAGACGGTGGCGACGGAGCGGCTGGTGAAACCCGTCCGCCTCGTCCTGGCGCGGCACCGGACGACCCGGACGAAGCTCGACGCAGCACGCAAGACCTGAACCGCCGTCGTCAACACCCCCCACGGCCGTCGTCCCGTCATCCACAGCCAGCGGGCAGGCCCTGGCTGGCGGTGACCCGGCATACCCACCCTTGGGTCAGCACCCGGCAGCTCGGCGGGGTGACCGCAAGGAACAGGGAGTGTGTGATGAACGAGAGCTTTGTGACCGTGGTGGGCAACCTCGTCGGCGACCCGCAGGGCCGCTCGACCAAGGCGGGGAAGCCGTTCGCGTCGTTCCGGCTGGCGTCGACGACCCGGCGCTGGGACTCCGAGGCGCGGCGGTTCGTCGACGGGAGCACCAACTTCGTCAACGTCGTCGGCTTCAACGCCCTCGGCGGCAACATCATGAGCAGCCTCAAGAAGGGCGACCCCGTCGTCGTCTACGGGCGGCTGCGGGTCAACCAGTGGGTCAACGGTGACGGGCTGAACATGACCTCCGTCGAGGTCGACGCCTACAGCGTGGGCCACGACCTCAACCGCGGCCAGACGGCGTTCGCCAAACCCGAGCGCATCCAGTACGAGTCCAACGACCGGCTCGCCGACCCCAACATCCAGGCCAGTCTCGACGGCGTCGACCGCGGCGGAGCCGATGAGGACGGGGTCCTACCCGACGAGATAGAGCCGGACGGACCGACGCTGGGCGATGGGGAATCCGCCGTGGCGCACGGCGGGTTCCACCACACGGACCACGACGCGGAGACGGACGAGTACGTCGTCGCCCGGGCAGTGTGAGCGGGCCGCTCCTCTGACTCGTCGACCGGCAGTGGTCCGGGGCCTGCGGTCCGCCGCGGCGCGGCGGGCCGCACCGGTCATGCCTGCCGTTGTGTCCTGCCGTCGGCGCTGGTCCATCAACGCGGGCGGATTGGGTCGCTGGGGGCCACGCGGTTAGCCTTCACGTCATGCCCGAGTTCATCTATGTCATGACCAAAGCCCGCAAGGCGCACAACGAAAAGGTCATCCTCGACGACGTCACGATGTCGTTCCTGCCCGGAGCCAAGATCGGCGTCGTGGGACCGAACGGCGCCGGCAAGTCGACGATCCTCAAGATCATGGCGGGGCTGGACCAACCGTCCAACGGTGAGGCGTGGCTCGCTCCCGGTGCCACCGTCGGCATCCTGCTCCAGGAGCCGCCGCTGAACGAGGAGAAGACCGTTCTCGGCAACGTCGAGGAGGGTGCGGGCGAGATCAAGGCGAAGCTCGACCGCTACAACGAGATCTCCGCCGAGATGGCTGAGCCGGATGCGGACTACGACCGGCTCCTCGAAGAGATGGGCAAGCTCCAGGAGGACATCGACCACGCCGACGCATGGGACCTCGACGCCCAGCTCGACCAGGCCATGGACGCCCTGCGCTGCCCCCCGCCGGACGCCGACGTCACGATCCTCTCCGGTGGGGAACGCCGGCGCGTGGCCCTGTGCAAGCTGCTCCTGCAGAAGCCGGACCTCCTGCTGCTCGACGAGCCCACCAACCACCTCGACGCGGAGTCGGTCCAGTGGCTGGAGCAGCACCTCGCGTCCTACCACGGGGCCGTCCTGGCCGTCACCCACGACCGGTACTTCCTCGACAACGTCGCCCAGTGGATCGCCGAGGTCGACCGCGGCCGGCTGTACGGCTACGAGGGCAACTACTCGGCCTACCTCGAGAAGAAGGGCGAGCGGCTCCAGGTCCAGGGTCGCAAGGACGCCAAGCTGGCAAAGCGCCTCAAGGACGAGCTGGAGTGGGTCCGCTCGAACGCCAAGGGGCGCCAGGTCAAGTCGAAGGCTCGACTGGCCCGCTACGAGGAGATGGCGGCCGAGGCCGACCGCACCCGCAAGCTCGACTTCGAGGAGATCCAGATCCCACCCGGCCCGCGGCTCGGCTCGACGGTCATCGAGGTGCGGGACCTCAGGAAAGGCTTCGGCGACCGGGTCCTCATCGACAACCTGTCGTTCTCCTTGCCGCGCAACGGGATCGTGGGCGTCATCGGGCCCAACGGCGTCGGCAAGACCACGCTCTTCAAGACCATCGTGGGGCTCGAGGAGGCGGACAGCGGGTCGGTCAAGATCGGTGAGACCGTAACCATCTCCTACGTCGACCAGAGCCGGTCGGGACTGGACCCGAAGAAGAACCTCTGGGAGACGGTCTCGGACGGCTTGGACTTCATCAAGGTCGGTCACGTGGAGATCCCCTCGCGGGCCTACGTCTCGCAGTTCGGCTTCAAGGGCCCGGACCAGCAGAAGCCCACGGGTGTCCTGTCCGGGGGGGAGCGCAACCGCCTCAACCTCGCGTTAACCCTCAAGCAGGGCGGAAACCTCCTGCTGCTCGACGAGCCGACGAACGACCTCGACGTCGAGACACTGGGTTCCCTGGAGAACGCCCTACTCGAGTTTCCCGGGTGCGCCGTGGTGATCAGCCACGACCGGTGGTTCCTCGACCGGGTTGCCACGCACATCCTCTCGTTCGAGGGCACCGAGGAGAACCCCGCGAGCTGGTACTGGTTCGAGGGCAACTACGAGTCCTACGAGGCCAACAAGGTGGAGCGGCTCGGCGCCGACGCGGCCCGCCCGCACCGGGTGACCTACCGCAAGCTCACCCGCGACTGAGTCTTCGACACCAGGGCGCCGACCAGCCCGCGCGAGCGTCAGCCGAGCAGGTGGAACCGCCAAGTGCGATGCCCTCGATGGGCAGCATTAAGTGAACCTGACGATCTGAGCCGCACCGCCGCTCCACTCAGTTCGCACGATCTGTGCCTGGACGTGCTGTCCGACTTGAACTGGCGTCCGGACGGTTTCTGGGTCGACGATGCCACAGTATGTGCCTTCGTCATCCTTGAGGCAGACCTTCTGGCCGTTGAGGCTTACAGCAGTCACCTCAAGCGATCCCTCTGCGAGAACGTCCAGATGTGGGCCAGTGATGAGTCTGAAGGCCAGCACGAGCACGGCCAAGGCTAGGACGACTGAGGTCAGGGCCTGGTTTGAGCCCACGATGACCAGCCGCTACGCGAGGCGCGTACGACGCTACGGAGTAGCTACCCGACGCCGGCGTAAGGCAAGGGGGGCAGCGTGGTTTCTATCGGCCCGGCAGGGTCAGCGTCGTGGCGTTGATGGTGACCGTGGTGGGAGCGGTCTGGTCGACTATGCCCGGCACCGTTACCACCGCGGTGGCGGGGGACGCGTCTGTCGTGCACCCGTCACCGGAGGGGTTGAACGCCTTCGTGGTGACGGTGATCGTATGCGCGGTCGCAGTCACCGACTCGGGAAGTGCCGGACAGCCGGAACTTGCCCACGTGACGATCCGCAACTGCCCCGGGCCGCCCCATGCCGCAGTCACGAGGACCGGGCCACGACCGGGGTTAACCACATCAGTAGTTGGCACTGGGATGTCAGCGGGCTTCGCCGCCGTCCAGGTGATCACCGCCGATGGCAGGACGGGTGCCCCCCGGCCCACAGCGCAGCCACCGGACACGACCACACAACTGAAAAGCAAGCTCGCGCGCGGCAGCCACTTCCAAGGTTGCTGCGCGTGCACGACAGCACCACCTCTCTTGGTTCTGGGGTGAGGGCGATGTGACTGAGTATGCGCCGACGGTAGTTGTCCATGTTGCGGTAGCCGCAGCCGCGTGTGGTCTGGTTGAGGATGTGCCTGGAGCCCTCGGTGCGGCGTTCGTCACGTCCAGGGCGCCGCAGCCACCGCGGAGGTGGCCCGCTTAACCAAGTTGAGGTACGGCACCATCTCAGTGTGCAACATAACAGGGACAGGCGTTTCTCTGCGCGGACGGCGTTGCTCGCTGGCACACCAACGGTCACCGTGTAACCAGCCACCCGTGTAGCGGCTTGGAAAGTCGTGACGGTCGTCAGCCGCCAGCGGTCGCGGTCTTTGTCCGTGGCGGCTGTGAACGTGACTGGCAACTGCTGCTCGCTTATTGGTACGTGGGCCCCAGTGAACCTCCGGTGTCAGATCAGTGAAAAGGGGTGACGCGCGGACAATCAGCGCGCACACTTGGCTGGTGGGCACATGGCTCGTTCTGTCCGCCCTGGTCATCGGAGCCCTGGGCGCGGTTCGGCTGCGCCGCCTCGCGGCTGCGCCAGCGGCCGGGGCTGCGGCCGCGCAGGAGGTGCCTTCCGACCTCGCGGACCTCGACGAAGCGTTCGACCGCCTCCTCGCCGATCATTCCCATGAACTGGGCGTCCTCCTGTCCTCCAGGCTGCGCCAGCTCGTCCACCGCCGGGTCCCGGTCCGGGCGATTCGCCAGGCGCCGGGGGAGCGGACCGTGCGCGTCTGCTTCGCGGACGGGACGGTCGTCCTGGCCCGCGGGCACGCCCCTGGCGACTTCGCGAAGGTGGCCTGGGCATTGCACGCTCGGCCGGTGCGGCTGGTCGGCTTCTCAAGCGACGAGGCTGGCACCCACCTGGACTTCCGGTGGAGTCCGGACCAGCGCATCGCCGCCTTTGCGGTCGGGCTCGACCAGCCAGACTGACCGGCTCCAAGCACTCGATGCGCCCAGGGCACTCGAAGGCGCTTACGGGCACTCAAGCCGCTCACGGGCGCTCGCCCACCCTCACGACGGGGCGGTATCCGAGCCACCCGAGCCTTGAGCCGCGTCGGTTTGCGTGCGGAGCCCCGGGTCACCCTCGGGCCGCGACGAGACGACGGCCCAACGCGGCATACGTCTCGCCGATCTCTGCGGGCGTGCGGCTGATCGATGGGGAGTACCACCGGGCCACATCGATGCACAGGGACATCAACGCCAGCGCGGTGTCGTGGATGTCGTCGACGCTGAGCTCCCCCGCGTCAACGCCGTCCCGTAGGACGGCTCGGACGATCGCGTCGATCTGCTTGCGCAGGGCGAGCACGTCGTCCCGGTGCTCAGGCGTCAGGTGCGGGAACTCGTACTGCACCACCCGAGCCACCTCATAGTGGTCGGCGTGCCACCGCGCGAAGCTGGACATGATCCGGGCCAGCCGCTCAGGAGCCGTCCCGGGTGGTGCGGCGGCGGTGCTGACGAGGTCGAGGGCGGCCTCGTGACCGATGTGGCTCAAGGCGTGAAGCAGGCCCTCCTTGGAGGAGAAGTGGACGTAGACGCCAGCCGGGGACAGCCCCGCCCGGGAGGCGATGTCGCGGGTCGTCGTCGCGTGGAAACCCTTGTCAGCAAAGGCGCCGGCGGCCGCGCCCAGGATGCGGTCGATCGTCTGGGCACCCGAAGCCGTCGTGGTCGTCACGTTGACAGCATGTCGCACGTCGGAGAAACTAAGCAAGCGCTTAGTCACCGGGAGGTCAGATGCCACGCAACATCTACGACGAGGACCACGAGGCCTACCGCAGAACCGTCCGGGAGTTCGTCGAACGTACGCTGAAGCCGCGGGCCGAGGGGATGTTGGCAGGCAAGACCATCGCCCGCGACATCTGGACGGATGCGGGCAAGCAGGGGCTGTTCGGCCTGGGGATCCCGGAGGAGTACGGCGGGGCCGGTGCGCAGGACTACCGGTTCAACGCCGTCAACGCCGAGGAGATCGCCGCCTTCAACGCTGCTGTCTCTTCCTCGTTCGGCATCCACGCCGACGTCTGCCCGCCCTACATCGTCGACCTCGGCACGGAGGAGCAGAAGCAGCGCTGGCTGCCGGGGATGGCCTCCGGTGAGCTCATCTGCGCCATCGCCATGACGGAGCCCTCCGGGGGTTCGGACCTCGCCGCCCTGAAGACGACGGCGGTCCGCGACGGCGACAGCTGGGTCATCAACGGGAGCAAGACGTTCATCACGAACGGCTACCAGGCCGACCTCGTCATCGTCGCCACGCGCACCGACCCCACCAAGCGTGCGAAGGGCATCACCCTCTTGATGGTCGAGAACGGCATGCCTGGCTTTTCCCGCGGCCGCAAGCTCGACAAAGTTGGTCAGGAGGAGGCGGACACGGCGGAGCTGTTCTTCGACAACGTGCGCGTCTCGGACGCCAACCGGATCGGCGAGGAGGGCATGGGTTTCGTCGCGATGATGCAGCGGCTGCCTCAGGAGCGCATCGGCGCCGCCGTCGCCAACACATCGCACGCCGCCCAGATCCTGCGCGAGACGATCGCCTACACGAAAGAGCGAAAGGCCTTCGGCCAGGCCATCGGGTCGTTCCAGCACAACAAGTTCAAAATCGCCGAGCTGGTCACCGCGCTGGAGGTGACCCAGGCCTACGTCGACGACTGCGTCGAAGCCCACGCCGCGGGCAGGCTAACCGCGGTCGATGCCGCGAAGGCGAAGTGGTGGAGCGCCCAGGTGCAGAACGACGTCCTCGACGAGTGCGTCCAGCTCTACGGCGGCTACGGCTACATGAACGAGTACCGCGTCGCTCGCGCCTGGCGCGACGCCCGGGTCACCAAGATCTGGGCCGGCTCCAATGAGATCATGAAGGAGATCATCGGCCGCGACCTCGGCCTCTGAGCTCTTTCTTTCGCGGGCTGACCAACCCGCAGAGGTATGCCGGGTGCTGACCACGGCTTACGGCATACCTCGTGCTTTGGCTGGGTGTCGTGGTGAGATGCCCTCGTGGGCCGCGCCGAGGAGGACAGCAACCGGCGGATGCTGCGCGCCCGTGACGCGATGGACCGGGCCTTCGACCGGCCGCTGGACATCTCCGCGCTCGCCCGGGTGGCCCTGGTCTCGGAGGCGCACTTCATCCGGACCTTCCGGGCCACCTTCGGTGAGGCACCACACCGCTACCTCCAGCGGCGGCGGGTCGAGCGCGCGACCTTCCTGCTGCGCGACACGGACCGGAGCGTGACCGACATCTGCATGGCCGTCGGGTTCTCCAGCCTCGGGACCTTCAGCCGCACGTTCCGTCAGGTGTTGGGTGAGTCACCGACGGAGTACCGCAGCCGCACTGAGCCGATTCCGGTGCCCTCGTGCGTCGCCATGGCCTGGATGCGACCGAGCAGTTTCGGAGAAGCAACGCGGCCGCCGGCCCCATAGCGTGGTGCGCGACCGACCTCCCGACGAAAGGCGCCCGCCATGCTGAACCACCTGAAGGTCACCGGTATCCATGTCCTCGACCAGGACGCTGCCCTCGACTTCTACGTCGACAAGTTGGGTCTGGAGTTGCGCACCGACGCCGACCTCGGCTTCATGCGTTGGCTGACGGTTGCCGTTCCCGGCGACCCGCACCGCGAGATCATGCTGGAGAAGCCCGGGCCGCCGATGCTCGATGAGGCCACCACCGACCAGGTCCGGGGGCTGGTCACCAAGGGTGCCGCCGCAGGCTGGCTCATCTTCGCGACCGATGACGTCCACCGAGCCCACCGAGAGCTCAAGGAGAAGGGAGTGGAGCTGCCGGAGGAGCCGACCGAGCGGTCCTACGGTATCGACTTCGGCTTCAGGGACCCCTTCGGCAATCAGATCCGGATCGGCCAGGATCTCCCGGCGAGCTGAGGACGCGGTGTGCCGTGAACGCTGGTCAGCCCTGTGGGCCGCCGGCGACGTAGATCACCTGGCCGCTCACGAAACCCGCCTCGTCGCTGGTGAGGAAGGAGACCGTGGCGGCTATGTCCTCCGGCTGCCCGACGCGCTGGACCGGAATCGCCTTCGCCGAGTGGGCGATGAAGTCTTCGAACGCCACCCCGAGGCGGTCGGCGGTGGCCCTCGTCATGTCGGTCTGGATGAAGCCGGGCGCGACGGCGTTCGCGGTCACCCCGAACTTGCCCAGCTCGATGGCGAGCGTCTTGGTGAAGCCCTGAAGGCCGGCCTTCGCCGCCGAGTAGTTGACCTGGCCGCGGTTGCCCAGTGCCGATGTCGACGAGAGGTTGACGATGCGGCCGAACCGCTCGGCGGTCATGTGGCCCTGGACCGCCTTCGTCATGAGGAAGGAGCCCCGCAGGTGCACGTTGATCACTGCGTCCCAGTCTTCCTCGCTCATCTTGAAGATGAGGTTGTCCCGGGTGATGCCGGCGTTGTTCACGAGAATGGTCGGCGGCCCCAGCGCGTCGGCGACCCGCTGCACCGCCGCGGTCACCTGGTCGGCCTTCGAGACATCGACACCAACGGCGACGGCCTTTCCACCGGCCCCGGTGATGGCGGCGACGGTGTCCGCGCACGAGGCCTCGTCGAGGTCGAGCACTCCGACGGCGTGGCCATCGGCGGCGAGGCGCTTGGCGGTCGCGGCGCCGATGCCGCGAGCGGCTCCGGTGACGATGGCGGTGCGGGGGGTGGACACGGGTGGCTCCTCAGCATGGGCGACGGCGGTGCCCGCCGAGTCTACTGAGCGCGTGCCTCCCCGCGACGGGTGATGACGTCCCGGGGGAGGACAACCACAACCGGCGCAACGTCACCGACCCGGGCAGATACCTGCGCCGGCTCACCGAGCAACCACCGGTATGCCGGCATGCCAGCCCACCAGCCGACGGTCAGGACTCCTTGAGCCGGAGCATCCCCTCCTGGGCGACCGTGGCGACGAGTCGGCCGTCTGCTGCGAACATCCGACCGATGGCCAGGCCCCGGCCTCCCTGTGCCGAGGGTGACTCCTCGGTGTAGAGGACCCACTCGTCGGCGCGGGCCGGGCGGTGGAACCACATCGCGTGGTCCAGGCTCGCCGGGCGCAGCCGGGGATCGGACCAGGCGATCCCGTGGCGGCGGATGACCGGCTCGAGCAAGGAGTAGTCCGACGCGTAAGCGAGAACCGCCGCGTGGATCAGCGGGTCGTCCGGCAGCCGCCCAACCGTCTTGAGCCAGACGCTTTGCCGCGCGGCGCGCTGCCGGCCCGGCGTGAAGTAGATGTTGCCTTCGACGTGGCGCAGGTCGATCGGGCGGGCCTGGGCGAAGCCCCGGGCGACCGGGTCGTCGCTCCCGGCCAGCAGGTCCTGGGCGTTGGGGAGCGACTCCGGGTCAGGTGCGGCGGGCATCGAGTCCTGGTGGTCCAGGCCGTCGGCCTGCTCCTGGAACGAGGCGATCATCGACAGGATCGGCTTGCCGTACTGGATCGCGTGGACCCGGCGGGTGGAGAAGGAGTTGCCGTCACGGATCCGCTCGACGGCGAACCGGATCGGGTGGCTGTCGTCGCCCGGCCGGACGAAGTAGCCGTGCAGGGAGTGGATCGGCCGCGGCCCACCATCCCCGACGCAGGCCACCGTCCGTCCCGCGGCCATGACAGACTGCGCGAGCACTTGGCCGCCGAAGACGCGCCCGTGCGGCTGTTTCTGGCTCTGGCCGACGAACACTGATGCGTCGGACTCCCCGAGCTCCGACTCCGCGTCGCCCTCGGCTCCGTGGACGGTGAAGTGGGCCTCGCCGAGGGGCCGCACGTCCAGCACGTCGAGCAGCTCCGCCAAGGGCCCCGGATCACCGGCGTCAGGCTCGGTGCCGGCCCCACTGTGGACGATGCTGCCGAGCGCGCTGTCGAGCTCGGTGCCGGCGGCGTCAAGGTGGTCAGTCACAGGAGGCGACACTACCGACCCCGGCGCTGGCGCCACGACGGCAAGCCACCGGCACCACGACGGTGGGAAGACGACTGAAGGTGACGCCCCTCCCGGCTCGGCCCGCTCAGGCGATCAGGGCGGATGTCTCCCGGCGGGCAACCGGTCCCTCCGCCGTCTGCTGCCACGCTTCGGCGATCCGGTCCACCGCGTCGGTCAAGACGTCGGGCGGCAGAGCGAACGGGATGCGGACGAACGAGTCGAAACCACCCTCGACGCCGAACGAGGAGCCCGGTGCGAGGCGGACGCCGAGCGGCGCGGCGGCGTCGCACAAGGCGGTGGAGCGCGGACTGGGCAGCTCGCACCAGATGCTGTGGCCACCCGGAGGCACGGTGAACCGCCAGTCGGGAAGTCGTCGGCCGAGAGCCCCGACGAGGGTGTCGCGCGCGGTCCGCAACGTGGCGCGCCGATGTGCCAGCAGCGGCTCGCGTTGCGCCAGCAACCGTTTCAGGACCAGCTGCTCGAGGACGGGCACGCCGAGGTCCAGGCTCAGGCGTGCCTGTTCCAGCCTCGGCAGGTCTCGTTCCGGAGCCCTGAGCCAGCCGACCCGCAGGCCGCCCCAGAAGGTCTTGCTCGCGCTGCCGATCGTTACGGCGCGAGCGGTGAAGACGGCGAGCGGCCTGGGCAGGTCGGCCTCGGCGACATCGATGGCCAGCTCCGCGGGACTCTCGTCGACTACCGCGATGGCTCGCTGGCGGTGCAGCGCCGCGCCTACGTCGGCCCTGGTGGCCTCGTCGACCAGGGTGCCGGTCGGGTTCTGGAAGTCGGGGACGAGGTAGGCCAGCGTCGCAGAGCCCTGTCGCAGGGCCACCTCGAACGAATGGGCGTCGAGGCCGCCCACGTCGAGCGGTAGGCCGACGATCCGCGCCCCGGCGTCGCGCACCGACGCCAGGGCGTTGGGGTAGGTCGGTGACTCCATGAGCACCCGGTCGCCGGGGCCGACGCTCGCCCGGAGCACCATTGACAGCGCCGCGAGGGCACCGGTCGTGACGATGACCTGGCTTGCCGTCGTGGGAAGCCCTCGCTCGCAGTACCGCTGAGCAAGCAGCTCCCGCAGCTCCGGCAAACCGAACGGTGAGTAGCCGGTGCCGGCCAGATGGTGTGGCAGCTCGGTCATCGCCTCCTCGAACGCCTCGGCCACGCCCGGTGGTGCGCTCGGGGCGGCGATGGACAGGTCAGTCACGACCCCGTGGGCGTCGCCCGGCGTGAGTGGCCCCCCGGCTGACGGGCCGCCGGGCAGCCGCACGACGCTGCCCGACCCACGGCGGGACACGAGGTAGCCGCGGTCCCGCAACACGGCATACGCGCCGGTGACGGTGGTGCGGCTGACGCCGAGGGCGGTCGTCAGCTCGCGTTCGCTGGGCAGCCGGGTGCCGTCGAGGATCCGACCGTCAGCGACGAGCCGGCGCAGGCCTTCGGCCACCACCTGGTATGCCGGGTGGCCGGGCTGGGTGGGGAGGCGAGCGGTGGTCAGCTGGGCGGCGACCGTCCGTGCGGACACGCTGCGGGAAACCATCAGGCCAGTCAACCACGATTGGCTATGGATTGTCAGGCCACTCCTGGCAAGGGTGGTCTTCATGTCCCGCGTCGTCCTGTCGCCCCTGACCTCACGTGAGCAGCTCCGGGCCGGACGGCTGCCGCGCCGCCTGGTCCAGCTGGTTTTCGGTCTGACGCTCTACGGAGTCTCGATGGCGATGATGATCCGGAGCAAGCTCGGACTCGACCCGTGGGACGTGCTGCACTACGGGCTCGCGGAGCGGCTTCCGCTGACCTTCGGACAGGTGACCATGGTCGTGGGCGTGCTGGTCCTGCTGCTCTGGGTCCCGCTGCGGCAGTGGCCGGGGGTTGGGACGGTGGCGAATGTGTTCGTCATCGGCCTCGCCACCGATGCCGCGCTGGCCCTCATCCCCGAACCATCAGCGCTGGGCTCGCGCGGGGCCTTGCTCTTCGGCGGCATCGCGTTGAACGGCCTGGCCGGTGGTCTCTACATCGGCAGTCAGCTCGGCCCCGGGCCGCGGGACGGGCTGATGACCGGTCTCACCCGTCGCACCGGCTGGAGCATCCGGCTCGTCCGGACCGGGATCGAGGTGACGGTGCTGTCGGTCGGCTGGCTTCTCGGGGGCGTGGTGGGGCTCGGCACGGTCGCCTACGCGATCCTCATCGGGCCCCTCGTCCAGTTCTTCCTGCCACGGGTCACGGTGCGTCTTCACTCCCCCTCAGCCGGCGAGCGCGAGGGTGAACGGCAGGACGGCGTAGGCCCCGGCCCGGCGCAGTGCCTGGGTCGCGACGGTGATGGTCCAGCGGGAGTCGGCGAGGTCGTCGACGAGCAGGACCGGTCCGGCCACCGAGGCCATCGCATGTGACAGGTCCGGCGAGACGGCAAGGCGGCCCCACACGCCCGCGAGACGGAAGGCGCTGTTGCCCCCGGCTTCCCCGACCGGCCCGCCCTCGACGAGGTCCAACGTGCCGAGCACCGGCAACCGGCCGATCTCACCAAGGCCGTGGGCCACCGACGCCACCAGCTGAGGGTGCGAGCGTGAGGGGACGGCAACGACTGCGGTGGGCCGCTCGGACCAGGCCCAGTCTCGCAGCACGCCAACGCACGCGTCGATGAGCTCGGGCGTCGCCGGGCCGTCCTCGCGAAGCAGCTCCCGGAGCCGCTGACCCCACCCGAGATCGGTGAGCCTGGCCAGAGATCGGCCCGGCAGCACCGACTCGCCAGCTGGGATCTTGCCGGACAGGGGGACGCCCAGGCGGGACATACCCGTGGGCCACTGGCTGCGAGGTTCGAGGTCGACGCCGACTCGCCGCAGCTGCTGGCGCGCCGTGAACAGGGCCGCCTCAGGGAGGGTGTCGGGGAACCAGGACCCGGCACACCGGTCACAGCGACCGCATGGGGCGGCTGTGTCGTCGTCGAGGGCCCGCTGGAGGAACTCCATCCGGCACCCTGCTCCCTGTTCGTAGTCCAGCATGAGCCGCTGCTCCCGCTCGCGCGCCTCGGCGACCCGGGAATAGCGCGCGGCGTCGTAGGTCCACGGCGTGCCCGTGGACGTCCACCCTCCGCTCACCCGGGTCACGGCGCCGTCGACGTCGAGGACCTTGAGCAGCAGCTCGAGACGGGTCCGCCGGATGTCGACGATCGACTCCAGAGCCGGGGTGGATAGGGGTTTCGACGCCTCGGCCAGCGCGGTGAGGACGGCATCAGCCTGTTCCTGTCGCGGCATCGAGGCGGAGGCGAAGTAGCGCCATATGTCCGTGTCCTCCGGGCCGGGCAGCAGCAGCACGTCGGCGTTGGCCGTGGCGCGGCCGGCCCGACCGACCTGCTGGTAGTAGGCGACCGGCGAGGACGGCGCGCCCAGGTGCAGGACGAAGCCGAGGTCCGGCTTGTCGAACCCCATGCCGAGCGCGCTGGTGGCCACCAGCGCCTTGACCCGGTTGTCCCGCAGCGCAGCCTCGAGCCGCTCCCGGTCGGCGGGGTCCGTGCGGCCGGTGTAGGACCGGACCTCGTGGCCGGCCTCGCGCAGGGTCGCCGCCACGTCTTCGGCACCGGAGACCGTGAGCGTGTAGATGATCCCGCTGCCGGGCAGCTCGCCGAGGTGAGCCAGGAGCCAGGCGACGCGCTGCTCGGGGGCGGCCAGCGGCAGGACGCCCAGCCGCAGCGACTCGCGGGCGAGGCCGCCGCGCAGGGTCAGCACGTCGTGCCCGCCGGCGCCGAGCTGTTCGGCGACATCGGTGACGACCCGGGCGTTCGCGGTGGCGGTCGTCGCCAGGACCGGCGTGTCTGAGGGCAGCGTGGTCAGCAGGTCGCGGATCCGGCGGTAGTCGGGCCGGAAGTCGTGCCCCCAGTCGCTGACGCAGTGCGCTTCGTCGACCACCAGTAGCCCGCAGCGACGGGCGAGGTCGGGCAGCTGTTCCTCCCGGAAGCGCGGGTTGTTGAGGCGCTCGGGGCTGACGAGGAGGACGTCCACCTCGTCGGCGGCGAGGGCCGCGCTGACAGCGCCCCACTCCTCGGGGTTGGCGGAGTTCATCGACACGGCGGTGATCCCGGCTCGCTCGGCAGCGGCGATCTGGTCGCGCATCAGCGCGAGCAGCGGCGAGATGATGATGCTCGGGCCGGCTCCGGCGGCTCGTCGCAGAGCGGTCGACACGAAGTACACCGCCGACTTGCCCCACCCGGTGCGCTGGACGACCAGGACACGGCGGCGCCCGGCGACCAGCGCCTCGATCGCCTCGAGCTGTCCGTCCCGGAAGTCGACGTCATCACGGCCGACGAGCCGGCGCAGCGCCTCACCCGCCTCCGTGGCGAGATCGGTGGCTGGCGCGGTGTCGGTGGCTGGCGCCGTGCCGGAGTGAGCTGTCATGGCCCCACCGTACGTCGCCTGCCGGACACCGTCGGGTTGTCCACAGTGGCCCAGTCGAACTGACGGAGAGTGGCTCTCCGCACGAGCCACCTGCACGGCCTACCCTCGTCCATTCGGCCCCCGCGAAGCACTCTCGAGCTTCATCGACGTCACCGTCCTCACGTTGCTGCCGGCCGGCATACACCTTGGCCGCCCGGCGAACGTGGCGCGCGAGCCGGCCCCTCGTTCCATGAACCGGGCCACCGCCGCCAGCGTCGCGAGCGGTCGCAATGCCCTCAGCAGCGATCCGCTCGTATGCCGTGGCCACCGTGTTGCGCGACACGACCAGGCTGCGGGCGAGCTCTCTCGCCCCGGGAAGCTGCACGCCGCGACGCAGCCAGCCGTCGAGGACGCCGCCCTCGGCTCCAGAGAGATGCTTCCCACATGAGGTCGCCCGCGCCCTTCCAGGCTGACGGGGAAGTCCGTACCACCGAACCTACCGGGGCGCCAACCGGCTCCTTGAGAGTCTGGAGCCCCTCGTGGGCGTGAAGGTGCCCTCCACCGACGAGCGGCGGAGGGCACCCTTGCGCACCGACGCGGGTCAGCCGTCGGCGTCCTTGACCGGAGGAGCCGACGCGCCGGGAACCTGCTCCGGACGGAGCACGGCCTTGTCGCCTGGGTACGGCACCGACCACTGGTGTCCCGCATACCAGATGTCTCGGTTGCCCTGCGCCATATTGAGCAGGTCCTCACTGCGGAAGTCCTGCTTCGCCGACCACTGGGCCCAGGCCTTCTGGACAGAGGTCGCCGCAGCGCTCGGCGCCGGGTTGGTGGTCGTCAGCGGGATCTCGTTGGGCCGCACCTGGTACGGCGTGAGGTCCGCCGTCGTGGTGAAGGCGTCGTACATCGGCTCAGCGGTGAGGTCCTGCTGGTTCATCGGCGGCAGTCCGAGGATCTGCTCGATCGTCCGCATGACGTTGAGCTGGCTGTAGTACGAGTGGTCGACCGTTCCGTGCGCCGCATAGGGGCTCGCGATGAGCGTCGGGTTGCGGTGCCCGTCGACGTGGTCGACCCCGTTCTGGGAGTCGTCCTCGAGAACGAAGACGGCGGTGTTCTTCCAGTACGGGCTGTGGGAGATCGTGTCGATGATGCGGCCGGTGGCCAGGTCGTTGTCGGCGACGTGGGCCGACGGGGTGATCGCACCCGGCGTCGTGCCCTCGGTGTGGTCGTTCATGACCCACATGAGGTTCAGCGCCGGCAGGTTGGCGTTCTTGACGTACTGGGCGAAGTCCCGGTCGAAGAGGTCCGTTCGGTACTGGTCAGGGATGTTGAGGTCGAAGTTGGGGAAGCTCGGCTTCGTCACCCGGGCCAGCGAGGGGATGTCCGTCTTGGCTGTGTAGCTGCCGATCGGGTAGTTGAGCGGACCGGGCGCCTTGCCCTCGAGGACCTGCGAGTCGTGGTACCACTTCGGCCAGCTGCCCTTCGCGGTGCGCTGACCGTTGGCGTCGACGTAGCTGGCCATCTGCTCCCCCCAGTTGACGACGGACTTGCCGTGGGCCAGCGCGTTGTCCCAGATCCAGCCGGTCTTCGCGTCGCTCATCGGGTCGGAGGTCTGGTACGACCGGGTGTAGTTGCCGTACATCTGCTGCATGTAGTTGTTGACGAAGGCCTGGTCCAGCCAGTGGTGTCCCTCGGCCGAGTTCGTGCCGTCGGAGTACAGGTTGTCGATCAGCGGGAACTGGCTGGCGAGCGCGTGGCTGTTCGGGGTGACCTTTGCCCCGAACTGCGCCAGTGAGGGGTCACCGTTACCGCGGGGGTCGTCGCCGAGGACCTGGTCGTAGGTGCGGTTCTCTCTGACGATGAGGAACACGTGCTGGATCGTCGACGGGTCACCGACGTGCACCGGCACCGGCGTCGGCGCGGCCCGGCCGGTGCCGGCCCGGTTTCGTTCCACGAGGCCGTTCCACTGGTTGTTCTTGAAGACCTGCTGGGTGAAGGTCCCCATCTGCGCGTTCGTCGGGAGGGCCACCGTCTGCACGGTGCCGACGAAGTTGTAGCCGAGGTGTGAGGTGGCCGGGCTGGTGCCCACGCCTTCCTTGACGGTCCCGTTGGGTCCGACCGAGCCGACTCCCTGTTCACTGGCGATGACGAGCCTCTTCAGCTCCGCGCTGTAGGCGATGCCCGACGGGTAGGACCCGGTGGGGACCAGGCCCTCGAAGCTGGGCTGGCTGTAGGCGTTCTGGAAGCTGTAGACCGCAACGGCGTTGTCGCGGCCGAGGCTCACGGCAAGGTGTGTCGGGTCGAGCAGCGCCAGGCCGTTGGGTTGGGCGCCGTACGGCGTGCCCGGCGCCGGGTTGGCGACCCAGGTCCGACCCAGCCGCTGCTTGGTCGTGTCGATGCTCGTGATGGTGTCGTCGTCGGTGTTGGCGACCACCACGGTCGGGCCGACCGCGATCAGCGCGCTCGGCTCGAGGCCGACGTTGAACGTCTTCACCTGAGAGCCGGTGGTGAGGTCCACCTCGGACACGGATCCGGTCGACGGTGTCGCCGTGTCGTTGTTGGTGACGACCGGCGTGCCGTAGGAGTCGTCGGTGCGGTCGCCCGGCCGAGCCGGACGGCCGCCCTGGTTGCTGACGTATGCCTTGCCGTCGACGACCACGACGCTGTTGGGGACGTTGCCCACCGGGATCTGCCGCGTCACCGTGCTCGTCGTGGTGTCGAGCACCGCCAGGGTGTTGTTGGCGCTCAGCGTGACGAGAAGGTCGGTGTGGTTGGGCGCCCAGGCCAGCCCTGCGGGCACCGCCTGGCGACCGCCCAGGCCCGGGAGCGTGATCGTGCTCTGGTTGGAGAGCGTGCCGTCCGCGGCGACGTCGAAGCGAGCGACGGCGCTCGGCTGAGCGGCATACAGCTGCTTCCCGTCCTGGGAGTAGACGATTCCGCCGTTCGAGATCTTGCCCGTGCCGGTCTGCTGCAGCACGGCGTGGGTCTTGAGGTCGAAGACGGTGACGATGCCCTTCGTCGCACCGCCCGTGTTGAGCGACGCGGCGGTCCGTCCGTCCGGGCTGAGGGCGAGCCCGAACGGGCGGCCGTTCTCTGTGATGACGTCACCCGCCGGGGTGACGAACTGGTTGGTCTGGGTGAGGTACGACCCGTCCGCCTGCCGACCGACGGTCTTCTTCGCGAGCGGGGTGTTGTGGAACCCACCGGCGGCGCTGGTGACGCCGGCTCCCGCGATGACCGCGGTGGCTGCTCCGACCACCGCGAGGGTTTTCCTGCTGAAGCGCATGCCCATGGGGGTTGCCTTCCGACGAGGTTTGCTGACGCCTGTGGACGCTAGGGAGCGACCCTGGGTCCGAGCCTGAAGTACGGCGACGTGCAGGTGAAGCCTGGCGGGCCAGCAGACGACGGGCCGGTATGCCGCACGTCACCAGCGGGTCAGGGGCAGGTCTGGTGCCCAGGTCGGACGGCCGTGCGGCCACCCCCTCAGGGGATTGGCCGCCAGGTCGTCCCCGCACTACCGGGTCGACATGCCGCTCCGCTGGTCGGACATGGACGCCTACCGCCACGTCAACAACGTTCGGTTCCTCCACCTCCTCGAGGACGCCCGGGTCACCGGCTTCGAGCAGTGGTTCGGTCTGGAGCGGGCCCTGCTCGACCAGGGGGTCCTCGTCACCCGGCACGAGATCGAGTACAGGTGCGTCAACGCCGCTCTGGCCAGCATCCCCGGGCAATCCGCGGGCGACGCCGAGCGCTGCGCGGGCCCTGCCAGGATGGGGCCATGTCGTCCTCGCACTACCGCGTCAACGTGCCGCTTCGCTGGTCGGACATGGACGCCTACGGCCACGTCAACAACGTCCAGTTCCTCCGCCTCCTCGAGGACGCGCGGGTCAGCGGCTTCGAGCAGTGGTTCGGCCTGGAGCGGGCCCTCCTGGATGAGGGCGTCCTCGTGACCCGCCACGAGATCGAGTACATCGCGCCGCTGACCTTCCGGCACGCCCCGATCTCGGTCGACATGTGGTGCACGAAGATCTCGGGCGCCGGGTTCGACCTCGGCTATGACGTGAGGGACCCCGACGGCGTCGGCCAGGGCCACTACGCCCGCGCGGAGACCGGCCTTGTCCTCTACGACTTCGCGAGCTCGGGACCACGTCGAATGCGCCCGGACGAACGCGAGATCCTGCGCGCCCACGAAGGTGACCGGGTGCCCTTCCGGTGGCGCAGCCGGTGAGCACCCTCGTCTTCGACGACGAGCAGGGGTATGCCGACTTCGTCACCTTCGTCGGGCGGGCCCGGGCCGTCGAGCCTGACGGGGCCATGCACCTCCAGGCAGTCGGGACCACCCTGGCCGCCCACGTCGGCGTGCTGCCGGGCCGCGGACTGCTCGGCGAGGGCACCGTGACCGGGATGCGGGCCATGGCGCTGGGCGAGGCGTCGACGGTCGACGCCGTCGTGTCGCTGGCCAGCCTGGCTGACCGCTTCGCCCGCCAGCCAGAAGGGGCCGTCGAGGTGCCCGTCCCGCCGACGACGGTGACTGCGGTGTGGGCGTCCCTCGCTCCACGGCGCGACGGCTGGGAGCCGGTGGGGGAGGTGTCCGAACGAGAGCTCGAGCGGGCCGCGCGGGCGGGGATCGAGGAGGTCGCCCGGGGGACGGTCGCGACAGCCGGGGCTCCGGCGGTGGCCCAGCTGCGTCAGTCCGTGTGGGGGCGGCTCACCGCAACGACGCCCCCGGTGCCCGCGGGGGCGGCCTTCGCGGCATACGTGCTCGGTTTCCTCGACCCGGCCCGGGACGCGCGGGTCTTTGCCCGCGGACGCTGGGTCCGGGTCGCGACGCGACGGGGGCAGGTCCTCGTCCGCTGAGCCGGGCGTCTTACCCGCGCAGGGCGGCGCACCGGCGTCCACTGACGATGACCAAGGCGGCGACCAGGGCGAGCAGCCCCCAGATCAGCAGGTAGGCCCTCGTGTCCCCGCCGCCGGTGTGGAACGAGGCGAACAGGGCACTGGCACCGGCGATCCCGAGGACGCTGCCGAGGACGTCGGAGAGCTGCAGCGCCGCCGAGGCCTTGCCGTACTCGCCGGCCGGAGCCAGGTCGAGGAGGAGCACCGACAGCGAGGTCGACCCGAGACCCATGCCGGTGCCGGTCAGCACCATCGCCGGTCCAAACAGCCACACCGACCAGCCGGCGGCGGTGACCAGCACCAGCGCGAGACAGCCGAGCGCGACGAAGAGACCACCCAAGGACACCAGGGCCGGCCGGTGCCGGGCCGTCGACGGGAGGCCCTGCACCCACGAGCCGCCGGCCCAGCCGAGGGACCCCACTGCCAGGACAGCCCCGGCGACCGCGAGGGTGCTGCCGCGTGCCTGGGTCAGCATGAGCGGGATGAAGGTGATCGACCCGTTGAACGCGGCGTTGAGGAGGAACCGGCTGAGGATGACCGAGGGCACGCCCCGGGCCATCCGGAGGGTTCCGGCCGGGAGCAGCCGGGGGGTCACGACGAGCAGGCCGACCACTCCGCCGACCGTCGCGAGCGTCTGCCACGAGACCGCGGTGAAACGCTCGGACGTCCCGAGCTGGACGAGGCCGGCGGCGAGCGCGACCAGCACACCGAGGTTGGCGGTACGCCGGTGCAGGGAGCGCTCGTCCGGCCCGTGGGCGGCCCGGTCATCCTCGCGACGAATTGCCGCCGACTGCCTGACAACGACCGCGAGCGTGACAAGGGCCGGAGGGACGACGACCCAGAACACCAGCCGCCAGGTGAACGTCGATGCCAGCCAGCCGGAGAGGGGTGCTCCGACGAGGGACGGCAGGACCCAGGCGGCCGAGATGAAGCCGAAGACGCGCGGCCTGACCACGGCCGGATATACCTGTCCCACAACGACATAGAGGACGACGATGATGATGCCGGCACCCAGCCCGGTGACGGCCCGTCCGAGAAGGAGAATCGGGAAGGTCGGTGCCAGGCCGCATCCGGCCGCACCGGCAGCGAAGAGCAGCTGCCCGGCATACAGGCCCGGCATGGGCCCCGAGCGGTCGGACCAGACGCCGGCCAGGACGATGCCGAGCAGCTGGGCGGTGAGCATGACCGAGAAGGCCAGCCCGTAGCTGCGCACCGCGTCGAGGTCCTCGGCCGCCTGCGGCATGGCCGTCGCGATGGCCATGAACTCGAAGGCGACGATGGTCACCAGAGCGATCAGGGCGATGGTGATGAGCCGGTATGCCGGGGCGAACGGGGCGCCGGCGGCCTCTCCGGCCGCGGGCGTGACGGTGGCCGAGTCCCCTGTGCTCACCGGCGCAACTCTACGGCCGTGGGGAGCGCGTCGGAATACGGTTCTCCTACTCCAATTACATGATTACAGTGAACGTTATGAGCGATGACGACGTGCCATCCCTGTTTGACTGGGCCGGTGGGGCGGCGGCCTTTCGGCGGCTTCTCGACGCTTTCTACGACCGGGTCGAGGGAGACGAGCTGATCAGCCCGATGTTTCCCGGAGGCGTCAGCGAGGAGCATCGAGCACACGTCAGCGCCTGGTGGGTCGAGGTCTTCGGCGGGCCGGCGAGCTACTCCGCGGAGCACGGCGGCTACGAGCGCATGCTGGCCCACCACCGGGGCCTGGGGATCACCCATGAGCAACGCTTGCGGTTCGCGTCGCTGATGAGCCGGGCGGCCGACGACGCGGGCCTGCCCGAGGACCCGGAGTTCCGGGCTGCGCTGATGGGCTACGTCGAGTGGGGCAGCCGGCTGGCGTTGCACAACTCGCACCCCGGCGCGGAGGTCGTGGAGCAGGCACCGGTCCCGCGCTGGGGGTGGGGAGTGGCGCCGCCCTACCGGCCCTGAGCTGAGCAGCTCGCGGCCGCGTGTCGGGGTCAGTGCCACTGACCGCGCCGCGTGAGCACGTCCTTCAACGTGTCGATCCGGTTGCTGACGATGCCGTCCACGCCGAGGTCGAGCAGCCCGGCCATCTCTTCCGCGTCGTCGATGGTCCAGACGTGGACCTGCTTGCCGAGCCCGTGCGCGGTGTCGAGCAGGCGTGGGGTGACGACCTGGATGCTCCGGCCCCGGATCGTGAACCGCGCCGGGATCTGGAGGACCTGTGCAGGGGAGTGCAGCATCCCGGTGAGCCAGCCCGGGGCGAACATCAGTGCGGCAGTGCCGACCTGCCCGGCGGCGGTAGCCACCTGCCGACCGGCCAGCCGACGGAAGGCGGCGAGCCGGCGGTTCGAGAAGGAGCCGATGCACACCCGGTCCTGCGCGCCGTGCTCGTGGATCGCCCGCCACAACGGGGTCAGCGCGCCGGCTGCCTTGATGTCGATGTTGATCCGTGTGTCGGGGAAGGCCTCGAGGAGCTCCGTGAGCTCCGGGATCGGCTCGACGGCGTTGATGCGGGCAGCGCGGACGACCGACCACGGCAGCGCGGCGATGAGACCCTCGCCGTCGGTCACCCGGTCGAGCCGGGTGTCGTGGAAGGCGATGAGATGGCCGTCGCTCGTCGAGCGAACGTCGGTCTCGAGGTAGCGGAAGCCCAGCGCGACGGCATTGCGGAACGCGGCCATGGTGTTCTCGATGCCGACGTTGGGGGCGTACGCCGCACCACCTCGGTGGGCCAGCGCAAGCGGGGGCGCGTCGAAGTAGGGATGCTCTGCCGCGGGAATCACCAGGCTCGCCCTCCCGTCCCGCGGGCGGTGGTCCTGCAGCGATTTGCGATGATGGGGCCATGGACCGGCCCGACCGACCGCTGACCGTCTCCCGGTGCCGTTCGGAGTGCTCCTGGTCGGGAACGGGCGACTGGCTTGCCGGGGAGCCCCTCTTTGCCTGCTCGGGGTGCGGCAGCGAGTGGGTCAGGTCGCAGGAGTGGACGCCGGTCGACTGGCAGGGTGACATCCCGGACGCCGTGCTCGCCGAACGGCACGGCGCTCACGACTCCTGACGGGGCGGGCCGAGCGTCAGTCGACGGATCACCTCCTCGCGGCCGCCGTCGTCGTTCGGCAGCCCCCATGCGCCTTCCACCCACCATGTCGCGCCGGCCTGGGCCCACACCTCGATGTCGTCCTCGGTGGCGTCCTCGCCGTAGAACTGCCCCTCGAAGCACACGTCGATACTCGACGGGTCGAGCCCCGCGGCTTCCCTGAGGTGGTGAACCTCGGCGGTCAGGCCAGCCAGCTCCTCGGGGCTGCGCGGCTTGCCGCGGAACTCGCCGTCGATGACCTGCGGCAGCCACCCCTCCCACCGCGCCGCCCGCTCGAGTGATGGCTGGAGGTCGGCGCCGGCTTTGCTGGCGCCGACCAGCCATACCGGTGGGTGGGGTCGCTGGACCGGCGGCTTCGGGACGAAGAAGTCGGTGTTCGTCACGGCGTAGTGGGCGCCGCGGTAGCTGAACGGCTGACCCTGCATGAGGCCGGCGTAGATGTCGAGCGTCTCGTTCAGACGCTGGACTCTCACCCGTCGTCCCTCGTCGGGCTCGAAGGCCGTCCAGCCGCTGTGCAGCGCCCCGAGGCCCGCGCCGAGGATGACCCGGCCACCGGACAGACGGTCGAGGGTGCCGACCAGGGAGGTGAGGTCCCAGGGCTTGTAGCGCGGGACCGGGGTGAGCATCGTCCCCAGTCGGATCGACTCGGTGAGCATCGCTGCGGCGGTGAGTGACACCCAGGCGTGGTTGCCCCACACCGCCTCCCAGGCGAAGAGGGCGTCCCATCCGGCGCCTTCCGCGGCGACGGCTGCATCCGCGATCTCGGTGGCGTCCCCGAAGGGCATGACGAATCCGAACTTCATGCCCCGAGGCTAGCCACTCAGCCGCGCGGTCCAGCCGGCGTCACTGCGTCCCGAGCTCCGGAGATCACCCCCTCGCGGATCGACTGCGGCGCGGTGTCGTAGACCGAGAGCGCCATGTCGCGTCGCCAGTCGTTGAAGGAGCGCAGCTGAGCCGTCTCCATGGTGCTCTCCGGACGCGGGCGTCCGTCCGGTCCCCAGAAGGGCGCCACGGCGCGGGTCGTGCTCGCTGCCCAGGCCTGGGGTGAGTGGTCCGCCGTCCAGGGTGTCGCGTGGCTGACGAGCGTCCGCCCAGCGAGCACGGCCTCGGCGCCGGCTCGTGCGAGGGCAGCGCTCGTCTCGGCACGTTGGGTGGCCTCGCCGTCGGTGGGCAGCAGCTCACCGATGGCGCTGCCGGCAGCGAGGCGGACGTATGGCATGAGGAGGCCACCGACCTGGCCCGCGCCAGGCGGGGCGGGGACCTTGCCGACGATGGTCTGGGTGAGGGAGAGCATGGCCGCGTTGTCCGCGTCCTGGGTCGCCTGCGTGCCGGCGAGGGCCTCTCCGCCACTGGCGAGGACGAAGCCGACGGTCCGGCCGAGTCGTCCAGCCGCTGCGTCCAGGGCGTGGGTGTCGCCGGAGTGGTCGCGGTCGATGGCGTGCACGAGGTCGGACTCCTGGGAGCGGACGAGCGCCTGGGTGACGTGGGCCAGGGCGGGCGCGCGTGTCGGGTCGCCGGGCCGTCCGGAGAGGTCGACCCGGTCGAGGGCGAGCTCGCCGACCAGGCTTGCCGTGACCCGGCTGTCACGCAGCACGACGTCGAAGGTCCCGGGGGTCCGACCGTTCTTGACGAAGTGGTCGCTGGAGCCGAGCCGGGCCGCGTCGGTGCCTCGAACCGAGACACCCTCGAGGACGTCGGTGACGGCGCCGGGGTGAGCCCCGATCAGCGTTGCGAGGTCGTAGAGGGCTGGTGAGGCGGCCCGCCGGAATCCGGCCAGGTCGTCGGTTTCGGCGGCGGTCGAGCCGACGGCATCGAGATAGCGGGCGGCCAGGTGCATCGAGGCGGCGTCACGCTGGTCGGACCCCGCCTCCACCACGAGCCGTCCCAGCGTGTCCATCGATTTGGCAGCCCGGCCATCGACAACCAGCCGGAATCGGTCTCTGACCAGGTGGTCGACGACGAGGACCTCGTGCTCACCGGGCAACGGGTGGAGCAGGAAGGCGCGGGTCGCTGCGACGTCGCCCCGAAGGGTGTGCTGGAGGGCGCCCAGCGCGTCCTCGAGCTGAGGGCCGACCGTGGCGTGAGGTCCGTCCACCCGGTCGACGGGTGCCGACGTCGCCGGGCGGGTGCCGACGTCGCCCCGCAGTATTGCCCTCTCGGCCTGGACCAGGGCCACACCGACCGTCTCTACGTAACGGACGCCTGGACTGTGGCCGGGGCCGCTGCGCGCAGCGCCGGCCAGCAGCTGGCCCTGGGCCCAGCCACTGCCCACCGTGCCGCCGGGACGTGACGGCACCCGCCCGACCGATGCGGCGAGTGTGCCGAGCCAGGCACCGCGCCACCGGCTGAGCAGCCGGTCCGTCACGGGGTCGAGACCACGGGCCCGCTCGGCGTTCGCCGCCGTGGTGAGCGCGACACCGAGAGCGGCGAGCACCTCGTGGCTGCGCGGGCCCGGGCTGCACCACTGGACGTCGTTCGGCGCCGACCCGGGAGGGGCCAGGGCGGCCACGACGTCGGTCAGCTGGTCAGGGGTCCACCGCGCCATCAGCGCCTGGGCGAAGACCGGGTCGGTGACGCGGTCACGCAGCCGCCTGGCGACCTGGTCCACGTGGTCGGCGGCGCCGACACCGCCCGCGGCGACGCGGTCGAGGAGGCTGGCCACGTCCGAAGCATCGGACTCCGCCCGGACCCAGGCGAGCCGGCCGACCACCAGGCCCAGCCCGTCGAGGACCACGCCGCGGACTGCCGCATCCGTCTCGGGTGCCGACCGCGACGCGGAAGCCGACACGGGGGACGCGGCCAGGGCAGGAGGCAGCACCTCCTCGGTCAGCGACCGCAGGGCGGCGGCGGCCTGGTCGCCGGCCTCGTTGAGCAGCCGCAGGCACGAGCCATACTCTGCCCGCAGCTGGGAGTACGTCGTGGCTCGTGCTGCAGCCGCCTGGTGGGCGAACGTCCGGGCGTCCGGCGATCCCGGTTCGGCGGTGAAGGGCAGGTCGCAGATGGCGGCCCGGTAGGCCTGCTGGGCCTCGTCCCACGCGCGCTGCAGGTGCAGGACCGTCCGCCGGGCCACGTCGAGGGCTTCCGCATAGCGCGCCAGTCCCGCGGCGGCGCGGGGGAGCCGACCGATGAGGCCGTTGATCCGGCGGGCGAGCAGTGCGCAGTCGTGTTGCGCCGCCTCGAACGCCACCCCTGCCCACGTGCGGCCGAGGAAAAAGGTCTGTCCGCCCTGGGTGGCGATGACGCCTTGGCCGGCGCGGGAGGCGACGCTCGCGTAGAGGGCGGCGGCGCGCCACAGGGACCCGGGCTCCCCGATCGGCATGGGGAGCTCGAGAGATCCCAGCGTCACGCGGCGACCGTCCGGCGCAGCATCGCCGCATTGTGGATCTCCACGTCACGGTAGTCCTCGGCCGCGCCGGCGAACCCCTCGCCGAGGATCTGCGCCGCCTCGGCCAATGCGGCGAGAACGGCCCCCTCGACGTGATCGAGGACCGTCACGGCTGCCGCCAGGCTGGCGTGGCTCGTCCCCACTCCTGCCGCCGCGCTCGATCCGGCGGCGCGCAGGCTGGGCACGAGTCCACGCAGGGCCTCGGCGTCGCGACCGGTGTGCCCCGCGGCGGCGCCGAGGTCGTCCGGTGAGGCGGTGATCTCTGCCATGGAGCGAGACTAGGGCGCTGAGCACCGGGTGCCCGGCCGCTGTCCACAGCCACCTGCGACCGCCCCGGTCAGGCCGCCGAGTCGGGTGCCCGGGGGCGTTGAGGGCGTCAGATCCGCGCCCAGACCGTCACGTCGGTGGGAACCGAACCGTCGCCGTCCAACGCGCCGGAGCCGGCGAGGACGACTGCCCCGGCGGGCAGGGTCACGGGGATGGACCCGAGGTTGGCGACGACAGCGACCGAGCCGCCCTCGGGGTGCTCGTTGGCGAAGGCCACGACGTCCTGCTGCACGGCATACTCCTCCAGCCAGCGCAGCGAGCCGTCGCCGAGTCGGTGCTCGCGGCGAAGGGCGATGAGGGAGCGGTAGAGCTCGAGCGTGCTGCCCTGCTTGCCGACCTGCTGGTCCACCGCGCAGTCGGCATAGCTCGCCGGCTGCGGGAGCCACGTCGCGGGGGACGGTCCGAAGCCGAGCGACGGCCCCTGCTTCGTCCACGGCATCGGCACCCGGCACCCGTCGCGTCCGAGCTCGGCACCCTTGCTGCGCAGGAACGTCGGGTCCTGCCGCACGTCGTTCGGCAGGTCGGTCGAGTCGGGCAGGCCGAGCTCCTCACCCTGGTAGAGGTATGCGGCCCCGGGAAGCGCGAGCATCAGGGTCGTCGCGGCCCGGGCCCGGCGCAGACCGAGCTCACGGTCCGGCTGGACGTCGTCCTTGCCGATGCCGTTCGGACGCCGCTTGTCCTGGCTCAGCCCGAGACGGGACGCGTGCCTTACGACGTCGTGGTTCGAGAGCACCCACGTGCTCGGCGCGCCGACCGAGCCGGCCGCCGCGAGCGAGTGGTCGATGACCGTGCTGAGCTGGGGCGCCTTCCACGGGCACTGGAGGAAGTCGAAGTTGAACGCCTGGTTCATCTCCGTCGGCCGCACGTAGCGGGCAGCGCGCTCGGCCGGCTCGACCCACGCCTCGGCACAGAGGATGCGGTCCGGCTTCCCGTAGGAGTCGAGGACCTTGCGCCACTGCTCGTAGATCTCGTGGACGCCGTCCTGGTCCCACATCGGCGGCCGCTTCTCGGCGGTCCGAGGCGAGCCGACCGAAGGGTCGTCCTCGGCGTCGAGGTCGCCGGGGTCCAGCTCGCCAAGGTTGAGGCCGCCGGGGTTGAGCTCGCCGGGGTTGAGGCCGCCGGGGTTGAGGCCGCCGGGGTTGAGGCCGCCGGGGTTGAGGGTCTCGCGGTCCAGATCCTCCGGGTGGCCGAGCAGCTCCTGCTCCTCACCCCAGTCCGGCAGGCCGGCCTCCTTGACCAGCCCGTGGGCGACGTCGACGCGGAACCCGTCGACGCCCCGGTCGAGCCAGAACCGCAGGACCGACTCGAACTCGGCGCGGACCTCGGGGCTCTGCCAGTTGAAGTCAGGCTGCTTGCGGTCGAACAGGTGGAGATACCACTGGCCCGGCGTCCCGCCCGGCTCGGTGACCCTCGTCCACGCCCAGCCGCCGAAGATGGACTTCCAGTTGTTCGGTGGCAGCTCGCCATCCACGCCGGTGCCGTCGCGGAAGATGTAGCGCTCCCGCTCCGGGGACCCGGGCTGCGCGGCGAGCGCCGCCGTGAACCAGGGGTGTTCGTCGGAGGAGTGGTTGGGCACGAGGTCGACGATGACCTTGAGCCCGAGCTCGTGGGCGCGGGCGAGCATGGCGTCGGCGTCCGCGCGGGTGCCGAAGAGCGGGTCGATGTCGCGGTAGTCGGCGACGTCGTAGCCGCCGTCCGCCTGGGGCGAGGTGTAGAAGGGCGACAGCCACACCGCGTCCACCCCGAGGTCCCGGAGGTAGCCGAGCCGTGCCGTGACACCGGGCAGGTCGCCGATCCCGTCACCGTCGCTGTCCGCCCACGAGCGCGGGTAGATCTGGTAGATCACCGCATGGCGCCACCAGGCGCTGAGGTCGATACGCGCGGACGGTGGGGCGGCGAAGGCGGCGGAGGTCGGGGTCGAAGTCACCCCACCAGCGTGGTGCATCCCGGAAGGCCCGGCCAAACTCTCGCGAGTCCTGTCTCACTGCCGGTGCGGCCCTCCCGCGCCCGCCTCGCTCCTGCCGCGCGACGGGATGGGAGAATGGTCGGGTGACCTTCTATGACGAGGTGGGTGGGCACCCGACGTTTGCCAGGCTCGTGCACGAGTTCTACGTCGGGGTGAGCGGTGACTCCCAGCTGCGGGCGCTGTATCCGGAGGAGGACCTCGGACCGGCCGAGCAGCGGCTGCTCGGCTTCCTCGAGCAGTACTGGGGCGGCCCGACGACCTACTCCCAGGAACGCGGGCACCCACGGCTGCGGAT
>JAABUM010002033.1_pt1 | contig 28423 bp, 26 predicted proteins | sample 5559161 | NCBI WGS metagenome assembly JAABUM01 (sample SAMN10711868, study PRJNA513369) | rock metagenome | isolation source: Antarctica rocks | place: Antarctica: Victoria Land, Siegfried Peak nord
CCAAGGCGCGCGGCTAACTCCTGTGTCGTGGCGTGCCCCGTTTCCTCGTGCAAGCGATAGATTTGCTTGAGGTAGTCCTGTTCGGCCACCGATGGCGCCTGCGTCATGCCTCACCCCTTCTCGACACCAACTCATTTTTAACCTTATCTAAATTGTAAATGAATAGAGATAGAGTGTCAATAGAAGGTAATACTAAATAAAAAGAGGTGGTGAGACGAAATCGGTGCGCGCCGTCCACAATGGGGAGGTCGCGCTCATAGCGGCCTAGGAGCGGGTGTCCACCGCCTGTCGAAACGATGCCGCTGTGCTTTCTGGTGTGGCCCCTCCGCCCGTGTGGACACCGCGCGTCGCCCGATGGCATGGGCCGTGTCCATACCGACGACAGGCTCATCCCGACAACAAAGGCGGCATTTTACGGCGGACAGCCCATGCGCCCGTCCCCTGGCCGCCGCGCGATCCGGGCGTGCGGGTCTGCCTCACGACGCCCCACGGCCGGCGTCTGGGCCGTGCGCCCCGTCGGTCTGGGACCCGATCACGCGGGTGGCCGTCCCACGACCATGAATCACCCGGTTGGGGGATTGCCCGCCGCCACGGTTATCCCTCACACTCTGCACACATACATCAGTCACATACGAGGAGGCCCAGGCTCATGGCGCGCACAGGACGAGGACATGACGACGGGCGCGGCCACCCTCGACGCCTCTGCCACACGCCTGTCTCAACACGCCTGTCTCAGGGCGCGCGTCGGTCCATGGACGAGGCGTGATCGGTGCCACGGCCTGTCATTCTCCCGCTCGTCCTCTGCAGCCTCCTCGTCGGCGCCGGTCTCGGCGCGTGGCGCTGGGCGCAGGGGACAGCCGCGTTCACGGCGCCGCCCACCCTCACGGTGACCACGCGCGTCCCGGTCCTGACCCCGCGGGTCATCCTGGCCGCGTCGCGCCAGCCTATCGTGGTCCGCAACGACACGCCGCATGTCCTGGAGATCGCGACGACGCCCCATGCGCCGGCCGACCATCACCTGCGCGTGCCCCCGCACGCCAGCGCACGGTTGATGCTGACCACGCCGGGGCTCTACCATATCTATGATGCCGCGACCGCGTCCGTCGTCGCTTACCAAGGGGGGAACGACGTGGTGCGTGCACGCCGCGGCGCGGCGCATCCGGACCTGCCCGATCAGGGCTGGATCGTGGTGCCCGCCGGCCAGGGCGTCCCTATCGATGCGCACCTCGTGGTGCCGGCCGGCGCCGATCTCCTCGTGCCGGAGGTCGTTGCGCTACAGGTGGGCGGCACCCTCACGATCCACAACCATGACGGCGATGCGCACAATATCGTCACTGATCCCGCCGACCCTAGTGGCGTCGCCTTTGAGCTGTTCGGGACCAACGACGAGCCGGCGATCCACGGGGCGGAGCGCGGCCTCACCTTCAGTGCGCCGGGGCTCTACCACCTCTACTGCTCGATGCACACGCGCGTCGTGGGGCAGGTGGCCGGGTGGCAGGTGGTGGTCCCGCGTGACGCGACAGCCTCGGGGTTCGCCCAGCACAACCCGATGGAATCGTGGGTGTTGGTGACGCCGGGCCGGGCGCAATGAGCGGGTCCACGCGCCGCATCGCCGGCTTTCCACTGGGTGTGCGCACGCTCCTCATCGCCGGCTACACAGGCATCTTCCTACCCCTCGGCGCGCTGGGCCTGTTCGCCCTGATGACCCTTGGCGCGGCCAATGCCCACACCCACGAGATCTACCAGCACCGCCTGGTGGCCATCATCACGCTCGGTCAGACGGTGGAAAATCTCGATCAGATGCGGCAGATGGTCGTGCAGGATGTGCTGGCGGCGGGGACGCCCGCCCTTGTACGCGACCAGCATCGGGCCATCGCGGTGCAACTCGCCACCCTGGATGCGGCCATTGATCGCACCGTGGCCCGCTACGCTCTGACGTCCGTGTCGCCCCGGCAGCACGACGTGCTGCGGCGCTGGCCCGCCGCCGTGCGCGGCTTCCGCGCTGCCCGCGGCGCGCTCCTCCAGCAATACGCCGGGGGGTGGGCCCATCGTGGGCCGGCCCCCCACGCGCTCACGGTCACGCTCAACGACCGCCTCAACACCGTGCTCGACCTGGTGTACGCGTTGATGGGAGACGAGCAACGCGAGGGTCAGGTCCTCGATCAGACGCAACAGAGCACGTATCGGCAGACCGCGGTGGTGTTGGTCGGCGGCCTTGTCCTTATCGCCCTGTTCAGCGTCAGTCTGGCCATCGCGCTGACGCGCTCCGTCGCGCGTCTCTACGACGACGCGGCTGCCCGCGCCCGGCACGACGCGTTGACCGGGCTGCCCAATCGCGCCCTGCTGCACGACCGGCTGGCGCAGGCGGTGCACGCGGCGGGGGGCGCGGGGGTGACGTCCGCATCCACGGCTCTGCTGCTCCTCGACCTCGATCGCTTCAAGGAGATCAACGACACGCTCGGCCATCACGTTGGCGACGCGCTGCTCCAGCAGGTGGGGCCGCGGATCAGCGGGGCCCTGCGCGCGACCGACACGGTGGCGCGCCTGGGCGGGGACGAGTTCGCCGTGGTCCTCCGCGACGCTGACGCGGCCGGGGCCGTGGTCGTCGCGGGCGCCCTGCGCGCGGCACTGGAGGAGCCCTTCGTCGTCGAAGGGCAGGCCCTGACGGTTGGAGTCAGCATCGGCGTGGCGCTGTGCCCGGAGCACGGGACCGACGCCGCGACCCTGCTCCAACATGCCGATGTCGCGATGTATGTCGCGAAGCGCGGGCAACTCGGCCACGCGGTCTACGATCCGTCCCTTGATGGACACGACACCGCCGACCTCGCCCTTGTCGCCGAGCTGCGTCAGGCCCTCGCGGCGGACGGGCTCGTGCTGCACTACCAGCCGAAGGTCCACGTCCAGACCGGACAGATCTGCGGGGTGGAGGCGCTGGTGCGCTGGCCGCATCCCGCGCGGGGACTGATCCCGCCTGACCGCTTCATCGGGCTCGCTGAGCAAACCGGACTGATCGTGCCGCTGACGCGCTGGGTGTTGGAGACGGCGCTGCGCCAGAGCCGGACGTGGCGAGACGCCGGGCTGGACCTGGAGATGGCGGTCAATCTCTCGCTACGCAATCTGCGCGACCCCCAGCTCCGCGATACGGTCGCGGAGTTGCTGGCGCGCTACGCGGTGCCGCCCCGACGCGTGTGCCTCGAACTGACTGAGAGCATGGTGATGGCCGATGTGGAGGGGACACAGGCGAGCCTGGCCCAGTTGGCCGACCTTGGGGTGCGCTTGGCCATCGACGACTTTGGGACCGGCTATTCCAGCCTGGCCTATCTCTCGCGCCTGCCGGTCAACGAGCTCAAGATCGACCGCTCGTTTGTCCAACACGCGGCGGGTACGGCGACGGATGCGACCATTGTCGCCTCGACGATCGGACTGGGGCACTCCCTGGGCATGAGCATCGTCACCGAGGGGGTCGAGGATGCCGAGACGTGGGCGCTCCTGGGGCGACTGGGCTCCGATGTCGCCCAGGGCTATTTCTTCTCGCGCCCGCTGCCCGCCCACGAGTTGGAAGGCTGGGTCAGCCGCGCGTCGCTGGACGCCCGTCGTGCGAGTGCCTGACGGCGACAGCCGTGCGCCCTCGCAGGGACGATTGAGCGCGTCGCGGCAGCATCCATTGCCGGCGCACGGTCACCCTGGCCCGCGATCTGAGATCCCTGAGCGCGTGAGCGTGCCCGTCCCGCGTCAACCCTGCAGGTGCGCTAAAGGGCGGTGGGAGGCGCAGCACCAGGGATGGGAGGCCATCCATGGTGATAGACGGCGACCAATGGCCCCGCCTCCCATGCCCCTGTAACACACTGCCAAACGTTGGAGCGATGATCACGCTGACTACCGTGCAGGTGCCGTTCCGCTCCTGAGCTAACACTGGAGAAACCGCCCACGACTCGGCGAGGATGAACTGTGTGGCGCGACGCACGCCAGATATGCGCGCCCACCACACGCCATGTCGGTCTAGCCATGTAGCCTATCCGCCGTCCTCCCCGCGGCCCTCACCGGGTGGCGGGTACGACGCTGGCCTGCATGCTTATGCTGTAAGCGCCAGTTTTGATCTGCACCACAATGCCGCGATAAGGTACACCAGTGAACCGGTGTCTACCAACGCTGCTATGGCGCTGTTTGACGCCCAGAAACGCCTTCTACTTGAAAAAATAAGGGCGCTGGAGGTGGTGTAGCTTAAACCGGCAACGTTGCGCACTTTGACGGCTCATGGGCTCTTTTGATGATGCTGTCTGAGAGGGAAATTTGCACCATGCAGATGAAAATCGGCACGTTTGTCTCCCTCAAAGACGCTGACCACCAGTTAGACAGCCGAAACGATCAAGCAGCCTTGTATTATCTTGACCCTAGCATGCGGCGACGAAGCCCAGCAACACAACGAGCGGTTATGCACTGCGAGAACTAGACCGCTTCTATTCCTGATTGGTCATGTGCCCTGCGATATGACGTCAGCCAACCACCACGCACCTAATTTCTCATCGTTTCTGCCACACATCGCCATGGAATCGGCATCATCAAAAGAGCCCATGAGCCACTTTGACTCCGGCACTCACATATGCAATCCTTGCACTAGCGACTGAGGAGTCTATGCGGCAGGCTTTATCGGCAGCCTAGATCACTCAAGGTTGGTTGCCGATGTTAGTCTTGCGCCCAACGCTCGTAACCATTGGGCTCTGGCGTCACTTAGGTGTCCCGCGTCGGGCGCGGAGCTTTCATGGTGTCACCACCGGTTGGGCGACACGCTTGGCCGCTTGCAGGCGCTTGGTGGTGGCGCTGGTGGCGTAGACGGCGATGCCCTCCACACGCGGGTCGAGGGCGGCATAGCCCTCGATAATGGCCGCGTCCTCGGGGTCGACGGCCAGGGCCTCAGCCACTTTCGTCCACGGCTTGCGGGCGACGAAGACGGTGTAGCGCGTGCCGACGGGCGGCTCCGGGAGCCCCTTGGGCAGGTCCGGCACTTTCTCGCTCGTGAGCGCGAGGACGACGGCTTGGCCCTGTTCGACGGCCGTACCGGGCCGGCCGATGACGGTGATCTTCACGGTGGTTGCCCTCCCTATGTTTTGCTGTAGCGTGGCCATGACACGGCGATAGTCGTCGTCTGCCCAGGCCGACAGCGGCGCGGGCGTGGCCGGCGTCGCCACGGTGGCCGCCGCCTTGCGCAAGCCCCTGACCAGATGGCACACGATATGCAGCGAACGCGGTAGACACCTGTGCAAACCGGGCAGACGTCTAGCACGAACGTATAGATAAGGGAAAGTAGGTCGTGATGACTACCAATAATGAGGATATCCTAGCCGCTCCCGAACGGGGCTCCGCGTTGACCGGCGACGACGCCATGATGGACCAGGTCAACCAGGCGCTGCGGACGAACACAGCGACCGCGCGCGCTCCAATCGACGTGGCCGCGCAGGGCGCGACGGTGACGCTGTCGGGGACCGTGGGCAGCCAGGACGTCAAGCGGACAGCCGAGCAGATCGCCCGCGGCGTCCCCGGCGTCGTCGACGTGACGAACGAACTGGTCATCGGTGATAACGCGGGCGGCGGGGTGTTCGGCCTCTTCGGCAACCACGACAACGACGCTGATACCGGAACTGACACCAACGGCGGCGCGATCCCGCTCATTGGGCGACTCTTGGGTTCCGACGCGGGCTCCTCCGCACGCGGCGAGACGCGTCAGTCGCGCAACGCCGACGCCGAGGAAGAAGACCTGAGCTGAGACGCGCTCAGCCCTCAGCGCTCAGCCGCCTGCTGAGGGCTGACCACGCGCCTTGTCTCCCGGCAAACGCGGTACGAGACGCTGGTGGTCGACCCTGTCGACCTGCCTGTGGTCCACGGATCAGGGATAGCGCTGCTGCGGGGAGGCCGACGACGAGACAGCGTGGACAGCGGTCTGTGGGCGCAACGATGACCGTCGTGCCGCGCGAGACGAGCGTGTCGATGCACCCGTGGTGGTAGCTCGAGGAGACATGATACACCTGGTGGTGTCTGCACGGGCGCGTCCACCTGCGGGGTTGAGGCGCCGCGGGCCGACGACCTGGCCGTCGGCACTCCGTCGCGGGGCCAGCGCGATCTCCAGCGGCGTTGTCACCAGGAGTCCCCCCGTTTCCCAAGGTGGGGCCGCGCCCGACGCGCGGCGCCCCGGCTATGGATGGGGGCCGGGACGGGCCGGGGCGCGGGGGCCCCGATTAGGTCGCGTATGGCGTCGATGATGTCACGGATTGCCCCTTGCCTCGGCGCGTCCTCCTTGCGCGTGCGTCGTCTCTGGGCGCGCCGTGATCCGGGCGGGGCGCGTGCCTCGCGCGGGCGTGGTGGGCCTCGGGCGCGACCCGGCGCGGCACAGCGGGCGACGGGTGCGCCCGCTGGATGTGCTCCTCGCACGCATCGCCCGTCGCGTGGACCGTCCCGCAGGCCAGGCATTGAAACCCATGGTAGGCGCACTCCAGGTGCGCGTCCAACCGCGACCGCGCCGCGAAGGTCGCGCCGCACGTCCCGCACCGATAGCCCGGGTCGGACCTCTGCCACGTCGCCCCAGCCCCGAGGTCGGGCGCCGAGGCGGCGCGGTCGATCATGTGCGTGTCGATATCTATCGTCATCATTTTGTCTCCCCCCACTGCCGAGCGGCTCCCGTGGCGTCAAGAGAGCGCCACGCCGCGCGGGCGCCTCTCCCCGGCGGCCACGCCGCCACGATCTCCTCGGGCGCGAGGGCCACGCTCCATTGGCCACGCGCGCCGGCGGCGGCCTGTGTCCAACGCCCCGCTCCGGCGTGCGCGCACAACCGCGACGGCGATAATCAGGAGGGGTGACGCGCTCCGTGAGACGCCTCTGTGCGCCCCGCTCCCCGCTGGGGGCTATCGCTCGCCCGTGTGCGCGCGATCTCTCGCGGCGGCGTCAGGTCCCCGCCGCGCCGCTGTCACCCCCTCTCATCCGGCCACACCTGGGACGGACCATCGACGGTGCGCGCCGCCTCCGCCAGGACCCCGGAGCGCGGGGCGGCGTCGGCATCGTTCTCCCCCGTCACGAGCAGCAGCGCGGCCGGCCTGTCCCCCCCTATTCCGCCAGCTAAAGGTCGTGCCGGCGACGAGGTAGGCGGTGTCGCCGACGCCCAGGGTAGGTGGTGTCGCCGACACCCAGGGTTGTCGCGGTGTCGTCCAGCGTGAGCGTCATCATCCCGGCCAGGACCACGGCGATGGTCTCCTGGCGTTGGCTTGTCCGCGCCGGGCGGCGCCGCCCGGCGCGGCCAGCATCACGGTGGCCGCCAGGGTCCGCCCCGGCACCCCCTCCGTCAGGGCCACGACCATCACCGCGACGCTCGTCCCCCCCGGCGCGCCCTCCCACGCGTGCGGAGCCCTATATAGACGCCTTTAGCCACACCGTGACAGCGCCAATGGGTGAACTGAATAGGACGGGTATACCACATGTTGTGGCTCTACTCGCAATTAGCCCGCTACAGGCAGTGCTTTTTGGTCGGTAGCCGTAAACTCAGTCGCTGCTCAGTCCTCTATCCAATAGGAACGGTCTCTTTTGTTCCTCCGTCCAAGTAGACGCTGCAAAACACGGGCAAACGGCGTCTCACAAAAGGCATCCCCACGCGTGAAATTGTCCAATCCCTACCTGCAAAACGGTCCAATCGCTAGCTTCAAAGCACACCTTGTGCTTTGAAGAGCATCTTTGCACTCGGGGCAAGAATAAGTTGCATATTCCTCAGTGCAAAGAGGAGTTGCAAATCCGGGCCAAGCGCGAAATCAGCGGCGACGGTTCCCCACCGGCGCGTCACAACCGCTTTTCACGCTCAGGAACGCGCCCCTTTGGCCGTTCCTCAGTGCAAACCAATGGCCCGATTTTGTTCCTCGGTGCAAAGGTCAACTGCAAAAAACTCCGAGCGACAGGTGACGACTGACGGGTGCCAGGCGTGGAATGATGCCTCCGAGTGCAAGATTAGACTGCAAAACAATGCAAAAACGGTCTTCAAGGCACAGCCCTGGAAAGGACCGGCCTGGGCACCGCGCTAGCCGACCTGATCGTCGGATGGTCTCCGCACGCCCCCAGCGGTGTCCCGCAGCGGCAACCACACCGTGAACGTCGTCCCCTCCCCCTCCGCGGACGCCACCGCGATACGCCCGCCGTGCGCGGCGACTACCTCCTGGCAGATGAACAGGCCCAATCCCAGGCCGCCCTGTGACGGGCGCTCATCACGCGCGACCTGATAGAAGCGCGTGAAGAGATGCGGTAGCTGAGCGGCCGCGATCCTTGCCCCGTCATCCTGCACCTCCAGGGCGACCTCGGCGCCCACCCGCCGCAGCCGCACCTCGATGGGGGCGTCCGCCGGCGCATAGGCGAACGCGTTGGTGAGCAGGTTGACCAGCACCTGCTCCACCCGCCCGGCGTCACCGCGCACGCGGACAGGTTCTGTGGGGGCGTCGAGATGGATCGTGTGCCCCGGCGGGAGGTCCCGCGCCGTCGCGATGACCCGCGCCACCAGCGGGACCAGATCCAGCGGGACCAGGTCCAGCGTGAGCTTGCCGCTCTCCAGGCGCGCCACATCCGTCAGGTCGTTCACCAACGCGGTGAGCCGCCGCACCTGCTCCTGTGCCCGCGTCGCGTAGTAGACCAGGCGATCGTCGCCGCCCCCGGCGCGTGCGCGCGCGAGCTTGAGGGTGAGGTCGAGGTAGCCTGTGACGGAGGTCAGCGGCGTGCGTAGTTCGTGGCTGGCCAACACGAGGAACTCATCTTGGAGGCGCCGGTGCTGGCTGGACAGGGTAATGTCGCGGATGACGACGACGGCGTGCGCGGGGCCGTGCGCGGGGAGCGGTTGCCCGTTGGCCTCATACCAGCGCCGGGGTCCCTCCCCGACGGGCGGTCGGGTGAACTCCAAACTGAATGTCTCGCCGCGCGCCGCCCGCGCCTGGGGCGTCTCGTCAAGGGGCAGTGGTCGGCCCTGTGCATCCTGGGGCGCGAGGGCCGCGTCGGCGCCGCTGACCAGGCGCGCGTAGGCCGCGTTGGCGTCCACCTGCCGCCCCGCCTCGTCGACCACCAGTACGGCGTCACCGATGCCGGCCAGGATGACCGCGAGCCGCGCGCGCTCGACCTCCAGCGCCGCCGCCAAAGCCTGCTCCCGCAGTCCGGCGATGAGCAACTGCTCGTTGACGTCCCGTACGTCCAGGGCCAACTCCTGCACCCGCAGGTTGGCGACGAGCAGCTGCTCGTTGACGTCCCGCAGCTCCGCCACGAGCGGCGCCACGCGCACGGCGCCGCTCCCGTGCCGTTCCTCTCGTTCGTCCATCGGTCCCTTCCCGTCAGCCGTGGCCGCGCTGACCGGGGCGTCCTTTGCCCCCTACCGCGGGGAGCGCGCCACCGGCCGGTAGATGGTCCCGCTCTCATCGTCTCGTCGGGTGGCATAATGCAGATAGACGAGGCGGTCGAGCGCACCGGTCAGGGCGTCCCCATGCGCCCCGCTCCGCCGCGCCAGGTCCTTCACCGGTGCCTCCCCCAGGTCGAGCAGCGCCTCCAGCACCGTCGTCTCCTCGTCGGTCAGCCCCGGATAGGTGGGCCGCCCCGCCCCCGGCGGGAGCGTGGCCGTCGCGACGCCCGTCCCCTGGGCGTCGCGCAAGCTCTGGCGCATGACCAGGCCCTGCCCCGTGATGTCGTACAGCCACAACTCTTTGCTGTGGGCGCTGTTGCGCATCTTGATCACCGCCAGGCTCGTGCACAACTGCCCCGCGATCTCGACGTGGCGTAGCAGGATAATGTCGTCGGTCAGGAACGAAATGAGGTAGGGGCTGAAGCGGAACTCGCTGGTCGTCTGCACGATCTCCATGGTCATGAACACCGTGACGCCCGTCCCCGTCAACGCCCCGACCAGCCGGTACAGCGACTCGCGGAAATCCTGCCGGAAGTTCGGGGCCAGCGCCAACTCGAAGCCCGACACCGAGTCGATGACCACCCGCCGCGCCCCCACCCGCGCCACCGCGTCGTGGATCGCTCCCAGCGTCTCGTCCGGCGAGAGGTCCAGCGGCCGCAGGTAGATGACGGCAAGCGTGCCCTGGCGCACCATCTCCTCCAGATCCAGGCCCAGGCTCTGCGCGCGCCGCAGGTACTCCTGGGGGTGCTCCTCGAAGACGGCGATGACGCCCGGCTCGCCCTGCCCCACCCCCGCCGCGATGACCTGCGTCGCCAGCACCGACTTGCCCGTGCCCGAGGGGCCGCTCACCATGACCGCATCGCCGTGCGGCAGCCCACCCCCCAGCAGCGCGTCCAGGCCCGGCACGCCCGTGGAGCCCCGGCCCGGCTCCCGCGTCCGGTCGCCCCGCTCCCACCCCGCGCTGATGCGCGGGAACACCTGCAGACCGGCTTGGTCGAGGCGCGTGGTGTGCAGGCCCGGCATCAACGCCTGCCCCCGTATCTTGATCACCTGCAGCTTGCGCACGACCGAGTTGTGGTCGGCGACCTGCGAGAGCCAGAGCACGCCGTCGGCCACGGTGAACACCGCGTCGTCGCGCAGTTCGTCGTCGCGATAGTTGCCGAGCAGGAAGGTCGTGGCCTGCCAACTCGTGAGGTGGAGCGCCAGGCGCTGCACGAAGCCTGGCACGTCCAGCCCGCCGAGCCCCCGTGCGGCGGCCACCCGCACGATGTTGTGGAAGGAATCGAGGACGACCAGGCGGGGACTCGTCTCCTCCACCCGCCGCACGATGTCGGCGAACACCTGGTCCAGGTCCCCGGTCAGGACGGCGTCGCTCAGGTTCACGTAGTCGATGCTCGCGCCCACCTTGGCCGGGTCGAAGTAGGCCATCTGCTGTTGGTAGCGCAGCATCTTGAGCGTCGGCTCACCCATCACGCTAAAATACAGGGCGCGTCGTTCCGGGGTGGCCAGATGAAACAGGATCTGGTGGGCCAGCGTGGTCTTACCTGCCCCCGGCGCGCCGGCGATCAGGGTAAAGGCATACTCGGGCAGCCCGCCCCCCAGCACCTCGTCGAGGCCGGGCACACCCGTGGACAGCCGCGTAATAGTGACGCGTGAGGTTTCACTCTCGCTCATACATGTCCCTCCGACGCGGCCGGGTCGGGTGCGAGCTCTGGCCACGCCTCACGGACCAGGCGCAGCGCCAGGTCCTCGCCAATAAAGGTGCTCAGGAGCCCGATGACGTGGGCCAGGATGGCGCTCAGGCCGGCCTCGACCGCGCCCGGATCGGCGCCGCTCACCCGTGCGTCCTCCACAACATCGCGCACGCCGCGCAAGGTTCCCTCCGCCCCGGACCCCGCGGCGGCGACCGTGACGTGCGCCAGGGCCGGGTTCTCGGCCTGGGCCAGGCGCACGGCGCGGGCGATGAGTGTGGTGTAGCCAGTCAGGCCGATCAGGTCGGTCAGACGCCCGCGCAGCCGCGCGTCGGCACGCGCGACGGCGTCCGCCAGCGCCGCTGGCTCGGGGTTGTCCCCCGCGTCGTGCAGGAGCACCCGCCGCGCCAAGACGCGTGGAGCCGGTGACACCTCGGGCATGAGCACTCCTTCCGCCGCTTGTCGTTTGTCCGTTCTCCGTTACCTCAGCATATCACGCGTGAGTAAGGCGTCTACCGCGACGTATGGGTCTGCGATGCGGACGGGCTTGGACAGCTAGCGACATGATCCCTCCAGGCCGTCCGCCCGCGCACGGGCGGTGACGGTCGCGAACAACACGGGGACCTCCGTGAGGTCCGTGCCCGCCTGTAAGGCGTCACAGTACGTGCCCGCCTGTAAGGCGTCACAGTACGTGCGCCGAACGTCACATTAGCTGCGCCGTTCGTGTCACATGACCTGCGCCATCCTCCACCTAAACCTTTTCCAGGCCCCTCTATCCCTCTTTTTGAGCGTGAAAATGCCTCCGTACCGTCCCTACGACGCCCGTGACTCACGACACATCTTGCGCGGATCGGCGCAGCTACTGTGACGTTTTTGCAGGATCGGGGCACCTAATCTGACGCTAACGGCGCACGTACTGTGACGTTTCGAGCCGTTCCACGCGTGAATCCGGCGTACCTAATCTGACGCCTTACATCACCCCCTTGATCCCCTCGACGCCACCGAGGTTGTCACCTCCCTCGACCTCCCCGACGATGCCGGACTCCTCACCCTCCTTGATACGACGATCACCCGCTTGATCACTTACCGCGACGCCTACCAGCAGGCGATGGCCGAGAACGATCAGCCGGTTACAGAGGAGGGTGCGGACCCCGCGCCTGTCCGCGCCCCGCTTCCCCTGCCCGTCCCCTGGTACGCCTGGTAGCACCCGCCGAGGGCTCGCACCCTCGCCAGCCCTCCCCGCCTTCGGCGGGGTCTTCGCCCACGAGGTCTACGGCGCCTCGTACGAGCGGATTCAACTCCTCTTCGCGGCCTTCTTCCTGACCTCGTTCCTGGCCCGCCTGGCCGTCGTCCTCACCGCGCCGATCCGGCGCAAAGGAGTGGTCTTTGGCGTCGCCGTCCTCCTGACCCCAGGAGGGCTGGTCCTGCTCGGCGCGGGCCACGCCCTGCCCCTCTTCGTGCTCGGCTGCCTGGTCTTGGGCATCCCCCACGGGCTGACCTACCCCCTGAGCGCGGCCTTGATCGCGGACGGGGTCGCGCCAGACGAGGTAGGCTTCGCGAACGTGGTGTTCAGTGCCGCGTCCAACATCGTGGGGTTCCTCGTCCCTCCCGCCGTCGGCCTGCTCGCCGGCCGCTGGGGCTACCCCACGACGTTCCTTGCCCTCGCGGCGCCCGTCGCCATCCTCGCCGCGGCGCTGCTCCCCGGCCACGGGCAAGCGCCACGCCTCCGGCAACCAGCCGTGGGCGCGGGGACGGCGGGACCGGCGGGACCGGCGGGTGAGGGGCCGCGCTGACCCCGGCTCAGCGCCGCGCCGGGGTGCGCCGCAGCGTGAGGTCGGCAAAGATGGCGCCGTCGGCGCTGCATGCGTGGGCGCGCCCGCAGTTGTTCGGCCCGCGCCTGGCCGCGCGGTTCTACCGGCAGTATGCGGTACCCGTGCCGTCAGAACGGCGGGGTGACGCGCGGGGAGCGGGAGTACATGGGAGTCGAACCCACCGATGACGCCGTCAGACGCCATCCGACGATTTTGAAGATCGCACCCGCCACCGGACGAGATGTACTCCCACGGGTGTGCGGCCGTGCCGCGGCGGTGAGCGTGCGGCGCGCGTCCGCGAGCGAGGACAGCGAGCCTCCCATCCCTCGCGCGCCGCACAGCACCGACGCATCGACCACTCCAGGCCGCGAACCGTGCCCTGTCGCGCACGGTCCGTGGCCGCCTTTCTCACGCCTCCACGGCAGATGCTCTTAGAAGAACAGGCCGTTCTGATCGTGGCCGATCATCGCGAAGATAGTCTGGGTCGTGTCCGGCGCGTCGGACATGAACGTGAAGCCGATCTCGGGCACCCTGACCCGAATCATGGCCTGGACCATGGCCCGGTAGAAGCGCACCCGGTAGTGGTGCGTGGGGTTGGTGAAACCGATGAGCGGCCCCAGGCCCTGCCACGTCAGGTCCAGGTCGATGCGCGCGGCGTAGGTGGGGACGGTGTTGGCGCCGAACGTGGGCACGTCCAGCACCGGGAAGTCGCGCAGGCGCACGGTGGCGGAGAGCCCGTCGGAGCTCAGGGATAGGCCCGCGTCAGGCATGGGGACGGTCCAGAAGAGGCCGTTGGAGGCGATGCCGGGGTTGATGTCGGCGATCTTATCCTTGGGGCTGGGCGCAGTCAACGACCGCGGGAAGAGGTCCACTCATATGTGGACGAAGGTCCCCTGGTGATGAACGCCATCCATGGTGACGTACTCCCCGCGCTGGAAGCGCAGGTCTAGCGAGGGGCCGCCGTAAGCCAGCAGCCGGCCGGAGTTGTCCTGGCCCGTGCCCATGATGTTCGCGACGGCCACATCACCCCGGAAGTTGTCGATGTTGGACGGCTCATTGAAGGGGACGGGGCCGAAGGTGTGCTGGCCGTTCTCGGGGTTGATGTAGGGGATCGGCGTGGGCAGCGGCCGCCCCTGGTACGGGTTGGGCAGGGCGGCCGTGGCCGCGGCGGGCGCGCCCCCGGCCAGGGCCAGACCGGGGGCGGCGACGGTCGCCGCCGCGGCCGTCACTCCCAGGCCCGTCCGCAGCAGGCCGCGGCGCGAGCACCGCGGGCAGCCCTCATCAGGGGTATCATGGTCGGTGTGGTCGTGTGTCATCGTATCTCCTTCACCATCAATCACCATCACGTATTCTCGCGCGGCGTGTCAACACCGCATCGATCGAGTGTACAACTGTCCCACCGTCTAGACGCGCTATCCCCCTTTCGCCTATGGTTCAGGTCAAACCGACGGCACAAGGTGTGCCGCGCGGCCACGACCGCCCGGTCAGGTGGCGAGCGGATGCGCCGGCGCACGCTCGCCCGACGCGGCCCTGCACGATCCTGTCTCGATCACACCGGCTGCCCTTTGGGGGCGATGACGACTCCACTGTACACCCCGAAGAACTTGGTGAAGGCCAGCGCATCTTCCACCTTGCCCTCCGGCGTGGCCGTGATGTCCATAAGCGGCACTTTGATGCGCGTGTCCGACGCGAGGACGCCGTAGACGGTGAACAGCGCGCCGGGCGGCAGCTTCGCGGCGGCCACGTCGATCTGGTCCAGCCCGTCGGCCCCGTTAATGGACACCTCGGCCATGCCGGCCGTTCCGCGGACGGGTGTCTTCAGGTTCATGATCCGTTTGTCCAGTCCCTGCCGCGTCAACCCCTGCATGCCGGCGCCCTGGGGCACGGCGTCGGCGACATAGACCAAGGCCTGGGAGCCCTCGCCGACGTGCAGCGTCGCGATCACGCGCCGCGTGGTGGTGTCGATCACGTCCACCGCTGCGGCCTTCTGCAACACGACATAGACCCGCGTGTTGTCAGGACTCGGCCAGAGGCCGTGCGGCTCGGCCCCGGTGTCCTGGATGCGCGTGACCAGCGTCGGATGGGCGCCGGCGCGGCGGTAGACCAGCGTCTGGTTCGCGCCGCCGACGGTCACATAGGCGTAGTCGCCGGTGCGCGTCGAGACGAAGTTGGGGTGGTTGGTGCGCGGGCCGGTAGCGAGGATCGTCAGCACGCGGAAGTGGAGAGCGTCCACCACGGTCGTCTTACCGGACATCTTGTCGGTCGCCCAGACCTCCTTCCCGTCGGGTGAGATGGCCTCGTCCGAAGAGAACTGACCGGCCAGACCGGTGATGCGCGCCACGATGCGGCGGCTGGCGACGTCAATCACATCCAGGGCGTCGGCGCGCTCGTGGTTGACGTAGGCCAGATGGCCGTCCGGGCTGAAGACAACCTTGGAGGGGCCGGGCTCGGTCTGGATGCGATCCACCTCACGCCCCGAGGCGATGTCGAGGACCGCGACGTAGGCCTGCCCGCGCACGGCGACCCAGATTTGGCGTCCGTCGGGGGAGATGAAGCCCTCGTGTGGCGCGCGTCCGACGTAAAATGTGCGCACGACCCGGTTCGTGGCCGTGTCGATCAAGACCACCGCGTTGGTCGTGACGTCGATCACGTCGAGGAGCCGACCGTCGCGCGAGAAGCCGAGCCCGTGCACGTTGGCCTGGCCGAAGTAGAGCGGACTGAGCAGATGGCCGACACGCTCATCCCCCAGGGGGATCGTGCCCAGGACCTGGTTGGTGGCCGGGTTGATCACGGTGACCGTGTTGGACGTTTGGTCCGCAGTATAGATGCGGTCGCGTGGACTGATGGGCGGGGCGGCGCCGTAGAGAGCAGGGGCCTGCACCGGCAGTGGCGGCCCGCCCGCGGCGGTGTGGGTGTGGCGCGCGGCGATGGCCGTGGCCGGCACGGCCAGCAGGGCGGCGAGCGCGGCGGCGGCGCGTGTCGCGCGCTTCGGATAATGACGTGTGGCCAAGCGTGTCTCTCCTCTTCTCACTATACGGCGCCGTCGCGCCGCGGCATCGGTCGTGGGGCCGGCGCGTCGTGTCGCGCACCCACCCGGACGCTGGCTCCAGTGTACCGGGGGCGATCTCACGTTTTGGTGACAAATAGTACGAAGATTACGGCGGCTCGCCCGCGACGGGGGCGCTGGCATCGAGGCCGGGCGCGGCGGGCAAGACAAGGACGACGCACGTCCCCGTGGGCTGGCCGGCCGGAGGACTTGCAGCCCAGACGTGGCCGCCGTGCGCCCGCGCCACGGCCTTGACGATCGCCAGGCCTAGCCCCGTACCGCCGGCCCGACGCCGGTAGTACCGCTCGAAGATCAGGGGGAGGTCGGCGGGACGGACGCCCGCGCCGGTGTCGTACACGCTCAAGTGGATCGCCGGCGGCGCCGCGTCGTAGCGCGCGGCGCGGACGGACACGACGCCGCCCGGCGGCGTGTGGTCCAGCGCGTTCTGCATCAGGTTGTCCAGCGCACGTTCGACCTGACGCGCGTCGACCAGCGCCGCCGGCGTCGCCGGGTCCACCACGCCCTCCAGGCGCACCCCCGCCGCGTGGGCCAGGGGCGCGGCGCGGGCCAGCAGGTCGCGGACGAGGTCGCCGGTGGGGTAGGGCGCGCGGGCGAGCTGGGGCGCCGGCCCCTCCAAACGCGCCAGCGTGAACAAATCGTCGACCAGCGCGGCCAGGCGGGCGAGTTGCGCCTCCAGGGCGTGCAGGTAGGACAGAGCCTCCTCCGGCTCCGCCCCGACCACGCCATCGGCGAGCGCGCCGGCCACGGTCTGCGCGGCGTTGAGGGGCGTGCGCAGGTCGTGCGAGATCCCGACGATCAGATCGCGGCGCGCGGCTTCGAGAGCCCGCTGCGCGTCCTGCGCCGCCGCCAGGCGCGCGGCCATCCGCGCCAGGTCGGCGGCGAGCAGGGCCAGCTCGTCCCCGCCTTCTACCGGCACGACCGTGTCCAGGTGGCCGGCCGCCAGGCGGCGCGCTGCGCCCGCGAGCGCGGTGATGGCCCGGCCCATCGTGCCGGCCAGGGAGAGCACCAGCGTCAAGGAGATCAAGAGCGAGAAGAGCAGCAGCATGAGCAACAGCCCCACGTCGCGCGCGGCCACGAACATGAAGTGGGCCGTAAGCAGCGCGTCACCGAAGGCGAAGAGGGCGCCGACGCTGGCGCTGAAGGCCATTTTGCGGCGGATCGTGCCCAGGCCGACGCGCGGGCCGGCCGCCAGGGCCAGGGTGCCCGCCAGTAAGGCCAGGAGCGCGCTCGCGAGCACCAGCCCGACCGTCACCAGGGGCTGGTGGCCCGGCTGCCGGTTGGCCCAGACGAAGATGCCCTCCCCAGCCACCAGCGCGCCGACGGCCACCAGCGCGCCCAGGAGGTCGCGCCGCCAGGCGCGCAGTTGCCGACCGACGGGCGGAGCCGACGGATCGGACGCACGCCGCTCCCCGTCCATCAGCGTGCGTCCGCGAGTTTATACCCGACGCCGCGCACCGTCTTGATGTAGCGGGGGTGAGCGGGCTCCGGCTCGATCTTCTCCCGTAGACGGCGCATGTGCACGGTGACGGTGCTGGGGTGCGCGAAGGAGGCGTCGTCCCACACCTGGGTGAGCAGGTCCTCGCGCGAGAAGACCGTGCCGGGGCGGCGGGCCAGGACGAGGAGCAGGTCGAACTCGGTGGCGGTGAGCGGCAGAGGCTGACCATCGCGCGTGGCGCGTCGCGTGTGCGGATCGATCACGAGGCCGCCGTACGCGTAGGGCGCGCCGCCTGGGGTGCCGCCAAGGAGGGCAGAGCGGCGCAGGAGGGCCTTGACGCGGGCGACGAGGAGGGGGGGCCGCAGGGGCTTGCTCACGTAGTCGTCGGCGCCCAGCCCCAGCCCCAGCACCTCGTCGGCCTCATCCCCCTTCGCCGTCAGGATGAGGATGGGCGCCGGCCCCTGGGCGCGCAGGCGGCGGCACACCTCCAGCCCGTCCATGTCGGGCAGCAAAAGATCGAGTACCACCAGGCGGGGCGCCTCGGCGGCGGCGAGCGCCAGGGCCGAGGCGCCGTCGACGGCGACGGTCACGCGGAAACCTTCGCGGCGCAAGTAGCGCGCCACCACCTCGCCGACGATGGCCTCGTCCTCCACCACGAGAATCGGCCGGTCCTCCTCGTGACGTGCCACCGCGCCCCCTGTCGACGCCCTGCGTCATCAGTCACTCCGTTCGGGGGACGGTCTCCCCCGACGCTATCGCTCCAGCATACCACCAGCCGGTCGTCCAGGAGAACGGGTGCAGCGCGTCAGCGCGTCCCATCTTGGCTACGGTCCGCGCCCTCCTGCTCGTCGGCGCGTCTGTGGCCCGCGCTGTCCTGTGCACCAGCGCTGTCCTGCGCGTCGTTCGATCTCGTGCGACGGGACAGCGCTAGCCCTTGGCTGATGGCACACGGCTGCCTGTGGACAGCATGTTGACCATGAAATGGCAGCTCGTCTATAGCATTGGGCCGGAGGAGCCCGGCCTGTTCGAGGCATGAAGCGGTGATCGATAAGTACGCCGTTAATACCGCAGCCAGCATGACCACAACACCTAAATGAGCACGACGTTACAGACAAAGAGGGTGAGTCCTACGATGGCGCTTGTCACGGCCCACCATGTCCGACCCCGGCCCTGTAGAGCCAGACGCGATGCTAACAGCATCGGCGTAAGGGTGAGCAGCACGAACAAGGGGATCAGCCCGCTCCCCACGTCGGAGACGCTGATGCCCGGCGCGAAGTCGTCATTGAGACGCCACGCGTTGCTCACCGCGCGCCAGGCGATGACGACGAGCCCAAGCCCGATGGCCAGCGCGACGATCGCGCGGATGCGTTCCTCGTCGGCACGCGCCGCCCCGACGCGCCCGTACAGGATCGCCCCCGCGACGAGGGCGCCGACGGCGGCGGTCAACGCGATATGAACCAGCGAGAAGGTCATGGCGTGCTACTCCTCCGGGTGCGGCCAGCCCCCGTCACGGTCCTACGCTCCATTGAGGCCCTGGAGATGGTCGATCTGGTCGAGGCCCGCCTGGATACCGTACGCAAGGGTCCTAGCATCGCCCATGCCCCACACATGCATGTAGAACAGGTGGGGCTGGTCCCTGAGCGCGTGGTTGTGCAGCGCCTCCACCGCGATGCCATGGTCTATGAGCGCCTTGAGCACGTAGGGCGCCTCGATCTCGCGCAGCACGAAGTCGCCCGTGACGGCGGCCTTGCCCGCGCCGAGTGGCTGGAAATTGAAAGCCATACCCGTGCCCATCGCCGGCGGGAGCGTCGTCCCCATTTCTATGATCGTGCCCGGGCGCGCGATGCTCACCGTGAACACGCCCCCGGCCAGCTTGCCGCGATGGCCGAAGAGGATTTTCTCGATCGTCGCTGTGTCGAGCGGCGCGGCAGAGACGGCGCGACCGGCCGACGTGTTCCCCACCGGCGTCCCGCTCGCCGCAAGCGCATAGCGCAGCGCCTTGGCCATCGCCACCGCGTCGCCGAGGCCGTTGTAACCGAGGCCGGTGGCGGACCCGCGCTCCTCGTAGTGCAGGTACATGACGTGCGGCGACATCTCCAACAGGTGGTTGTGCAGCGCGGTGACGGTGAGCCCGCCCTGCACCAGGCGGGTCATGACGGGGGCAACCTCCCGGTCGAGCAGCGCGAGGTCGCCCATCACCAGACTGGTGATGCCCGTGCGCTTGAACGCGGCGTAGGACACGAGGGCGAAGGCCGGCCTGATGGGCACACCATGCACGGTCACGCGCAGGTCCGTGCGCGGCATGGTGATCCGATAGACGCCGCCGGGCATGAGCTGCCCGGCCTGGCCGAACACGCGGCCGACGTCGTCCCAGGTTGCGCTCGTCGGCGGCCGCACGACGAGGGCGAGTGGCTGCACCACTGGGGCGACCCGCGTTGGGGCCGGGACGCCGTTCTTCTCGTTGTCGGAGCCCCCACAGGCGGTCAGGCCCAGGAGTAGTGGCAGGAGCGTCCCGCCGACGAGCAGCGCCCGTCGCGGTGCACTGTGGATGATATGAGCCATTATGTCTGTCCTCCTTTATCCCTATCCCTCATCCGTGCAACGATTACCGTCTCATCGCACCCCCGCCACGCCCACGGTCAGGGCGGCGGCTACCCCCGTCGCCGCCGCCGCCCACATACGCCGCCGCGTCTTATGCAGGTCGGAAGCGCGAGATCGGCCACGCGCAGCAGCCCCTCCGGGCGGGTCGCCCGCCGGCGCAGCAGGGCGCGCACCCGCGCCGCCAGCTCTACCAGGATAAACGGCTTGGTCATGTAGTCGTCCGCGCCGCTGTCGAGGCCAGCGATCTTCTCGCTCGTCGCATCCCGCGCCGTGAGCATCATCACCGGCGGCCCACTCAGCGCGCCCAGGCGGCGACACACCTCCACCCCATCGAGGCCCGGTAGCCCCAGGTCGAGGATCACCAGCTCGGGTGGATGGTCGCGCGCGATAGTCAGGGCCGTGGGGCCGTCAGCGGCCAGGTCGACGACGTAGCCGTGGTGGGTCAGCCCGTCGCGGATGATGGCCGCCAGCCGCTCGTCGTCGTCCACAACCAGGACACGCTCGCCGCCCCGAGACACGTCGCTCCTTGCACCCTCCGCTCCCGTGCGGTCCGCGGGCAGTCGCCCCGGGTTGTGTCGTATGTTCCGCTGCATCGTCATCGTCCCCCCTGCCTCCGAATCACTCATCCTTGTGTGGGGCCGTGGCCCGCGCCGCTAGGCGCGCCCGCCGTCTGTCTCCTCCGCCGCCCGCACGCGTCGGAAGATGGCCCACAGCGCGAGATCATAGGCCGCCTTGAGCGCGCCGGCGGCCACGAAGGGCAGCCCGAGCGCGAGGAGCGGTCCTTGCAGCAGGAGGCCCCCGACGATCGGGCTGGTCGACGAGCCGGCGCTGCGCGCGAGCGACGTGACGCTCGCGGCCGCCGTGCGCTCCTCCGGGGCGACCAGGGCCATGGTGTACGCCTGGCGCGTCGGGACGTCCATCTGCGAGAGAAGTTGGCGCAGGAGCAGCACGGCGGCCGCGAGCGGGAAGGTGGGCATGAGCGCGACGAGGGCCAGCAGCGCGTTGGAGGGCAGGTGCGTGAAGACCATCGTGTTGAGCAGCCCAAAGCGCCGGGCCAGGGGCGCCGCGGCCAGGAATGAGAGCGCCGAGAGCGTGTTGGCCCCGAAGAACAGCGCGGCCAGGGGCGCCAGCGGCACGCCGAAGCGCAGGTGGAAGTAGAGGACCATGAGGCTCTGCACGACCAGGCCCCCGGCCAGCGCGTCCACACTGAAGAGGGCGGCCAGGCGCAGCACGATCCCGCGTGAGCGCCCGAGTGGCGGCGCCAACCGCCGCCAGCCCGACGGCACGGGACCGCACGTGGGGACGGAGGTGGCCGTCCGGGCTGGAACCTCGACGCGCGGCGAGAGGCGCGTCACCAGCAGCGCCACCAGGAGCGCCGCGAGCGCGTACACCCCGAACATGAGGCGCAACCCCGTGGCCTGCGGCAAGCCAGCCTGGGCCAGAAGAGCGGGGAGACCGGCCGTGAGCGCGCCGAGCGCGCCCGCGCCTGAGGCGACGAGATTGTAGCGGGCGAAGAGGGCGGTGCGGCGCGCGGGCGGCGTGGTCGCGGGCAGCATCGCCTGCTCGATGGGCAGGAAAGGCGCGGTTTCCGAGGCCGACGTGCCCAGCGTGCCGACGAAGGCGGCGACCAGGAGCACCGGATAGGCGCGCGTTAGGCCGAAGACGAGGCCGGTCGCCGCCATCAGCAGCGCCAGGACGGCGAGCGTGCGCCGGCGGCCCCAGCGGTCGGCGTAGACGCCGATCACGTAGGTGCTGCAGAAGTCGCCGACGAGCGACACCGTGATGAGGGCGCCGATGGCCACCGGCCGCAGGCCCGCCGTGCTCAGGGCCACGCCCAGGACCACGGCGAGCAGGCCGTAGCCGAACGAGCGCAGCCCGCGCGCCATGATAATCAGCCGGGCATCCGTGGCGCCGGATCGGGCGACCGCCGGCGTCGTTCCCGTGTCTGTCGTGGTCGTGGCCATACGCCCCCTAGGACGTGTGCTCCGCCGCCTGCTGCTGGCAGAAGGCGTACAGCGCGTCGTACAGCGGCGTCTCCAACTCAATCTTCTTATGGTCGTCTTTGCCGTGCAACTGGGCGAACCCGTAGGCGATAGCCTTGAGGCCGCGGCCATAGGGCGAGGTGTCGATATCCGCGCTGACGTCGGCGGCATGGACGATCTTGGCCAGCTCGACCAGGCCCGCATCGTTCATCAGGTTGTGTGTGAGCATGATTGACTCGAAGGAGCAGCGCCCGTCCACATGGCCCAGTTCGACGTTGGGCACATCGTAGGGGGTCGCGCCCTCGCGCTCAGCCACGGCCATGACCTGATCGGCTGGGACGTAGAGGAATGCGGCGTCCTGATCGACGAAGCGCTTGATGAGCCAGGGACAGGCGACACGGTCGACGTTAGCATGCTCGCGCGTGATCCATTTCATGACGGTTCTCCTCGGATACAGGGTGATCAACGGTAGACGGGGCGTGCGGGTGTGTTTGTCACGTGCGGATGGTGGCCGGTGCTACGCTCCTTTCTCTCTAACGAGTGTGGCTCTCTCTAACGAGTGTGGCTCTCTCTAACGAGTGTGGCGACCTCGCCCGCGAGTTGGGCATAGAGGGCATCGTAGAGCAGGGCGCCGCGCGTGAGGGCTACCAGGTCATCCGGGCTGATGGCGCGCAGGCCCCGGCAGAGCAGATCCAAACCGGGCGCGATCGGCTCGACGGCGACCTCTTGCACCACATCAGCCTCGTCCACGATGCGGGCGATGTGCCGCAAGACGGGATCGGTGAGCCCGTACTCCCGCAGCAGGGTGTGGAAGGTGCAGTGCCCGCGCCGGTGCGAGAGGCGGACGCCGGGGATGTCGAAGGGCTCGGCCCCCTCGGGGAGCGGCTTGTGGCCGGTGGGCACGAACAGGAACTCCGCCTCCGCGTCGATGGAGCGGCGGATGAGCCACGCGCAGGCCATGCGATCCACCGCGACATGCTCCCAGGTCACCCACCTCATACTTCGTGTTCTCCTCTCGCCGCCAACAAGGCCGTGCGGACGCGCTGGCCCACGTCGGAATGAAAGTAGTCCTGTCCCCGCGCCTGCTGGTAGCGCCGGGAGAGCGCCACCAGGTCGGCCTGCGGGCTCTCCAGGGCAACCAACAGCGCGTGATACGCCGTCTCGACCTGCGCCTGGAACTGCCGCACCAGGGCCTCGTCCTGTCCGGCCAGGGTGAGGTGGGCCTCCCACACGGACGCCTCGCCCCCCTGCTCGCCGATCTCCACGGCCAACCACTGGAACTCTTCCTGTGTGCGCGGCGTCGCCGGGAGCACCCACACCGCATCCTGCACCAGCAGCGCCCCCAGCCGTTTGAGCTTGCGCCACACGTAGACGCGTGGGGCGCTCGGCTCGCGCGGGATCTTGTAGTGCAACAGGACCCACGTCTGCACGCGCTCACTCCTCTACGTCCACCCCAGGGCAGCAGTAACCACAGTTACATTATGCGCTATACTGGACGCAGAGGCAAGGACGCCGCGCCCCTGTAGACATAGGTAGGCCTATAGAGGAGAGAGACATGCCGCTCCAATTCCACCACACCACCGACCTGCCGCCGCACGAGACGGGCGGCTTCGACCACGCCGACGTCCACCGGCCGAGCGGACGGATATTTCTCGCCCACACGGCCCTCGGACAGGTGGACATCATCGACGGTGTGCAAGGGATGTACGTGGGCACGGCGCCCGATTGCCCCGAGGCCAGTGGCGTGCTGTGCCCGCCGGACACAGACCTTGTCTTCGCCGCCGCGCGCGGGGCGGGCCGAGTACTCGTGCTGGAGGCCCCGTCGGGGACACTGCTGCGGACGCTAGACGTCGGTGCGCGGCCCAACGGCCTGGCGTGGGACCCCACACGTCGGCGCCTGCTCGTGGCCGACGTGCAGGATGAGCGGGCGCGTCTCCTCGACCAAGAAACGGGACACCTCGTGGCGGCGGTGGATGTGCCGGGCCGGCCGCGCTGGTGCGTGTATGACCGCCAGGGCGATCACTTCCTCGTCAATATCGCCGATCCGGCGCAGGTCGTCGTCCTGTCCGCGGACACGCTGACAGCCGCGCCGCCCCTGTCGGTGGCGCACAAGGGGCCGCACGGCCTGGCGCTCGACGACGTGATGGGTCATCTGTTCGTGGCTTGCGATAGCGGGGATCTGGCCGTGCTGGACCGCGTCTCCAGCGCGGTCCAGCACACCATACCGATCGCGGGTCCACCCGATGTGTTGTGGCTGAACCCGCCGCGCCAGCGCCTCTATATCGCGATGGGTGCGCCCGGCGTCGTGCAGGTCCTGGATATCCGGACGATGATGCTGGTCGAGGAGATACGGACGGAAGACGGGGCGCACACGCTCACGTTCGACGAGGACCGGCAGCGGCTCTATGTCTTTCTTCCGCGGAGCTGTCGTGCGGTCGTGTACGAGGAGACCCCGCCATGTGCCGGCGTCACGTCGGGCACGGAGGGGTCATGACGCGTAGCCACGGCATCCAGCTCCTGTGTTCCAGCGCCTTGGCGGTCGTCCTCGGGCTCGCGCTCGAAGGGCTGGCCATCCCGCGCGTGCTATCGCCGTCCCCGACGAGCACGGCTGCGGCCCCCCCTGCCCTCGACAAGATCGCCCACATCGTGTTCATCATCAAAGAGAATCGCTCCTTCGATCACTATTTTGGCCGGTTCCCCGGCGCCGACGGCGCCACCATGGGCCGCACCTCCAGCGGCGAGGTCGTGCCGCTGCAGGACGCGCCCGACCAAGTCTTCCCCGATCTCGCGCACTCCACCGCGGCGAGCTACCTGGCCTACGATGGCGGTCGCATGGATGCCTTCGACCGTATCCCGGGCGCGATCGACCTGGGCGTTGATCATGCCTACACCGAGATGTATCCGGGCGACATCCCCAATTACTGGGCGTACGCGCGCCGCTTCACGCTGGACGACCATTTCTTCTCCACCGTCATGGGGCCAAGCTTGCCCAACCACCTCGTCACCATCGCCGCGCAGAACGGGGGCGTCACGTCGAATCCGCAACGGTCTCATAACCGCTGGGGCTGTGACGCGCCGCGCGGCGCCTTCGTCACCACGCTCAGCGTCAGCGGTCAGCCCGGCGGCGCCTTCCCCTGCCTCGACCTGCCAACCCTGGCCGATCGCCTCAACGCCCATCACATCTCCTGGCGCTACTACGCGCCACGGCGCGGCCAGTCCGGCTACATCTGGTCCACCTTCGACGCCATCCGCCACATCCGCTATAGCCGCCAGTGGGCCACCAACGTGACGCCCTGGACTCACTTCCAACGTGACGTCCTGAGCGGGCGTCTGGCCGCGGTGACGTGGCTCATCACTGACACGCCGCAGAGCGAGCACCCGCCGGCGAGCGCCTGTCTCGGCGAGAACACCAGCGTCTCCGAGATCAACGCGGTGATGCGCAGCAGGTTCTGGAGGAGTACGGCAATCTTCCTCACCTGGGACGACTTCGGCGGCTTCTACGATCATGTGCCGCCGCCGCAGACGGACCGCTGGGGCCTGGGACCGCGCGTGCCGACCCTCGTCATCTCGCCGTATGCGCGCCACGGCGCCATTGATCACACCGCGTACGACTTCTCATCGCTGCTGCGCTTTGTCGAGAATCGCTTCGGCCTGGCGCCCCTGACCACGCACGACGCCCAAGCGCTCCCGCTGACCAACAGCTTCGCTTTTGGCGCCCCGCCCCGCAGCCCTGTCCTGCTCATGCCCCATACCTGTCCCCTGATCACGGACGTGCGTATTACAGGGAATGAGCTAGGCCGGCGCGAGGCGAATGCCCTCCTACTCGACCGCGCCCCCGTTATCACGGGCATCGCCCGCCACGGCCGTGCCCTCACCCTGATGGTGCGTACGGCCCGGGGACGGACAGTGTACCACCTCACGCCGGTGACCCGCGTGCTGGGCCGGGGCGGGCGGCCGCTCGGCGTGCGCGCGTTGCAGGTTGGGGACACCGTGCTGGACGACGCCACCACGGTGCAAGACGAATCGGCCGAGGCGGTGAGCGTGGATGGCCGCGTGCTGCGGGTCACGGCCGCGGAGGAGACCGTCATCCTGGGGGTGCGCACGACCGCGCTGTCGGGGACAGCACGACCGCACTTTCATGGACGCGCGGAGGTGACCGTGCGGCTAACGCCGCGGACGGTGATCGTCACAGGCCACGGGCCATCTGTGGCGGAGATCCGCGTGGGCCAGCAGGTCTATGCGACCGGTGTCCTGAACTGGCGGACGCAGACGATGACACTGACGCGGCGCATCGTCGTCCACGATCCGCCTCTGAGTGGGTTGATGACGCGTCCGCGCCCGTCACGCCCGACGGACGGAACAGGATGAGCCGTGTGTATGAACAACCGAAGGAGCTAGCGCCAATGACTCAGCAAGCCATCTTCACAAACGCCGTGCGCCACGTCGCCGAGCTCTGCGCGGTCGCGGCGATGACCGCCCCCAAGAGCGGCGGCCAACTCCTCGCCAAGGGGGCCAAGCCGTTCATCGAGACGGTGATCGTCGAGGACGCGGACACCCTGGCTCGCCTCGCCGCCTGGTTACGGGAGCGCGGGACCAGGCTCAAAAACCCGATCTGGTTCCGCGACGCCGCCGTGGCCGAGAAGATGGACCTGGTCCTATTTATCGGCCTGGCCCATTGGTACCCGCCCGTCTACGACTGCGGCGCCTGTGGATATGCCACCTGCGCCCAGTTCCTCAAGGCCCTCTCGGTCCAACGCGCGCATGAGGAGCGGGACGACTGGGAGTTTCCCGGCCCGATCTGCCAAATCCGCTGCATCGACCTGGGGATCGCGGTCGGCTCGGCGGCCAAGATCGCCAGCCTGAACAACGTGGACGCGCGCTGCCAGACGCGCATCGCCGCGGCCGCGCGGCATCTCGGCGTCATCGAGGCCGACATCGCGGTGGGGCTCTCCATGAGCGTGAGCCACAAAAACATCTTCTTCGACCGTCAGATGCCGCAGGTCGCGTTCGAGGACGAGTCGACGGCCGATCCCGTCCCCGTGACGGAGTGATGTGCAAGGATTCGGAGGGAGCCAATGAACGGAGGGGACCAATGCACAGATATCGCGCGCGCGCGACACAGGGACGCCGCCGGGGTGTCGCGCTCGTCGGCCTCATCGGCGGCGTAACGGCACTGCTCCTGACCGCCGCCCTGCCCCGCGCCGCCACCGCGCCGCTGCCCCTGCGCACCATCGCCGACGTCCAGCTCGCCGGCGGATCCTCGCGCCTCGACTACGAGAGCCTGGACAGCCGGACCGGGTTGCTCTTCATTGCCCACCTGGGGGCGGGGATCGTCAGCGTCTTCGACGTCAAGACACAGCGGATCGTCGCGAACATCCCGCACGTCGCCGGTGTCCACGGCGTGCTGGCCGTGCCCGCGCTCGGCCGCGTCTACGCCTCGGCGACAGACGACAACCAGGTGGCCGTCATCGACGAGCGAACGCTGCGGGTCATTGCCCGCATACCGGGCGGCGACTATCCCGATGGCCTGGCCAACGATCCGGTCGCGCACACCATCTTCGTCTCCGATGAGACCGGCGGGACCGACACCGTGATTGACACGCGCACCAACCGGCGCACCGCCACGGTCCCGCTCGGCGGCGAGGCGGGCAACACGCAGTATGATCCCGTCTCAGGTCGCATGATCGTCGACGTGCAGACCCGCGACGAACTTGTCGCGATCGATCCAAAGACGACGCGGATCGTCGCGCATTATGCCCTCCCCCCCAGCTGCCAGCACGACCATGGCCTGCTTATTGACGCGTCGCATCGCCTCGCTTTCATCGCCTGCGACGGCAATGCTACGCTCCTCGTGTTCGACCTGCGCGCGGCCCGCGTGACGGCCGTCCACTCGGTCGGGGCCGATCCGGACGTGCTCGCGTTCGATACCGCCGCGCGCCGTCTGTATGTCGCGACCGAGAGCGGCAGTGTGTCGGTGTTCGATGAACATGGGCGCACGGTCCGCAAAGTCGCCGAGGGTTTTGTCGCGACCGAGGCCCACGTCATCGCCGTCGATCCCCGCACACACCGCCTGTATCTGCCCCTTCAAAATGTTGACGGCAGGCCGGTGTTGCGCGTTGCGGTGTTTGGGCCGTAACGGGAGAGTCACCTAATACTAGTTGCCGCTGCGAAATGACTCTACCGCTGCGGCACCAGCCCTGGCACATGTCATTTGTTGACCATCATAGCTGCAAATCGCATACCGGTGTTGTGATTTTAGTAGGTTTAACCGTAGGCACAGCACCGCATTCCCATTTCGCAACGGCAACTAGGCGCTTGTCATAGCGACATCGACAAAAAATTGTCTATGCGGCGAGACCCAAGTCCGTGAACAGGGTCTGCATGTCCTTGCGCACCGTTTCGTAATGCTCGTCGATAGGACTCCAGGTCTTCG
>JAABUM010002034.1_pt1 | contig 28422 bp, 23 predicted proteins | sample 5559161 | NCBI WGS metagenome assembly JAABUM01 (sample SAMN10711868, study PRJNA513369) | rock metagenome | isolation source: Antarctica rocks | place: Antarctica: Victoria Land, Siegfried Peak nord
CGGAACACCGTGGGATATCGCGTCAGCCATGCCGCCCGCCCGATCATCCTCGCCCCCACGCTGCTCCCACCGCCGTTCCTGCGCGGTCGATACTACCGACCACCTTATTGCGACGCAACTCTAGTGATAAGCCAAAAATTATGTATCAAGAAATCGCAACATACCAGTCATTCTCACTACATGAAGGCACTACGTATACGAATAATAAGGTCTTCTTCATCCCGAGTGATGACAGATATTTATTAGGTGTTCTCAACTCTTCCCTTGGATGGGAGTTTTTAGATTCAGTTTGCTCGAAACTTTCGGGAAACGCATTTGCAATGCAAACACCTTACGTCTCGCAAGTCCCCATTCCTAATGCGTCATCAGTTGATAAAACTATGATCGCTTCGTTAGTACAGCAATGCCTCGACGCGAAAGGCCAGGGGCCGCAGATCGCGGAGTGGGAAGCGGAGATCAATGAGCGCGTGGCGCGGCTCTATGGCCTGCCATCGTAAGTGCGCTGATTCGCAAATGCGTGTCGGGTTCTGCGCGCCCGGGTTGACCCCTCCCCGCCGCTGCGGCGGCGACCCTCCCCTGAAGGGAGAGGGTGGGGATGAAGGGGGAGGGTGGGGACCGGCCGCAACCCTACCGGCAATTGTGAAACGCAGCACTACGTGTGCCTGTTGTGCGGCGTATTCGATGGGGAATTGAGGGCGATGAATATCCTGCACGCGACGACCACGCCGACCCTGTTGGAGAGTCTGAAGAAGACGCTGGCCTATGCCCATACCGCCCGCGCCGACATCGCGGTCGGGTATCTCTTCGTCTCCGGCTTCAATGCGGTGGCGGCGGAGCTGGCGCAACCACGGTTAGAGAAGATCCGTATCCTGGTGGGACGGGCCGACCGGGGGACGCTCGAAGAGGTCGCGCGCGGGGTGCAACAGGCCGAGGCGTTGCAGGCGCGGGTCGAGGGGGAGTCCTCGGTGCGGCGCAGCGCGCGGGAGGCGCTCGGGACGGAGGCGGCGCGGCTCGTTGGCGAAGGGGTGGGGCTGTTGCCGCAGACCGATGAGGAACAGCGGGGGGTGCGGCAGCTCTCGGACCTGATCGCGTCCGGCAGGGTGGAGATCAAGACCCATCCGAAAGGGACGCTGCACGCCAAGGCGTACCTCTGCTGGTACAAGGATAGCCCGGAGTTGGGGAGCGCGATCGTCGGCTCCTCGAACTTCACCCTGGCGGGTTTCACCGGCAACACCGAACTGAACGTGCGGATCACCGGCGACGCGGAGATGACGACCCTCGGCGCGTGGTTCGACGATCTCTGGGCCGACGCGATCGATGTCACCGCCGCGATCCAGGTCGAATTGCGGCGTTCGTGGGCGATCGTCAGCACCCCTCCCTATCACGTCTACCTCAAAGCCCTCTACGAACTCTACGGCGACGAACTGGGGACGCCGAAGCTCGAACCGCCGAAGCGTGGTACGCCGGAACTCGCCAACTTCCAACTCGATGCGGTGCGGCGCGGCTTGCAGATCGTCGGCAGGCATGGCGGCTGTTTCATCGGGGACGTGGTCGGCCTCGGCAAGACCTACATCGGGGCCGAACTGGTGCGCCAACTCCAGTACGAAGAGCCGCGCGGTCGGCATCCGCTGATTCTCTGCCCCGCCGGCCTGAAGTCGATGTGGGAAGGGGTCAGCGAGCGCTTCGGACTCGGCGCGGCGGTCGTCTCGATGTCGGCGATCGCGCCGCCCGCCGCCGCGCGCTTCGATGAGGAGGCGGGTGTCTATGTCGATGATCTCCCCCTCGTTGGCAAGGGCATCGACCTCCTGGCCGCGTATCCGAATCGCGGGGTGCTCCTGATCGACGAGGCGCATAACTTCCGGCGCGACAGCACGCGCCGCTACGCCGCGCTCTCGCAATATCTCTGGCGGGGCGGCGACGCCCATAAGGTGGTGATGTTGAGCGCCACGCCGCAGAACCTGGGGCCGATCGACATCTACCATCAGTTGCGCTTGTTCCTGGACGAGCAGGAGCACGGCCTGAACATCGAGCCGAGCGCCCTGCGCGACTATTTCACGGTGATCCAGCGCTGGTATGATTATCAACTCGATGTCGAGAACTGGAACGAGGATGTTGTCGCCTGGAAGGCGAAGCAGCAGACGACCGGGACGCGCAAGCGCGGGGCACGGCTCGAAGCGCCGCCCCCGCCGCCGCCCCAGCCGACCGGGCCATACGCCGCTATCGCCGAAGTCCTGAATCCGACGTTCATTCGTCGTCGGCGCAAAGATATTCTGGAGCTGTACGGCGATAAGGTGCAGGTAGCCGGGAAGCCGGTCCATTTTCCCGAGGCGCACCTGGACAATGTCTTCTACCGGCTCGATAAGGTCTACGCCAAGGCGGGATCGTTCACCGATTTGCAGGCGCGGTTGAGTCAGCATCTCGGGGCGCGCTATCTCGCCACTGAGTACCTTCTCCCCGCCGCCCGGAGCAAGCCGGAATACAAAGACCTTCTCCGTGCGCGCAACCGTGTCGCCCGCTTGATGCGCCACTTGATGTTGAAACGGCTCGAATCGAGCGTCGCTGCCTTTCGGGCCACGCTCGACACGCTGGCGCGCAGCAATCGCAACTTCCGTGCGGCGCTGACCGATGGCGTCGTGCCAATCGGACAGACGGCGACGGCGCTGCTCTCCGGGGAGTCGTTCGCGGTCGATGATCTGGTGGAACACCTGCGCGCGGAGGAAGCGCGGCGCACAGCGAGCGGTGCGAAGCGCAACGTCCTGGTCCACCCCGGCACCGATTTCGATACGGCGCGCTGGCTACACGATCTCGATCGCGATTACGCGCTGCTCGATGCGATTCGCACGGCGGTCGCACAGATCGGCCCGGAGGACGACGACAAGTTGACGGCGGTGCGGCAACTGTTAGACAAGCCGGAGATCCGCGCAGGCAAGATTCTGATCTTCTCCGAGGCTGAGGCAACGGTCAATTACCTCTACGAGCAACTCAATCCGGGCGGTGTTGACCCCACGATCGCGCGGCTCAGCGGGTCGAATCGCGGGCAACTCGAACAGATCGTCAAGCGCTTCTCGCCCAAGACGAATCTGCGCCCGCGCGAGGTGCTGTCCGATCCGCCGATCCGCATCCTGATCGCCACCGACGTGATCAGCGAGGGGCAGAATCTGCAAGACTGCAACCGCGTGCTGAACTACGACCTGCACTGGAATCCGGTGCGGCTGATCCAGCGCTTCGGGCGGGTGGACCGCATCGGGACGACCCACGATCATATCTACCTGCACAACACCTGGCCCGACACCGACGTGGACACCGAACTGACGCTGACCGAGCGGCTGATCCGGCGCATCCAGGCGTTCCACGATTTCATCGGCCTGGACTCGCAGTTGCTCAGCGAGCAGGAACGCCTGAACCCCGCCGCGATGTACCGCATCTACGAGCAGCAGCGCCTGCCCGCGGGAGACGACGTGCTGGATGAGGTCGCGGCGCATCAGCGCGGGATCGCGATGCTGCAGAAGATCAAAGCCGACGAGCCGCACCTGTGGGAGACGGTGATTACCCTCTCCGATGGCATCCGCGCGGCGTTGCCCGCGCGGCAACTCGACGCGGCGGAGAGCGCCGTCGTCACCTTCCAGCGCGCCCTGGCGGGGATGACGGTGCAACTCCCCCTTGCCGCGCCCCAACCGGAGGCGCATGGGCGCACCCCGCTGGATGCGCCCGAGCCGGGCGAGACGGTGGTGCTCTTCAAGCACGGCGAGCGGGCGAGCGCCTATGCGGTCGGCGAAGACGTGGCCGCGCGGCAGATCACGCCGGGGCAACTGCTCGCGGCGATGGAGTGTGGCCCGACGACCCCCGCCGCACCCCTGCCGCCGCAGACGAACGAACGGGTCTATGCGGCGTATCGGGCGACGCGCGACGAGGCGCGCGGTCGGTTAGGGCGCGCGCGGCGTCCGGGCGGGGATACGCGGCTGCGGCGCTACGTCAGCAAATATCTCCGGGCGGCGCGCGAGGAATTCGCCGACGACCGGGATGAATTGCAGCGGATCGGTATCCTGCAACAGATCTTCCTCGATCATCTGCCGCCCCTCGTGCTGACCGAATTGGAAGAAGTACGGCGAGTGAATCTTACCGGCCACGCCCTGATCCGTCGCCTGGAAGCGTTACGAGAGCGCCACCGACTCAAGCCGCTCGAGGACGATGAAAGCGCCGATGATCGTGCCGAGACCGAGGTGGTACGCACGATCTGCTCGGACGGGCTGATCGGGCGAGCCTGAGCGACAGCAGCCTGGCAGGCCGGGCAGGCTTCGGCTACAGCGGCGCACCGCAGGGCATAGCGGCGATGCTTGGACCCCTGGTGACTGCCGGGGGCATGCGTGAGCGCGCTGTGCTGTGCGTCACCGACGCAACATGGTACTATCCTTCGAGGGGCGCAGGTCGACGCAGGTCGCGCCGGTTCCGGAGGGAAAAGCGATGGCACTGCCGGCGAATACATTCGTAGCGATCGATGATGCCATGCGGCAGACCGGCATGGCGGGGGGCGCGGATCGGGCGCTCCGTTATCTGCTCCGTGAGTTGCGCGCGCTTCCGCAGGACAGCGGCGCGTCGGAGCCGCTCTCCGCGCGGGATCGTGCGCGCCTCGACGCCGAAGGCTTCACCGCAGAGGACGCCGACGAGCGGCGTCTCCAGACGCCCGATCCGGTCCTGCGTGGCGCGAGTCACCGCGCGGCGCTGGTCGGCACCGCGCTGCCGCCGGAAGCGGTTGCGCGCGGGCTGGGACGCAACGTCACGCGCATCTACCACATGCTCAGCGAGCGGCAACTGTATGGCGTCCGCGATGGGCGTCGCTGGCGGCTGCCACGCTTTCAATTCATGAGCGCTGGGGAGCGGTTGGCGATCGTGCCGGGCGTGACGACGCTCTTCCCCGCACTCCCGCGCGACCTCAGCGTGGCGGCGATCGGCAACTGGTTCACCACTGTGCCGCAACCGCTCCTGGTATCGGAAGAAGGGCGGGTGCTCGCGCCGCGCGCCTGGCTCTTGGCCGGTGGCGACCCGCAGCGCGTCACGCTCCCCGAATTGCTCTTCATGTGAGCGGGCTCGTCTTGCCCCCACCGCCGCCCGATCTCGCGACGATCCGCCCGGACATGCGTCGCTTGCGGACGGGGACGAGTCTGTGGCGTATCTACGCGCGGGGTGGCGCGCACCCGCAGTTGTGGAACGACTTTCGTCACTTCGGCCCGTTGGGGAGCCGGTTCGACCACCATCTCCTCGGACCGGGCGGCGTGGCCGTGGCGCAAGAGCGTGGTATCTACTATGCCGCGCTCGGTCGGGCCGGGCCGGGACGTGGCACCCACCCGATCACGGCCTGCATCGGCGAGGTCTACCAGCAGACGCGCGAGGTCGATCGGATGGCGCGTACGCCGTACCTCGCCAGCTTCCGCACCGTCCGGGATTTGTCGCTCCTCGACCTCACCGGCTCGTGGCCGATCCGCGCGCGCGCCACCGCGCAGATCGCCGTCGGCCCCCACGACTGGTCGCGGCGCTGGGCGGTGGCGAGCTACGATGCCTACCCGCAACTCGCCGGATTCTATTATCGGAGCGCGTATGGCAGCGGTGCGCTGGCGGTCGCCCTATTCGAGCGGGCGACCGCGGCCCTGCCGCCGGGCGGTGGCGCGGACTTCTTCGATCAGCCGCTCGCGCACCCGGAACTGCGGTCGCGCCTGCGCCGGGCCTGTCGCGAGCTGGGGTATGCGTTGCGTTGAGGGATACCGGGTGCGCGAGGAACCCTTGCTATAGGGAGATATCCCCCTGACCGGCTCGGAAGCAGCGGCAGAGGGGCTGCTTTTCCTGTACCGCCGCGCCACAACCCGGAGCGCTGCGCGCGTCTCACTCGCGGCATGGTGCCGCCACCTGCATCAGGGGCGTGGTGGGGTGGGGTCGGGCGGCGGGTCGAGTTCGCGGGAAATCGCGCGGAGTTTCGTGGCGAGGTCGGCGACATCGCCGCGCCGCAGGTCGGCCCACAGCCGTTCGATGTCGCGCCCCTCGTAGGTGTGCGCGTAGAAATTCCGTAGGCCGGCGATCGCCCGCCACGGGACTTCGGGGTGGCGCGCTTTGAGCGCGTCGGAGATCTTCCCGGTCACATCCGCGAGTTGGTACATATTCCAGCAGAGCGCATCGACCATGTCCGCATTGTCGGGGAGCGCGGCCCGCTCGACCGCGATCAAGCCCGCGATGCTTGTTCGTCATAGCGCCACGCGATCGCGCGCGATCGCCTCGCGTAGCCGCTCACCCATGCGCGGCGAACTGAGCGTGATCTGGACCTCGTGCCCCGGGAGGTCTTCGAGGGCGGCGATGAGGCCGCCGGGGAAGAAAGGTGGGGTATTGTCGGCGGGGGTGACGAGGAAATCGACATCGCTCGCTTCGTCGGCCTCATCGCTCGCTTCGTCGGCCTCATCGCGCGCGACGGAGCCGAAGAGCCGGATGTCCGCCGCCCCGTGTGCGCGAGCCAGCCGGGTGATCTCCTCGCGTCGTGCCAGAATGTCTTGCTTCGTGAGCTTCGCCAGCGATGCCCTCGCTCCCGTATCCGCAGTATAGCCGAAGCGCTGCATTATGCTCCCCTCGTATTCAGCTGATGCAGCGCTGTGTACAGGCTAACCGCAGCGCGTGTGGGAGGGGCGCGGCGGGCGTTGGGTAGCCGAGGGGTTGCAGCACCCCGGAGGGTAGCCGCTGCCTCGGAGGGCAGCCACCACCCCAGAGGGCCGCCGCTCCCCATGAAGGGCACACTGTACCCCTGAAGGGCACACTGCCCCGGCTGCATGGCCTGGGCGGATACGGTGCGGGAGGTGATGCCCCTCGGCGCTTCGGGTTAGGGTTTGTCGAAGGCGAGGACGGTGAAGAAGGGGAAGCGGCTGCCGGGTGGCAGGGGGAGATCGTCGCGCGGGGCGGCGGGGACATCGACCAGCGCGGCGAGTTGCCAGCCTGCGGCCAGGAAGGCGGCGAGGTATTCGGCGAGCGTGCGGTGGTAGTAGCCGACGGTGCCGCCGAGCGCGGCGCTCATCCCGCCGTAGGTGGCGCGCGCGCCGTCCGCGAAGTAGTCGGTCAGATGCCCACGCACCACGGACGAATAGGGGTTGTTGAGGGCGAGGACGGCGCGACCGCCCGGTCGGGTCAGCGCGGCGAGGCTCGCGGCGAAGCCCCGGTGATCGGCGACATCGTTGAGGACGAGGTAGCTGCCGCTGGCGTCGAAGTGGCCCGCGAGGTCGGGTATCGGGCGGGAGAGGTCGGCGACGCGGTAGGCGATGGCCGCCGCCTGATCGTGCTGGCGCGCGATGGCGATCAGGCGGGGGGCGAGGTCGATGCCGGTCACGAGCGCGCCGCGCGCGGCGAGGATGCGCGCGAGGAAGCCTTCGCCGCAGCCCGCGTCGAGCACGGTTTGTCCGCGCACGGTGCCGAGGAGTTCGAGGAGGGCCGTGAGCGCGGCGTCCAGGCCGACCCCGGACGGGACCGAGCCCTCGCGGCGGGCGACCGCGTCGGCGTAGGCGGCGGCGTGGTCGTCCCACGGGTTGCCGGATGACATATCCCCCCTCGGTCGACATCCTCTCCGCCGTGAGTACCGCCAAGCCGCTCTGCGGCCTCGCTCTATTGTATCGCGCTTGCCGACCGGCTGGGGATATCGCGCAGCCCGCGTTGGGCTGGGTCGCCGCCTCACCGCTGCGTACGGGCGCTCGTGAGCAGGTCGGCGATGGCGGCGTGGCCGGAGTCGGTGGGGTGGATGTCGGGCGGGGTGTCGCGGATGTGGGTGAGGGTGCCGCCCCGTCCGGCGAAGGTAGGGGCGAGGTCCACGAGGGTTAGGGTGACGCCGCGTGTGGCGGCGCGCGCGGTATTGTCGCGCACGGTGCCGCCGATGATGGCGTTGAGTTCGCCCATCGCGAGATCGGTGCGGGCTGCGGTGATGCCACCCTGCCCGGTCGAGAAGGGGTTGGGATAGGTCAGGACCAGGAGCTGCGTCCCCGGCACGGCGGCTTCGACGAGCGCGGCGACGATCGGCGGGATGTTGACGGCGCTGACGACGCGGAGTTGCTCGCGCATCGCGGCGAGGCAGGGGTCGCCGTCGATCGCCGCGCCGGCGCAGGCTTCGCCCGGTTTGAGGAGGCGGAGGATGTCGTTGCCGCCGATGTCGAGGGTGACGACGGTGATGCCGCCCGCCCCGAGGGTGCGGACCGCCCCGGCGAGCGGGCCGGTGCCGTCCGCGCCGCGCGCCGCCCAATCGCCCAGGAGGTCGGCGCTGGTCGCGCCGGGGATACCGAGGTTGCGCGCGGCGAGCGGCTGCCCGGTCGGGCCGAGGAGGGTGTCGGCGAAGAGGGGGACATAGCCGCGCGTGGGCGGATCGCTCGCGCCGACCCCGGCGGCGTAGGAGTCGCCGAGCGCCAGGTAGCCGACCGGGGCGGGGCGCGGGTTCCTGGCGCTCAGCGAACCGGCGGTCGCCTCGATGAGTGGGTCGAGGAAGCGGGTCGTCCCGATGGTGACGATGACGGTGACCTGGCAGAAGTCGAGGCCGAACGCGCGGACGGCGATCGTGCCCTAGCGGGCCTTGCCGTCGCTGCTGCCGGTGAAGGCGACGCGCCGACTCCCCGCCGCCTTCGTGCGTCCCTGCTCGCGGGCGTCCGGGATGGTCGCGCGGAGGCCGACGAGGGCGGCGTCCGTCGCGCCGTCGAGCGAGATCGGCGCGGTCGGGGCGGGCGCGGCGAGTTGGATGGCGATGAGCCGGTCGGCGCTGAGCCAGGTATCGTCCCCCGCGCCGGACGGGGTGAAGCCCACCGGGAGTCCCGCCGAGCAGCGCCCGCTCGCCTCGGTGGCGGTGCCGACGACGGCAGCCCGCGCCGTGGTGGGGGTCGGGGCGACGGTCGGCACGACGGTGGCGGTCGGGGTGGGGCGGGGTCTGGTCGCGGTCGGCGTCGGGATCGGCGACCGCGTGGGGGCCGGGCGGGCGGTGGGTGTGCGCGGGGCGGCGGTGGGGCTGGGCGGCGCGGTCGCGGGGGCCGCTGCGGGCACGGTCGTTCCCGCGCCGGACGAGCCGCACGCGGTGAGGATACCGAGGAGGACGAGGAGGACGAGGAGGACGCCGCCGAGTCGTCGCATCGCTGCTCCCTTGATCGGTGCCGCTGGTCGCACAGGTGCGGCGCGGCGCGCACCCCTGCGGTTAAGTATCGGGGGTGGCCGGGGCGGGGGGTATAGGAGTATTGGGTGGGGTTGGGGGGGGCGGCCCTCACCCCGGCGCTGCGCGCCACCCACCGCCCAGGGGGCACCCGCCAATCTGGGAGAGGGGATTGTTGGGTGGTGTGGGCGGGTGCCGCGACTACCCTCACCCCCGCCGCCTGCGGGCGGCACCCCTCTCCCCATCCGAGGAGAGGGGGCTGGGGCGTTGCGGGCGCTTCCAGGGGAGGGAAGGTTGGTAGTGCTCCAGTCCGCGCAGGCGGAGGTACTCCCAAGCTGGGTCTTGGGGCTTCGTGGCCGGAGGCCATTCAGCCGGGAACTTCAGTCCGACGGCAACTACCCACGCCGGTGCGGCCCTTACCCCGGCGCGTCCGCCCAGGGGGCAGTAGCTCCCACCCATGAAGGGCGCAATGCACCCATGAAGAGCGCAATGCCTCCGGGGGACCCGCCAATTTGGGAGAGGGGCCTGCTGGGTGGGGTGGTGGCTGTTACTGAGATCCTTACTCTCCTACCATGCCGCCCATGCTGTACTTCTCCACCCAAGGGACAGAGATGGTGCGAGTGGGGCAGGAGGGTGAGGTCGGCTGGCCGTTACGCCGGTGAGAGCAGCAGTTCGGCCTCGATGCGGGCGCGGATCGCGTCGCGCACGCGGCGGTAGACGGCGAGTTGTTCCTCCTCGGTGCCGGTCGCGCGGCTCGGGTCGTCGAACGACCAGTGCAGGCGGCGGGCCGCGCCGGGGAAGACGGGGCACGTCTCGTTGGCGGCGTCGCAGACGGTGATCACGGCGTCGAACGGCTCGCCGAGGTAGCGGTCGAGCGTCTTGGATTCCTGCCCGGCGATGTCGATGCCGAGGTCTCGCATGGCGCGGATCGCCAGGGGGCGGACGTGGGTCGCCTCGGTCCCGGCGCTGAACGCGGCGAAGCGGTCGCCGCCGAGCGCGCGGAGCAGCCCTTCGGCCATCTGCGAGCGGGCGGAGTTGTGGGTGCAGAGGAAGAGGATCCGTTGCGCGGTCATCTTAGCGCCCTCCCGGTGTCGCGCCATCGGCCAGGCCGCGCGCCTCGGTCCGCCCGTAGGTGAGGCGTCGCCCGAGCCAGAGGGCGACGTAGACGAGCCCGATGAGTGCGGGGACTTCGATCAGGGGGCCGACGACGGCGGCGAGGGCTTCGCCGCTGGCGAGGCCGAAGATGCCGACCGCGACGGCGATCGCCAGCTCGAAGTTGTTGCCCGCCGCCGTGAAGGCGAGGGTGGTCGTCTGCGCGTAGGGGAAGCCCGCGCGCCAGCCCCACCAGAAGGCGACGCCGAACATGAGCGCGAAGTAGACGACGAGCGGCAGGGCGATCCTGGCGACGTCGCCGGGTCGGGCGAGGAGTGCGCGCCCCTGCAAGGCGAACATGACGACGATGGTGAAGAGGAGGGCGAGGAGGGCGAGCGGGGCGATCTTCGGCATGGCGACGCCGTCGTACCACGCCGACCCCCGCGCGCGGACGCCGACGACGCGACTGAGGACGCCCGCCGCGAGCGGCAGCCCGAGGAAGACGAGGACGCTGGTGGCGATCGCGCCGAAGCCGATGCGGACCTGTTGCGCCGCGCCGAGGCCGAGCCAGACCGGGAAGACCGCGAGGAAGAGCCAGGCGTAGAGGGCGTAGGTGGCGACCTGGAAGACGCTGTTGAGGGCGACGAGGACGGCGGCGTGCTCGCCGCTCCCCCCGGCCAACCCGTTCCAGATCAGCACCATCGCGATGCAGCGCGCGACGCCGACGAGGATCAGGCCGGTGCGGTAGTCGGGGTGGTCGGGGAGGAAGAGCCAGGCGAGCGCGAACATCAGGAGCGGCCCGACGACCCAGTTCAGCAGCAGGGAGACGCCGAAGAGCCGCCACGCGCCGCCGATGTGGCGCAGTTCCTCGTACTTCACGCGCGCCAGGACGGGGTACATCATCAGCAGGAGGCCGAGGGCGATCGGCAGGGAGACGGTGCCGAGCTTGAGGCGGTCGAGCGCGGCGGGGAGGCCGGGAATCAGCGCGCCGAGCCCGAGGCCGAGCGCCCCGGCGAGGACGATCCAGACCGGCAGGAAGCGGTCGAGCCAGGAGAGACGCCCGACGACCGCGCCGACGGTCAGGGGGCGGGCGGGGAGGGTGGTGTCGGTCATGGCGGGGGATTACTCCTTGCTGTTTTAAGCCCTCACCCCGGCGAGCAGTCGCTCGCCACCCCTCTCCCAATCTGGGAGCGGGGCTTGCTGAGTGAGGCGGCAGCGTGGCGACGTCAGTAGCCTACTCTACGGACTACGGACTACGGACTACGGACTACGGACTACGGACTACGGACTACGGACTGCTCTCTGCCAACCGCTGTCTACCAACCGCCGCCTTTCTCACGACTCACGACTCACGACCCACGCCTCGCTATCGCGTCGCGCGGACGAAGGCGCTGACGAGGCGGCCACCGGCGGCGGCGAAGGCGTCGTAGGCGGCACCCTCGGCGGTGCCTGCGCCGGTGGCGTCGTCGCGGGTGTACTCGCGGGTGACGGTGAAGGAGATGTCGGTGAAGCCCGCCGCCGCGAGCCGCGCGCGGTAGTCGCCCTCTTCGAGCGTCCCGGCGATGCAGCCGGTCCAACTCGCCATGTCGGCGACGAGGTCGGCGGGGAGCGCGGCCCCCTGCGCCACCACGTCGCTGATCGCGAAGCGTCCACCCGCGCGGAGGACGCGCGCCGACTCGCGCAGCACGGCGTCCTTGTCGGGGGAGAGGTTGACGACGCAGTTGGAGATGATCACGTCCACGCTGGCGTCGGGGAGGGGCAGCGCCTCCATCTCCCCCTTGATGAACTCCACATTGTCCACGCCCGCCTCGGCGGCGTTGCGGCGCGCGAGGGCCAGCATCTCGTCGGTCATGTCGAGGCCGATCGCGCGGCCACCGGGGGCGACGCGGCGGGCGGAGAGGAGGGCATCGATCCCGCCGCCCGAGCCGAGGTCCAGCACCGTCTCGCCGGGGTGGAGGTCGAGGAGGGCGACGGGGTTGCCGCAGCCGAGCGAGGCGGCGACGGCACCGTGCGGCAGGCTGGCGAGTTGGTCGGCGGCGTACTCGACACTGCCGAACGATTCTCCGGCGCTCGCGGTGTCGCCGCAGCAACTGGTCGTGCAGCAACCGCTGGTGGCCTGCACCGTGGCGACCGGGGCATCGGTGCAGCAGTCGGTGTCGCAGCCACAGGCGCTGGCGGCGGGGCTTTCGGTCGCGCTCGCCAGCCGGGCGGCGTTCGCGTAGCGCGCGCGGACCTGTTCCTTGATCGTGTCGGCCATCGTGGTCCTCCTCGCCCTTGCGGGCCTCGCGATATGCGGTGTATCGAAACCCTTCGATACATCCTGCCAAAAAAAGGAGCGTCGCGGCGCTCAACCGGATGGCGCATCCGTCAGGGCGGCGAGGGTGGCGCGGACCCAGTCGGCCGCCGCCGGGTGGAGTTGGTAATGCGCCCACTTGCCGCGCCGTTCCGCGACGATCAGCCCGGCCTCGCGCAGCACCTTGAGGTGGTGGGCGACGGTCGGCTGGCCGAGCGCCACATCGTCGCCGAGGTCGCAGGCGCAGACCGGGTCGGCGTTGGCGACGAGGGTGGCGAGGACGGTGAGGCGGGTGGTATCGGCGAGCGCCTTGAAGCGGCGCGCGGCGAGCGCGGCGCGGTCGGCGGCGAGGGTAGGCGGGCGCGCGGGGACGCAGCAGTCGTCCGCGAAGAGCGGGAGCGCCCGGGTTGTGCCGCGTCGTGCTGTGTTCATGGGGGGATGGTAGCCCATGTATCGAAGTTTGTCAATAGGTGGGGTGTGGCCCTCACCCCGCCGCCTGCGGGCGGTACCCTTCTCCCAATTCTAGGAGAGCGGGAGGCGTGTTGTGTGGGTCGGCGCGGCCCGCACCCCGGCTCGCAACTGCTCGCCACCCCTCTCCCGATTCGGGAGAGGGGCTTGCTAAGTGCTCCATTTCATAATCGCTTGTCGGGTTGCCGCTCATCCACCCGCACCCCCGCCGCCTGCGGGCGGCACCCCGCCGCCCAAAGGGCACCCGCCCATCCGAGGAGCGGGGGAAGGAGTAACCCTACAGGTGATTGCGAAACACAGCACTAAGTGCTCCTTTTCATAATCAGTAGTGGGGTTAGGTTTGGCTTACTTCCTCGCAACCGCGCCGCCCCATCCCCACAAGTATTTGTGAAATGGAGCACTAACAGGCGGTTTCATAACCCATTATCGAGCGCGATTCTCGGCACTCCGACTGGGGGTGATGCGGTTATGAAACGACCTTTAAGTAAGGTGGTAAGTTCGTACGTGCCCTTGCCCCTCTACCCAAAGGGATGTTCACCTATGCGGGAAGAGGGTGACCGCTAAAATGGTCCTTTACCGCCCTGTGCTGCTCCCTTCAGCCACGCGATAGGGGAGCGCTTTCTTTGGTACGGTCGGCGAGTGGTAGAGGCGAGCGCGCTGATAGGAGTCGGTCAGTACCACATTCGCGAAGTCGCGGTAGAACTCGCGCTTGGTCATCTGGAAGGTGCCGTGTCGCTTCGTCACCATGCGGAAGGAATCATGCATCGCTAATGGCTCGATGGCGTCGGCTTTGAAACAGAAGCGCGAGAACTCGTACTCGTAGACCATTTGTGGCTTGGCGATTATTGGCACGTATTCCTCGCTCCCTCGCAGCGCTGGAGGGGTAGATTCCTGCTCTTGAGCGGCGCGTGCCTCTGGTAGATCCATGATTTCCTGCTGCGCCTCAGCGCGTGCAGCGGCACGCACAACTGTGGTGATGTCTCGTACTTCCGCGTCAGCCCAGAGGCTATCGCGCAGATGAATCATCTATGAGTTGGTGTGGGCAATGTAGGTTGCCTCGCGCTCGACCACGGAGGCGGGGATCAGGCAAGCACGCGCCACGGAAAAGTCTTCTGCAAAGAGCACGCCCGCCAGATAATCGAAGTGGTGAGCCGGAAGGTTACGGATCGCGCCGAGCTGCCGCGAGGGGTTGTGTGCTGTGGGTCTGCGTCCTTTGACTTGGTAGCGTGTGCCATCGCGCTTGTCGGTAGCATCATAACCAGTGGTAGAGTTCGTGGCGAGATCGAGATCGAGTGCTACGGCGACGAGATACTCGGCATAATCTGCGGCAGGGTTGTTGGTGCTGCGGATAATCTCGCGCTTGCGTAGCTCGTACAATATATCGGCATAGAGCGCGAGCAGTTGCGAGGGGGATGCCTCACGCAAATTAGTGATCTCCATTACAGTTCCCTCCTGTTGAAATAGTATTCTTTCAGTGTAGTGCTGACCCTGGCCTATGCATATGGGAACTTCGGTTCAGGAGGTAGCGGGCGTATAGTCCTCTTTGCGGTTATCCATGTGCGCGTATCGATGGTCTGCGCGATGGCGACGGCTTATAAAAAGCCGCATTACGCGAAACAAGCGGAACTGCATAAATGACCCATTGTGCTAGTTAGCGTGGCCTGTTTCGCCGCACATGCTGGGAATAAGCGCTCCGTTACGGCAGAGAGGCGGCAAGTGTTATTTGGTATGATATGAGCGGCACGCGAAGCGCCGCTCATGTCAGCGAGCAAGCGTTTCACCTCGACACGAGTACAACATATGGACACCATTAAGATAATGTTCGGTATCATGGCGCGCAGTCCAACTAGCACAATGGGCAAATGGGCTTGTTCGTTCCACTGCTGCTCGTCTCTACTGCTTACTGGTCCGCTCGCCTACTAACCCCGCCGTGTAGATGCCGATGCTGCGGCGGAAGCTTTCGTCGGGGTCGAGGGGGATGCCGAACCCTCCTGCTGTTTCGAGGACGACGAAGCCGTGGAGGAGGCTGCGGAGACCCCGGATGGCGTGGATCAGGGCATCGCCGCTGCGGGCGTGGGGGGCGAGCGCGGCGGCGACGAGATCGAGGATCGCGGCGCTGGCGACCTGGGCCTCGGCGTCGTCGGGGTCGGCGGCGCGGACGAGGGCGGCGGTGTAGAGGCCGGGTCGGGCGTGGGCGAAGGCGCGGTAGGCGAGGGCGAGGGCGAGGACGGGGTCGGGGTCGGCGGTGTCGGCACGCGCGGCGGCGATCAGGGCGGCGTGTAGCTCGTGCAGGCCGCGCAGGGTCAGCGCGCGCCGGATCGCGTCCAGCCCGGCGATGTGATTGTAGAGGGAGGGGGGGCGCACGCCGAAGTGCGCGGCGAGCCGCGCGATGGTGACGCTGGCGAGCCCCTCCGCGTCCGCGATGGCGGCGGCGGCGGCGACGATGGTGGCCTGGTCGAGTCCGGCGCGTGGCATGGTGCTCCGAATAGGACGAGTGGGCGAGTGGGCGAGTGGGCGAGTGACGAATAGGGCGAAGTACGAAGTACGAACGACGAAGGACGAAGGAGGAACTGATGAGGCGCGTGGGCGAGTGCGCCCGGATTTCCCCTCGCTATAGTCATTCAGAAAATGATCTGGAAAGCAGTTCGCACCGTGACATGGCAAGCCTACCAGCGGATTCCAGTTCTTTATCTGGAAGTCTATGGTTGCGGCTGCTGCTGTTCACCACCCTGTCGCCCGCCCATGTCACGCGCTCGGCGCGACGCATCCCCCGCCCAGCGGGGTATCGCCGATTGAGCTGGTAGGGCGCAACGCGCCGTGACAAGGGCGGCGACGACGCCAGACAGGGTTGCCGGATGCTTCGGGAGCCTGTGCCGTCGGCGTTTGCTGCGCCGGATCGCCGCCGTCCGCCCGCTCGTTCTCGTTGTCTGAAGTAAAACTACTGTCGTTAGGTTTGTCAAGGTGCCGATCGAGGAGTGCTGGTGCGGGGCGACGGTACGGCGCAATACTGTGCGGACGATCGGGGTGCGCCCGCGCGCGTGCCGCTATGCTGCGGGGCGCGTGGTGTGCGCCGGTGCTCGTGAAGGGGGGCTGCTGTGACTGTCACGGCGCCGGAGATCGGCGCGGGAGACCTGAACGGGATCGTGCGCGCGGCGCTGGATGCACCGGGGGCGACGCCGGGCGCGTGGACGGCGACGCCGCTGACGCACCGGATCATCAACGAGGTCACCGGGGGGCTCTGGCGGGTCGCGGGGGCGGCGCAGATCGGCGATTCGGTGCGGGCATGGTCGGTCATCCTCAAGATCATCGGCGGCGTGACGTGCGACCCGACCTCGCCATTCGCGCCGACCGCGGAGCCGGGACACTGGAATTACTGGCGGCGGGAGCCATTGGTGTACGCCTCGGGGCTGCTGGACACGCTGCCCGCCGGGCTGCGCGCGCCGCGATTCTTCGGGACAGCCATGCGCGGCCCGCACGAGGCGTGGCTCTGGTTGGAGGATCTGGCGGTCCCCACGGCGGCGGGCTGGCCCCCTGCCCGCTTCGGGCGCGCGGCGCGATTGCTGGGGCGCTGGCAGGGGGGCCACGCGGCGGGGTGTGTGCCGCTGCCGGATGCGCCGTGGCTGAGCGCCGATTGGCTGCGCGCCTGGGTGTTGCCGGTCCCCACGACGCCCGATCCGGCGACCGACCCGGCCTCCTGGCGCGGTGCGCCGCTCGACCTTGCCCCGGCCTGGCTGCCGGGGGCGGTGGCGGCGTTGTGGGCGGAGCGCGACGCGCTGCTCGCCGCCGTGGAGGCGCTGCCTCGCTGCCTCTGCCACCGCGATCTCTGGGCGGCGAATCTGCTGGCCGCGCCGGATGGCGGACCCGACGGCGCGATCGCGATCATCGATTGGTCGCAGGCGGGGGTCGGGGTGTTGGGGGAAGACCCGGCGAATCTGGTCTTCGATAGCGCCTGGATGTACGGCGTGCCGAGCGCCGCGCTGCCGACGCTGCTCCCGCTGGTCCTCGACGAGTACTGCGCGGGGCTGCGCGAGGCGGGCTGGACGGGCGATGAGCGGGCGGTGCGCGCGGGCTACGCGGCGATCGGGGCGCTACGCTTCGGGCTGAACGCCAATTACGTGCTCCTCCTGGCGACCGATCCGGCGCGCGGGGCGCACGCGGCGGCGAATCATGGCGGGCCGCTATCCGCGTTGGTGGCGCGGCGACTGGCCGTGGTGACGCACGCGCTGGCAGGGATGGACGCGGCGCGGGCGCTGCTGGAGAGAGGACGATTAACAGGAGACACAGAGACATAGAGGACGGAAAGAGAAAGGAACGAGAGAAGAAAGACGGTGGTTATACTGCGGGTAGGAGGACGGGGGACAGTCACCGCAGAGATGCGGAGACGCGGAGAACGAACGCAGAGAAGGGGACGGAATAGGAGGCGCAGAGACGCAGAGAGGGACGGGAGGGAGAAACGGGATGATCGGAGGGAGCGGTGCTATCGCGGCACCGCCTCTTGCACTCCTGCACGCTGCAATGATCCTTTTGTACCCTCCCACAGTTCCCTGCGCGCCTGGTATGTTCGCGTACTCTCTAGGCCGATCGTCCTTTCTCTCTCTTTATCGTCCTCTATATCGCCGTGTCTCCTGTTCCGCCCATTCTTTCCCTCGTCGCTCTGCGTCCCTGCGGTGCTCCCCGTCCCCCGCCACCGTGCGCTATAGTGGCGGCGATGGACCGGCGGCATGATGGAGGGGACAGGCATGTATATCGGCGAGCAACTGAACGATCTGTCGGACGAGAATCTGACCTGGGCGGCGCAGATGGGGGTCGCGCACGTGGCAGCCAACTCGACGCACGGCGCGGGCACCGAGGGGGTCGAGAACCCGGACGGGACGTGGCGCGTCGAGGGGATCCAGGCGGCGCGGGAGCGGCTGGCGACGTTCGGCCTCGCGCTGGACGTCCTCTCGCTCGATCTGCAATTGGCCTACGTCACCCGGCAGCGCTTCCCGCGCATCATGCTCGGGCAGGCGGGGCGCCATGAGGATATCGCGATCATCCAGCAGAATGTGCGGGCGGCGGGCGCGGCGGGCGTCTCGTGCCTGAAGTACAACCTTAATCTGCTCGGCGTGCCGCGTACGGGGCGGTCACCGGGGCGGGGCGGCGTCACCTACAGCCAGTTCGACATCGGCCAATGGACGGATACGACGCCGACCGAGTTCGGCCCGCGCCCGGCTGAGCAGGTCTGGGAGGCGATCACCTACTTCCTGGAGCGGGTGGTGCCGGTGGCGGAGGAGGCGGGGGTCCGGCTGGCCTGCCACCCGCACGACCCGGCCCTGCCGCCGGGCGGGCTGCGCGGCGTGGACACGGTGCTCGGCTCGCTCGCGGGGCTCGATCGGCTCCTCGCGATCGCCCCGAGCCCGTATCACGGGCTGAACTTCTGCCAGGGGACGGTGGCCGAGATGTGCGCGGACCCGCGACGGGAGGTGCCGGACGCGATCCGCCACTTCGGCGCGACGGGCAAGATCTTCATGGTCCATTTCCGCAACATTCGCGGCGGCTACCTCGACTTCGAGGAGACCTTCCCCGACGAGGGGGACGTGGACATGTACGAGTGCATCAAGCTCTACCGGTCGTTGGGTTACCGGGGGATGATCCTGCCCGATCATGTGCCGCACTCGGCGGTGGACACCTCCTGGGGTCACCGCCAGCATTCGTTCTGCCTGGGCTATACCAGGGCGCTGATCCAGGCGGCGGAGGCGGAGTCACCCGCCGCCTGAACCGTCGGGCGCATGGGGCGCAGACGACGCGGGATCCGGGGGTTGCAATACCCCGCAGGGCAGCCACTACCCATGAAGGGCATACTACCCGCCTGCGCGGGCTGGGTGGTGCCCGCGCACCCGGTCCAGGTCTTCCGCGTAATGCTCTACCCGCACGGAAATGGCCCCCGGTGCCGCAACAGCACCGGGGGCCATTCTTTTCTCTCGTCCTTCTCTGTGTCTCCTGTTCCGTCTTCCCTCCCCGCGCTACGCCTCCGGCTTATCGTCGCCCGAGGGCGTGGGCGCGGGGGGACCGGCCGGCACGGGGACGGCGCGCGGGGCGTCGAGGCGGCGGGGGGCGCTGTGGCCGTTGACGCCGTTGGCACCGTTGCCGCCGTTCTGCTGCGCGTGCTCGATCGCCTGGCCGATGGCTGGGACCGCGCCCAGCAGGTCGCTGAGCTTCATGCCGGTCAGCCCCTCGAAGAGGGCCGGGGCCTGGGCGACCATCTTGGCGATATCGTTGACCATCGCGGCGGAGCCGATGCCGCCGCTGCCGCTGCCGTCGCCGGTGGAGACGATGGTGATCTTGTCCACCTTGGAGAGGGGCTCGCTCATGGCGCGGGCCAGTTCCGGCATGCTGCCGAGGAGCTTGTCGAGGATGGCGGCCTGGTTGTAGCCGCTGTAGGCGGCGGCCTTCACTTCCATCGCCTGGGCCTCGGCCTGCCCCTTCGCCAGGATGATCTCGGCCTCCGCCGCGCCCTTCGAGCGGATCACGTCCGCCTCGGCCAGGCCGCGCGCCTTGGCGATGTCGGCCTCGGCGAAGCCGCGCGCCTTCTCGGATTCCGCGCGCCCCTTCGCTTCGAGGGAGAGGCGGTTGCTCTCGGCGGCGGCGAGGGTCTCGATCCGCTGGCGCTCGATCTCGGCCCCGCGCAGCACGGTCGCGATCAATTCCTTCTCGCGGCGCAGGATCTCGGTCTCCTGCACCTTGACCTGCTGCTCCTTCTCGACCTGCTGGATGCGGACCTGCTCGGCGATGACCCGTTGCTGGGAGATGTTGGCCTGGATCTCGTACGCCTTGTCGGTGGTCGCCTGCTGCGCCTGGACGGTGGACTGATACTCCGCGCGCTTGAGATCGAGGTCGCGCACCGACTCCGCCTGCTTCGTCTGCGAGGCGGTCTGCGCGACCACGCGCTCCTGGTCGGCACCGGCCTGGGCGATGGCGGCCTCGCGCATCGCCTGGGCGCGGCGGATCGCGGTGTCGCGGTCGGCCTCGGCGGCGGCGATGTCGGCCTGCCGCTTGATCAGCACGATGTCCGGCTTGCCCATGTTGGCGATGTACTCGCTCTTGTCGCGGACCTCGCGGATGGTGAAGGAGACGACCTCCAGCCCCATCTTATCGGTGTCGCTGGCGACGTTGGAGCGGACGCGGTCGGAGACCATCTCCGGCTCCTTGACCAGCGACTCGACGGTCAGCTGGCCGACGATGCCGCGCAGATGCCCCTCCATCACCAGCCGGATCAGGTTCTCGCGCTCCTGCTGCGGCTTGGAGAGGAATTGCTCGGCGGCGGTGCGGATGCTCTCGGGATCGCTCTTGACCTTGAGCTGCGCGACCGCCTCGACGTTCACCGCGACCCCCTGATTGGTGTAGAGGTCCTGTTGCGGCGCGACATCGAAGCTCATCAGTTCCATCGAGAGTTCGCGCGAACTCTCGACGAGCGGCAGCACCACGGTGCCGCCCCCCTGCACGATCCTGGTCCCCCGGAAGCCATAGACGATCAGCGCCACGTTCGGCGCGACCTTGCGGTACATGCCGATGATCGTGCTGAGCACGACCAGCAGCGCGAGCACCGCCAACGCGGCGATGATGATCGGTCCTACTATCATGGTGCGTCCCGCTCCTCTCGCATTCGCGGCCCGACCTGGGTCGCGTTGTTCCTACCGTCGCTCGCCCGCGCGGCGCTCGTCGGGCGCGGGGGTGAAGGGTGGTGCGCCCGGTGCGCCCAGGAAGCCCCCCTCGGCCTCCGCCCAATCGAGCGGGGCGACGTAGGCGATCCCGCCGTCGTAGCGGACGATGGCGACATCCGCGCCGAGGGGGATCGCCACCCCCTCCACCGCGCGCGCGCCGTCCACGCGCCGTTTGCCGTCGATGGTGTAGACGATCTCCCCGGTGCCATGCGGGCGGATCGGGGAGGTGACGCGCGCCAGGGTGCCATGCACATCGTAGGCGGCGGGGTCCAGCTGCCGCTGCCCGCGCCAGAGGAACTTGGCGAGGAAGAGCCAGACGAGCGCGCCGCCCGCGAGGCCGGCCACCGCCGCGATGACGAGGACGACCGGCACCGCCAGCGCGCCCCATACCCGCGCGATGTACCCCGCCGCGCCGAACCAGGTGAGGAAGATCATGATCGTGCTGATGCTGAACGGCGACGGCCCGCCCGCGTGGTGATTGTTGCTCGGGTCGCCGTCCAGATCGACGCCGGGGAGCTCGTCGCCGACGTTGAAGACGAGGGAGACGACGCTGAAGATCAGCCCGAAGGCGAAGAGGAAGAGGCACAGCCCGGTCAGCCAATCGTTCGGCCAGCTCATCGTGCCTCCTCGCGCGCGGGGGCTGCGGCCCCGCCCCGCGCAGTCAGTTCCGTGAAGGGATCGCCCGTTGCGGCGTCGCCGAGGGGGACGACGTAGGCGATACCGCCCGTGCGGCGGAGGATCGCGACCGCGGTCCCGCGCGGCAGTGCTTCGTGCTCGGTGGCGCGCGCCGCATCGACCTGGCGCTTGCCGTCGAGGGTGTAGACGATCTCCCCGGTGCCGCCGATGCCGATCGATGCGGTGACCAGCGCCGTCACGCCCATGATCGCATAGTTGCGGGGGTCGAGCTGGGTCTGCCCGCGCCAGAGCACCTTGGCGAGCACCAGCCAGACGATCAGCGACCCGAGCAGCCCGACCCCGGCGGAGAAGACGACGCTCAGCGCCGCCGCCTCGGCGGTGTAGGCGCGCAGCAGATAGCCGGTCGCGCCGAACCAGGTGAGGAAGATCAGCACGGTGGAGAGGTTCAGCGGGCCGGGGGCCGCGCCGGGTCCGCACGGGTCGGTGGCCTCGTGCGCGCCCGCAGCGGCGGCGTGCGCGGCGCGCGGGTCGCCGTGTCCGTGGTGGCCGAAGTGGGAGGCGTGGCCCGCGTGGGTCGCGCCGGGCAGATGGAAGTGCCCGCCGACCGCGCCGAGGAGGAGGGAGATGACGCTGAAGATGCCGCCGAACGCGAACAAGCCGAGATAGATGCCGGTCAGTGTGTCATTGGGCCAGTTCATCGCCCGTTCCCCCCATTCGTCGCCATGCGGTCGCGACGGTTACTACTAGTACAGCCTCGCGGAAATGCGTGCCGGGTTCGTCTCTGCGGGAAGCGTGGCACAGGCACACGCCGACTGCATGACGACCCGCCCTAACCCGGCACAGACTTCCGCGACCGTGTACTAGATACGTGGCCGGGGCGCTGGCGTTTCAAGTGGGGGGTTGGGGGGAGCGGGGGAGCGGCCCTCACCCCCGCCTCGCTACGCTCGGCACCCCCTCTCCCAATTCTGGGAGAGGGGGAGGAGGCGCTGCACATACTTGTAGCATCGGGAAAGGGCTGCGGCGATGCAGCCCCCCTACAGCCGGGGGGCTCCCTCGGCATCCCACGTCGGGGGCAGCCCTCACTCGCCGCTGCCAGACGTGCGGGCAACGCCTCTCCCCCCTCTCCTTGATAGGGAGAGGGGGGCCGCCCGCAGGCGGCGGGGTGCGGGCCAACGGTCCATAGCCCCTACTCACGACCCACGTCTCCCCCTTGTGCTGTACGCACAGTCGCGCGCGCCTACCGGGCGAATTGCCCGCTGAAAGCGGATAATTTCGTGCCAGCGATCGTTTGACGCCCGGAAACACGGATGCTATAGTTGACCTTGTCACCTTGAGAGCGTGGCATCGCGCACAACCGGCCTTCCAGCAAGGAGCGGGTGGCGTGGTGCCGAGAACGTCGACACAGGCGCGGCGGCTTGCCGAATGCGCGTGGTTGGTGTATCGTCCGCGCATCATCGCAGGATGCAGCGCGACAACGACGATGCCCCCACGGCTTCAGCGACGATCCGGGGTGGCGGCCTGCGCGGTGCGACAAATCGGGCGCGTCGGGGTGCCTGATTGCCGGATTTCTGAACGGGGGGCGCGGCTGCCTCGTTCGCGGAGTGCCTCGTTCGCGGAGGCGGAGATGGATGGCGGATGGTCGCGCGGGCGCGGTGGCGTCCGCTAGCGCAAGGAGCGGGTATGGCGACGACTGCGGAGCCGCTGCTGGCAGTCACCAATCTGAAGACACAGTTCTTCACGCAGGATGGGGTGGTCAAGGCCGTCAACGGTGTCAGCTTCCAGTTGATGCCGGGGGAGACCCTCGGGATCGTCGGCGAGTCCGGTTGTGGCAAGAGCATCACCGCGATGTCGATCATGCGGCTGATCCCAACCCCGCCCGGCAAGATCGTCGATGGCGAGGTCTTATTCCAGGGCAAAGATGTCCTGAAGATGAACGATCAGCAATTGCGCGGCATTCGGGGCAACGACATCGCGATGGTCTTCCAGGATCCGATGACGTCGCTCAATCCGGTGCTGACGGTGAACCGCCAGATCGGCGAGTCGCTCGAACTGCACAAGGGGATGAGCAAGAGCGAGTCCCGCGCCCGTGCGATCGAACTGCTGAAGATGGTCGGCATCCCCAACGCCGAGCAGCGCGTCGACCAGTACCCCCACCAGTTCTCCGGCGGGATGCGCCAGCGCGTGATGATCGCGATGGCCCTCTCCTGCGACCCGATGCTCCTGATCGCGGACGAGCCGACGACGGCGCTCGACGTGACGATCCAGGCGCAGATCCTCGACCTGATGAAGAAGCTCCAGCAGGAGCGCGGCACCGCCGTGATCCTGATCACCCACGACCTCGGCGTGGTGGCGGGCATGAGCGACCGCGTCCAGGTCATGTATGCCGGGACGATCGCGGAGACGGCGGACACCTACGAGTTGTTCGGCAATCCGCGCCACCCCTACACGCTGGGGCTGATGAAGTCGATCCCCCGCCTCGACTCGGTCGGCAGCAAGCTTGACCCGATCCGCGGCCTGCCGCCCGATCTGGTGGACCTGCCGGACATGTGCCCGTTCTCTCCCCGGTGCGATTTCTCCGAGGAGGTCTGCGAGCGCAAGGCTCCGGTGCTGCGCGAGGTGAAGCCGGGCCACAAGATAACCTGCCACTTCAACATCGTGAACGGTGAGAAGGTCGAACTGGCCCCTGAGTCGGTCGGGTTGTAGGCGAGTGGGCGGAGTGGTCCAGTGGGTGTAGTGGGCGAGTAGGGGCGCGGTGCCGGGGGGAAGCTTCCGGCGTTGGCCCATCTCCCTTACTGGCCCACTCGCCCACTCCGTCCACTTCGCCCACTACGGAGAGGAGAATGCCAGATGGCGAAGGGTACTGTGGTGCATGAGGGTGGCGACACCACCAACGATGCCCACCTCGGCGATACGTTGCTCGAGGTCAATAACCTCGTGATGCACTTCCCCCTGACGAAGGGGATCGTCTTCCAGCGCCAGGTCGGGGCGGTGCAGGCGGTGGACGGCGTCAGCTTCTCCGTGAAGAAGGGCGAGACGCTCGGCATGGTGGGCGAGTCGGGGTGTGGCAAGTCCACCACCGGGCGCGCGCTGTTGCAGCTCTACAAGCCGACCGCCGGCGAGGTGAACTTCCACGGCAAGGATCTGACGAAGCTGGATGGCGGGCAGATGCGGAAGATGCGCCGCTACCTCCAGATGATCTTCCAGGATCCATATGCCTCGCTGAACCCGCGTATGACGGTCGGCAACATCATCGCCGAGCCGATGCAGATCCATAATCTGGTGCCGAAGAACGACCGCAACGAGCGCGTGCAGGAGCTGTTGGAGACGGTGGGCCTCAACCCCTACTTCGCCAACCGCTATCCGCACGAGTTCTCCGGCGGGCAGCGCCAGCGCATCGGTGTGGCGCGCGCGCTGGCCGCGAACCCGGAGTTCATCGTGGCGGACGAGCCGGTGTCGGCGCTCGACGTGTCGATTCAGGCGCAGATCGTCAACCTGATGGAAGATTTGCAGGAGCAGTTCGGCCTGACCTATCTCTTCATCGCCCACGATCTCTCGGTGGTGCGACACATCTCCGACCGCATCGCGGTGATGTACCTCGGCAAGATCGTGGAGCTGGCCCCGCGCGACGGCCTCTACGACAACCCGCTCCACCCGTATACCAAGGCGCTCCTCTCGGCGGTGCCGATCCCGGACCCGGTGATCGAGAAGAAGCGCGAGCGGATCATCCTGACCGGCGACGTGCCGAGCCCGATCAATCCGCCATCCGGCTGCCATTTCCACACGCGCTGCCCGTACGTGATGGATGTCTGCAAGCAGGAAGAGCCGATCTTCGCCGACCAGGGCAGCGGGCACTTCGTGGCCTGCCACCTCTACCCCGGCTCGCGCTCGGGGCAGGCGGAGCACGTCCCCTCGGGGACGACCACCGCCTAATCCTCACGCCGACGAACGCAACACTAGGGGGGCGCTGTAAGGCGCTCCCCTTTTGTGTTGGGGGACGGGAGAGAAGGATTTGGGATGGGGATGGTCCAGTCCGCGTAGGCGGAGGTGCTCCCAAGCCGGGTCTTGGGGCTTCGTGGCCGGAGGCCATCCAGCCGGGAGAGGCTGCCCTCCGGGGTACAGTATGCCCTTCATGGGTAGCGGCTGCCCTTCATGGGTATAAGTATGCCCTTCATGGGTAGTGGCTACCCTCCGGGGTACCTCGGTCCAACGGCATCACCCACGCCGGTGCGGCCCTCACCCCGGCTCGTGCGCCCAGCGGGCACCCGGCTCGCCACCCGCCGCCCAGAGGGCACCCGCCAATCCGGTGCGGCCCTCACCCCGGCTCGTGCGCCCAGCGGGCACCCGGCTCGCCACCCGCCGCCCAGAGGGCACCCGCCAATTTGGGAGAGGGGCTTCGTTGCGGGGTGGGTGGGGCATGGCGGGCAGTAGCTCCCACCCATGAAGGGCGCAATGCCTCCGGGGAACCCGCACCCCCTGCCCCTCTCCCCATCCGAGGAGAGGGGGGCGAGCCGATGTGGAGGCGATGCCCCTCGCCCTGACGGAGGGGTGCTCCGTGCCTTTGCGTCCCTGCGGCCCACGTCCCTTTCTTCCGTCCCCTCTCCCGTCCTCCTCTGTGTCTCTGTGCCTCCTGCTCCGTCCCCTTCTCGTCCCTTCTTCCGCGTCTCTGCGTCTCCGCGTCTCTGCGGTGATCGTCTTCATCCTCCTCCGACGTGGGTTGCGCACGGGCGGGGCGGGCGGTAGGCTGGCGGCGGTGGGGCCACAAACCGAAGGATTGGGGGCGGGATGCGGATATCCGGGATCGAGACGTTCGTCTGTCACGCGAATTGGCGCAACTTCGTCTTCGTGCGCGTGGCTACCGACGAGGGCTTGCACGGCTGGGGCGAGGCGACCCTGGAGGGCAAGGAGCAGACGGTGGTCGCCGCGATCGACGAAGTCGCCCGCTATCTCGTCGGCAAGGATCCGGCGCAGATCGAGCGACACTATCAGCACCTGTACGAGACGCCGTTCTGGCGCGGCGGGCCGGTGCTGAACTCGGCGATCGCGGGGGTGGACCAGGCGCTCTGGGACATCAAGGGGAAGGTTTTAGGCGTGCCGGTCTACGAGTTGTTGGGCGGCGCGGCGCGCGATCGGATCCGCTACTACGCCAACGGCTGGTTCCACAGCGCGACGACTATCGACGCGATCGCGGCGGCGGCGCGGGCGGCGGTGGCGGCCGGGGCGAGCGCGCTGAAGTGGGATCCGTTCGGCTCCGCGAGCCTCTTCATCTCGACCGGGGAGCTCCACGCGGCGGTCGATTGCGTCGCGGCGGTGCGGGACGCGGTCGGCCCGACGGTCGATCTGCTGATCGAGGTGCATGGGCGGCTCTCCCCGGCCAACGCGATCCGGGTCGCCAGGCAAATCGAGCGGTACGACCCGTTCTTCTACGAGGAGCCGGTGCGGCCCGAGCACATGGCGGAACTGGCGCTGGTGGCGCGCGCGACGAGCATCCCGATCGCGTCGGGCGAGCGGGCCTTCTCGAAGCACGACTTCCGCCCGATGTTCGAGCAGCAGGCGGTGGCCTATTGCCAGCCGGACCCCTGCCACGCGGGCGGCATCACGGAGATGAAAAAGATCGCGGCGATGGCCGAGGCGTATCACGTCGGCTTCGCGCCGCACAACCCGAACGGCCCGGTGGCGACGCGCGTCTGCCAGCACCTCGCCGCCGCCTGCCCGAACTTCACGATCCTGGAGTGGCTGCCGCAGGACGTGGATTGGCGCGACGCGGCGATGGGCGGCCCGTTCGACGTGTCGGGCGGGACGATGCCGCTGCCCGAGGGGCCGGGCCTGGGGATCGAGCTGGATCTCGATGTGCTGCGCGAGCACCCGTATGTCCCGCTGGAACTGAACCACTTCCGCCCCGGTCAAGACCTGATCGCGCGCCCGCGCCGCTGAGCGCATCCCTATTCGTCATTCGTCATTCGTCACTCGTCATTCCGTAAGAGGATGGCGAGGTCGGCGGCGCAGGCGGGGCAGGGGCAGATGTTCGCGGTGATCGTGCCGCGCCCGCCGAGCGGGACGAGGATGTGGTCCACGAGCGCGTTCCAGAGGGCGTACTTGGCGGTGAGGTCACCGGTCGTGACGAAACGTGCGACGAGGGCGGCGAGCACCGGGTCCCAACGTTGTAGGTCCGCGAGGAGCCATTTGGCGCTGACCCGCCACTCGCCGCGCAGGCGATAGTGCCAGTCGAGCGCCTCGTCGAGTCCCAGGTGCAGGGAGAGGAGGGCGACCGGTGGATCGCTCGTCAGGAAGCGCGCGATCTTGTCGTGCAGGTGGAAGAAGAGGAACTGGACGTGCTGCTGCTGCTCGGGCGGGACCGGGCGCGGGCAGGCGGCGTCGGCGCGGTCGCGGAGGGCGGTGAGGTCGCCGCGCTTGTCGAAGAGGATGTGCCCGCCCGCGAGCATCGGGCGGCGGCCCCCGTCGCGCAGTTGCGCGTCGAGCAGATCGCGCAGTTGGGCGAGGGAGTTGAAGGAGAGATCGAGTTTGATCCCGCCGATGGCCGGGTGGCTGATGGTGGGGCAGGCGTCCGCGCCGTCGGTGAGGACCAGCACATCGAGATCGCTCCCCGGCGTGGCGGTGCCCCTCGCGACCGAGCCGAAGAGGAGCACGCCGCGGTAGCGCTCGTGCCGCGCGAGCGCCTGGAGGGCGGCGATGGCCGGGGCGAAGCGGGGCGGGATCGGGGCGTCGGCGGTGGGCATCATTTCCCTCGGGAGCGTTGTGGATGCGGTGATCGCGCTCCGCGCCTAATAAGGCACCGCGACGATATCGGTACGGGCAAGGTCAGCGCCACTGAAGAGGAGCGGTTCGTCGCGCTCGCGTGCGAGGGCGTAGACGAAGCAGTCTCCGAAATTGAGCCCTGCGGGATGCTGGCCCTTCCCGTAACGCTGATGTGCGCGGCGCGCTAATTCCGCCTGCTGCACCGTCACCACAATAGAGTCTATGCAGAATAAGGGCGTGAACATGGTATACCCTCCAGGTGTGTGAATAGAGAGGAGGGCGGACCATGTTCACGGTGGAGAGTTTGCAGCAGTACCCGGGCCTGGTCAAGGCGTTCA
>JAABUM010002039.1_pt1 | contig 28384 bp, 30 predicted proteins | sample 5559161 | NCBI WGS metagenome assembly JAABUM01 (sample SAMN10711868, study PRJNA513369) | rock metagenome | isolation source: Antarctica rocks | place: Antarctica: Victoria Land, Siegfried Peak nord
GGGATGCGTCATGCAGGGGTCCGTTCGACGGCGGGGCGGCCACTGGGAACGCTGTGCGCATTGCGGGCACCGTGCCCAGCTGGCTCGGTGGATGCGGTGGATGCGGTGGATGCGGTGGATGCGGTGGTGCGAGCTGCGGGCGGCGCACCGGAGAGCGTGACCCCGGCCGCCGCACAGTCGGCGACGAGCTGGGCGACCTCGTCCTCGGTCGCGTCGACGAGCGGCAGGCGGACGCCGCCACCCGGCAGGCCGAGCAGCGCGAGGGCTGCCTTGGTGAGGATGACACCTTGGGTGCGGAAGAACCCTGTGAACACGGGGAGCAGCCGCAGGTGGATCTCCAGGGCCTGCCGGACATCGCCAGCATCATAAGCAGTGATCATCTCGAGCACGTCGCGGCCGACGACGTGCGTCACGACGCCGACGGTGCCGACGGCGCCGAGCGCGAGCAGGGGCAGCGTCGCGACGTCGTCTCCGGAGTAGTAGGCGATATCGGACCGGGCGCGGACCTGAGCAGTGGCGGTCAGGTCGCCTTTCGCGTCCTTGACCCCGACGATCCTGGGGTGCTCAGCCAGCTGCAGGATCGTGTCGGTGCTCAGCGCGACCCCGGAGCGGCCGGGGATGTCGTAGAGCATCACGGGCAGCTCGGTCGCCTCGGCGACGGCGCGGAAGTGGGCGACCAGCCCGGCTTGGGGGGGCTTGCTGTAGTACGGGGTCACCGCGAGCAGCGCGGTGGCACTCGCGGCCTGCGCCGCCCGGGCCAGCTCGAGGGTGTGCGCGGTGTCGTAGGTCCCCACGCCGGCCACCACGCTGGCGCGGCCGCCGACTGCCTCCACGACTGCCCGGAGCAGGGCATCCTTCTCCTGGTCGGAGGTCGTCGGTGACTCTCCCGTCGTCCCGCTGACGACGAGCCCGTCGTGGCCGGCGTCGACGAGCTTCGTGGCCAGCTGGGCGGCGGCATCGAGGTCGAGGGACCCGTCTGCACGGAACGGGGTGACCATCGCGGACAGCAGCCGGCCGAGTGGCGCGGGGGGCAGGACTCCCATGGGGGTCACGCTAGCCGCGATGGCCCGTCACCGGGCGTGCGCCACGGCCGGCGGAACCCTCCGCGCCGGCTCGGGGGTAGCGGGCGCGACGGGCCGGCCGGCTTCGACCGGGGGGCCGCGGGACGTGAGCTGTGCACGCTGCCTCGCCGAGGATCACCCGTTTGGCAACCGAGATCACCGGGCCCCCCATCCCGTGGCGGCCGAGACCGCCAGGCCGGCGACCAGCAGCAGCCCTCCACGGCGCAGGTGGACGAAGGCGACTGCGGCGAACCACAGCGGCCAGATCGGGAAGCCCTCGGGTGGGGCTCCCGGTCGCTCGCGGCGCAGGTACGGCCAGGCGCGAACGAGGCGCTCGACCCCGAGCAGCGCCAGCAGCGCGGGCCAGGGCAGCGCGCCCAGTGCGACGTCGAGGATGACTACCGCGTAGAAGGCCACCATGAGCCCCAGGGTCACGGCACGGGCGCGTCGCTCGCCGAGGATCACCGGGAGCGTCCGCGTGCCGTCCGGTGCGTCGTAGGGAATCTTGTCGATGTGCTTGCCCATCAGCACGGTGGTGCACAAGAGAGCCCATGGCAGCGAGGCAGCAAGCACCCAGCCGGGCAGCGTGCCGGTCGCCGCGAAGTAGGTGCCGCCGGTCATCAGCGGGCCCCAGACGACCAGGACGTCGGGCTCACCCAGCCCGATCTTCTTCAGCCGCAGCGGCGGGGCGGTGTAGGCGAACGACAGCAGCAGCCCGGCGAGGGCCAGCCCGACCGTCAGTGGCCCTCGTGCCGCGGTCAGCAGCACCAGCACCACGAGGTCGACGACGTTGGCGGCCAGGATGGCCGTCCACAGAGTCCGCCGCGACACCAGCCCGGTCAGCAGAGGGTGCGGTGCGTACAGCGCCCGCGGGTAAACAGCTGTGTCGGTGCCCACCGAGGTGTCGAACAGGTCGTTGCTGAGGTTGTTGGCCAGGTGAGCGGCCAGAATGCCCACCACGGCGAGCGAGAGGTCGACGACTGACAGCCGCGGTGAGCGCGCGGCAAGCAGGCCGGCAACGAGCCCGCTGACCAGCGTCATCGGTAGCACGGCAGCCCGGGTCACCACCAGCCACCGGGTCACGCCGTCGAGCTGGTCGACCGGCACGCCCGGCGGTGGGTTGGTTGTCGCCAGCGCGTGCGCCCACGAGCGCAACCTGCTGCCCGGCCGCCCCGGCAGCCGCGGCGCGGTACGCGCACCGGCGGCACTCGTAGGACCGGCGCTGGTGCCTGCCGATGCTTGGGTCGCCCTCTCGCTCACACCCGCATCCTTCCCGCCGGCTCCGACAGAACTCGCCTACCGCCGTCCCGGTCCGGCGACGGCTGCTCGGGCCGGGGCTCCCCTAGGCTCCGGCTCGTGCGCGAGACCCGTCCCCAGGTGTTCCTGCTGGCCCGCCCCGCCATCAACTGGGCGGGCCTTGCTGCCTACCTGGAAGCAGTCGGCGGCACCGAGTGGCTCGAGCGCGTACGCCCCGGCGACGAGCCGGCCGGGCCCGAGGGCGAGCTGCTGGTTGAGTTCATGGGCCGGCTGTGCTACCGCTCGTGGGCTCCCGGGCTCAACCCGAACGTCACCAAGGTCCGCAGCGACAGCCGGGCCTACCTCGAGAACGTGCTGCGCTCGGCGCACGGCAGCGTCGTCGAGCATGCCAACTACTCCTTCGTCTTCCTCAACGTGAGCCGGGTGTTCACCCACGAGCTGGTTCGGCACCGCGCCGGTACCGCGATGAGTCAGGAGTCACTGCGCTACGTCCGGCTTACCGACCTGCCCTTCGAGCACCCCGACTTCGTCCGCGACAACGACAGGCTGCGCGGGGAGGCCGACTCGCTCCTGGCGAGCATGGAGCGCTTCCAGGAGCTTGTCGTCGCCGAGACGGGCATCGACACCCCCGGGGTTGACTTCCACACGAAGAAGGTCGTGACCTCCGGCGCGCGCCGCTACGCGCCGGACGGCGTCGCCACCTCCATCGGCTGGACTGTCAACGTGCGCGCCCTGCGCCACGTCATCGCGGCGCGCACCGACCCTGGTGCCGAGGACGAGATCCGCCGGGTGTTCGACCAGGTGGCGGCCCTGATGCAGCACGAGATCCCGGGGCTGCTCGGCGACTTCGAGCGCACCGAGGACGGTGCGTGGATCCCGCGCTACCCCAAGGTCTGACCTGTCGTCACAACCGGCGAAAAGGCGCCATCGGGACTTGATCGACAGGGCACCAGGGGAGGTAGGGTCCGCGTCGTGGTCGACGGCAGCGTGCGCCTCGCGCGCTCGGAGGACGCGGCGGTGGTCGCCGAGCTGCAGCTGCATACCTGGGGCCTGGTGTTCGCTCCCCGGCTCCCGCAGGGCGCCGCGCTCGCGCTCGACTTGGAGACCGCAACAGAGCGCTGGCGGGCCGCGGTGGCCTCACCACCGACGGCTCGCCATCACCTGCTCGTCGCGGTCGATGGTGCCGCACCTGGTGTCGCCGGCAAGGTCGTCGGCTTCGCCGCGATCGGTCCCGGCGAGGACGACGACGCGACGGCCACGGTCGGGGAGCTGCTGGTCCTGCTCGTCGCTCCCGGGCGAGAGCACGAAGGGCACGGCAGCCGCCTGCTTCAGGCAGCCGTCGAGACGCTGCGCGAGGACGGCTTCACGACCGCTGTCACCTGGCTGTTCCACGGCGACGACCAGGGGGCAGCCTTCCTCGCCGAGACCGGCTGGGTGCTCGATGGCTCCACCCGGCAGCTCGACATGGGAGAACCTGTCACCCAGCGGCGCCTGCACGTCACCCTCTGAGGCACCGGCTAGCACAAGCTGGCTATGGCAGCGCGGTCAGCAGCTCGGTCAGGGGCTTGCGGGCGCCAGTGAAGAACGGCGTCTCGACCTTCGTGTGCAGCCGCGCCCGGCTGGTCCGCAGGTGGCGGATGCAGTCGACGATGCGGTGCAGCTCCGCGGCCTCGAACGCGAGCAGCCACTCGTAGTCGCCGAGGCCGAACGCCGCGACTGTGTTGGCCCGCACGTCCTCGTACTCCCGACCCATGATCCCGTGCTCGGCCAGCATCCCGCGGCGCTCGTAGTCAGGCAGCAGATACCACTCCAGCGAGCGGACGAAGGGGTAGACGCAGACGTACTTCTGCGGGTCCTCGCGCCGGACGTAGGCGGGGATGTGGTTGCGGTTGAACTCCGCGGGGCGGTGCACCCCGGTCGCCGACCACACCGGCTCCAGGTGGCGACCGAGCGCGGTCTGCCGGAACCGGGCGTAGGTCTCCTGCAGCAGGTCGGGGTCGGGGCAGGTGAGCCAGATCAGCAGGTCGGCGTCGCTGCGGTAGCCCGACACGTCGTAGGTGCCGCGGGTGTAGACCTCCTTCGCGAGCGCCTGCTCGAGCAGGGCGTCGGCCTCGGCGGCGAGCCCCGCGCGGTCCTCGGGCAGCGGCGCGGGGGAGCGGAAGACTGCGTACATCGTGTACAGCAGCTCATCGTTGAGCTCACGCGCGGACTTGGTCGACTCAGCCATGGACCGATTATCCGCCGTGCGCGGCGGTGCGCACAGCATCCAGGGACGTGAGCACCGCCGCAGCTGCTGCGCGCCCCGAGCGGATGCACGCCGGGATGCCGACCCCGTCCCACGCCGCGCCGCAGACCGCCACCGCATGCGGGAGGCGAGCCCGCAGGTCTGCCACGCGAGTCAGGTGACCGGGGCGGTACTGCGGCAGGCCCCCACCCCACCGGGCGAGCGAGCTCTCAACTGGCCGGGCGCGCACCCCGGTGGCCTCGGCGAGGTCAGCCGCTAGCACGCCCAACAGCTCGCCGCCCGGACGCTGCAGGTCGCGGACGTCGCCCAAGCGGCCGGCGCTCACCCGGACGACAGTGCCGGGCACGTGCGGCCACTTCTGCGACAGGAACGTGGCCGCCTTCATCGTCCGGTTCTCGCTCGGTGGCACCAGCAGACCGCTGCCGGGTGGCAGCTCGACGCCCGATGCGAAGGCGAACGTAGCGAGAGCGACGGAGGCGTACTCAACCTCGGGCACCCCGCCGGCCACGTGCGGGCCGAGCAGCCGGCCGGCCGGTCCGGACGGGACGGCGAGGACGACGGCGTCGAAGTGCTCCCCGTCGACAGTCCAACCACAGCCGGTGGTCGCGGCCGTCAGCGACCGGACGGCGTTCCGCATGCGGATCTCCGCGCCGCTTGCCGCCGCGACGACGAAGGGCAGCGTGCCCATCCCCGCACGGACGGTGGCGAAGACCGGGGCCGGGTCCGAGCCGGCAGCGGCGGGGCGGGGCGCCAGCCGGCCGGCCGCGCGCACCAGCGAGCGCTCCTTCAGCGCAGGCCGCAGTTGCGGCACCGTCGCCTGAACCGACAGCTGGTCCGCCCGGCCTGCGTACACCCCACCCAGCAGCGGGTCGACGAGCCGGTCGACCACCCGCGAGCCGACGCGACGGCGTACCCACTGCCCAACCCCGGGGTCGTCCTCGAGCCGCGTTCGCGGCAGGACGAGGTCGAGCGCGGCGCGGGCGGTCCCCAGGGCGCCGAGCACGGGGGCCGCCGACCGCAGGTCACCCGGCACTCCCATGAGCGTGCCGCGGGGCAGCGGCCGCAGCCGTCCCTTCAGCCACAGTGACGCCGATGCAGTGGCCGGATGGACGGTCTCGAGCCCGAGCTCGGCCGCGAGCCCGAGCGCATCGGGCACGCGGGCGAGGAAGGACTCGGCGCCCTCATCGACCCCGAGCGGCCCGACGCGCAGCTTGCCCCCGACTGTCGCGGTGGCCTCGAGCACGACGACGTCGGCCAGCCCCCGCATCGCGAGCGCCGCCGACAAGCCGGCGATGCCGCCGCCGACGACGGCGACCCGCGGCAGGCTCACCCGGCGGCTCCCGCTGCTGTTGCTGCTGTTGCTGCTGTTGCCGCTGTCGCCACCGCCGTTGCGGCCAACCGGTCGCTCGTCACCGGCGGCCGGACCTGGTCGGCCTGGTCGGCCAGCTCGCCGCCCTCGCCGGTCAGGGTGTGCACGAGGTCGACGATGCGGGAGAGCACGCGCGGGTCGGTCTCGGGCAGCACGCCGTGCCCGAGGTTGAACACGTGCCCCTTGGCCGCCGAGCCGCGAACGAGGACGTCGCGGACCTTGCGCTCGATCACCTCCCAAGGCGCGAACACGACGGTGGGGTCGAGGTTGCCCTGCAGCGCGACGTCGCCGGCCCGCCGGGCGGCGACGTCGAGCGGGGTCCGGGCATCGACGCCCACCACATCGGCGCCGGCTTCGGCCATCGCCCCGAGCAGCTCGCCGGTGCCGGTACCGAAGTGGATGCGCGGCACGTCATCCACCGCAGCCAGTACGGATGCCGAATGCGGCTGCACGTACTCGCGGTAGTCATCTTCGGACAGGGCACCCGCCCACGAGTCGAACAGCTGCACCGCGCTCGCGCCGGCGTCGATCTGCACGCGCAGGTAGGTCCGGGCGATGTCAGCCAGCCTGCCCAACAGCTCATGCCACAGTTCAGGCTCGGAGTACATGAAGGCCTTCGTGGTGGCGTGGGTACGGCTAGGGCCGCCCTCGACCAGATAGCTGGCGAGGGTGAACGGCGCGCCGGCGAAGCCGATCAGCGGGACCGCTCCGAGCTCCCCCACCAGGGTGCGCACCGACTCGCCGATGTCGTCGACCTGCCCCGGGTCGAGTGGGCGGACCTGCTCGAGCGTGGCGCGGTCCCGGACCGGCGTCGCGATGACGGGCCCGACACCCGCCACGATGTCGAGGTCGACGCCAGCCGCGGCCACAGGGACGACGATGTCGCTGAAGAAAATGGCGGCGTCGGTGCCGTACCGGCGGACGGGCTGCATCGTGATCTCGACCACGAGCTCGGGCTGGCGGCAGGCATCAATCATCGCCGTGCCCTCCCGCAGCCGGCGGTACTCAGGCAGCGAGCGGCCGGCCTGGCGCATGAACCACACCGGGCGGTGCGCCGTGGACTGCCCGTGGCAGGCCCGCAGAAAGGGCGAATCGGCGAGCCGGGCGTCAGCAGGAGGCACTGGTCGATGCTCTCACGCCGACACACCTGGGCCGGTTGCCCGATCCTGTCGGTGCTGCATGCGACCGTCGAAGACATCGGTCCCGTGCAGGGTCCGGTGGGACGACGCAACCGCCTGACGCTCTGCTGGGAGACCGCGATGCTGCACCTGTTCTGCCCTGACTGCCAAGTCGAGCGGGCGTTCGAGCGGCCGCTGTGCATCGACGAGCACGGCGGCGACTGCCCGGAGCTGAGCTGCTCGGTGTGCGGCCTCGCAGTGTTCGACGGTCCCCTGCTCATCGCCATCAGCGAGGCTCGGGGTCAGGTCGACTCACCAGCTGCCGAGCAGGGCGCGTCACCCTGCGCCCAGGAGGGCGACACCGCCCATCGCGGCGAGCACTCCCGCAGCCTGCACGCCGCGTAGCCGTTCCCCCAATACCTGGCGGGCCAGCAGGACGGTGGCGACGGGGTACAGCGAGCCCATCACTCCGACCACCGAGGCCATCCCACCTGCACTGGCAAGCGCGTACATCGCGTTGGCACCCACGTCGAGCAGGCCGACTGTGGCCAGGGGCGGCGCGTCACGACGGGCGACTGCCAGCGGTTGTCGGGTAGTACCTACGACACCCAGCAGCAGCCCCACGCTCGCGACGCGCTGCAGGGTCAGCGTGACGAGGACACCGTGCGAGCTCGCCGCCCGCAGCAGCAGCAGCGAGAGCCCGAAGCCCAGCGCTGCCACCAGCGCAAGGGCAACAGTGCGCGGGGCGGCACCCGCGGCTGCCCCCGGACCTCCGGCCCGCTGGTCAGCACCACTCCGACGACGGCGAGCACGATGCCGGCGGCCTGCACGCTGCCCGGCCGCTCGCCCACGAGCAACCCGCCCGCGACCGGGACGAGGACACCGGTGGCCGACACAGGAGCGACGATGCCCATTGTCCCGCCGGCGAGCGCGGAGTAGAAGGCCAGCAGGCCGAGCATCCCCGACACTCCGGCCCCGGCAGCTGCGAGCTGCCACCACGCCGGCGCCGCCACGCCCCATCCCGAAGCCAGGGCTCCTGTCGCTGCCGACACGGCCAGAACGCCTGCCAGCCCGGCCAGTTGCGAGAGCAGGACCACCGAGCGCACCGGTAGCCGGCGACTGAGCAGGCCACCGCCGAAGTCCGCGCTCCCCCACACCGCCGCTGACAGCAGGGCGAGCAGGACGGGCACTGACGCAACGCTAGAGGCAGTCAGCTGGGCTTGGGCCGCGCCGAGCCGCACCGAGCCGCACCGTGTCGAATGCGGCACCGCCGACACGCCGCGGCGCAGCCCGGGCGCCGTGTCCTGCTGGCCCTACGGTGACGGGGTGCAGGCCTCGAGGAGCGTGAGCTGAAGCCGGCGGGTGAGCCGACCGTCGACGAGCCCGAGGAGTTCGGCCGGCTCGCGGCCGCGCTACGGGTCGCGGCCGGCCAGGCGCGCTCCGGCATCGTCGTGAGCGAGCGTGCAGCGCCCTCCCGGGTCGCTCCCTTCGGCATCGCGTTCGGGGCGACCGTCCAGCCGACCAGGGCCCGCGATGCGCGGTCCCTGCGAGGGGATGCCGAGCTGGGTGCCGGACGCCTGGTCGTGCTGCACGACCCGGCCGGCCAGCCGGCGTGGGACGGCGAGTTCCGGGTCGCCTGCTACGCCCGGGCAGCGCTGGACCTCGAGATGGTGACCGACCCCGTGCTGCCTGCCGTCACCTGGTCCTGGCTTGAGGAGGCGCTCAATGACCGGAGCGCCCAGGCAGACCTGCTGGCCGGCACCGTGACGACGACGGCCGCCTCGCGCTTCGGCAGCCTGGCCGCGGAGGGTGACACCTTCGAGGTCGAGCTGCGGTGCTCGTGGTCGCCGCGCTGGACGCCTGAGAATGCTGGCGCGCACCTCGAAGCCTTCGTGCTGCTCTTGGCGGCGATGGCCGGCCTGCCGCCGGAGGTGCCGGGAGTCATCTCGCTGGCCTCGCGCCAGCGTTCGGCCTGAGCTTTGGACCCTCGCCCGGCGTAACCGTTGCCCGGCGTGTCAGTCGAGCGGCAGGGCCGGGCGCGGCAGGCGAAGCGTGAGGCTGGTGCCGCCTCCTGGCCTGCTCTGGACCTGCAGCCAGCCGCCGGCCAAGCGAGCCCTTTCGCGGAGCAGCCCCAGCCCGACGTGGCGGCCACCGGGGCCTGCCGCCGGGCGGCTGGCTGTCGAGAAGCCCTGGCCGGCGTCGCTGACGACGGCCACGACCTGGTGCTCGTCCACCTGCAGGCCGGCCGCGGCCGCGTCGACGTCAGCGTGCTTGACCACGTTGAGCAGCGCCTCCTGGAAGAACCGGTAGACGGTCACGGCGAGGGCGAGGGGGATGGGAAAGGCAGCCTGCGGCCACGTCAGACTGATCTCGAGTCCGTAGCGGTGGAGCAGGTCGTCGCGCAGCAGCTGCACCGCGGCCGCGAGGTCACCGTCCCGCAGTGCCGGCGGCCTGGCCCGCGCCATCGTGGCGCGCAGCGACTCCTCCGCCTCTGCAACAAGGTCGCTGATGGCAGCTGCGGTGGCCTCGTCAGTGACACCGGCGGGGCCGCCAGATGTAGAGCCGAGGGTGTCGAGAGTGTCAGCAGGCAGCCCGGCACGGTCGGGTCCGCCCCCCTGGCGTGGCAGCGCCGGGGCAGCCTGCCGCTCGACTCGGTCAGCACCGAGCCGCCGCGCGGTGGCAAGCGACTGGGCCGCCGTGTCGTGCAGCTCGGCGGCGAGCTGGCCACGCGCCCCCTCCTCGGCTGCCACCAGGCCGGAAAGCATCTCGACCATGCCGCGGGCGGCCGCGTCTGCCTCGCGCCGGTGCCGCTCCGCCAGGTCGTCGGCCAGCCGTACCCGCGCGCCGAGGGCGACGAAGGCATCGCCCACGTGCTGCATCTCCCGGACGGGCAGTGCCCGGACGGTCCCCTTCCGGCGGACGCCATCAAGCCGGCGCCGTCGGCGCGGGCGCCGCGCTACGGCGGGCCGCTCGTCGCGAGCATCCGGCGCCAAGGCGTCGAGAGCGCCATCCGTGACGACGGCTAGCTGCGCAGTCACCTGACGCAGGCGCCGCGCCAGCCCGTGTCCGATGGCTGCTCCACAGCAGCCGGCGGCGAGCAGGACGAGGCAACCGGCTACCGCAGCCGCCAGCAGCGGATGGCCCGGCACAAGCAGCTGCGCGGCGAGTGCAGCCGAGCCGGCGGCTGCCGCACTGGTGGCGGTCAAGGCTGCAGCCGCTGTGGTCAGGCCGACGAGCCTCATGACGCCGCCGCCGGTGTCATCGGCACCGGACTCTGCGGGGGGTGCGGCAGCCCGTCCGGCCCAGCGGCGGTGAGCACGCCCGTCGTGGTCCAGTCGGTCCCGCGGCGCGACTGCTGCGACCCGTCCTCATCGCCAGCCTGCGCCTGGCGGGGGACGTGGCGGGCGCCCTCGCGCCCCCGTCGCCGCTCCCCCACGAGCGCGGCGACCGCCCGCTGGACGAGCCGCAGCTCCTCGGCCATGCGCTCGGGGTCGAACTCGCGCGCCTGCGCGGCGGCTGTCAGGCGGGCCGCTGCCTCGCGAACGATGAACTGCCGGGTGCGCCGCGAGTCGTGGCCGCCCGTGCTTGTGCTCCCATGTGCCGGGCCCGCGTTTTCCCCTGCTGGGCTCTCCAAGTCTGAGTTCTCCCGGTCTTGGGCCAGCAGCCAGGACCCGGCCTGCACGGCCAGCACCCGCGCCACCCTCGCATCCTGCTTTCCGAAGGCCGCGGCGCGGGCGGGCCGGCGCGCTACGACGACCGCGAAGGGTGCCGACAGCGAGCCACGCATCCCCACTGCGAAGCCGATGGCTGGCTCGCCGCCGGCCCCTGACAGCCAGGTGGCAACCCCGTCACCGGACAGCAGACCCCGCAGGTGGGGCGCATCGAGCGCCTCGCCCGAGGTGACCTCCCGACTGAGCACGCCAGACTCGTCGCCCAGGTAGCGCACCAGCCCCTCCGGGCCGGCCAGCAGCAGTTCGACGTCAGCCCCGCCGAGCAGCCGCGCGGCGATGACGAGCAGCACGCGGGCGGACTCGTCCGAGGACCGGCCCCTCAGCCGCTGCTGCTCCGCGGCCAGACTCGCGTACAGCCGAGCTTCGGCTGCCCGCTGCCGTTCGATCTCCCGGGCGGCGAGCACCAGTGCGGCGGGAAGGAGCAGGCCGACCAACCCGACGGGTTCGTATCGGGCGAGCCAGGCCGCGAGGACGCCGAAGGGGCCGGCCACGAGCGACTGCAGCACGGCGGGCGCCAGGCGCGGGCGCAGCAATCCCGCCAGCGACCGGCGAGCCGTCGCGGCGACAGCAGCCGCGGAAGCAGTCTGCCGCACCACCGCGCCGGCGACCCCGCCCAGCACCGCGGCGACGAGACGTCCGGTCAGGGGCGAGCTGAGCAGCACGACGCAGCCGGCAGCGGCCGCCGCCGTGAGGGCGGACAGCACGTCGAACTCCACGCCGTTCCACCACCACCTGCCGCGGCGCCCCGCCTTGCTGGTGCCGCCAGCCATAGCGGTGCCGCCAGCCATAGCGGTACGGGCGGACGTGCTGGCGGCGGCACGGGAGCCGGCCAGAGCGGCGGCGAGCACGGCGGCGCCGGTCGCCCACGGCACGGGAGCCGCCCAGAGAACGAGAGGTAACGCAGCATCGGCACCACGCAGGGACCACGCGCGTCCGAGCCAGGTCAGCTGCAGCTCCAACCGCTCGCCCGCGGCGAGCACACTGACAGCCAGGAGCAGGACGAGTGCTCCGAGCTCGAACGTGGCCCACCCGCTGCCGGCGAGCCGTTCGGAGCCGGGGAGCACGGCCCACAGCACGACGACGGCGGTCGTCGTGGATGCAGCGGCGGCGCGCAGTGCTTTCAGCGATCGGGGCAGGCCGTGGCCGCCAGGAGGGCGGATACGAGGCGCGAGAACCGCAGGTGCAGGCGGCACCGACGTCCTCCTCACTGCTCTCCCTGTGGCTCCGCTCCCGTTGCCACGCCGCTAGCGGCAACCGCGACGCTTCGCCAACGTGCACGGGCGCACCGTTGACATGCCACCCTCTGGTCCCCTGTCGGCGCCCCGACCAGGCACCTTGTGCATTCGGCCAGCAGGAGTAACCGAGTTCCCCCATTTGGAGCAGTGGCTACAGACCGCGGTCGACTGCTCCGATGCCTGTTCTGCCCTATCAGGAGGATCCAGGAGGATCAGTGACCACGCACAGCCAGCACCTCGCGCCGACCGCGCCCGGCAGGCCCAGTCCCGCCGCTCGTCACGGGACGCGCCCGGGTACCGCTGCTGTTCCTCCGCAGAACCGTTCGGGCTTTCGCGCTCTGGTCGTCGACGACCACCCGCTCATGCGCGAGTCAATGGTCAACCGGCTGAAGGCAATGGGCGCGACCGAGGTCGTCGAGGCCGCCAGCGTCGGTGAGGCACGGGCACGGGCACGCAGCGGGCCGCTGGAGCTCGCCGTGCTCGACCTCGGACTGCCCGACGGCAGCGGGCTCGACCTGCTGGCCACCCTGCGAGCTGCTGGATGGCCGCGCCTTGTCGTCCTGTCGGCCGCGGACGACCCCTACTCGGTCCGGGCCGCCTTCGTCGCCGGGGCCCACGGCTACCTGCTGAAGAATGCCTCCTCGACCGTGGTGACCGACGGCGTGCGCCGGGTGCTGGCGGGCGGGGTGTACGCCGACCCCTCCGTCGCACCGATGCTCGCCACGAGCATGCGCGGTAGTGCCACCGACGGGCTCGCTGCCGAGCTGTCGGGCCGAGAGATCGAGGTGCTGCGCCTCGTCGCCGACGGGCAGTCCAACAAGGAGATCGGTGACCAGCTCGGGCTGTCGGCCCTCACGGTGAAGAGCCACCTGGCCCGCATCGCCCGCAAGCTCGGGACAGGCGACCGCGCGGAGATGGTCGCGCTCGCCATGCGAGCGGGCGTCATCCGCTGACTGCGCCCGCTCGGGATGCCGCAGTGAGCAGCCTCGGCAGTACCTCGCCGGCCGTAGAGTGCCCAGCCGTGACAGCGCGGGAGACGCCGGAGATGCAGCGGCCGGTTGACCCGCCGCTGTTCCTCGAGCCCGCGGTTTCGCCTTCGCCGGCCCCGGTCGCCGCACAAGCACCAGTTGCCCCGGAGGTTCTGCCGGCCTCCGCGGATGCCGAGCCGTACGAGCCGTACGAGCCGGTCGAGCCGGTCGAGCCGGACGAGCCACAGGCCACCCCGCTGCTCACCCCCCGCGACGGCGTCCCCGAGGTAGTCGCAGACGAGGCCGCGCTCGAGCGGGCGATCAGCGCGCTGGTCGGCGGCACCGGTCCCCTCGCGGTCGACGCCGAGCGGGCGTCGGGCTACCGGTACGGCCAGCGTGCCTACCTCGTCCAGCTGCGCCGGGCCGGCGCCGGGACAGTGCTCATCGACCCCGTCGGTGTCCCCGACCTGACCGCCCTCGGCGATGCCGTCGCAGATCTCGAGTGGGTGCTGCACGCCGCCTCGCAGGACCTGCCGTGCCTGGCCGAGATCGGCATGCGTCCGCGCCGGCTTTTCGACACCGAGCTGGCGGGCCGCCTTGCCGGCCACGAGCGGGTCGGGCTCGGCGCGATCGTGGAGAGCCTGCTCGGCTACCGGCTCGAGAAGGGCCACTCGGCGGCGGACTGGTCGACCAGGCCGCTGCCCGAGTCGTGGCTTCGCTACGCCGCGCTCGACGTCGAGCTGCTCGTCGACCTGCGCGACGCCCTGAAGGACGACCTCCGCCAACAGGGCAAGCTCGAGTGGGCACACGAGGAGTTCGCCGCCATCATCACCGCCTCGCCCCGGGAGGCTGCCGCTGAGCCATGGCGGCGCACGAGCGGACTGCACCGGGTGCGATCCCGGCGCCAGCTCGCGGCCGTCCGCAGCATGTGGCAGGCCCGCGACGAGCAGGCCCAGCGGCGGGACCTCGCCCCCGGCCGGGTGCTGCCGGACCGCGCCATCGTCGACGCTGTGCTCACTGCCCCGCCATCGGCGGCGGCGCTGGAGAAGCTGCCCGTCTTCTCCGGGCCACGGATGCGCCGGACCAGCCAGTTCTGGTTCGCCGCCCTCGATCAGGCCCGCACCCTTGCCGACTCCGAGCTACCGGGCATCGGGGCGGCTGCGGGTGGCGGGGCCGGCATCCCGCCGGCCAACCGCTGGAGCGACCGTGATCCCGCGGCCGCACAGCGCCTTGCCGCTGCCCGGGCCGCGCTCGCCGAGCTCAGTGAGCAGTACCACCTGCCCGCCGAGAACATCCTGGAGCCGGCTCTGCTGCGCCGGCTGTGCTGGTCGCCGCCGGAGCCGCTCGACGCGCAGAGCGTCGAGGACGTCCTGCAGGCCGGTAACGCCCGGTCGTGGCAGGTCGGGCTGGTGCGGGAGCCGCTGGCGGCGGCGCTGAGCGACTGACGCCACCTGCACCGGCACCTGCACCGGCACCTGCACCTGCGCCGCTGCACGGGCGCTACTGGACGAGTGCCCGCGGCGCGCCAGCGAGGGACGAGTACGAGGGGGCCGCCGGTCCCGCCAGAGCCCGGCGGCCACCCGAGCCTGGTATCGGCCCCAGCGGCTGCCGGCTGCTCACCCGAACGGGTTCCGGCCGGGGCCAGCTGTGCGGGCCGTCAGGTGAGCGAGCCCTCGAGGGTGGTCCGCAGCGCCGCGGGGACCGGGCGTGACCCGCTGCCGTCGGTGCCGATGCAGACGTAGACCGTCCTTGCCGTCGCCAGCACCTGCTCGTCCCGGCGGACGGTGAAGCCGAGGGTCAGGCTGGTGCGTCCGATCGACTCCGTCCGCACGTCGACCGCGAGCGTGTCTCCGAAGCCTGCCGCGCCGCGCCAGTCGAGCTCGGTGTGCACCAGCTGCACGTCGAAGCCGGCAGCTGTCATCTCGCCGTAGCCGAGGCCCCCGGCGGCCAGGAAGCCGGTCATCGCGTCGTCGAGATAAGCCAGGTACCACATGTTGAATACCACGCCCTGGGCGTCGACCTCGAGGTAGCGGACGTCGACGGGATGCGAGTACGGCATCGGCGCACCGTAGCGGCAGTCGCGCCCGACCTGGTCATGGACCTGTTTCGCCGCGCTCCCGCACGGGGACGGCGAGGCTGATGGTGACGCGGGCCACAGCCGCCCGCGACCAGCTCGAGGATGGAGCGTCATGACCACAGCGCCTCCCACCAGCCCATTCGACACCAGCGGCATCACCACCGATGCCGCCGGGATCAAGCACTACGAGGCGCTGCCGAGTTCGCTCGTCGACATGCTGCGGCAGTCGGTGGACGCCCATCCCGATCGCGATGCGCTGGTCGAGCTCGACGGTCCGCGCGTGAGCTATCGAGAACTGTGGGACAGGGCTGCCGGGGTGGCCGGGGGCCTGCGGGCGGCGGGCGTGCGCCCGGGGGACCGAGTGGCCATCCGGCTCGGCAACGGCAACGAATGGGTCCTCGCGTTCTTCGGCACGATCTTCGCGGGCGGCGTCGTCGTCCCCGTCAACACCCGCTTCGCCGAGGCCGAGGTGGCCTACGTGCTGGAGGACTCCGGCGCGGCATACGTCGTCGAGCCGGGCGCACAGCTGCCCGAGGGGGAGCCGACAGTCGTCGACGACCTCGGCCACGACAACCTCGCGGCGATCTTCTACACGAGCGGGACGACAGGTTTTCCGAAGGGGGCGATGACCACCCACGAGAACTTCCTGTCCAACGTCGAGACCTGCATCCGCTGCATCGGGATGGACCGCGACCGCCACCTGTCCACCCTGGTGTCGGTACCGCTGTTCCACGTCACCGGATGCAACAGCCAGCTGCTGGTCCTGCTCGCACTGGGTGGGACGACTGTCATTCAGCCGGTGTTCGACGTGAAGCGCTTCCTGCGGGCGATCGCCGAGGAGAAGATCTCGGTTCTGACCACGGTGCCGGCGATCTACTGGCTTGCCATGCACCAGCCCGAGTTCCCAACGACCGACGTCTCCTCGGTCGAGGCCCTCAGCTACGGCGGCGCGCCGATCGCACCGGACCTGGTGCAGCAGATCCAGGAGGGCTTCCCCACCGCCAGGGTGGGCAACGGCTTCGGCCTCTCCGAGACCTCGTCGGTGTCGACCTACCTCCCGCACGAGTACGCCCGCGACCACGCCGACTCGGTCGGCTTCCCGGCGCCCGTCGTCGACGTGCGGGTCGACCAGCCGGACCCGCAGACCGGCGTCGGCGAGCTGATGATCCGCGGCCCGCATGTCGTCGCCGGCTACTGGAACAAGCCCGAGCAGACGGCGGAGACGTTCGTCGACGGCTGGCTGCATTCCGGTGACCTGTCGCGCATCGACGAGCAGGGGCTCACCTACATCGTCGACCGCATGAAGGACATGATCAACCGCGGCGGCGAGAACGTGTACTGCGTCGAGGTCGAGAACGCGCTCAACACCCATCCCGCAGTGGGCGAGGTCGCCGTGATCGGCGTGCCCGACTCGATGATGGGCGAGAAGGTCGGCGCCGTGCTCGTGCCGGCACCCGGGCAGAGCATCGACCCCGCCGAGCTGACGGCCTTCGCTCGGGAGCACCTCGCCGACTTCAAGGTGCCGCAGTACGTCGCGGTCCGCACCGAGCCGCTGCCGCGCAACCCCGGCGGCAAGGTGCTCAAGGCCACTCTGCGCAAGGAGACCGACTGGGGGCAGCCCGTCCGCTGAGCCCCGCGACCGATCCACCCGACCACCCCAGACTCCCAGAGAGCCCATCAGAGACAAGGACGTCCCATGGCGCAGGTAGCAACAGTTCGCGGCCCGGTCGACACCGCCGATCTCGGCCCCACCCTCATGCACGAGCACGTGTTCGTGCTCAACACCGAGATGATCCAGAACGTCGACTGGTGGAACGAGGACGAGAAGGTCGCCGACGCGGTCAGGAAGCTGCAGGCGCTGAAGGACCGCGGCGTCGACACCATCGTCGACCCGACGGTGCTCGGCCTCGGCCGCTACATCCCGCGGGTGCAGCGGGTCAACGAGCAGGTCGACATCAACATCATCGTCGCGACCGGCATCTACACCTACAACGACCTCCCTCACCAGTACGAGTTCCGTGGCCCCGGCCTGCTGATGGACATGCCGGAGCCCATGGTCACGGAGTTCACCAAGGACATCACCGAGGGCATCGGCGACACCGGGGTGCACGCCGCCTTCCTCAAGTGCGTGGTCGAGGCCCAGGGTCTGACGCCGGGCGTGGAGCGGGTGCTGCGCGCAGCCGGCCAGACCCACCTCGACACCGGCAAGCCGATCACCGTCCACACCCAGTCGGCGACGCAGGCCGGCAAGCTGGTGCTCGAGGTTTACCGCGAGATGGGCGTCGACCTGACCAAGGTCGTCATCGGCCACGCCGGGGACAGCAACGACCTCGACTACCTCAAGGAGCTGGCCGACGCCGGCTGCCAGCTGGGAATGGACCGCTTCGGCCTGGACATCTTCAACCCCACCGACCAGCGCGTCGCGACGATCGCGGCCCTCGCCGAGCAGGGTTACGCCGACCGGATGGTGCTGGCGCACGACGCCAGCTGCTACATCGACTACTGGGGTGCCGACCTCGAGCAGATGCTGGCCGCGGCAGCGCCCAACTGGAACTTCACCCACATCTCCGACGACGTCCTGCCGGCGCTGCGCAAGGCCGGCGTCTCGGACGAGCAGATCGAACAGATGATGGTTCAGAACCCGCGGCGCTACTTCGAGTAAGCCCCTACTTTGACTAGTGCGATGGCAGCCCCCGCGACGCCCGTTCGGGTCGGGCTCGAGGTCGGACGCAGGTGGGTCTTCGCGACCGCCCTCGACTGGCCCTGCTTGTGCAGGCGCGGCAAGGGCGAGCAGGCGGCCCTTGAGACCCTGCTCGCCTACGCCGACCGGTACGCCGCCGCCGTCGGGGCCGGCTGGGCGCCGGGGAGGCTGTCGGTGACTGACTTGTCCGTCGTGGGCCGGGTGCCGGGCAACGCCACGACCGAATTCGGCGCCCCCGGCGTGCCCGGCCCCTGGGACGCCGAGCCCCTCGACGCCGCCGGAGCCGATCGGTTGGCCGGGCTGGTCCAGGCCTGCTGGCAGGCGTTTGACGCCGTCGTGGCCGGGGCACCCGAGCAGCTGCGCAAGGGGCCGCGGGGCGGCGGGCGTGACCGCGACCCCATCGGCGAGCACGTCCGGGAGGCCGAGCGCAGCTACGGGCGGCAGCTGGGCATTCGGCTAGCGCCCGGCACACCGTGGCCCGAGCAGCGTGAGGCGCTGGCCGGCGCGATGCGCGCACGGCCCGCTGGTACGCCCTGGACTGTGCGCTACGCCGCGACCCGCATCGCCTGGCACGTGCTCGACCATGGTTGGGAGATCGAGGACAAGAGCTGAGCCGCTGCGGGCCCGCACGCGTCGCCGGGCTGCTCAGTCGCGGCTAGCGTGTGCGATCGTCACCTGACCCACCCGGCTACGGGGGGCGTCGTGCTCGGCCAGGAAGCCCTGGGCCCTGCCGTCCGCATCGAGCCGGCGCAGCCGAGCGAGCGCTGAGTCGCGCTCCTCGGCGGTGGCCAGCGCCCAGACCGAGTCCCCGTCGCGCCAGGGCTGCTCCAGCGGCCTGGTGGCGTCGAAGTAGGCCTCGGCCTGCAGCACACCGTCGAGCGGCACCGTGCGAGCCATTGTCGGCAGGCCGAGATCCGCGAGCATCGCTGCCAGCGTCTCCAGCGGGATGTAGCGGCTGCGCAGCCGCTCGGCAGCCGGGCGGACCAGCTCATAGTACCAGTACCCCTGCCGAAGCTGGTCCTGCGAGGCGGTGGTGATGACGAGCAGACCGCCTGGGCGCAGCACCCGGGCGAGCTCGGCCAGCACGGCCCGGTGCATCGGCCAGCCGCCGGCGGGGTCGTCGGGCAGGTGATGGAGCACCTGATTGATCATCACTGCGTCGAAGGACGCATCAGCCAGCGGCAGGTCGGTCAGCTGGGCCGTCAGCAAGGTGACGTGGCCGGCGGCGACCTCGTCGCCCAGCTTGTCGCCGGCCCGCTCGAGCATCCCGGCGTTACCGTCGACCCCGGTGATGCGGCCGGTGTGCGGGACGAGCGCCTGGGCGTAGCTGCCCGTGCCGCAGCCGGCGTCGAGCAGTTCCAGCTGACCGGATGGGTGGTCCTGGGCGACGAGCAGGCCGGCGATGATCTCCCAGCCGACCGGCCGGCGGGTCAGGTCGTAGTGCTGGGAGGTGCGGGCGTACTGCTCGTAGCTGCTCACCCGCGCGGTTCGGGCGCCGTCGCCGAAGCGGCGGTCCGGACGCTCGCTGTCACAGGGCGGGAACGACGACGTCGCGCCCGACAGTGCCGATCGCTGCGTGCCCGGTCAGCGCCAGCGACAGGTCGAGCTCGCCGAGCAGGCACCGCAAAACGTGGCGCACGCCGTCGGCGCCGCCCAAGGCGAGCCCGTACACCCACGGCCGGCCGACCAGCACCGCACGGGCACCGAGAGCGACGGCCTTGAGTATGTCGGAGCCGCCGCGGATGCCGGAGTCGAACAGCACGGGCACTCCATCGCATACCGCCACGACCTCGGGCAGGCAGTCGAGCGCGGGCCGGGCGCCGTCGACCTGCCGGCCGCCGTGGTTCGAGACCACGATGCCGTCGACACCCGCGTCGATCGCGGCACGGGCATCGTCGGTGTGGCACACCCCCTTGACCAGGATGGGCAGTGAGGTCTGCTCACGGAGCCAGGCGAGGTCGGCCCAGGACAGGCCCGGGTTGCCGAACATCTGCGACCAGTGCAGCACCGCGGCGTTTTGGTCCTGCTCGGGCGGCACCGCCAGGCCGGCGCGGAAGGCGGGGTCGGAGAAGTAGTTCGCGACGCCCTGTCCCTGCAGGAAGGGCAGGTAGGCCTGGGCGAGGTCACGCGGGCGCCAGGCCAGCAGCCAGGTGTCGAGGGTGACGACAATGGCTCGGAAGCCCGCGGCTTCGGCCCGGTGCACCAGGCTCGCAGCGACATCGCGGTCCTTGGGCCAGTACAGCTGGAACCAGCCCTGGCCAGCCTGGCCCTGGGGGTCGGCGCCAGCGGCCAGCTCGGCGGCGACGTCCTCCAGCGCTGTGCTCGCCGCCGTCGACAGCACCATCGGGACGCCGAGTGACGCAGCGGCTCGGGCCACCGCCCGCTCCGCCTCGGGATGCACGATGCTGAGCACGCCGACCGGGGCCAGCATGACCGGCGCCGGCATCCGGGTGCCGAGGACCTCGGTGCTGAGGTCGCGCTCGGTGACGGCGCGCAGCATCCGCGGGACGATGTCCCACCGGTCGAACGCCGTCAGGTTGGCCGCCGCCGTCCGCTCCAGCCCTGCCGAGCCGGCGACGTAACCGAACGCCTCGGGGGTGAGGACCTCGCGGGCGGCCGCCTCGAGGGCGGTCGCGGTGATCGGCAGCGCCGGCCGCTCCCCGGCCATCCCCCGCAGGTAGATCTCGAACTGGACGTCCCCGAAGTGCGGCACGAGAGCACCCTAGTCTCGGGGCAGGGCCCCAGGCGGCGGGCACCACTGAAGGACAGGAGCACTTCCATGGCAGGACAGCTGGACGGGCGGGTCGCCCTGGTGACCGGGGCATCGAGCGGCATCGGCGAGGCGACTGCCGCGGCGCTCGTCGAGCAGGGGGCCTGCGTGGCCGTCGCGGCGCGCCGGACCGACCGGCTGCAGGCGCTCGCAGGTCGGCTTGGCGAGGGCAGCGTGCTGGTGCAGGAGACCGACGTGACCGACGAGGAAGCCGTGCGCGCGGCCGTCGACGCGGCCGTCGAGCACTTCGGCTCGCTCGACATCCTGGTCAACAACGCCGGCGTGATGCTGCTCGGCAGCATCGTCGGCGCCGACACCGAGGACTGGCGACGGATGGTCAATCTCAACGTGCTGGGCCTCATGTACGCCACCCATGCGGCCCTGCCCGCCCTGCTCAGCGCCGCCGAGGAGCGCGGCGTGGCCGACATCGTCAACGTGTCGTCGGTCGCCGGGCGGGTGGCCCGGGTGGGCTCGGGCGGCTACAACGCGACCAAGTGGGGCGTCAACGCGTTCTCCGAGTCGCTGCGCCAGGAGGTCACCGAGCGCCATGTCCGGGTGAGCCTGGTCGAGCCAGGCGCGGTAGCGACAGAGCTCACCACGCACATCACCGACGCGGCGGCGAAGCAGGCGATCCAGGCGACAGTCGGCAAGATGACGCCGCTGGAGGCCGACGACATCGCCCGCGCCGTGGTCTACGTCGTGAGCCAGCCGGCGCACGTTGCGGTCAACGAGGTGCTCATGCGGCCGACCGAGCAGTCCCGCTGACGCAGCCCATGACCGCGGCATCACAGCGGCCATGATTCACTCGCGGTGCACTGGAATAGAAGACCGCTGACCGCCGCCTGACGCTGCCCGTCCGGTGGCTCACCCGTCCTTGAGGAGTTGCTGTGCTCGTCCGCCGGATCGCTCGACCGATGCTCGCGTCCATCTTCGTTGTGGGCGGGCTGGACGCCTTGCGCAACCCGGCGCCCAAGGCTGCGGCGGCGGAGCGGGCCAGCATCCCCAACGAGACGACGGCCAAGCTCGGCATCACCGAGGGCGAGCAGGCGGTGAAGGTCAACGCGGGCGTGCAGATCGGCGCGGGCCTGCTGCTCGCGACGGGACACTTCCCCCGGGTCGCCAGCCTCGCACTGGCCGCGACGCTCGGGCCTACGACACTGGCCGGCCACCGCTTCTGGGAGACCTCCGACCCGACGGCCAAGAAGCGCGAGGTGATCGACGTCCTCAAGAACGTCAGCATGGCCGGGGGCCTGCTCATCGCGGCAGTCGACACCGAGGGCAAGGAGTCGCTCGCGCATCGCACCAAGCGGGTCAGCACCCGCACCGCACGCAAGACCAACCGCAAAGCGGCGACAGCCACCGCCAGCCAGCGGATCTCCGCCGAGCGGCTGCGCAAGGCCCTTCCGGTCTGAGGCCTGCCACCGCCAGGGCCACCCAGCTGAGCCCGGGCTACAGCCCGCGGGGCAGCGACCGCACGGCAGCTACGGCCTCGGGGTCGCCGTCCAGCTCGACCTGCACCGCGTCACGGCCGAAGGCCCAGAGCGTCAGCTCGCTCACCGGCCCGCTCAGCCGGGCGTGCGGCTCCCCCCGGCCCACCGTGTGCAGCTGGCCGTCCGGCAGCGCGAGTTCGAGTGTGGCGCCCCGCAGCCGCCGCAGCAGGAGCCGCGCGACGACGGGCAGGCGGGTGCGCAGCGACGCCTCCAGCTCAGGTCGCAGCGCACGCGGCACCCAGCTGGGCCTGGCGCGGCGGACGTCCTCGTGGTGGACGAAGAACTCGTGGACGTTGGCCCGGTCGGTGAGCCCCGGCAGGCTGACGGCGCTGCGCCCGAGGGGAGGCCCCTGACGCAGGGTGTCGACGAGTGCGGGCCACGGGCGCCGGGCCGCGGCCTTCTCGATGCGCGCGGCGTACCCGCGCAGTGGCGGGACGATGATGGCCAGGCCGGCATCCGGGCGCCCCTCGCGCACCACCAGATGCCCGGCGAGGTCGGCTGTCGTCCATCCCTCGCAGAGCGTCGGCGCATCCGGCCCTACCTGCTCGAACAGGTCGCACAGCGCCTGCCGCTCCGGCCCGGCGATGCCTGTGGTCCGTCCGCTGCTCAGCCCGCTCGTCATGAACGCAGACTAGGGCCCGCGGCCGGCGAGTATCGGTGGGCTGCCGCCGGCGGCGTCAGTTGAGGCGGGGGCAGAAGTGTCCGCTGGGGCCGTCGGGCCGGCCGCACAGCGTGCACGGCGGACGGCCGGCCGCCACGATGCGCTCCGCGCGCCCGATGAAGGCCCTGGTCTGCGCCGTGGTCAACGCAACCTTCAGCCGGCCGTCAGAGCCGTCGGCCGCCTCGATCATCACGCGCTCGCCATCCCACGCGACGGAGAGCTCACTGACTCGGAAGTCCTCCAGGAAGGGCGTCTCCAGGGGGTCGGGGTCGACGTCGTCGAACCGCCGGGCCTTGGCACCAACCTGGTCCAGCAGCTCAGCCAGACCCTGCGCGAGTGCGGCGACCTCGGCCTTCTCGAGGGCAACTGTCACAGTCTGGGCACCTTCGACGGCCTGCAGGTAGAAGACGCGCTCCCCCGGGCTGCCTACGGTGCCGACGACGAACCGGTCGGGCTGTTCGAACAGGTGCTCAGTAGTCATCTCACCTCCTTCAACGCCGGACGGATGGCTCCCCATCCCCGATCGGCGCGTGCCAGTCGAGCTCCGTCCCGGCAGCGGCGGGCTTCCGGACCCGCCCCGGGCAACAGTCCAACGGGCAGACGTCGTGGCTCGGCGCGGTGCCGCCTGCCACGGGCCGGACTCCGTCGAAGCGCGGACCTGCGTGCTCGGCGTGCTCCCGCTCGTCGACGAGCTCGTGCACCATCTGCACGAAGGCCGGGTGCGTCCCGACGGTACTGGCCCGAGTCAGGCGGATGCCCAGCTGCTGCGCCGCCTCCCGTGCCTCGACGTCGAGGTCGAAGGCGACTTCCAGATGGTCGCTGACAAAGCCGCTAGGAACGACGACGACGTCATGCACGCCGCCCTCAGCGAGGTGCTCGAGGTGCTCGACGACGTCGGGCCCGAGCCACGGGACCGACGGCGGGCCCGAGCGGCTCTGGTAGACGAGGTCCCACCCCTCATCCTGCCCGGCGGCCCCGGCGGCCCCGGCGGCCCCGACGCCCTCCGCCACCAGCCGCGCCGTTTCCGCCAGCTGGCGGGGGTAGGCGCCGCGCCCGCCGGGAGGCCCGCTGGAGTCAGCCGCCGCGACGGGGATCGAGTGGGCGGTGAACACGAGCCGCGGGACATTATCGTCCGCCGGCCGCTGGTCCGCGCCTGCTGCTGCCGCCTCTATCAAGGCCTCGCGGACCCGGTCGACCTGCGCCTCGATGAAGCCGGGGTGGTTGTAGTAGTGACGCAGCTTGTGGAAGCGGATGCCAGCCGGATCGGGCCCCTCCGGAGCTGCGGCGGTCGCGGCTGTGATGGCACCTGCGAGGTCCTCGCGGTACTGACGGCAGGAGGAGTACGAGGCGTAGGCGGCGGTGACGAAGACAGCCGCGCTCCGCACCCCGTCAGCTGCCATCTGGGCGACCGCGTCAGCGAGGAAGGGCGGCGAGTTGCGGTTGCCCCAGTAGAGGGCACGGGGGGCCAGCTCCGGACGCAGCAGCTCGAGCAGCGCCCGGTTCTGGTCGTTGATGGGGCTGCGGCCGCCGAACAGCTGGTAGTGACCGGCCACCTCGGCCAGGCGCTCGTCGGGGACACCGCGCCCCTTGGTGACACTGCGCAGGAAAGGCCAGACCTCCTCGGGCCCCTCGGGGCCGCCGAAGGAGACCAGCAGGACGGCGTCGAAGCGGGCCGGCGCACCGCTCTCGGCCGCGGCCCCGGGCAGGTCAGACCCGGGAGCCATGACTCCGGGCGGGCTGCCGCCGATCGAATTGCTGCTCAGTCGTCCTCGCCCCTCTCGTCCGCGCGCTCGCGCTCCTCGGCGGCATTGCGCTCGGCGTACTGCTCGCGCCACCCCCGGGCCGCCTGCTCATCGGGGTAGGGCCCGAGGCGGCGGTCTGCCTTGGCGTCGGGCTCCTGCTCCGGCCGGCTGTGCTCGAGGCACCACCACCAGCTCATCGCTCTCCTCCTGTCAGCGCCCGCATCCGGCATGCGTCGGCACCCGTGCTACGTCGCGCGTAATGCCGCTCTACCCGCTCCGGTGGCGTGGTGACAGTGCGGCGGCAGCCAGTTCCGGGTGCGTCAGCCCGCCGTCCGCCCTGTGCCGGACCGCTTCGCCGGACGCTCTCCCGCCCCCGGTGAGCGCTTGCGCGGGGCAGGGCGACGCGGTAGGTCATCTGCCGCAAGGTTCTCCTCGCGGGTCGAGGTCGGCGGCTCCAGGGAGCGACCGAGCAGCAGGCCCGCGCCCGGTAGCGCCAAGAAGCGCCCCTGCACCTCCTCGACCAGCCGGTAGAGCCGGTCGGTCGTCTCCCTCAGCAGCTGCACCTCGCCCTCAGTCTGGGGCAGGCGCACCAGCCCCGGCAGCGACTGGTCGATCCGGTCGATCACCTCAGCCAGGCGGTGGCCGTCAAGTGCCTGCCCGAGCGGACCGAGGGCGCGGAGCGGCGTCTCGAGACTCGCGAACAGGTGCTCGACGCGGCTGGACATGACGCTCGCCTGGGCGACGATGCCGGGCAGCCGGGCCAGGGCGTCGACAGTCTGCTGGACGACGGCGCCGTCGACGGCGTCGGCGAGGCGGACCACCGGCCCCTCGATGGCCTCGAGCACGCGGGCGGATGCCGCGGACTGACGCTCCATCTGCTGCAGCACGCCAACGCCGGCCTCGGCTGCATCCGCCGCGCTCGACAGCAGCCGGCTGAGGCTGACCGGCATGCTCGCCCAGGCCCTCGCTTGCTCACGCAGGGCTCCGCTCAGACTCACGGCTGGACCCTAGCGCGTGCACCTCGCGCGACAAGAACGGCGGCTCCATGCGCCGATGGGGACCGCCGGTGCCGGCGCATCACGTCGAGAACTGCTCGGCGACGACGCGGTCGGCCAGACTGCGGCCGGAGTCGAACATCAGCGTGAGGGTGACCTCGCGCGCCTCCGCGATCTCGACCCGGCCCACGTCGACGATCTGCCGCTGGTCGGCGGTGAGTGACACCGGGCGCTTGGCCGGGTCGAGGACGCGCAGCTGCACGACGGCGTCGTGCGTCAGCAGCGCTCCCGGCCACCGGCGAGGGCGGAGTGCGCAGATCGGCGTCAGGGCAAGCAGGTTGGAGCCCAGCGGCAGGATCGGCCCGCGTGCGGACAGGTTGTACGCAGTTGACCCCGCCGGGGTGGCGACGAGCAGCCCGTCGCCGACGAGCTCGTCGAGTCGGACGGTGCCATCGACGGCGACCTCGATCCTCGCGCTCTGCATGCCCACCCGGCGCAGCGTCACTTCGTTGAAGGCCAGCGCGTCGGGCAGCGGGGCACCCTCGACGTCCCAGCTGCGGGAGCGAAGCGGATGGACCTGCGTCTCCAGGCTCACCGCCACCCGGTCCGGCAGGTCGTCGGCGTCGTACTCGTTGAGCAGGAAGCCGGTGGTGCCACGGTTCATCCCGTAGACGCGGGGAGCCTTGCCCCGCTGCAGCAGCCGGTGCAGCACGTCGAGCACCAGGCCGTCACCCCCGAGCGCGACGACGACGTCGGCAGCCTCCTCGGACACGGTCGGGTAGCGCGCTCGTAGCTCGTCCCTGGCCGCTTGGGCCCGGGGGGAGCTGGATGCGACGACGGCGAGCCGCGGAGTGGCGGGCAGCGGCCGGTCGGGCGCCTGCTCAGCGTGGCTCTGGGCGTCAGTCGTGCTCACCGACTGCTCCTGCCCCGTGCAGCCGGCGGCACCCGCTCGGCTGACGAGGATGCGTGTCGAAACTGCAGGCGTCCCCGGCTTGGGGACGCGTGACCCCGGGCGCATCCGGCCACGACACTGCCGTCCAAGCCGGCCTGAGCCGGAGGATGACTGCAGGTGCGACAGGTGGAGCATGAGCCGGTCGGCTGGGTCGTGCCTCATCGACCGGACCTGCGGCATAATGAGTGGTAAGCGCCACTTTCCGGGCGGTGTCGGCACCATTATGGTGTCCCACAACGTGTCCCGGGGCACACTGTGAGTCACAGACGACCCTTCTTGGAGGCCGAGAACTGATGTCCGCGAGCGCGTCGAACAGCCGTGCCCTGCGCCGAGGTGGCCTCGTTGCCGGCTCTGCCGTAGCGGTTCTCAGCATCGGCGGACCCGCCTTCGCACAGCTGCCTTCCGGGGTTGGCGCCCCGGCCGCGGTCCCTGGTCCGGTCGCGACAACCGCGCCGGCCCGCTGCCGACGTGCGGCCAACAGGTCCTGGTCAACTGCCTGACCCCCGGCACGGGGGCATTCGTGAAGCAGTACGTCCCCCCGGCCAACCCGGCCCGCCTTCCTGGCGTGAGCCTGCCCGGTCCGGGCGCGTTGACCCAGCCCGTGCAACAGGGCGCTGGCGCCCTGCCGTCCGGTGCCGGTTCGGTGGCCGGAGCGCTGCCCGGTGCTCCCGGACTAGGCGGGCTCCCCGGAGCCCCTGCCCTGCCCGGCGCTCCCGGCGCTGCCGGCGCTCCTGCCGGCAGCCCCGCCGCTTCAGGCGCGGCCGCTCCAGCAGCCAGCGGCGCGGCGCCTGCCGCGGCCACCGCACCCGGCGCGACAGTCGACAATCTGCTCGGTGCCGCTTCTGCCTTTCTTCCCTCCACGTTGATCAGCAGCTTCGCTGACCTCGGCTCGACCCCGGGCTCGCTCGAGTCGGTCCCCACCCCCGACCTCGCCGGGCTGCCGGAGTCGCGCCTGCAGGACGTCCAGGCGCCCCTGCTCGCGGCGGCCGAGCACAACGCCAACGACTCGATGCTGCAGGCGCTGCGCGGCAAGGTGCTGCCGGGGTTGCTCATCGTCCTCGCGACAGTGATCGTCGCGCTGGTGGGTGCCGGCAACATGCGGGTCTGGCAGACGAGGCTCGCCGCGCGTCAGGGCTGATCGACCCCCGTCCGCCCCCGCCCGGTGTCATTCGGTGCTCAGTGCCCCATCCCCATCCCGCCGTCTACCGGCAGCACCGCTCCGGTGACGAAGCCGGCCGCGGGTGAGGCGAGGTAGGCGACAGCGGCTGCCACCTCCTCCGGAGCGGCCATTCGGCCGAGCGGCGTCGCAGCGACGGCTGCGGCCCGCTGCTCGTCGGTCAGCGCCTCGGTCATGTCGGTGCGCACGGGCCCGGGCGCGACCACGTTGGACGTGATGCCGCGGGGTGCCAGCTCTCGCGCGAGGGATCGGGCCAGGCCTACCAGCCCGGCCTTTGCCGCCGCGTAGTTGGCCTGCCCCGCCGAACCCGAGAGCCCCACGACCGACGAGACGAACACCAGCCGGCCCCGGCGCAGGCGCAGCATCGGCCTGGCTGCCCGCTTCGCGACGCGGTAGGCACCGACGAGGTTGGTGTCGAGCACCCCCTGGAAGGCATCTTCGGGCATCGTCATCAGCAACCCGTCCTGCACCGCGCCGGCGTTGGAGACCAGGATCTCCACGGGGCCGAGGTCTGCCTCGACGGCGCTGAACGCGGCATCCACCGAGGCCGAGTCGGTGACGTCGCAGACCACCCCGTAGGCACCGTCGGGCGCCGTCCCGCCCCGCGAGGCCACCGCGACCTGGTCTCCTCGCGCGGCGAGGGCGGCCACTACCGCCGCCCCGATGCCCCGGTTGCCACCGGTCACGAGCGCAACGCGGCCCGTCCCCTGCTCCCCCGTCGCCGCGGCGGGCCCGGTCACGACTGCTGCAGGTGCTCGAGCAGCCGGGTGGTGACGGTATCGGCAGCCGTCTCCGGCACCCAGTGGCCGATGCCAGGGAGGGGGACGAAGGTGTA
>JAABUM010002040.1_pt1 | contig 28378 bp, 25 predicted proteins | sample 5559161 | NCBI WGS metagenome assembly JAABUM01 (sample SAMN10711868, study PRJNA513369) | rock metagenome | isolation source: Antarctica rocks | place: Antarctica: Victoria Land, Siegfried Peak nord
CAACGTCATCGTCGCGGGCAAGCAGCCCGAACTCCAATTTCTCAACATCGAAGAAGCCGTCAAACATTGCACGGCGGGTTTGGGCATCTGGGACTTCGCCTCCAACGATCAAAACGGCGAACCCGATTTAGTGATGGCTTGCGCGGGCGATGTGCCGACTTTGGAAATCCTCGCCGCCGTTTCGATTTTGCGCGAGCATTGCCCCTATCTCAAAATCCGCGTCGTGAACGTGGTGGATTTGATGACGCTTTTGCCCGAAAGCGAGCATCCGCACGGCCTGAGCGACGCCGACTTCGACACGCTTTTCACGACGAATAAACCCGTCATCTTCGCTTATCACGGCTACCCCTGGCTCATCCACCGTTTGACGTATCGGCGCGCCAATCACGGCAACGTCCACGTGCGCGGCTTCAAAGAAGAAGGCACCACGACCACGCCCTTCGACATGGTGGTGTTGAACGATCTCGACCGCTTCCATTTGGTCGGCGACGCCATCGAGCGCGTGCCGAAGTTGGGGTATCGCGCGGCTCACCTCAAACAACTGATGCGCGACAAGCTGCTCGAACACAAAGCCTATATCCGCGAACACGGCGAAGATTTGCCCGAAATCCGCAACTGGAAATGGAATGTGTGAAACGCAGTCTGAAAAGGTCGTTTGCGGCGCAAAATTGAGATTGGAAGGAGGCGGTAGCCCCGCTGTGAGGAAGTTGTAGCGGGGCTTGCGCCCTCTTCCAATCGAGTTGTCGGGACTTTTCGGACTGCTTCTAAAACGCATCTCGTGAGAAGTGCATCATCCCGATTTTGGCCAAGCGGGGCTGACGCCCTCTTCCAATCAACTCAAGCCACACCGATTGGAGAGGGCGTCAGCCCCGCTTGATGCAACCTCAATGAGACACCCTATAAAACGCGCGCCGATGAAAATCTTAGTTCTCAACTCCGGTTCCAGCAGCCAGAAAAGCTGTTTGTTTGAAGTCGCCGATTCGCTCCCGGAAGGGCAACCGGTGCCGCTCTGGGAAGCCGATTCCGACGGCGACCATCTGAAAGTTTCGACTTCATCGGGCGCGAAGTGGGAAGAAACTCTGGAGGCGACAGATTCCTTCACTGGAACAGCCCATCTGCTGCAAACGCTGTGGAGCGGGCCAACGGCGGTTGTCGCACATCCGCGCGAAATCGACATCGTGGGCCACCGCGTCGTGCATGGAGGGCGCGAGTTTCAGCAGCCAACGCGCGTAACTGAGAAAGTCAAAGAAACCATCCATCGCTTAGCGCCACTGGCTCCAGCGCACAATATGGCGGCGCTTGATGGCATTGAAGCCGTTGAAATGTTGCTCGGTGCTGTTCCGCAAATCGCGGTTTTCGACACAGCATTCCACGCGACTTTGCCCGACGCGGCGGCGATTTATCCTGTGCCTTACGAGTGGAGCGAGCAGGGCATCCGGCGCTTTGGCTTTCACGGCATCAGTCACGAAGATTGCGCGCATCGCGCCGCCAAAATCTTGGGAAGAGATTTGACTTCGCTTCGCCTCATCACCTGTCATTTGGGCAACGGCTGCTCGCTGTGCGCGATTCGAGACGGAAAAAGCATTGACACAACGATGGGTTTCACGCCGCTCGAAGGCTTGATGATGGGCACGCGCTCCGGCTCGATTGATCCGGGAATTTTGCTCTATTTGCTGCGCGAAAAGGGCATGGGTGCCGACGAACTCGACCGCGTTTTGAATAAAGAATCGGGACTCAAAGGCATCTCCGGCTCCTCGGGCGACCTGCGCGAAATCGAAGCGGCCATCTCGCGCGGCGACGAGCGCGCGCAGTTGGCTTTCGACATGGATGTGCATCGCCTTCGTTCTGGAATCGGCGCGATGCTGGCCAGTCTGGGCAGCTTGGATGCACTGGTTTTCACGGCGGGGATTGGGCAGCACAGTTCCGCAATTCGCGCTGCGGCTTGCCAGACGTTCGCGTTTCTGGGTCTTGAACTGGACGCCGCAAAGAATGAGGCGCCCGTTGATGAGGATATCGCCGCGCGCGATTCGCTGGTTCGAATTCTCGTAGTTCAGGCGCAGGAAGATTGGGCTATCGCCAAGAGATGCTGGAACACTGCTGTCTGAACCGGCCTTGAGCCGTTCTTGCTCACGTTGCAGTTCGCTCGCTTTGGCAGGAGCATCGCCAGAAGCGGCCCTGACACCTCGCCCCAAGCCACGCTTTCCAGCAAGCGATCAACCTCCGTCTGGTTTTCCCTCATCGTCTAACGACACAGCGTCTCATTCATAACCTCAGCCACTTCAATTCATTAGCGATGAGGTCGGGATTGACCTAATCCGAGCTTTATACTCGGATTAGATCCAGATGCAAAACACGATGCGACGCGCAATGGAAGTCCCACAAGAAAAGATCGAATTATGAAAAATCGCACATCTGAAATTTGTTTCGCATTCACGCTCATTGAATTGCTCGTGGTGATCGCCATCATCGGCATCTTGGCGGCGATTCTGTTCCCCGTTTTTGCCAGAGCGCGCGAAAACGCGCGGCGCACGAGTTGTCTGTCCAATCTCAAACAGATCGGGTTGGGTGCGCTGCAATACGCGCAGGACTACGACGAAACGATGGTGGGCACTGAGCTTGGCGACGGAACAACGATTAGCCCAGAGTATTTTTGGGGCGAAATGATCCAGCCCTACACCAAAAGCGGACAGATTCTCAACTGTCCATCGGCGACAAGCAAGGTTCAGTTCGGCGCGCCCGAAGCGGGTTTTCCCCAAGGCATCACGCGCGAATGGAGTTACAGCTACGCGGTGAACGACGTGCGCGACGCGGCGGATAATCGCATCGGCGCCGCGTTTAGCAAGCTGTCAACGTTCACGCGCCCGGCAGAAACCGTGTTCATCCTCGACGGCTGGCCGTTGGATGCCGAGCCGTCGGGTGATCCCGAACGCCATGAGGTCGCGTGGAAACTCGGCTCTCGCAACTCCACAGGCCAAGCGCTGGACGATGGCAACCCGCGTCACCTCGAAGGGTTTTTCATCGTGTTCTGTGATGGCCACTCGAAATGGCGCAAGCGCACGGCCAACGCAGGCGGCACTTTCGGGAGCGGCACACGCGATGAAGAATGGCTCGCGGCTCGTCCTTGAGCGCCGTTAGTGGTTCCAATTGTGGTTCCAGCGCTCTTTCCTTTAACTTTCGCCTGGTAGAGCGTGATTGTGCGCTTCTCTTTGGTGCTTTTGTTCGGCGTGATACGGCTCGGTGTGAAGCACAACTTCGGCGCCGGGCAGAGCCTCGCGGATGCGGTCTTCGACTTCTTCGGTGATGCCGTGGGCTTCCAACAGCGTGCAGTTGTCATCGAGCAAGATGTGGGCATCCACACACGGCACCGAACCGGATTTGCGCGTTCGCAACTTATGGAAAGCCAGGATTTTCGGCTCGCTTTCGAGGATGCCTCGCACGCGCTCCACGTCTTCGGCGGGCAAGTGGGTGTCCATCAAGATTTCCGTCGCGTCCCGAAACAGCTGCCAGGCCGAACGGAAGATGAGCAACGCGACGGCGATAGCCAAAAGAGGATCGAAGAAGGTTTTGCCCGTGACGCGCACCAAAAGTAGGCCCACCAAAACTCCCGCCGCCGCGTAGATGTCGGCCAAGTGGTCTTTGCTGACCGCCGCCAAAGCCAGAGAACCCGTCTTCCGGGCGGCCCGCAACACAAAACGCACCACGAACACGTTGATCAGCGCCGAAGCTGCCATGACCGCCATGCCCCATTCGACGTGCTGCGTTTCATGGGGCACAAGCAGCTTCTTGATAGCTTCATAAACGATGTAGGACGCCACGAGTGACAACAGCAACCCTTGTCCTAAAGTCGAGATGCCTTCGGCTTTGCCGTGCCCATAAGGATGTTCCTCATCGGGCGGCAAATCCACCACGCGCACCGATACAACAGCCAGAGCCGACGCGAACAAGTCGCTCGCCGAATGCGCCGCTTCCGACAAAACGCTAATCGAGCCTGTGAACACGCCAACCACTAATTTGATGACCAATAGCGCCAGGTTCGAGCCCAGAGACAGGCGGGCAGCAGCCTGTTTCTCCTTCAAGAAAAGAGGTTGAGAGGTGTCTTTGGTCATCATGGATTTTCTGAATTGCCTGCCGTTGTCGCCGACGAACAGCACTCGCACCCGCCAGAAATGGCGGCGCGCCCTTCTTTGACTAAAAATGGAATCAAGGCGAGGGCTGCCACGCTGTCAAGCCACCACCAGCCGAACAAGCGTGTCGCCGCCAGCCCGACCATCAATACGATGGACAAGTAGCCGCAGGTAATGGCTTCCATCGCGTCCGCTCGTAACGCCCGCGAGTTCAAGCGGGCAGCGACTTTGAGCTTGGTGCCCGCCAGAATCGGCATCCCGATTTTGGCTGTCAAGCCGATGAGAATGCCCCAGACGCTTTCGTGCGTGTCGGTCACACGATACGCGAAGAACAACCCGTAAGCGGAGTTCAAGGCGACGTAAGCGGCCAGAACGAACAGCGAGTAGCCGACCAGCCGCGCCGCGCGCGTTTCGACGGCTTCGATTCGCCCTTCATCCGCTTTGCCGCCCGCTTCTACACGCAGTCGCCACAACAAAACGGCGGCGCTCCATATCTCAATCATGCTGTCGATGCCAAAAGCTTCCAGCAGCAAACTTCGGGAGGTATAGCCCAAGATGAGCGAGGCGCCGCCTTCAATGGTCATCCAGCCGAGCGTGATGTAAGTTAGAAGCAATGCCAGACGAAGATCCGCGCGCCGGTTGGCAGTGGGATTAAAAGCCGTGCCAGTCGGGTCTATGGCGATGAGGTTGTCGTTCATGTTGCTCGTTTTTCCAGCAATTTCGTTTGTTTGTGGTTGGTAGACAATTGAATCGCGGCCCATTCAGTTCAACAGAAACAGCACGTCGGTCAAGGGCGTGATCTGTTCGATACCGTCGGATGCGATGAGCATTCCCGAACGGTCGAGCCACACGCCGCGCCATCCGTTGCCGCGCGCGGCAACGACATCGTTTTCGATTTGGTCGCCGATGGTCAGTCACTCAACCGCGTGTGGTGAGTCACTCAACCGGTTGTGGTAAGGCACTCAACCGCGTGAACTTTTGCTCGTTGCGCCGCCAGCTCAAATGCTTGTGCGGCCCGTTTTTGCCCAAAACTACGACAACCTGAAACTGTTGCGTGAGGCCGAACCGTTCCACCTTACCCCTTTGCTGTTCTGGATCGCCGTTGGTCAAAACGCCTAATTTGTGGCCGCGCCACAACTCCAAGCAGGGCAGCACATCAGGGTGGTCGACGGCTTTGGCGGAAGTGTTCGCGTTCGGCGCGTCCGGTTTCGAAGTGTCGCCCGCGACTTGAGTTGCCGGAGTCGGGGCGGAATTGCAACCCGCGACGAGCAGGGCGCCGCCCAAAATGGAAACGCTCAAAAGGGGCTTGATAAAGATCACGATGTGTTTTGCTTGTTGGCCCGCGCGGTCGCTTGACCCATCGCGGACAGGAAATCTTTTGGTTCGAGCGAGCCGACGACGCCGACAACGGCGTGTCCATCGGCGCGCATCCACACCGTTGTGGGAAGCGATGAGATGCCATAACGCGCGGCGATGTCGGGCTGTTCATCGACATCGACGCGCGCCATTTCGAAGCCCCTCGACGCCGCGACTACGCGCGCATCGGGGTAGGTCTCTTCGTCCATCTGGCGACAGGCGCCGCACCATTTCGCGCCGAAATCAACCAGAACCAGCTTGCCGCTGCTTTTGGACGCGGCAAGCGCGGCGGCAAACGACGGCTGCCAACTGACTTTTGAAGCCGGGTTCGTCGCGCGCGATCCGGTTCGATTCGACGCTCCAAACACGGCGGCGTCGAGGACGATGGCGCCCGTTATGAGCGCGCCCAAACCCGCTAAAACGAGGAGTTTTTTCGGTCGAGCAGACCGAGTTGTTGATTGTGATTTCATGATGTTTAGCTTTCAGAGAAGCTGCGAATAGGGTGTTTTGGCCCGACAGCGCCCGATTGGAAGTTGTTTCCCCGGCTCCGTTGTCGCCGCATTTTGCCCCGCTTTCAATCCACTACACGCCGTCCCCGCGGCCTTTTCGGATTCTTTTAGCGGAGCGGTCGGAAGTGGTTCGTCGGGTCGTCGAACCAGAACGCGAAGCGTTGGCGAGTGCCTTTGACCGGATCAAAATGGGTTTTACGAACCGCGCGCCGCTTGCGCGCGAAGCGCCGCGCCTCCTTCGGAAACAACGGTTTCGCCGGGCTTCAAACCGCTTTTGATTTCGATTTGCCCGTTGCTTTCATTGCCAACGGTCACTTCGCGGCGTTCGTAGCGGTCGCCTTTGGCGACGAAGACGACCTTCGCGGCGCCGTCGTCCAACACCGCGCTCGCGGGCACGGCGAGCGATGATTTCCGACGCCTGTCTGGATTTGGCCGCGCACGAAAACGCCGGGGCGAAGCGTGCCGGGGTTGGCTATTTGCGCCCGCGCCGTTAAAGCCCGCGTTTGCGGGTTCAATTGCGAACCGATGAACGAGATGAGGCCTGCGAAGCGTTTTCCGGGCGCGGCGTCACCCGTGATGGAAACGGGATCGCCGATTTGCACGCGCGCGGCGTCGGTTTCAAAGAGCGCGGCTTCGAGAGAAACGGTCTGCAAATTGACGATGGACAACAGCGGCGCGTCGGCCTGCACCAGTGACCGAGAACGCAGCCTTCGATGTGATTGGTCAGCAGTTCCACGCCTATCGCTGAGCGCGCGGCAGCGATCTGATCGAGGATGTTGACACAATGTCGGTCTTCGTCGATCATGCGACTGATGCCCCCGATTTGGCCGGAAATGCGGTTGATGCGCGCTTTGATTTTGCGGGCTTTGGCTTCGTTCATGAGAAGGTCTTGCTAACCCCTTTGGGGTATGATGAACGGACGACGAACAGAGTGGCGCGTTCGACACGGGTCAAATCAAAACGGTCGGGAACGCGAGCAGGCGTCTCGTGTCGTTTCAACTTCGATGAAAGCGTGGCTGCGGATTCCCTTTTCGATTCTGGCGTTGTTGGCGATGTTCGCCACGATGATGCCGGGAACGGTCTGGGCGTGCCCGATGACCGGGCGCGTGGATGTGGCTTCGCGTGTGTGTCTGGGCGCCATGCCGATGGCAAGCGGTGAGATGCCGTGCGCCAAATCCGGTAGCAAGTGCTGCCACCCGCTTTCGGTTCCCTCCTCGCAGACCGACGATGACTCGAAACGCGCCTCCGTTTTCGCGGCGGCAGACCACGTTTCGTTTTCCTTCGCGTTTGTCGCGCCGAGCGCCACTGCCGCACCGTTCATCGTTCCCCACATCGAAGCGTTTCAGGCGCCCGCCGAGCGGTTTTATCTGGCGCGTTTCACCAATTCTCCGCCTCCACTTTGGACGCAGTTCCGCTCGCCTTCGCTTGCTGGTCGCGCTCCTCCCGTTCTTTGACCTGTCGCAACTCGTTTGCGCGCTCTTATCCCGTTGCGCCACCGCTTTTTGCGGTCGAGTCGCCCCGAGTGCATTTCGTTAGAGGTCAAAGAACATGAAAATCACACTTCGCGCTTCGCGCGCTCTCTTGACGGCTCTTGCCGTCACTCTTCTCGCGGGCTACTCTGGCCCCGCCGCCCACGCTCAGTCCGCTTCCGCTAACGACACCGTCGTCGTGCCGCGCATCACCAAAGGCTCTTACGGCAACTTGACCCGCGTCAAGCGTTCCTCGCCCGAAGCCCGCCGCTACTTCTCGCTGCTTGCGAGCAAGCAAGCGCCTCGCAGTGCCAACTGTCCCGGCACCGTTTGCCCCTTAACCCGCAACTGCTACACGACCAAAGGCGCTCCCGGCGCCGGTTGCATCACCAACTAAACCCCAGCAACACGCGGCGCGAAGCAACCCCACTTCGCGGCGCGTGTTGTCGCGTTTATCCGGCGCCCGTTGCGGTCAGCTCAAGATGCCCGTCGGCGGCGCTGATCCCACAGAAAAACCCATGAAAAAATTCAATCTGTCCATGACAGGCGCCGCGTTTGTGGCCGTCAGTCTGTTGCTGTCGCCTTTGGCGTCTTCGGTTTCCGTTCAGGCTGCGCCCGCCAAAACCGGCGCCAAGACCACCAAGACGGTCTACGTTTGCCCGATGCACGCCGATGTCGTGTCTTCCATACCCGGCAAGTGCCCCAAGTGCAAAATGACGCTCGTGAAGAAGAGCGTCGCCGCACTTTACACCTGCACAATGCACCCGGAAGTCGTGTCACTCAAGCCGGGCAAATGCCCGAAGTGCGGCATGACCTTGACCAAGAAGAAGTAAGGCGCTTCCAACCTGTCCGCAACGGCGCGAAATAGAGCGTCGTTGCGGACATCTCGTGTTCTTGATCCAATGAACTCCAACTCAAATCCCGAAGCCCCCGCACCGGGAACGCCTCGTCGCAAGTTCAATCCAAACCTCGCCGTCGCGTTGTTTTCGCTGGGCGCCATTTTTCTGGGCGCTCGCTACGCCGTCACCCACTTTCGTCGTCCCGGTTCGATGAGCGTCATCGAAGCGCAGGCGATGGACATGAGCGCCATGAAGCCGCCCGTTGGCGCCGTTCCCGTCGAAGTGGCGACCGTTTCGCGCGGACAACTGAGTGGCGGCACCTCTTACACCGGTTCGGTTTTGGCCTTCAACGACGCGCAAATCGCGGCGCGCGTCACGGGCCGCATCATCGAAATGCCGGTTTATCCGGGCGCCAAGGTGAAGCGCGGGCAGTTGCTGGTTCGCCTCGATTCTGACGAACTGCGCGCCAAAGAAAGCGGCGCGCGCTCGGCCCGCGTCGCCGCCTCGCAAGACCGACTGATTGCGGGAGATGAAGCCGACGCCGCGCTCGCTGCCCAAGCTTCGGCGCGCGCCGAAGCCTCGCGCACGCAAGGTCAAACCGAGGAAAGCGCAGCGACTGTTGAGGGCGCTCAGGCTGCCGTTCGCGTGGCAGAAAGCGAAATCGAAGCCGCGCGCCAGGGCGTTTCGGGTGCGCAAAGCGATGTCGAAGCCGCGCGCGCCGACAAGCGCATGGCCCAGGCGAACGTGAGCGAAACCGGCGCCGGACTATCCGATGCGCGGAGCGAAGTCGAGGCCGCGCGCGCCCAAGCCGCTCAAGCGCGCGAGCGTTTGCCGCAAGTTCAAAGCGATGTCATGGCCGCGCGCGCCGATGCCCGCTTCGCCGCGAACAAGCGCGACCGAAGCGCCGAGTTGTTGAAACAAGGCGCGATTTCGCGCGAAGAATTTCAGTCCGACGACGCGGCGCTTCAAAACGCGAACGCGAAACTCGATTCGGCGCGCGCCAAGGTGCGCGAAACGAACGCCGACATCGCAGGCGCCGATGCGGGCGGGCGTCGCGCGCAAGCCGGAACTCGCGCCGCGAGCGCCAAAATTTCCGGTTCGCGCGCGGCTGTTGCGCGCGCCGACGCCGCCATCAATTCTGCCCTGCAAAAGCTGGCGCAAAGCCGCGTCGCCGTGGCAACTGCCCAGGCCAAAGCCGCTCAAAGTCGAACGGAAGTCGGCGCTGCGCGCGCGCGATTGGCTCAGGCGCAGTCGGGCATCGGTGCCGCGCAAGCCGCGCAGCAAAGCGCGCGTGCCAATCTGCGAAAAGCGGGCAATCAAGCGGGCCGCGCCGATGCGATGGTCGCGCAAGCTGACGCGCAAGTGTCCGAAGCACAAATCGTGCGCGGCTACACCGAAATCCGCGCCCAAAACGACGGCGTGGTTTCCAAACGGATGGCCTCGCCGGGGTCGCTCGTCGATGCGGGCACGCCGATTTTGCAGGTCACGCAAACAAATCCGATCCGTTTTCAAGCGAGCATCGCGCAGTCCGATCTAAGTTCGGTGCGCGTCGGAACGCCCGTCACGATTCGTGCGGCGTCCGGCCAAACGCTGCAAATACAAGTCAGCGCCGTGTTTCCCTCAGCCGATTCGCTCACTCGAACGGGAACAATCGAAGCCGTCGCGCCCAACGATGATGGGCGCTTCAAACCCGGCGAATTTATCACGATGCAAATCGACACTTCCCAAACGACCGGCGCTTTAAAAGTGCCATCGGAATCGCTCGTGATGCAAAGCCAGAGCGTGGGCGGCTCGCAAGTTGTGGCGCTCCGTGAAAGCGCTTCGGTGTGGATGATGGAGCGCGCGACATCGGGCAAAGCGCCGGTTTACACCTGCACGATGCACCCGCAAATCCGCCAGGAAAAACCGGGCGATTGTCCGATTTGCCACATGAAACTCACACCGCTCGAAGCGGGCGGAAGTTTCCGGGCGCGCCTCGTGCCCGTCAAAATCGGCGCCTCGAACGGCGACTTTTCCGAAATCTTGGGCGGCTTGAACGAAGGCCAGAAGATATTGACGCGCGGTTTCGACGACCTTAAAGACGGCGACGCCGTTGTTCCGGCGCGCTTCGGCGCGGATGGCCCGCTCGAATTGCCCGCCGCGAGCACAGGCGACGACATGGCGACCATGCCGAACATGAAGTCGAACGCCGCGCCTTCGACTTCGCAGCCCGACGCGATGCCGGGAATGAAGATGTCGGGCAAACAGGCCCAATCGAAGACGAACGAAATCCGCGTCTCCGTGAATGGAAGCGGCTTTTCGCCCGCGACGCTTTCTCTTCAAAAAGGTGTGCCGACAACATTAACTTTCACGCGCACAACCGATGCGACCTGCGCGACGGAAGTCGTGTGGCCCGACTTCGGTATCACCAAAAAATTGCCGCTCAACCAGACCGTTTCGGTCGAGGTCACGCCCGCCAAAAGCGGCACCAGCGTGTTCGCGTGCGGCATGAATATGCTCAAGGGCAAGGCGGTCATTCGATGAAAAATTCAAAAACCAACCAAGGGTGGCTTTGCCCGCAGTGCAAGATGCAGGGCCGTCCCGTGGAGCGGCTCACGCTCAAATCGCTACTTTGTCCCGACGCTCTGGCGCGGCTGGAAGTCGAGTCGGATTACCAGTTTTGTGAGACCCCCGCTTGCTCCATCGTGTATTTCGCGGCTCAAAGTGCAAGCGTTTATACCAAAGACGATTTGGAAGTGCGTGTGGGGCGCAAGGAGACGGAAGATCCGATTCCTTTGTGCTATTGTTTCGGTCACACAAAGGCCAGCGTGCGCGAAGAAATCCAACGGACGGGCCATTCTACTGCGCCCGCCTCCATTGCGGCCCACATCAAGGTTGGGCGTTGCGGCTGCGACGTTAATAATCCCAGTGGCACTTGCTGTCTGGGCGAAGTCAACACGGTAGTCAAGGAGTTGTTGCGATGAAGCAACTCACGTCCTTGGTCGGCGCAATTGCCGCCGCCGTCGCTGCCTCAGCGTGCTGCATTTTGCCCGCTATTCTGGGCGTGGCCAGCGCTGGAACATTTGGTTTTAGTGCGGCTCTGGCACCTTATCGTTCCTACTTCATGGGGCTGACGTTGCTACTTCTGGGCGCGAGCTTTTATTTCATCTATAAACCCACGAAAGCGAATTGCGATGCCGCTGCTTGCTGCCCTACGACCCAAAAGACAAGAGGGCGCTTCAACAAAGTGCTGCTATGGGGCACCTCCTTGCTGGTTCTCGTTGCGCTGGCCTTCCCCCACATCGCGGCCAACCGCGCCGCCGTCGCGCAGCCAAAGGCCGCATTACCCCAAACATCAGCTCAAACCGTAGTCTTTACCATCGGCCAGTTGACCTGCCCGGAATGCACATTTGGTATCGCCGCCGCGCTCCGCAAGGTGCCAGGCGTTCAAGAGGCGACGGTTGATTTTCGCTCCAAACGCGCGACGGTGCGCTACGACACAAGGAGAGTAAAGGTGTTCCAACTGCGCGCTGTCATCGTGAGCATCGGGTTTTCCGTGGGAGGCTACCAGCATGGATAAATCCAGTCTCAACGGGAATCACAACAACAGACACCGCCCTGAACCCAGCCAAGTTCATAAAGGCAACAACCCGCTCCACATGATTCACAGATGGAGCATCGAGCATCCCTATTCGATCATCGCGTTTTACGTCGCGGCGGTTGTTCTGGCCATCATCGCAATGGCGACACTCATTCCGCGCCGCTTCGCACCGTATGTGCAAAGTCCGGTTCTGGGCGTTGTGACGATGATGCCGGGTTTGTCGGCGTCGCAGATGGAGTTGCAGGTTTCCAAACCGCTCGAAGAACAACTCATCAACGTGCCGGGCATTCGGTATATCCGCTCGACTTCGCAAGACGGATTCTCGCTCGTTTCTCTGGAATTCCCTTACGGCACCGACATTCAAAAAGCGACGGTGAATGTGCAAACGCTGCTCAACGTGGCTCAGGCGAATCTGCCACAAACGGGCGCGAACCTCAAGCCATCGTGGATCGTGCCCGTTGATGCGCTCAATTTACCCGTCGTTTCGTTTGCCCTCACCGGCGACGAAAAACTCGGTTGGACAAGCGCTAAGCTCCGCCAATTTGCCGACAACGAAGTGCTCAACCGCCTGAAAACGGTGCCGAACGTGTATTCCGTTGTTCCCTTTGGCGGCTACCGAAGGCAGTTGCAAGTTCTGCTCGACCGACAGAAGTTGGCGGCTTACGGCCTGTCGCCGCTCGATGTTCAACGCGCCATTGACGCGCAAAACGTGCAAAAACCGGCGGGCAACCTGACGACTGACTCGCGCGAAGCCATCGTGTCGGTTGACACGCGCGTTTTGAGCGCCAAAGACGTGGAAGCCGTGCCGATCAAAAGCACGATGAGTGCGGGCGGCCCGTCTCAAGTCGTTCTGGTGCGCGATGTGGCGCGCGTGGTGGATTCGTATTTCGAGCGGCGCAGCGCCTACCATTTTCTCGATCACGAGGCGGGAACAAAAGGGGCTTCGACTAACGCCATCGAAGTGTCGGTCATCCAAAACCCCGGAGCATCGTCCGCATATGTTGTTCCTGCCGTGATGGATGTGGTGCGTCAAATCGAGCGCGATAATCCCGGCGTCCACTTTTCGGCGGCCTACGACAACAAAAAATTCGTGGACATTTTGTTCGACAACGTGTGGCATGAACTCGCCGTCGCGGTGTTGCTGTGCGGTTTGGCGGTGTTGTTTTTTCTGGGCGAATGGCGCGGCACGCTCATTTCGATGATCACCATTCCGACATCCCTGGCGCTCGCCGTCTTGATGATGGTGCCGTTTGGCATGACCTTCAATTCGGGAACGCTCATCGGTTTGCTGCTTTCGATTGGCCGTTTGGTGGACGACACCATCATCGACATTCACTCGGTCGAGCGCCATTTGCGAATGGGCAAAGACCCCAAAACCGCGACCATCGACGGCATCGCCGAAGTGCGTTTGGCGGTGTTGAGTTCGACGCTGATGCTCGTGTTTGCGCTCATGCCGCTCATCTTTTCGGGCGGCATCACCGGGCTGATGTTCGTCGAGTTGGTGTGGCCCATCATCTTCGCGCTTCTGGCTTCGATGCTCGTGTCGTTCACGCTCACTGCGCTTTTGTGCGCGAAGTGGCTGCGCCCCGAATCGCAGCGCGACGCCGACCGCAAGAACCCGTTTCTGCGAGCGATTTATTTCTTCGTTGATCCGTTTCAACGCGGCTTGCACCGACTGGAAGCGGCGTATGGGCGCCTCATCGCGTGGATGCTGAAGAACCGCTTCGCCAACTTCGCGCGCGTCGGGGCCACGGTGTTAGTCGGCTTCACCTTCTACTACTTCATCGGCTCAGAAATGATGCCGCTCGCCGATGTCGGCCAGGCCAACGGGTTTCTGGAAATGCAGCCCGGAACTTCATTCGCGCAAACCGAGCGAGCGACGCGCGATTTGGAGCGCATCATGTTGAAGCATCCCGAACTGGAGCGCGCCTCGATTGAAGTCGGACAGGAAACGATGCAGGAAAGCTGGAATCCCTACTTCACCGGCTATTCGATGCCCTCGCCCTTCGCGGCGAGCCTAATGCTCACTTTCTCCGATAAAGAAGCGCGGCGCAAGAACATCTGGCAAGTCATTGACGCGGTTCAAGCCGAAGCGATGGCGACCATTCCCGGCGTCCGGCGCTTGCAAATCAAGGAGATGGGAAGCGACGTGATGGCGACCGCCGCCGCGCCGATTCACCTTGTCATCTTCGGCCCCGACCTGCGCGTGTTGGATGAACTGGGCAAACAAACGTTGGCGCTTTCTAAAACCGATCCGGTGATCAAAGCGAACCTGTTCCAGCCCGCGACGACATGGACGATGGGAATGCCGGATTACCGCGTCAAGGTGGATGCGCGCCGCGCGATGGAAATCGGCCTCACGCCCGACGATGTATCCAATCAAGCCTATTACGCGCTTCGCGGCGGCCTCACCAACGAGTTCTACCGCTTGCCGAACATTCGTCAAAGCACCATTTCCATTCGCTACGCGCCCGATTCGCGCCGCACCGAAAACGATCTCGAAAACCTCTACATCACCGGCACGGGCGGCCAAAGCGTGCCGCTCAAAACCCTCGCAACCATTCAGCTTTTGCGCGCGCCGTCGGTCATCGAACACGACAACCTGCGCCGCGTGATCGGCCTCACCGGTTACTACCGGCAAGGCCATTTGCCTTCGATGGATGTCGGTATGGAAGTGATGATGAAGAGCATGGCGAAGCTCAACTTCCCGCCCGGCTATGGAATGGAGATGCGCGGCGACATGACCCAGATGATGGACTCGTTTCGCCGTCTGCTCAACGGTTTAGTGCTGGCGATTGTGTTCATGTATCTGGTGTTGGTCGCGCAGTTCCGCGGCTTTTTGCAGCCGCTCCAAATGATTGCGTCCTTACCGCTTGAACTGGCGGGCGTCTTCACCGCGCTGTGGCTGGCGGGCCAGAGTTTCTCGACGGTTTCCATCATGGCGATCATTGTGCTAACCGGCATGGACATCACGACGGCGATTTTGATGATCGACAACATCATGCGCCTGCGCGATGAAGGCATGCCGCGCGATGAAGCCATCATCAAGGCGTGTCCGCAACGTCTCAGTCCGATTTTGATGACTTCGCTCATCACGATTCTGGTGATGATACCCGTCGCGTTCTTCCCGAAAACCGGACTCGACGCTTATCAACCGCTCGCCACCACGATTTTAGGCGGCCTGTTCGTCGGCACGATACTCAGCCTCCTCGACATTCCGATCATGCACACCTTCGTGGATGATTTCATCGTCTGGCTCAACCGCACGCTCTTGAAGCGCGAGTGGACGTGGCCCGTTCCCGATTCTCACGAAGAAGAGGAAGAACCCGTTGCAACACCTCGAAACGGAATCGCATCCGCGAATGAAAGCGCAGTCGAAGCGCAGCGGCGCGAGTTGGCCGAGGTGAACCGGTGAAACGCCGTTTTCGCCTCGGCCCCGCGACGACTTTAGCCATCGCGGGCGCCATCGTCGTGGCTTATGTGCGCTTTCCCCAATGGCAACGGGAAGCCGGTGAATCGCGGCAACTCGACTCAATGCGCGCGCGCATCGCCGCGAAACCGCGTGTCAAAGCGCCGCCCGCCCGAACACTGCAATCGCTCTGGAACGCGCGGTCCGCACTTCATCTTTCGCTGTTGCAACTGCAAACAATTGAACGATTGCGAACCGAAGAAACGAGGCAAACCGCGCCGTTGCAACGAAATGCCGAACTCGCCGCGCGCGACTTCGAAGTGTGGATGAAGGCGCATCAAAATGGCGCCGCGTTGTCCGACATCCAGCAACAAAGCGCGATTTACAGCGGCGCGTCGGCACCGTTGTCACTCGAACGCGAGCGTTTCTGGAACCGCGCTTTGGCGGTTCTTTCCCCGGCGCAACGCGTGAGGGTTCAGCAAAAGAGCGGATTTGAACACTGATTCTCTCGCGCTAATGCTTTTGTCCACATAGGGCCTGCCATGTCCGTTACGACAACCTCGCGTTTGCGGACATGGCAGGCCCTGTGTGGACAAACCCGACATCTTTCCTCCCGAACACGTTAACCATGAAAATCAACCCGACATTCGCGGTGCTGGCACTCACGTTGTCGCCCACAATCTCGTTCGCTCAAAGCGCAACGCCAACATCGGCGCCCATCACTGAATCCAACTCGCGCCCACTTGTTTCCGGGCCGCTCTCTTTGCAAAAAGCCGTTGAAATCGCGCTCGTCAACAGCCCGATTCTGCGCGGTGCGACGGCTGATCTGGACATAGCGGCAGCGCGTGTGAAGGCGGCGCAGGCCGCGCGCAAGCCGTCGCTGTCGGCCACGACTTTTCTCACGACGGGAAGTGAAACCGGCCCGATTTACAACTCGCCCGACGGCGTGACACCGCAAAATCTCTTTGCCGTGCCGCGCGGCGCTTTTGCGGATCAGAACTTAATGCTGATGTTGCCGCTCCTGAACGGCGGGCGCTTGCAGGCCCTGACAAAGCAAGCGCAAGCGGCGCGCGACGCTTCGGGATTCGACCTCCAAACTTCGCGTTTGGATGTGGCGCTCGACACCAAAACGGCGTATCGTCAAGCGTTGCTCGCGCTTGAAACGCAAAAAGTCGCCGCCGCGCGCCAGAGCGCCACGAGCGAACAACTCAAAAACGACCGCGCCGCCGAGAAAGTGGGTCGAGTTCCGGGGCTGTTCGTTTTGCGCGACGAAGCCGAGGACGCCGACGCCGGACAAGGCGTGACGAACGCCGCGCGCGATGTCGAACTGGCGCTCATTTCGCTACGCGCCCTGATGGGCATTCAAATGGAATCTGACTTTTCGCTCGCTGATTCGCTCGAAACGTTGGGCCAAGACCCAAGCGCCGCCGACATTCAAACGGCTTTAGCGAACCGTCCCGAATTGCAAAGCGCGCGGGCGCGTTTGGAAAGCGCGCGTCAGGGCGAAAATGCCGTGCGCGGATCGTCTAAATTTCAGGCGGCGCTTACGGGCATGGCCGATTTGAGCGGTGCGCGAAGCGGTTCGTCGGGCGGACTTTCGGTTGGCGTTGTCGTGGGCGTGCCGATTTTCGATGGCGGAGCGCGCCGCGCCGGACGAGACGAAGCGCGTGCTCAAATCACGCGCGCGCAGGCCGATGTTAGCCGTTTGGAAATTCAAGTCGAACGCGAAGTGGCGGGCGCGCGCGTATCGCTCGATGCGGCTCGCAAAAACGTCGTCGCAAGTCAAATCGCCCTCGTCGCCGCGCAGGAAAGCTACCGCGTCGCGTTGCTTCGCTATCAGGGCGGACGCGCCACCAACTCCGAAACCTTGGACGGCCTCGCGGCCTTGACTAAAGCGCGCACCAATCGGGCGCGCGCGCTTTATGAGGCGCAACTCGCGTCGGATCAACTCGCACGGGCAGTGGGAATTGCCGCTTGAGCATCGCCCCGGCGATCACCGAGCGCGCCGGGTTGCGAACGCACACGAACAGCACTTTCTTCTTGCGTGACAGCCTGGTTTTCCTTGGGTTGAAAACGGGGATTAGCGGCAACAGGACGGGCCGCAACCGCAATCGCTCGAAGGCGCCATCGAGAGCGAGACCGAGTCCGGAGCAGGAATAGGCGGGCAACAAACATCCAGCGCGAGACATTCGGTGTGACGCACGCCCAGATGAAGCACGACGGCCTCTTCTGAAACGTCGAAATCCGCGACAGGGAACTGCGACACGAAGCCGTTTTCGAGTTCGTATTCCATTTCGAGCGGCAAGGTGGCGTCGGGGACTACCTGACCGGATCGTTCGACAATATCGGCCATTTTGCCCGCCTGGATGCGGTGATCTTCGTCCGGCCCAACCCACACTTGCAGTTGCGCCGTCGAGCGCGTGTGCAACTTGCCGCCGCAGTCGAGGAAGGTTTTCTCGACGCGCCCAACTTCGGTGATGTGAAACGAGATCGGCACTTGATCGCCGGTGGGGAGGGCGACTTGAAAGAGCTTGCCCCGGTTGTCTTGCAACAATATCTTGAATTGTGAAAGTGTCATGATGAGGAGAGAGCCTGTTCGATAACCGGCACTTCGATTGGGTTCTCGTCGCCGCGCACGAGACGAAGCGTTGGAACAGCGAGTAGGGCGCCCGCAAGGGGGCCGAGAACGTAAATCCACAAGTCGCGCAGATGGAGCGACACAAGAGCGGGCGCAAAGGAGCGCGCCGGGTTCATCGAAGCGCCACAGATCGGCCCGGCGAACATGGCTTCGAGACCAATAACGGCGCCGATGGCGATGCCCGCCGTGATGCCTTTTTCTTTGCCGCCTGTTGAAACGTTGAGAATCACGAGCATGAGCAGCCACGTCAAAACGATTTCGAGCACCAGAGATTGAAGCACTGAGCCGCTTGGACTGGTCGCGCCCAGCGTTAGATGAGCCGGAAACAACAGGCGCAGCAATCCCGAAGCGAAAACGCCGCCCGCCAGTTGCGCCCCGATGAAGGGCAAGGCGTAGCGTGCCTCAAAGCGTTTGGCAGCGGTAAAAGCGATGGTTACAGCCGGGTTGAAGTGCGCGCCAGAAATATCGCCGAAGGTGTAAATCAACGCCATCGCCACGAGGCCAAACGTCAAAGCAATGCCGGGATGGGTGATCGCGCCATTCGACACGTCGTTGATGATGACCGCGCCCGTCCCGCAAAACACCAGAGCGAAGGTGCCGAAGAACTCTGACCAGAGCTTTGGTTTTATCATCATCGTTTATCGCCGCTTTACGATTCAAGAAACGCGAAGCGGTTCAGAGTGCCTCCAACAAAAAGTGAAACCGGTCGAGGGCTTCGGGACGAAGCGTGTAGCACGAGCGCGGCCCATCGCTTTTCGATTCAACCCATCCCGCTTCTTTAAGCGCCTTGAGATGCTGCGAGACGGTGCTTTGTGCGAGCGGCAACACATCCACAATCTCGCCGCAGATGCACACGCCTTCCTGCCGCAAAAACCGCACGATTGCCACGCGCGCCGGATGACCCAACGCCGCCGCCAGGCGAGCGAACTCGCCATCATCCTCACGTAGCGCGCCCTTGGCTTCTCCTTCGGGCAAACAATCGCACTTTTTCGGCATCATCGTATGTCTACGATAAACAAGACAAGTTTGGCAAGGGGCTTGGGAAGGAAATCGGCCCACTTGTCGGGATTCTGTGCGAGAAATTCCGTAACCAGAGCCGATTCTTCGGCGCTCAAGCCGAATTCCTCGAAGATTTCTTGCACTTCGGCGCGCTCGAAACAGGAAAAAGAGCGACAACTTCTCGAACGAGTTGTGAGGTGCCGTTTCGGTTCAGGGAAGTGCGGCCTTTCTCAATCCAATGCGATTAATGAGTGTGATCGTTGTGCTCATCCTGTTCCTCGCCAACGCCGTGTTGATGGATTTCGAGCGCGCAATAAAGCCTGATGTCATCCGATGAAGCGCACGCGCCTTCAACTTCGGTTTGGATGGTCGCGTGGCCAATGCCGAACTCGTCGTGCAGTTTTTGGCAAAGGGCGGCGACAACAATGGCACTTTGTTCGAGGGATACATCGGCGGGCAGCGACACGTGGCACGACAAAAAGTTGAGGCCGTCGCCTACCGTCCAAATATGCAGGTCGTGAACGCCGCACACAGGAACGACATTTTTCATGGCGGCCACGAGCTTGTCCGCGTCCACATTCTTCGGCGTGTGTTCCATCAAGATGTTGACCGCATCGCCCACGATGCCCCACGCCGTCCAAACGATGAACGCCGCGATGAGGAGCGACACAATCGGATCGGCGAAAACCCAACCGGTGAAGTGGATGACCACACCCGCGAGGACAACTGCGGCGCTTGAAATCGCGTCGCCCGCCATGTGAACGTAAGCCGCGCGCGAGTTGAGGCTATTTTTGGCGTCTCCTGACAACGCGAGGGCGATGACGGTGTTCATGGCCACAGCAACAAGCGCCACCCAGATCATCGGGATTGCGCCGACCGGTTCGGGCCACGACAAGTGCTGAACCGCTTCGATGCCGATCCAAATCGACAGCGCCACGAGCGACACGGCGTTGAACAGCGCCGTCAAAATCGACACGCGGTGGAAGCCGAAGGTGCTTTTGGCCGTAGCCGGGCGGCGCGCGACCGCGATGGCGTAAGCCGCCAAACCCAGGGCGAGCGCATCGCTCAGGTTGTGTCCAGCGTCCGACAACAGCGCGAGCGAATGCGACAAAATTCCCGCAGCCGCTTCGCCGACGACAAACGCGAGCGTGACGGCCAAAGACAGCCACATTTTGGTTCCGGTCGTGGGGCCGTGAACGTGACCCGCGTGTGAATGAGAATCTGCCATGAAGTTCTTTTCCTCTTGTTGTCGCCCATCACCTACTCTTGGTTTTCCATGCCACTCACAGCGTGACTGTGCCGATGGTGGATGTCGGGAAAGTGCGGGTGAGAATGGTTCATTTCCTCGTGGATGTGCCGATGCGAGTGCGGCTCTTGCGGGTCAATACCCGGCGCGTGACGATGATGCTCATCGTGGATGTGCTTGTGGGAATGCTCCATCGGCTCGTGATGGTGCAGGTGTTCGTGGCGCTCGGACAGGTGAAGCCAAACTCCCAATCCCATCAGAACGATTGCCCCAATAAATAGCGGCCCGATGGGTTCACGCAGCAGAAGCAGCGAAACGAGCGCGCCCACAAAAGGAGCGAGCGAAAAATACGCGCCTGTGCGCGCGGTTCCGATGTGGCGTAGCGCCAAAACAAATAGCACCAAACTCAAACCGTAGCCCCCAAATCCCGCGATGAGCGCGAGCGCCAGAGTGCCGGATGGAGGAAAGTGCGCGCCCAGACGCAAAGCAATCGAGCAGTTGACGCCCGCCGCAACCAACCCTTTGATAGCGGTAATTTGAAACGGGTCGGACGCGGAAACTTTCTGCGTCAAGTTGTTGTCGATGCCCCAACAAAGGCACGCGCACGCGATGAGGATGGCGCCAAGGGGAAACGATAACCTTCCGCCCGTCCACGACAGCAAAACGCCGCCCGCGACGATGGCCAGCATTCCGAGCGCGATGCGGCGGTCGAAGTTCTCGCGGAACACGAACCACGCCAACAGCGCCGTCGCCACCCCTTCGAGATTAAGCAAGAGCGAGGCAACCGAAGCCGGAGTTGTCGTCAAGCCCCACATCAGCAGCAGTGGCCCGCACACACCGCCGAAAATGACGGCGCCTCCCAGCCAAGGCCAATCCGCCCGCATCAAAGACGCTTCGCTGCTTGCGACCGCGCGGTTTTTTGCTATTAGCAAACGCACTATCGCCCACACAGAAAGTCCGATTCCCGAACCGCCGTAAAGCAACCCGGCCAGCATCACCGGATGAACGCCGCCCACGAGCAACTTGGAAATTGGCGTGCTGAGGCCAAAAAGTGCCGCCGCGCCCAAAGCAAACAGAACGCCGCGCGGCAGACCCGAAGAGTTGTTGAGCATAGTTGCGAGATTCTCAAACACCGGCCCTCTCGTCGAGGGCGCGACACGGGAAGTTCCCGTGGTTGTCGGTCAACCGGATGATGGCACCACCCGTCCCGCCGCTTCTTTCAAAGCGACGGGACAGATGACGGTTGCGGATTTACATATCTGATTCGCCCGCGTGTTTGTCGCACTCGGTCGCCGCTTTCTGGCACGCCGCCGCGCACTTTTTGCAGTGCTCGTGATCGTGTTTGGCGCATTCTGCCGCGCATTCGCGGCAAATGTGAGCCGCTAACTTGGCGAAGTCGCCGTGATGTGCCGAGTGGCGCGCCATCGCGCCCAGCGTCGCCGCGCAGATGTCGGCGCAGTCGAGGTTGAGAAGCGCGCACGTCGCCATCTCGCCGCCATGACGGATGTCATGGCTCGCGCAGTCCTGGCAAGCGTGAACGCACTCTTCGAGAGCTTCAATCGCGGCATGAGATTCTTGTTCGTTCATTTCCATAGTGTTTTACCTCCTGCTTAAATATAGATGATAAATGTTTTTGAGAAACATTTCCTATCTCCCCAAACCCACTTGAAGATAACTGTTTCTCATTCTCTTGATGCAGAGAATCAATCTTTCATCAGGTGGATTTTAAAATCGGTGTCTTCTTTTGTTGACCATCAGTGAATAACTCGCGGATCAGGAGACCTTCTTTTCAAGCCGCTACACCTCGACTTCGCGGGGTTCATCCTTTTCAAACCAGTTGTAGAGCATGGGCAACACGAACAGCGTCAAAATCGCGGAGGTTAAAAATGCCGCCAATGACAACAGTTGCGAGCGGTTTTTGCACTTCGCCGCCCGCGCCGTGACCAAAGGCCATCGGGATGAAGCCAATTGAGGTAACCGTTTCAAGTCCGACACCGGGCCACCGTTCGTTTTTTCGGTGCTGATGCGAAGGCGGAGCGCATTTTGAGGAATCTCGTGCAACCTCGCAAAGAACGGCCCCTGCTTTGAAACTTTGGTTGTGCCCCTTCGACTCTGCCTTGCTTGAAAGCGGCTGAGATAGGCGAGGTGCAGGAAAATAAACGCGCCCGTTTGCCAATGCGGGCTAACTCAAGTTTCTGCTCTTTGCCTCGCCAGGGAGACTTGTGGAAGGAACCCTTCGCGTTGCAACGCGAAATTGAAGAGTGGCCACAACAACAAAACGATGAGCCAACCCACCAAAGGCGCGCTTGAAGCCGAAATCGCCAACGCCGTCACCCGCTTTCACCGCGAACAGCAGGGGCGTGGGCCGGGCGATGTGCGCGCGTTTCTCGTGGGCGACCTGATTTTGGTGCGTTGCACAAGCATCCTCACATCCGTTGAAGACAAGCTGTGCGCGTCGGACGAAGGCCGAAAACTCATCAAAAGCGCGCGCCAGGAACTGCGCTCGATCAACCATGCTGAAATCGAAGAGATCATCGCAGGTTTGGCGGGTTGCCCCGTTTTACGCTCGCATTGTGACCTGAGCGTTGAAGCCGCCGAGCAAGTCGAGGTTTACGTTTTGAATCAAAACGTGGAAAAGCAATTCACCGGCAAGAGGTAATCGCCTCTTGAAACGAAACCGGGAACGCGCTAATCTGGGGTTTGTCGAAAGACATATCAATTAGAAGAACCAATTTGGTTGCCGTTAAGAGGGGCCGCAAATGAAGAGTATTTAAATCATTTGCGGCCAGTCAAAAGGGAGGCCGAAAAGTTCGCCAGTCCAAGTGCAGACATTCTGTGCGCGGGTGGCGAGCTTTTCGGCCTCCCTTTTTTGTTTTTCTGGCCCACTTTTCTTGGTTTTTCGAGGAGACACAAAATGCCAGGTTTTCAAGATGCGCCACCTCTTCGCCGCGCGCCGCGAAGTTCCCGGTGGCCCTTTCGCCACTCGTCGAGAAGCGATGCGCGCCCGCCGCGTTTCCCCGCTTCGCCAGGAGATCTCAACCCATGCTCGATTTGATTCTCGTTTTGCTGGGCGTCGCGTTTTTCGCCGTCGCCGCGCTTTACGTTCGCTTTTGCGAACACGCTTGAACCCTCATGTTCGACATTCTTTTGTCCGCCGCGCTCTCGCTCGGCCTGCTCTGTTACCTCTTGTTCGCGCTGCTCAAGCCCGAACGTTTTTGAACTTCGATGACTTCCCAAGGAATTTTTCAAATGCTGCTGTTTTGCGGTTTGCTGCTGCTTTGCGTCAAACCGCTCGGCGCTTACATGGCGCGCGTTTTTCTGGGCGAGCGCACTTTTTTGTCGCCCGTCATCGGGCCTGTTGAACGTGGGCTTTACAAGTTGTTCGGCGTGGACGAAAACCGCGACGATCAACCCTGGACGCATTATGCGGCCTCTCTCCTCGCTTTTTCGCTCGTCGGAATGCTGCTGACTTACGTTTTGCTGCGTATGCAGGGCCTTTTGCCATGGAATCTGCAAGGTTTTGGCAGCGCACAGATGCCCGCCGACCTCGCCTTCAACACGTCGGCCTCGTTCACGACCAACACCAACTGGCAATCGTATGCGCCGGAATCCACTGTTAGCTACTTCTCCAACATGGTCGCGCTCGCCATTCACAACTGGATGAGCGCGGCATCGGGAATGGCGGTCGCTATCGCTTTGGTTCGCGGCATCGCGCGCCGCAATGCCTCAGGCATCGGCAACTTCTGGGTGGATGTCACGAGAGCGACGCTTTACATCTTGCTGCCGATGTGCCTCGTCTACTCGCTGTTTTTGGTGTCACAGGGCGTGCCACAAAACTTCAACCCTTACACCGCAGTCACGACGCTCGAAGGCGCCAAACAAAGCATCGCGCAAGGGCCGGTCGCCTCGCAGGAATCCATCAAGATGCTCGGCACCAACGGCGGCGGCTTTTTCAACGCCAACTCCGCGCATCCCTTTGAAAACCCGAATCCGCTCGTCAACTTCGTTCAGATGTTGTCGATCTTCCTGATTCCCGCCGCGCTGACTTACACCTTCGGCAAAATGGTCGGCAACACCAAACAGGGCTGGGCGCTTTTGGGCGCCATGTTCGCGCTGTTTCTGATCGGCACGACGGTTTGTTACAACGCTGAAGCGAAGGGCAACCCGCTCGTTCACGCACTCGGCGTTCCGGGCGGCAACATGGAAGGCAAGGAAACGCGCTTTGGCATCGTCAACTCCGCGCTTTTCGCAACGGTCACGACCGACGCGAGTTGTGGCGCTGTGAACGCGATGCATGATTCGTTCACGCCCATCGGCGGTTTGGTGCCGATTTTGAACATCCTGTCGGGCGAGTGCATTTTCGGCGGCGTTGGCGCCGGTTTGTATGGAATGCTGATGTTCGCCATTCTCGCCGTTTTCATCGCGGGTTTGATGGTCGGGCGAACGCCGGAATACATCGGCAAAAAAATCGAGGGCTACGAGGTGAAGATGGCCATGCTCGCCGTTTTAGTGCTGGCCGCTTCGATCCTGGGATTTTCGGCTATCGGCGCCAATACCAGTTTTCCAACTGAACCCAAAGCGCAATATGCGTCGCTCAACCAGTTCCCCGGGAGCGCTTACGGGGGTGCGACCGACACCTTTTACGGGCCGACGTATGGCAACATCAATAACTCCGGCCCGCACGGTCTGAGCGAAATCCTTTACGCCTACACAAGCGCAACGGGCAACAACGGCTCAGCCTTCGCGGGTATTACGGCGAACACGCCGTTCTGGAACGTCACGCTGGGAATCGCCATGTTAGTGGGGCGCTTCCTGATGATTATTCCGTTACTCGCCATCGCCGGAAGTCTGGCGAAAAAGAAGTTCACTCCTTCGACTGCCGGAACATTTCCGACCGATTCGGGAACATTCGTCGCGGTTTTGTGTGGCACGATTGTGATTGTCGGTGCGCTGACTTATTTTCCCGTTCTGGCGCTTGGCCCCATCGTGGAGCATTACCTGATGGGCGCGGGGAAGACGTTTTGAGTAGAGGCACTGTAGGGACATGGCTTGCCATGTTTGCCATGCGCGAGGTTGTCGCAACGGACATGGCAAGCCATGTCCCTACGATGTGCCCTGTTGGATTTCCAAATGAAACCTAAAAATGCTGTCTCGATGTTCGACGGCCCGATTTTGAAGCGCGCGTTCGGCGATGCCGTTCGCAAACTCGATCCGCGCGCTGTCGCCAAAAACCCGGTGATGTTCGTCGTGTATGTCGGCTCGATTGTCACCACCTATTTATTCTTGAAAGATTTGGTCGGTCACACCGGAAACGCGCTTTTTACCGGTCAAATCTCGCTGTGGCTGTGGTTCACCGTGCTCTTCGCCAACTTCGCCGAAGCCGTCGCCGAGGGACGCGGAAAAGCCCAGGCCGACACGCTTCGCAAAGCCAAAACGCAATCGAACGCGCGCCGCTTGATTGGTGGCAAAGAGGAAATCGTCGCCGCGAGCGAGCTTCGCAAAGGAGATTTGGTCGTGTGCGAAACCAATGACGGCATTCCCGGCGACGGCGAAATCATCGAAGGCGTCGCGGCGGTTGACGAGTCGGCCATCACCGGAGAATCGGCGCCCGTCATCCGCGAATCAGGCGGCGACCGTTCGGCTGTGACGGGCGGAACCAAAGTGCTGTCGGATCGCATCGTGATTCGCATCACGCAAAACCCCGGCGAATCGTTTTTGGACAGAATGATCGCGCTCGTCGAAGGCGCCCAGCGCCAGAAAACGCCCAACGAAATCGCGCTTTCCATTTTGCTTTCGGGTTTGACGATCGTGTTTTTGCTCGCTGTTGTGACGTTGTTGCCCTTCGCCAACTATTCGGTTCGCGGGGCAGGGCAGGGCCAAACCCCGACCATTCCGGTTCTGGTCGCGCTTCTGGTTTGCTTGATTCCAACGACCATTGGCGGGTTGCTGAGCGCCATTGGTATCGCGGGCATGGATCGCGTGATGCAGCACAACGTGCTGGCGATGTCGGGCAAAGCCGTCGAAGCGGCTGGCGATGTCAACACGCTGCTCCTCGATAAAACCGGCACTATCACTTACGGCAACCGGCAAGCGGCGGAATTTGCGCCGATGCCGGGCGTGTCGGAGCGCGAACTCGCCGAAGCCGCGCAGTTGTCCAGCCTCGCCGATGAGACGCCCGAAGGCCGTTCGATTTTGGTGCTGGCTCACGACAAATACGGTTTGAGCGACCGTGAACAATCTTCGATTCCAGGCGCCGAGTGGATCGAGTTCACCGCGCAAACGCGCATGAGCGGCGTGGATTTCGGCGGGCAAACCGTTCGCAAAGGCGCGGGCGATTCGGTGAAAAAGTGGGTCGAATCGCACGGTGGCAGTGTTCCGCCCGAATTTGACAAAGAAGTCGCGCGCATCTCTAATGTGGGTGGAACACCGCTTGGCGTTTCGTCGGGCGGGCGGATTTTGGGCGTCATTTACCTGAAAGACATCGTGAAGCAGGGCATGAAAGAGCGCTTCGACTCGCTGCGCGCTATGGGCATTCGCACCGTGATGATCACCGGCGACAACCCGCTAACAGCGAAATCCATCGCGGCGGAAGCGGGCGTGGACGATTTTCTGGCGCAGGCCACGCCCGAAGACAAGATGGAATTGATTAAAAAGGAGCAGGCCGACGGGAAATTGGTCGCCATGACCGGCGACGGCACCAATGACGCGCCCGCTCTCGCTCAAGCTGATGTGGGCGTGGCGATGAACACCGGAACGCAGGCCGCCAAAGAAGCGGGCAACATGGTTGACCTCGATTCCAACCCGACGAAATTGATCGAAGTCGTGCAAATCGGCAAGCAGTTGTTGATGACGCGCGGCGCGCTCACCACGTTTTCCATTGCTAACGACGTGGCGAAATATTTCGCCATCATTCCCGCGATGTTCGTGGCGACCTTTCCCGCGCTTCAAGCGCTCAACTTCATCGGCCTTTCCAACGCCCGCAGCGCGATTTTGGCGGCGGTTATTTTCAACGCGCTCATCATCGTCGCGCTCATTCCGCTTGCGCTCAAAGGCGTGCCCTATAAGCCGCAAAGCGCCGCCAAAACGCTGCAACGCAACCTGTTGATTTACGGTTTGGGCGGTTTGATCGTGCCGTTCCCGTTCATCTGGCTCATCGACCGCGTTCTCGTTTTGCTTCATCTCGCCTAACAACCATCCGTAGGGACATGGCTTGCCATGTCCGTTGCGACCACATCGCGTTTTGCGGACGTGGCAAGCCATGTCCCTACGGTTTTCAAACCACAATGCTCAAACAACTTCGTCCCGCCATCCTGTCCGTTCTGGCGTTCACCATCCTGACCGGATTACTGTTCCCCCTCCTCATCACGCTCATCTCCAAAACCGTGATGCCCGCTCAGGCCAACGGATCGCTCATCACGCGCGATGGCAGAATCGTGGGTTCGGCTCTCATCGGCCAGTCGTTCGCCAAGCCGCTTTATTTTCATCCGCGCCCCAGCGCCGCCGGAAGCGGCTACGATGCTGCGGCTTCGAGCGGCTCGAATCTTGGCCCGACGAGCGACAAGCTCATCAACGGCATCAAAGACGACCCGAAAACCAAAACCGACGAATCGTTCGCCGGAATCAAGCAACTCGCGGCGGCGTATCGAAGCGAAAACGGTCTGGCCTCCAACGCTCCGCTTCCCGCCGACGCTGTTACCAAATCGGCGAGCGGACTCGATCCGCAAATCTCGCCAGAAAACGCCGCGTTGCAAGTGCCGCGCGTCGCCAAAGCGCGCGGAATATCCGTTGACAAAGTGCAAAAACTGGTCGCACAGAACACGCAAGGCCGCAGCTTAGGTGTGCTGGGCGAAGCGGGCGTCAACGTGTTGGGTTTGAACATGGCGCTCGACGCGGCGGGCAAGTAAATAGCGGCGACACGCTCTTCGATGAATTCGTGTTCCCGACGCGATTTGTGGCGCGTGTTGCTCGCGGTGTTGCTCTTCCAAATGGTGCTCATTGGCGTTGGAATTGTGCTTGGTCGTGACGGGATTGCGGGCGCCCTTTTTTCCGGTGCCGCGCCAACCTCTTCCTGTCTTGTAAGACGAACAGCCAACCCAAATCGCGCTTCAATCCAACCGAGTTCGGGCAGGTAGTGGCCTAAGTTGAGGTGTTGATTGGAAGAGGGCGCAAGCCCCACCATGCCATTCAAGCGGGGCTTGCGCCCTCTTCC
>JAABUM010002041.1_pt1 | contig 28361 bp, 28 predicted proteins | sample 5559161 | NCBI WGS metagenome assembly JAABUM01 (sample SAMN10711868, study PRJNA513369) | rock metagenome | isolation source: Antarctica rocks | place: Antarctica: Victoria Land, Siegfried Peak nord
GCTGCAGCTCCCAGCGTCCGACTAGATGACGGCCTAAAAGAACCAAGGAGCAACGACGTCAACGGGCAACCGACCCCCCCATTTTCAGCCCGGCAACGGGCCGCCCGCCAGGGCGACAGGAGACTAGATGAATATGTCAACAACATGGTCACGCTCGTGACGCGAACCATAGAGCAGACCCCAGAAGACCACATCGTCGTACTCGGTGACGCCGACCTACCTACCGCTGGTCATCCAAGGCGTCGCTCAACAACCAAGTCGCATGGTTTGCCGATCGTCGATCGAATACACCGGCCGGTCAGTGTCAGAATCGGCGGAGTCAGTTGGCGACAACCAAGGCCCGAATAGAAGCGAGACACGGTGTTCGACATCAACGGTTGGGAATTCCTCCTCCTGCTGATTATCGGCATCGTCGTGCTCGGCCCCGAGCGGCTCCCCGACTACGCCGTCAAACTCGCCCGAGTCGTCCGGCAGGTCAAGGCCATGGCTCAGGAAGCCCAACATCAACTCAAGGAGCAGATGGGACCGGATTTTGATGATGTCGACTGGAAACGGTACGACCCCCGCCAGTACGACCCCCGCCGGATCGTGCGCGAGGCCCTCATGGAAAACCCGCGGGATGAGTTCGGGAACGAAGTCCCACCCGAACTGAGACCCATGTCAGGAACCTACGACTCCAACCAGCCGACTCCTTGGGACCCTGACGCAACTTGACAGGGAGAGCCAGGCTGATCCATCCGACGGGCGGCGGCGAAGCCGGGGAACAGAGCCATTTGGACGCGCAGGTTGTCTTGGGAGTGCAGCCCGCGGTCACCCGGTGCGGTGATCAGCCGTGCGGAAGAAGGTTCGCGGCCGCCGACGAGCTGCACGGCCAAGACGGACCCAGCCGCCACCTCGGCATCGATCCGGTCAGACTTGCCGCGAGCTCGACGCACCCACCCTCGCAACGTGTCGGGCACCACCCCGACCTTCGACGCGATCCTCTTCACCGCCGCGTTCAACGACAGCGCCGCATCCTCGCTCATCGCCTCCGCGACCAACCCCTGCGCCCGATCCCGCAGCTCATCCGGGTACTTCCTCGGTGCTGGCATAACTCCACCTTTCCGTGGAATCAGACCGTCCACCAGACCCGGGGCGCTTCAAGGGACCGCTTTCTTCACCGTCACACCCGAGCTGGCCGGCGAGCTCGTGCCCCACACAGCCGGCTGGTACCAGGATCCGGCTGATGACCAGAGTCGCGTTCGGCTTCAAGTCCTCCCAAGCGCTCATCGCCCTGGCGATGCTCAGCCTCGGCGGACACCGCGCAGCCCTACCAGGTCGAAACTGACCACACATCAGTCAGGAGAGCCGATATTCGCACAGTCAAGAACGCCTCCCTGCAACACTCCGTGACCATCGCAGGCACACAACTCGCCAAAGCCGCTGAAAGCAGCAGACCTACCCGCAGCCAGCGAACGAGCCGGCCGGTCAATGGGAATGGCGACAGAGGTCTACCTACGCCAGACTTGATCGCCTCAGCAACCATCGGGACCGGCAATCCCCCGAACTCCCGGACAAGCCGAATCGTGTGCGTTCAGCCAGCCGCATGGCCATGCAGTGCCACGACCTCTATTCATGCTCAGCCAGCATGTCGTGCGCCGCGTTTCCCGTGTGCGCCCGCAAGAGGACACAAGCTGGTGGCCATCCTGCGGCTCGGTGGGACCTCGTCTGGCTTGTGCTCCGAGGGTTCCCGTTTGAGGTGCCGTACCGGGCATCTTCGCCGGGCGGGATGCTCCTGTGGATGTCAAGGCGGGTGAAGCGGTGCTGGGCGGCTTGTCTGGTGGTGCCCAGCTCGCGAGCGATGGCGGCCCAGGTGGCGCGGTGTTGTCGGGCGCGGGTGAGGGCCGATTTCAGTTGTTCGGTGGCCCGTCGTGAGCTGGGCGTCGGCATCGACCAGTAGGTCGAGGGGGACGAGATCGACCGCGGGGAGCTGCCGGCCGGCCTGACCTTTGCCGAGCGTGCTGCGTTGTTCATTACAGGACGTGCACAGGCCTGTGGTGCCGTAAGCCAGGGTCGCGTTGAGTTGGCAGGCCGGTCGCTCGACGGTTCGGTAGGCGTACAGGCAGCGGGTCGGCCCGGGCATGTCAAGCCGCCGTTGACATGGTCGTTGTGGTTGCCACCGGATCCTCGACTGTGGGAGCGGTGAGGACGGCGAACACCTCGCGGGCGACGTAGCGCTTGAGGCAGCGGATGATCTCGGGTTTGGACAGGCCTTCCTTGGTGCGTCGGTCGGCGTAGACGCGGGTGCGGGAGTCGTAGCGCAGCCGACCGAGCACGACGATGTAGAGGGCGTTGTTGGCGGCTCGGTCACCACCTCGGTTGAGTCGGTGGCGGTGGGTGCGTCCGCTGCTTGCCGGGACCGGGGCGACGCCGCACAGGTGCGCGAAAGCGGCCTCCGAGTGCAGCCGGTCGGGGTTGTCTCCGGCGCTGGTCAGCAACTGCCCGGCGACTTCGATGCCGACGCTGGGCAGCACGAGCAGGCGTGGCGCGGCCGCCGTCACCAATGTCCGCAGCTCGGTGTCCGCCTCGGCAATCTCCTCGGACAGGTGCTGGTGGCGGCGGGCGAGGCGGCGCAACGCGGTCTTGGTCGCCTGCTCCGGGTCGGTGAGTTCACTACTTGGACGTAGCCGGGCGCAGGTGGCGATCAACGTGGTGGTACTCAGGTGACGCAGCTGCTCGCGTAGCTCAGCCGGGGCGGTCAGCAGCAGCGCCTTAAGCTGGTTGGTGCCCTGGGTGCGGGCCTTGACCGCCCCGCTGCGGGCGACCCGCAGGACCCGGATCGCCTCGACCCGCCCGTCACGAGTCTTGCCGCTGCCGGTGGCGGTGCCGGACAACGCGGCACGGGCCGCCGCGTAGGCGTCCAGCGGATCGGACTTGCCCTTGGCCCGGCGAGCCTTGCGATCTGGTCGGTCGACCTCGACGACGCCCGCGCCCATCCTGCGCAGATGCCGCGCAAGGGCGGCACCGTAGGAGCCGGTGCCCTCCACCGCCACCCGCTCGAGCTGACCGTGGCCGCGCAGCCAGGTCAGCAGCGCCCGGTAGCCGGCCGGGGTTGTGGGCAACTCCCGGTCGCCGAGCTGACGGCCAACCTGGTCGATCACCGCGGCGTGGTGGGTCTGGCCATGAGTATCAACGCCGCCGATGACGGTGACAGGGGCCGTAGGGCTGGTCATGCTGGTCATTGCCGTACCTCTTCCGCTTGGATCGGATAGGTCGGCACACGACGGTCGGGCGTGGCGGACAAGACAGTGATGGGCGCCTCTTGCACAGGCTCCTATGAGGTCCCCTCGCCCGGCCGTTCGCGTGCCAGCAGCATCACCTACCGGGTCGACCGATCCCGCCAAGGACAGCAGACTCGCGTCAGTCTTACGGAGGGTCAGACCCAGCGGGCGGTGCCAGGTACATCCTCACTGTCCTACGGGACACTCGATCACCCGTACGCACCCTGAACTGTACCGTTCCCGCAAGAGGTTCGGTATACGGCGATCCTCGACAGGACTGGTTGGTTCTGGCGAAGCGGTGTCAGTGTCATGGTCGTGGGGTCATTCGTCTGGTTCCTCGTTCAGTGACGTCAGACGTTGGTTGAGGTAGCGCTGCTCGGGGATGCTGCGCGTCAGGCGTGCGGCCTCCCGGTAGGCCGCAACGGCGCTCCGGTGGTCACCGGCCATTTCCAATAGGTGCGCGCGGGCGGCGTGGAGTCGGTGGTTGCGTTGCTGGCTCGCGTCGTGCAGGAGGGGGTCCAAGGTGCCCAGTCCGGCCGCGGGACCGTGCGCCATGCCGACGGCGATCGCCAGGTTCAAGGTCACGGTCGGTGACGGCGCCTGACGGTTCAGCATCCGGTAGAGGATGCAGATCTGCAGCCAGTCCGTCTCTGCCCAGGTGCGGGCTTGGGCGTGGACGCCGGCGACGGCCGCCTGCAGCTGGAAGGGACCCACTGGCCCGGCGACGAGGGTCTGCTCGAGCAGCGCCGTGCCTCGGCGGATCTTGTCGGCGTCCCACCGGCCGCGGTCCTGTTCGGCCAGGGGGACGAGGTCGCCGGTGGTGGTCAGGCGCGCCGGGGTGCGGGCGGCGGTGAGCAGCATAAGCGCCAGCAGTCCGGTGCTCTCCCCGTCCTCGAGGATCGCCCGGTGCAGCCGCTCGGTGAGCCGGATGGCCTCCCGGGTCAGGTTGGGGTCGATGGCGCAGTGCCCGGACGAGGAGGTGTAGCCCTCGTTGAAGAGCAGGTAGAGGACGTGACGCACGGCGTGCAGCCGTGCCGGCAACTCCTCGGGCAGCACCCGCTCGAAGCTGGCGCCCGCACGGCGCAGGGTCGCCTTGACGCGGCTGACGCGCTGGGCCATCGTGGCCTCCGGCACCAGGAATCCGGCTGCCACTTGCGCGGTGGTCAGTCCGGCGACCGCGCGAAGGGTAAGTGCCACCTGCGAGACGGGGCTCAGGCCCGGGTGGCAGCACAGCAGCAGGTGCACCGTGTCGTCCTGGTCGCCGCCGCGCGCCTCGTCCGCCGACGGTGCATGAGCGTCCGCACAACCCTGCACGGCAACCTCCTGTTCGCGGCGAGCAAGGGCCGCCTGGCTGCGCTGGCGGTCCAGCAGCTTGCGTGAGGCCACCCGCACCAGCCACCCACGGGGGTTGTCCGGTATGCCGTCGGCCGGCCACTGGGTCGCGGCCGCCAGGAGTGCCTCCTGGACGGCGTCCTCACAGGCGCCGAGATCCCCCGATCGGCGCAGCAGGGCCGCCAGGACGTGTGGGGCCTGCACGCGCCACACGTCCTCGGCGACCTCGGCGGTCATACGTCGTCGCCGCCCACCTGCATGGTCGGGCGCAGCTCCACCGTCTCACCGGGACCGGAGAACTTCGCGGTGATCTCCTCGGCGCGCTCTCGGCTGGCGACGTCGATCAGGAAGAAGCCGGCGAAGTGCTCCTTGGCCTCGGCATAGGGCCCGTCGGTCGCGATCGGTTCACCGCCCTCCCACCGGTACAGCCTGGCCGTGGCGGGGTCCCCGAGCGCCTCGCCGCCAAGCAGCTCGCCCTTCTCCTGCATCTCGGCCATGACCGCCTCGAACTCGGCGTTCAGCTGTGCTTGCTGTTCCTTGGGCAGCGCCTGCTGCGCGGCGATGTAGTCGCCGGTGGGGTGTCCCCACGGCTGGGGGTTGGAGTGGATCAGGAGCACGAACTTCACGTGGTCACCTCACTTCACGAGAGGCGGCCGGTCCGCCTCCTCACCCGGAACGTCGGCGCCCAGGCCAGCGTCTCGACACCGCCGGCCCCAGCATGTCAAGAACTCCCCACCGGCGGCGACGTCCCCCTACGACAGCACACCCCCGGCCCGCCAGAGAAGGAACGGCCCCATGGAGACCGTCACAGTCAACCGTCACTCGCGTGGCTCACCGCGCAGCACGAACGCCTGCTCGGCATCGTCGATGGGCTGAACGAGGAGCAGATGCGCACGGCCGTCCTGCCCTCGGGGTGGACACCGGTCGGGGATGCTCGTGCACGTGCGCGAGGCCACCCGCTTTTGGCTGGCCGAGATCATGCTCGGTGACCACCCCACCGAGCAGTTCACCGACGAGGTCCTGCCCGGCGACTCGGCCGATGAACCCTTCCGCATCCCTGACGAGGTCCCCATCGCCGAGGTGACCGCGCGCTTTCGCACCATCACCCACTCGGCTGTGGCCGGCGTTGTCAACCTGTCCGCCGACACCCAGCCGGCATGGTGGCCACAAGGAGCATGGGGTGGCTGGCGCCTGGATGACCTCGGCGAGGTGCTTCTGCACCTGCTTGTCGAGACCGCCTGCCACGCGGGACACCTCGACGCCGCCCGTGAGCTGACCGACGGCGGCACCTGGGACTACGAACACAGAACGGTCCTCGGGCCCAACGAGTGACAACGCCCCATCTCACCGGGGATCGTCTTGCGGGATCACACGCTCGTAGCGGAAGGAGGGCGTTGCGGCTACGTCCGCATTTGGCTGATACGGGCCTCGTAGTAATACAACTCGGAGTCCGCCTCGACCTGGTAGAAGCCCGCGTGTTCGAGGGTGCGCTGTGACGCAACGTTGTCAAGATCTGTATCAGCGCGGATCGTCGTCACGCCGAGATCGGCGGCAATCTGCACGAGGCTTTCCAATGCTTCCGACGCGTAGCCGTGTCCTCGCGCGGACGGCGCCAGTCCGTAGCCGATCTCAACGACTTCGCTATCGGGGGATCCTTTGAAGCCAACGCCACCGACAGCCAGACCGTCCGAGTGAAGCCTGATCTGGTAGTAGCCGAACGGACGCTGCTCGCCGTTCTGCTCGGTAGCGCGCAGAAAGCCGCCGATGGCAGCCAGGTCTCCTTCGAACGGGTAGTCGGCTGCCCAAGCATCGCCTGGTTGGGGTGCACGATCGCGGATGCGCTGTGCCTCCAGCTCATCGACCGCGTGCAAGCTCAACCGTGCCGTGCGGGAATCCATGTCGAGGATTCAACCCACATGCTCATCTGCGCGCAACCGGGTTACGACCCGATCTGTCTGCCGCGATCCACGCGGCCATGCCAAGCGGCCAGGTACGGGTCCGATGCCGGCTCGGACATCCACCCAAGTTAACCATCATCGAACAGTGGTGACTCGCCGCAAGCCGAACCTTCAGCGGAGAAGTTGGCCCTCGTCGGAGATGACTGCCGAACTTGCGACGGAGATTCCCATATCACCCGCCCGCGAAGATGCCCGGTGAGGGGGCGGTAACCGGAGCACCCAGCTGGGGTGATTTGTGCCGACCACCACTCGACGCACAGAAGGGGTGCCGTACCGTCCGTGTCTGTCACGTCTGCTGGGTCCCGAGGGTTGTCCGTCCCGTTCGGCGATGTAGCCGGTCCAGTCTCGTTTCACGAGTGCGCCCCACCGGCCGGCGGTGTCGACGAGATGCCGAGCAGTGCGGCCAGGACCGCGGCGGGCAGTTCGTCGGCTAGGTCGCAACGCGGCGCCGCGGCCGGGACGAATCTGCAGTCCGAGTTGTTCATTGAGCGACGTGCCGAGATATCCGGCTCGTTGGTGTGCGCCAGGTCGTGCGCCGGGCAACAGCCACGGTGCACCGGCTCTGCCGGATCCGAGCGGTCGCGGGTACGCGGTGCTGGACTCGCCGAGCTGGCCGACCAAGGTCGGCCAACCGAGTGGGCATCAACACCGGCTGTCGATGCAAGGTGATGTAGGTCATGCCGTCGAGGCGCGTGACGTCGTGCTGGGTCAAGGTGACGATTCGCGTGGGTGTCTGTCCGTACAGCAGCACGAGCGACCCCGCGACGCGCAGCGGCCTCGACAGCTGCGCATCGGTCAGGACCGGCGCGAAGCAAGGCCCATCGCTGGTCGGCGGGCAAGATGTGCTCGGCTAGCCAACTCCGCTCGCTTGCGTCCGTGACCTCGCCTCGAGACGGCCCCGCTTCACCACAGACACTCCGACCCAGGCAGGGTGACGATCTTCGCCTGGTAGCGCGGCACCAGGTTCGGGTCCCGCAGTGCAGCGTCGAGAACTGCCGACGCTTCGTCAGCTAGCGGCATCCGCGCCGCCCGTGCCGTTCGCCGGCTCGTTCGCGGCGGGCATCTTCAGCAGCCGCGAACAGACCGACTCCCCGATGCCGGTCAGGGTCGCCATGTCCCGTACCGAAACCTTCTCCCGGCGGAGCAGCGCGAGCCCGGCCGCTGTGTCCCGCTCCGCGTCCTCGACCTTCCCGGCCGCCGCCGTGCGCTCCTCCCACCCCAGCAGTGCCGCCGCGACCGCCGCCTCGATCCGCTCATCCTGAGCGTTCCGGTCCGCCAGCAGCGTCAGACGCGCCTGCCGCACCCGGGCCCGCGCGTCCTGCTCCTTGGTTCCTGTCCGACTCATCGCGCGACCCCATCCGCATGTTCGCACCGCTGCTTCGGCGCCTAGCGCCGCTACTCCGGTAAGCACCACAACCCCCTCCGGCTCGACACCCCATCCGGCACCAAATTTCCCCCGCACCCTTCCCGCGATGCTCCCGCCGACGACCGACACGCGCCCTCGCGACCCCCGATTTCGCGGCCCTGCCCGTCGCGGCCACACCCGAGCTGCACCCCCGCCGGTGACCATTCCGTGACCCGAAACCTGACCCCAGTCGCGCAGCAACCCAACTCGGTCACACCTCTTGCATCATCGGTGCGCGACCCCCTCCCCAGCCCGAATCGAACAAAACGTTCGACCAAGAAGGTTGGCGCGACCGTGTCGAGCCGGAGGGGGGTTTGGTGCTTACCGGAGTGTGATGTCCATTCACAAGCTGACCGCCGGGGACGGGTACTCGTACCTGACCCGGCAGGTCGCTGCGTTCGACGCCACGGAGCGCGGCCACGCCGGCCTGGGCGACTACTACAGCCAGCGCGGGGAGTCCCCTGGGCAGTGGTCCGGCTCTGCCCTGGGCGACGTCGACCTGCGCGACGGGCAGGAGGTGACCGCCGCGCAGATGGCCGCCTTGTTCGGGGAGGGCAAGCACCCGAACGCCGACGCCATCACCGAACAGGTCATGGACAAGCGGGCCGGCGGGTCCGGGCGCCGGCAGGACGTGCAGGACGCGATCCGGCTCGGTGCGCCGTTCGCGGTGATCGACTCCGCCCCGGCGTTCCGGGTGGCCGTGGCCAAGGCCTGCGCGCGGGTCAACGCCGGGCTGGGGATGCCGCACGACTGGCCGTTGGCGGCCGCGGAGCGGGCCCGGGTGCGCACCGACGTCGGCCGGGACATGTTCGCCCAGCAGTACGGCCGTCCCCCGAGGGACCCGCGCGAGCTGTCCTCGTTCATCGCCCGCCATTCCCGGGCGGCGACCACCGCCGTCGCCGGGTTCGACCTGACCTTTACCCCGGTGAAATCGGTGTCGGCGTTGTGGGCGATCGCGCCCCAGGACGTCGCGGACCAGATCGCCGCCGCGCACCACGCCGCCGTCCAGGACGCGTTGTCCTGGCTGGAACGGGACGCGGTGCGCACCCGCGGTGGCCGCAACGGGGTGCAGCAGCTGGACACCACCGGGATGCTCGCGGCCGCGTTCGAGCACCGCGACTCTCGGGCCGGTGACCCCGACCTGCACACCCACGTCGCGGTCTCCTCCAAAGTCCGGGTCCTCGAGGCAGATGGCACCCCCGGCCGGTGGCTGAGCCTGGACGGGCGGGTCCTGTTCAAGGCCACCGTGTCCGCCTCGGAGCGGTACAACACCCGCGTTGAGGCTGAGCTGCACCGCCGCCTCGGGCTGAGCTTCACACCGCGCTCCGACGCCGCCGCGGCGCTCGCGTCCGGCCGGCGGACCATTCGGGAGGTCACCGGCCTGCCCGAGCAGCTGCTCACCCACTGGTCCTCCCGCCGGGCGCGCATCGACATCCGCCGGGCCCAGCTAGCGGTCGCCTTCCAGGTCGACCACGGCCGCCCTCCCACGCCGGTCGAGGCGATCAAGCTGGCCCAGCAGGCCACCTTGGACACCCGGGACGCCAAGCATGCGCCCCGGTCCGAGGCGCAGCAACGGCGGCAGTGGCGTTCCGAGGCGGCGCGCGTCCTTGGTGGTGAGCGAGCAGTGGACACCCTGGTGCGCTCCGTCGTGGACGCCCCGCAGGCGAGGGTCGTCCCGGTCGCCCCCGACCTCATCGAGCGTGTCGCGGACGCCACCAAGGGTGGCGTGGAGTCGCACCGGGCTACCTGGCAGGTGTGGCACGTCCGCTCCGAAGCCGAACGGCAGGTCCGCGCCCAGGCGCCGGCCGGCGCCGACGTCGACGCCCTCGTCGAGGACGTCATCGCCGCGGTACTGCACCCGGACAAGTCCATCCCGCTGGGCAACGAGGACCCGGTGCCCGTCCCGGCCCTGCTGCGGCGCCGTGACGGGGTCAGCGTGTACGAGGTCGCCGGCAGCCGGCTCTACACGTCCGCCACCGTTCTGGCCGACGAGGCGTTCCTGCTCGAGTCGGCCGGGCGACGCGGCGGCCGGACCGCGAGCGACGTCGACGTCGAGGTGGCCCTGTTGGAGTCTGTCGCCAACGGCGTCACCCTCAACACCGCGCAGGCGCACCTGGTCCGGGCGATGGCCACCTCCGGAGCCCGGGTGCAGCTGGCGATCGCGCCCGCCGGGTCGGGCAAGACCACCGCGATGGCCGCGCTCACCGCGGCGTGGACCGGCGCCGGCGGCACCGTCATCGGCCTGGCCCCTTCCGCGGTCGCGGCCGGGATCCTCGCACAGGAGACCGCCGCCACTGCCGACACCCTGGCCAAGCTGACCTTCGGAATCACCGCCGGGCTCCTGCCCGACTGGGCGCAGAAGGTCGACGAGGCGACCCTGTTCATCGTTGACGAGGCCGGGATGGCGTCCACCGGCGACCTGGCCGCGGTCACCCGGTTCGCCCTCGGGCGTGGCGCCAGCGTCCGCCTCGTCGGCGACGACCGGCAGCTGGCCTCGATCGCCGCCGGCGGGGTCCTGCGCGACATCCAGGCCAGCGTGGGCGCGGTCACCCTCTCCGAGCTGATCCGGTTCCGGGACCCGGCCGAAGGCGCCGCCAGCCTGGCCATCCGCTGCGGCGACACCGCCGGCATCGGGTTCTACATCGACCGCGGCCGGGTCCACGTCGGCGACCTGGCCACCGTCACCGACCACGCCTACACCGCCTGGTCCGCCGACCGGGGCGCCGGCCTGGACTCGATCATGCTCGCCCCCACCCGAGACCTGGCCACCGGACTGAACGTGCGGGCGCGCACCGACCGGCTCACCCGCCTCATAACGGGCGATGACCAGACGGCACCGCGCACACGCAGGCCGAGCCGCGAGGTCGGCCTCGTCGACGGTTCCGCGGCGTCCGCCGGGGACCTGGTCATCACCCGGCGCAACAACCGCCGCCTGAAGAGGACCGCCACCGACTTCGTCAAGAACGGCGACCGGTGGACCGTCACCAAGGCCCGCCGCGACGGGCGCCTCGACGTGGTCCACACCCGCACCGGTCGGCACCTGACCCTGCCCGCGCAGTACGTCCGTGAGCACGTCCAGCTCGGCTACGCCACCACCGTGCACGGCGGCCAAGGCGTCACCTGCGACAGCAGTCACACCGTGGCCACCGGCGCCGAGTCCCGCCAGCAGCTGTACGTCGCCGTGACCCGCGGCCGGGACGCCAACCACGTGTACCTGGCCGCCGCCGGCGACGGCGACGAGCACTCCGTCATCACCCCCGCCGCGACCCACCCGTTGACCGCGGTCAACGTCCTGGAGCAGATCCTGGGCCGCGACGAGGCGCAGGTGTCCGCCGCCACCACCGCCGCCCGTCTGAGCGAGCCCGCCGCGGACACCACCGCGGCAGCCGCCCGCTACCACGACAGCCTGCACACCGCCGCCGTCCACGTCCTCGGCGACGGCTGGCCCGACCGCCTCGACGCCACCTTGGAACAGACCTGCCCCGGGCTCACCCACTCGCCCGCCTACCCCACCCTGCGTGCACACCTGGCCCTGCTCGCCGTCGACGGCGCAGATCCCGTCGCCGCGTTCACCGCCGCCTGGGCCGCCCGCGAAATCGACACCGCAGCCGACGTCGCCGCCGTCCTGGACTGGCGCCTTGACCCCACCCACGCCCGCAGCCGCGCCCCCGGGCCGCTGCCGTGGCTGGTGGGCATCCCCGCCTGCCTACGCACCGACCCGTACTGGGGCGAGTACCTCGCCGGCCGCGAGCAGCACGTCCGCGACGCCGTGAGCGCCCTGCGCGGTCAGACCGGCCACCTGACCGCGATCTCCGCTCCCGCCTGGGCCCGTCAGCTCCTCGCCCCTGAGCACCGGCCGCTGCGGGCCGACGTGACGGTCTTCCGTGCCGCGCACGCCGTCGACCCGGACGAGATCCGGCCCACCGGCCCCCGCCGCCAAGCCGCCGCCGACCGCCGCGAGCAGCGAGCCCTCGACGAGCGTCTCGCCGCCGCCATGGACACCGGCTACCGCGCCGCGTGGACGCCGCTGGCCGTCCGTCGGGCTCACCCCCCGCACCGACCCGCACTGGCCCGTCCTGGCCGATAACCTCGCCGCCTTGTCCCGGGCCGGCGCTGACGCGCCCGCCATGCTCCGTCAGGCGGCAGCCGAAGGCCCGCTGCCCGATGAGTACCAAGCCGCGGCGTTGTGGTGGCGGATCGCCCGGCACGCCTGCCCCGCCGTTCTCACCCCGGACCGGGACGCCGCCCCCGGGGATCTACTGCGCCCGGACTGGCTCCCAGCGCTGACCAGCTGCCTGGGAGCGCCCGCCACGGACACCCTGTCCGCCGACCCGCGCTGGCCAGCAGTCATCACCGCCATCACGACGGGCAGCCCGTCCCAGACCACGCCTCTTGCCGATGCCCTGATCTACCGGGCGCTGAGCATGACCGATCCCGTCCCGTTCGACCCGAGCGACCCGTACGAAACCGGTGACCCCTACCAGGACACCGAGCCCGGCACCCCCCAGGCGAGCCAGCCACGGGCCCGCCCCGGCCGCACCGAGCACTCCGACCGGCCGGGAGACCAGGCCTACCCGCTCGACCCCTATGACGACGACCTCATCCCACCGAAGGACCTGCACCTGGTGAGCATCGAGCTGGACCCCAACGCGCCACTGAACCTGGCCGTGCCCGACATCGAAGCCCCGTACGGCCAACGGCCGCCGGCCGCCGACAACCGTGGCGCGTGCCGCCGAGGCCGAGTTCTCCCCCGTCACCCCCGAACGCATCGCCGCCCTGAACGAGCAGGCCGCCACGTTCTATCAGGCCACCTACTACGGCTCCTGGGCCCAGATCTATCTCGCTGACCGTCTCGGCGGCACCGACCTCGCCGGCGACCCGGCCACCCGGCCCGGGTACGCCCCCGCCGGCTGGGCCACCCTCACCGCCCACCTGCGACACCACGGCGCGAGCGACGACGAGCTGCTCGCGGCCGGCCTCGCGAAGCAGGCCTGCACCGGCCGGCTCATCGACACCTTCCGGGACCGGCTCGTCCTGCCCATCCAGCACCACGAGCACGTCGTCGGGTTCGTCGGACGTCGCAACCCCGACACCGACCACCACCACAAGACCGGCGACGAGGCCGGCGCCGAGGCCGGCAACAAGGCCGCCCCGAAGTACCTCAACACCAGACAGACCGTCCTGTTCGCCAAAGCAGACCAGCTGTACGGCATGGACCCGCACGCCGACCGGCTCGCCCAGGGCGCCGTCCCGGTCCTGGTCGAGGGCCCGATCCGACGCCATCGCCGTCAGCCTCGCCTGCCCCGACCATGTCGGAGTCGCCCCGCTCGGGACCGCCCTGAGCGACACGCAGGCCGACATCCTCACCCGCGAGCATCCCGCCAAGCTGGTGGTGGCCACCGACCCCGACGTCGCCGGGCAGGTCGCCGCGGACCGGGACTACTGGATCCTCGCCGCCCGAGGCGCAGACCCCCAACACGCCGCCCTCCCCCGCGGCCTCGACCCCGCCGACGTCCTGCGCACTACCGGACCCGCCGCGTTGCGCCGCCACCTCGAACAGGCCGGGCCCCTCGCCAACGCGCTCGTCGACGAACGCCTAGCCCACCAGCCGGCGGCCCAGGGCCTGGCCGAGGCTCTAGCCGTCGTCGCAGCCGGCGACGCCGACCAGTGGACATCCCGCACCACTGACATCGCCCGACGCCTCCACCTCCCCGTCGAAGTGGCGCTCACCCAGCTGATACCCACGGTTGCAGCCTGGGACCGAGACCGCGCCGGCCAGAGCGAATCACGGATCCACGACCACGCGACCCGCGACCGGATCACCGGTCAATCCGCCCTCAGCCCGGCTCAGCGGTGGGCGCCCCTGGCACGGCAGATCAACCCGGCCCTGGTCCGCGCGCACGACTGGGGCTCACTGGCCGCCACCATCGACCGGGCCGACCGCGCTGGACTGGACGTGCAGACCCTGCTGCCGAGCCTGGTCGCCACAAGGCCCCTAGCAGCCGAGTATCCCGCTGCCGACCTGCGATACCGGCTCGACGCGGACCTCGACCCAGACCACACACCGCTACCGGGACCCGGCGCGCGAGTCGAGGCATCGCGCGGCCGTCGACCTCAGCCACCGATCCAACCGCCGAACCTCGGGCCGTCCCCCCGCGACAACACACCTAGCCGCTGAAGCATCAGAGGGCCACAAACCGTATGTCATCGCGCCAAGGGTGTGACCTGCCCCTTCTCACCGCGACGTCCGGGCTCACGTCTCACTAACTTGTCCAGATCCCCAGCACGAGACGTCCTGACATTCCGGTGCGCTCATCCAGTGACACGGTCAAGTGAGTTCGGACGTTGCGATTAGCGTGCGTCCTTCCGCCCAGAATGGGCGTGGTCCTGGCGGTCATGCACTTCGCCCACGAAGACGCTGGAGAGCCGGAAATGGTGGGGTACGCGACAGGTCATCATCTGCGGGAGCCGCGGTGGGGTGGAGAGTGCCATAATCCCCCCTCGAACCTCGAGGTCCTTCTGCTTCCATCATGGGTTGGCTCTTGGGTTGGGCGGCCTAGACCTAGGGTCGCAGTCTTGCCCGAAATGGATAACCCACTCTCACGATTCGGGCTGGCTGGTCAGATCAGACCAGTTTCGCGTTCGTGCTTAGGACTCGCGGCAAAATAAGTAAGGTTTTATGATGTGATGCCCTTACGGTTGTGCTATGGCGGTGGACATGCAGGTGGCAGAGGCTGCGGGGCGCAGGTACACGGCGTTGCGGGCGCATCTGGATGAACGTCAGCGTCGGCTGCTGCTGGGGGTCGAGGCGGCCGAGCTCGGTCGGGGTGGGATCAAGGCGATCGCGGCGGTGACCGGCGTGCACCCGGACACGATCGGGCGCGGGGGGTGGGCGAGATGGAAGGCAACCCGCAGCCACAGACCCGGGTGCGCACCGCCGGGGGTGGACGCAAGAAGCTGGCCGAGACCGACCCTGCCCTGTCGAGCGAGTTGCGGCGGCCAAACCGCCGCCGCAGCAACGGCCTAGCACTTCTGCCCTACCGGCGATCGAGCCATTAGGGCTTGCTTGAGCCGGCGCGGAAACGTGCACGTCCGGTTCTGAGGGGGGCCGGGCGCAGCAATGCGCCCGGCCTACCCGGCGAGCTGGTCGGGGACTTCAAGAACGGCGGCCGGGAGTACCAGCCGGCCGGCCAGCCCGAACGGGTCGACGTGCACGACTTCCCCGATCCCGATCTGGGCAAGGCCATCCCGTACGGCATCTACGACGTGTCCGCCAACACCGGCTGGGTCAGCGTCGGAATCGACCACGACACCTCCGCCTTCGCCGTGGCCACCCTCCGCTCCTGGTGGACCACCATCGGCAAGGACCGCTACCCCAACGCGCACCGGCTGCTCATCTGCGCCGACAGCGGCGGATCCAACGGCTCTCGGATCCGCGCCTGGAAGATCGAGCTAGCCCAGTTCGCCACAGACACAGGCCTGTCCGTGACCGTCACCCACCTACCACCGGGCACCAGCAAGTGGAACAAGATCGAACACCGGCTCTTCTCCCAGATCACCTTGAACTGGCGCGGCAGGCCGCTACGCACCCACCAAGTCATCGTCGACCTGATCAGCAACACCACCACGGCAACCGGCCTACGGGTGGACTGCGTCCTCGACACCGACCAGTACCCCATCGGCCTCAGATACACCAAGAAGGACATCGGCGGCGCCATCATCGCCGTCCTGTTCGTCGTCGGGTGTCGCTGTGCTGAACGGACCGGAGGACGACCCTGCCGACTGGCTGTCGATCGACTGGCGGACCGTTGAGCAGGACGTACGGCGTCTGCGGCAGAGGAACTTCACGAGGGCTTGCTTGAGCCGGATGCGGTGAAAGTCGCAAGTCCGGTTCTGAGGGGGGCCGGGCGCAGCAATGCGCCCGGCCTACCCGACGCTGAAACCGCAGCCCGACACGCCCCACATTATTTCTCCGCGGGCCCTAAGTGCACGATCCTGCATGGTTGCTACTCACGCCCCATACTGGGCGCATGCATTACATCGTGCCGGCGGTCATCGTTGTCGTCCTCGTGGTTGGGTTCGTGCTGAAGTTCCGTCCCGGCGGGGGGTCAGTCTTCGACGCTCGGGCTCAGGCGAGCGCGGCGGCCACGGCGGAGGCGCGGGCGGCGGGGGTGCTCGAGGGTGCCCTGTGGTCGGGTTTGATGGAAGTCACTGGCGTCGTCCCGGGGGCGCGGGGTCTGGCTCGGCTGTCGCCCAGTGCTCGGTACGTGAGTGGTTCGGGGTTGCTGGTCATCCGCCCCGACGCGGTGGTGTTTCGTCCCCGCGACACCGCGGCCGCCCAGGGCGTGTCCGCATGGTCGATACCGCCGTCCCAGATCATTGGGGTGAGCGTGCGGCGCCAGCAGCAAGGTCCGCGGCTGGTGACGCTGCGCTTCGCTGACGGCACTACCCAACGTTTCGCGTCAGTTTTCTCTCGGGGCCTCGAGCAGGCGCTGAAAGACGCCGGAGCCCTCTAGACCGAAGTTACGTCCCCTGTGACGGGCGAACCCCCTGTTGACCAAGGGGTTTGTCGCTTTTCACCGATCACCCGCATTGGGGGTATTCAGTTGACCGGACTACGCTGAGCGAGTCGCGGCCTCGTGCTGGCGCGCACTACTCCCGCGCTCCGCGGGTGAGTTTCGTTCCTGGTTCGGGACGGACGCGGACTGCCTTGACTACCTGGACTGGCTGCGCTGGCCGGCTGGTTTCGTGTGTCCCGAGTGCGGCCACCACGGGGGCTGGCGGGTCGCTGACGGGCGGTACAAGTGCGCGTCCTGCGGGAGATGCACGTCCGTGACGGCGGGGACGCTGTTCGACCGTCGGCGCACGCCGCTGACGGTGTGGTTCGAGGCATGCTGGCTGTTCGCATCCGGCAAGGACGGGATGTCCGCGTTGAGCCTGCAGCGGTCACTGGAGATCGGCTCGTACCCGACCGCGTGGGCGATGCTGCATCGATTGCGCTCGGTGCTGGTGCGCCCGGGCCGGGACCGGCTGACCGGCACGGTCGAGGTCGACGAGACCTACATCGGCGGCGAGGAGCCGGGCCTGCGAGGCGGACGGGCCAGAGGCAAGAAAGCGCTGGTAGGCATAGCCGTTGAGGTCACCGAGCCGCGCGGGTTCGGCCGCTGCAGGATGCAGATCCTGGCCGACGCGTCCGCCGCCACGCTGCACCCGTTCGTCACCGCGCACGTCGAGCCGGGAACGCGGGTGATCACCGACGGCTGGCAGGGCTACCGCGGCATCGAGAAGCTCGGCTACCTCCACGAGCCACGCAGCCAACGCGCCGCCCGGGCCCGTGGCGAGGACATCAGTGGGCTGCTGCCCGGCGTGCACCGCATCGCCTCGCTGGCCAAGCGGTGGCTGCTGGGCACCCATCAGGGCTCGGTCGACGCAACCCACCTGCAGAGTTACCTCGACGAGTTCGTGTTCCGGTTCAACCGGCGCCGCTCCCGCAGCCGAGGCATGCTCTTCTACCGGGTCCTCGAGCTGGCCGTCGCGCACGCCCCGGTCCGCTGCCGCGACCTGGTCGCCGACCCACAGCCCAAACGAGTCCCGCCCAAGCCACCCTCATCGCCGGGCCATCCCCCGAGTCTGGCCCGGCCACGGGCGAACCGACCTTGGAGAGCGGTCTAACCTGCGATAGCCCGGTCAACCGAATACCCCCAAACCCGCATGCCGCGATGCGCTTGTTCGAGGCGAGCACAGGTGCGTCCTTCCGCCGCGAAAGACGCGGGGTGCTGCATGGGTCCGCGGCGCCCCCATACGTCCGCTCTTGCCGCGGGTAGTGCGATGGCGGGGACCGTCATGTGGGGCCAGCTTCACCCGTCCCTGGGGGCCAGCTTCCCCGTCCCTGTGGGGCCAAGTTGGGTTGACAGACTCACGGGCGGCTGTCACCGTCCGTGCCCCGGACTTCGGGGCGACCCTCGTCCAGGAGCCGGCGGTGTGCCCGGGGTCCAGCCGACGGTGTCCTTACCGGGATCGTCGAAGGCCGCGGTGCGCCAGGGCCGGCGCGGCTTCGGACGCGCCGGATCAGGCGTTGCTTCCGGGGGGGCGGGTCGGGTGGCGCCGGCCCTGTCGTGGCCCGACGCGGTCGGGGCGACACGGGCCAGCCGTTCCGCGCAGAGGCGGGCGGCGTCGGCCTGGTGGGTGCGGTGTTGGGTCTCGCGCAGGTCAGCCACCGCCCGCGACAACGCGGTGAGCGCGGCCAGAAGCGCCGCGGTCTGAACCTGGCTACGGACAGCCAGGGGCGCGCCGCTGACGGAGGCGACCCGGGCGGCGTGGCCCATCATCCGGGCCACCGCCCGCAGTCCCGCACCGGTGTCGGAGCGTTGCGGCACCCGCCGCCAGCTCTCCCGGCCCGCCCGAGCCATCGCCTCGGCCGCGTCCGTGACCGGTCCTCCCGCCTTGCCCTCGAGCAGGTCCGCGGCCGAGCGGGCCGCGTCAGCCGCCGCCCACGCGGCGTCCCCGGCCCCGTCAGGATCGGCGGCTCCCTCGGCGCGGATCTTGTCGGCCGCGGCGTGCATGATCCGCTCCGCCTCAGCCCAGACCGCCTCGTCCTCGACGTCCCACCGCGGCGGCGTCGGCGGCTTTCCCGCCGCCCCGGCTGCCGCGTGGGCAGCACCGGGGAAGGAGGGGGTGGGAGTGACCCAGCGGGCGGCGAGCTTGCCCCAGCTGAGGTCGGGGGCGAGCTTCGACCCGGAAAACTTGATCGCCTGCCCGGCCCGGTCCCTCTTGCCGCCGACGAGGGAGAAGCTGACCCCGCTCACCTGATCGGGGTCCCGGGTCGACATCCGCAGGTGCACGTCGACGCCGGCGTGGGCCAGGGCGTCACGGAACTCCGTAAGGTCTCCCGAGCCGGCGCCCGCGCTCTGGACCCGCTGTCGCAAGATGTCCCGCACCGTCGCCGGCCGCCCTACACCTGCCGACGCCCCGGCCCCCGACATCGACGACGCCGACGCCGTGGACGACGCCGGTTGGTGACGCCGGTCGACGACCGGGCGACCATCCGGCCCCCTCGAGCCCCTCGCGGTGGCCGGCGCTAAGGCGTCACCCCGGATGGCTTCACTGGTCTCACGGGGGCTCGACGCGACCTGCGCAGTGCCGTCCGCCGGGGCGGTGCTGACCAGGGCGTACCGCTGCTCCACCCGATGGCAGGCGGCCCGCATCCGGTAGAAGTCGTTGTGCAGGTCCGCGCGGGCACCGTCCTGCCGGGACAGGGTCGCCACCAGGTGAATATGGTCCGGCCCGTGCTTCATCGCCACCCACCGGCACCCCGACAGGTCCTCCGAGGTCGACAACCCCACTGACGACATGACCTCCCGGGCCACGTCGGCCCACTGCCCGTCCGACAATGCCGGGTCATCCGGGTGGGTCCGCAACGACACGTGATACACCCACTTCGCCGGCGCGAACTGGTCCGCGTCGACCGGCTGACGCAACAGCCGGCCCAAGTCCCCGATCGCGTACCTCCCCGACTCCAGCTGCTTCGGCTCGAGCGCCGGCAGGGCCGCGCCATCCCCGAGGTACGTCCCGTCCCACGACGCCACCAGGTGCGGGTCCTCGTGCTCGTCCCGCTTCCCCGGCCCCCACAGATACGCCAACAACCCGTTGACGTTCCCCCCCAACACCCGCCGCGCGATCACGAGATACGCCCCTGCACCATGCTCGCCGCCTCATCAACCCGGGCCACCGTCCGCGTCACCGCAGCACTCGCCCGCGACAACTGCACCCCCAGGTCGACGTCGAGATCCTCGCCCGCCAGCCCTGCAACGTGCACCGCCCGAGCGATCTGGTTCACCAGACCACCCACCACGTTCACCGCCGTCCGAGCCGCCATCAGCTCGTGCAACGCCTCCCGCACCGGAGACCCCGGAGGCTGCGTCCCCCGCGCCGCCGCCACCGCCGCCGACGCCACAAACCCCGTCGCCGTCAACCCCGACCGCGCCGCCGCCGCCCCGATCGCCGCCCACTCACCCTCATCGAACCGGGCCATCACCTGCCCCGCCCGCCGCGTGGCCGGCTTCCGCCGCCGACGCCGCACCGCATGCGCCGGGGCGCCCTCCGAGGCCCCGGCGCCATCACCCTCGACCCTCCACCGGTCGCCAGAACCAGAACCAGAACCCCCCACGGCCACCCCACCCCCGCCAGGCACGCCCGCTCCACGGCCCGCGCCCGGGCCACTTCCCGTCACGGCTCCCTCGCCATCGCTGCCCGCGCCCGGGCCGATCGAGGAAGCAGCCGACGTCATGACAGGAAGTCTCTACGGCTGGACTCCCAAAGTCCAGCCGTAGAGTAACTGTATCTATATCTCGCTCCATCATCAACCCTCCAGCAACGGGTCCGGTTTCGGGCTCCCGCAGTTGCACCCACCGATACCCGGCCTGCTGCCGGGACCGCCAAGAAGAAGGAGTCCTCGTGTCCCATCCATCCACCACACGTCAGGTGCGTAAAACAGCTGAGAAAGCGGCCCTGGATGCCCTCGCTGGCGACATGGTCGCCGTCATCGGTGACCTCGCCGTCGCCACGAGCAACATCTCCAGCGCGACGACGTCGTCGACGCCGCCCAGCGGAAGGCCGTGTCCGGCGGAGGTCCCATGCGGGGGCTACCCCTACCTTGGGCAGGGGTGGTCGCCGGATCGACCCGCATGCCCCCCGGCGAGCAGGATCAGGACGTGAACCAGAAGCCGATGATGCCTTCACTCCCGATCCTCGCAGCCGGGTGCCGGTGGACTCTTTAAGTGGTGGCGTCCTGTTGGTGGCTGCCGGTCGGTAGCGTCGGCGGCGGGGTGTTGGGCGCCGGCGGGTGGTCGGCGTCATCGACGGCCGCGTCGTAGAGCGCGACGATGACGATGGCGGCGGAGGTGGCACCGGGGTCGGGTTTCCCGATGGCGCGGTCGCCGAGGTAGGACGCGCGGCCCTTAGTAGCGGCGCGTTCTGCGGTGGCTTGCGCGCCGGAGGTCGCCGCTGTCGCGGCGGCTTGCAGGGCGACCAGTAGGCCGTCGCCGGCGGCCACCCCGGCGTGTAGAGCTCTGGCGGCGGGGTAGATCGCGTCGAGCATGGTGTTGTCACCTTCGCGGGCTTCACCGATGTCGGCGACCCCGTCGCCAGCCGCTTGAAGTGCGGCCGCTAGTTGCTCTGGTGTGGCCGGGTCACCGGGGCCGAGCGCTTTGCCGATGCGACGTAGCGCGGTGGCCCACAGTGGTCCGGTGGTTCCGCCCATGGTTTTGCGGAGCACTGCCGCAGACGTGAGCAGGGCTTGTTCGGCAGTAACCGATGGCGCCGCGTCGAGGGCGTCGCTGATGGCTCGGAAGCCGCGGTCCATGTTGTAGCCGTGGTCGGCGTCCCCGCGGGCGGCGTCGAGCTCGGTCAGCAGTGGGCAAGCGTCGTGCAGGGCGACTGCCGCGTGAGACATCCAAGAGTGGACAAGGCCAGCGTCGATGGTGGCGGTCAATGGGGTTCAGCTCCAGGTGAAGGTGGGCGTGTGCACGGGTGCATCCCACAGGCGGGTGAGCTCGTCATCGAGCGGTAGGAGGGACACCGACGCGCCGGCCATGTCCAGGCTGGTCACGTAGCTGCCGACCAGGTGCCGGACGCAGTCGAACCCGTGGGCTTCTAGAGCGGCGCAGACGTCGCCGTGGAACGGGTACAACTCGGTGGCGGGGGTGGCCCCGAAGCCGTTGGTGAACACCAGCAGCGACGTGCCAGGCTCGACCTGCAGTTCCTCGACGAGCAGGTCGACAACCTGGTCGGCAAGCTCCGCGGAGGTGGTCAACGGCTGGGTGGTGCGGCCGCGTTCGCCGTGGATCCCGACGCCGAACTCGACGTCGGCGTCCGCGAGCTCGAAGGTAGGCCGGCCGGCCATGGGGGTGGTGCAGGACGTCAGCGCGAACCCGAGGCTGCGGCCGGCGTCGGCGACCTGCTGCGCCAGTTCGGTGACCTCGTCCAGCTTCTGCCCTTCGGCGGCGGCCGCGCCGGCAATCTTTTCCACGAAAACGGTTGCGGCGGTGCCGCGGCGGCCGGGCCCCCCGTCGGCGCGTGGGATGGCGGCGTCGTCGGCAACTAGGACCAATCGGGCGTCGACGTTCTCATCCTCGAGCAGCTCGGTGGCCACCCGGAAGTTCAGCTTGTCCCCGGTGTAGTTCTTGACGATGAACAGCACACCGGCGCCGGTGTCGGTTGCGGTGGCGGCAGCAGCGACCTGGTCCGATGACGGGGCCGCGAAGATGTCGCCCAGAACGGCGGCCGCGAGCATCCCGTCGCCGACGAACCCTGCGTGTAGCGGCTCGTGCCCAGACCCGCCGCCGGAGATCAGAGCGACCTGGCCTGCCGGCAGCGGCTCGCGCCGTAGACAGAGCCGGTGTGCAATATCTGAGCGCACCAGGTCGCTGTGGACTAGCGCGAACGCGGCCAGGGTCTCGTCGACGACCGTGGCGGGGTCGTTCATGATCTTCTTCACGCGGGAACCCCTGCTAACGCGCGGTCGGTCAGCTGCCCGTCGTGCACGTTCAGTCCGTCCTGCAGGTCACTGTCGGTGCGTAGCACCTGCATGCCGCCGTCGGCGAGCCGCATCAGGTAGGGCAATGTCGCGTTCGCCAACGCCAGGGTGGACGTCGTCGGGACGGCGCCGGGCATGTTGGCGACGCAGTAGTGCAACACTCCGTCGACGACGAAGGTGGGGTCGCTGTGGGTGGTTGGGCGGGAGGTCTCGAAGCAGCCGCCCTGGTCGATGGCGACGTCGACCAGCGTCGCGTTTGCAGGTAGCAACTTCAACTGCTCGCGGGTGATCAGGTGCGGTGCCTTCGCGCCGTGGACCAGGACCGCACCGATAACGAGGTCGGCGGTGGACAGCGCCTCCTCGGCCGCAAGGGTGGTGGAGTACCGCGTCTCTAACGCGGTCCCGTACAGCGCGTCCAGTTCTGCCAGGCGGTCGAGGGAACGGTCGAAAACGGTGACGTCGGCGCCCATCCCCGCGGCGACGACCGCCGCGTTTGCCCCGACCACCCCGCCGCCGAGGACGACGCGTGCAGCTGGTACCCCGGGGACGCCGCCCATCAAGACCCCGCGGCCGCCGCGGAGCCGTTCGAGCAGACCCGCGCCGACCTGGGTGGCCAGCCGTCCGGCGACGGCTGACATCGGGGTCAGCAGCGGAAGCCGACCGCGGTTGTCGGTGACCGTCTCGAACGCGACGCAGGTGGCCCCGGAGGCCAGTAGCGCCTCGGTCTGGGCGGCGTCGGGGGCTAGGTGCAGGTAGGCGAACAGGATCTGGCCTGGACGCAGCATCGCGATCTCTTGCGGTTGCGGCTCCTTTACCTTGAACACGAGCTCCACGCCCGCCCAGAGGTTCTCAGCAGCGGGCACGACCTGGGCGCCTTGAGCCGCGTACGCCTCGTCCTTGATCGCCGAGCGGTTCCCGGCGCCGGCCTGGATGAGTACCTCGTGCCCGTGAGCGACGAGGTCGCGCACCCCGGCTGGGGTGATGGCGACGCGGAACTCGTCGGTCTTGATCTCCGTCGGGACGCCGATCTTCATGGCTGTTTTGCTTTGCCTCTCTGAGGTAAGTGGTGGCCGGTTGTTCACCGAAGGTTTAGTCACGCCGGCAAGGCACTCTGGCCATCGCGTTGAGTGGATGGCTGAGCCACCCTTCGGGGGACCGCGGCATAAAGCCGCGGCAGCAGGTACTTGAGCGCGGACTACTCGATCCCGTGTGGCACCGGGCTGTCGGTGTTGGCGTGGCTCTTGCAGGTGGTGATTGCCTGGTCGAGGATGGTGACGGCGATGTCGATCTCTTCGGTGGTGACCGACAGCGGCGGCGCCATCCGTAGGCAGTTGCTCGTGGAGCCGTCGCCCTTGACGATGTTCATCGACAGGCCAAGCCGCAGGCACTCGGCCGTCACCGCGGCTCCGAGTGCACTGGCCGGCTCCTTACTGTCGCGGTCGAGGACGAGCTCGAGGCCAACCAGCAGGCCGCGGCCGCGGACGTCGCCGATCTCCTGGTGCTGATCCTGAAGCTTGTGCAGCTGGTCGAACAGGTAGTCGCTCATCTCCCGCGCCCGGCCGACGAGGTCCTCCTCTGCGATGACGTCTAGGACTGCGAGCCCAGCGGCAGCCGGCATGGGGTCGGACACGTGGGTCGTCAGGTGCAGGAAGCCGTTGTCATGGGCACGGTCCTCGATCTCGGCGCTGGTGATTGTGGCGCCCAGCGGGACGCCACCACCAAGAGTCTTGGAAACGGTGAGGATGTCGGGGATGACTCCATCGTGCTCGAACGCGAACATCTCCCCGGTGCGCCCGAAACCGGTCTGCGCCTCGTCCACGATCAGGAGCATCCCACGCTCGTCGCACTTCTGCTTCGCCGCCGTTAGGTACCCGTCAGGTAGCGGAATGATCCCGCCCGTCGAGAGCACCGGCTCGACGATCATCGCCGCCAGCTGGCCAACCGAGGCCTGGTCGACAGTCTCAAACCCCACGTCGAGGCACAGCTTGTCGCACGCCTTCGGGCCGCTGGCTGAGGCGCCACCGCAATGCCGGATCGGGCAGCGGTACTCGTAAGGCGCGGGGATCGCAAAACTGCCTGGCATCAGGGGGCCATACCCCTTGTGCCCCATCGTGTACGTCAGCGAGCTAGTCCCCGCCAACAGGCCGTGATAGGCGCGAGTCAGACCGACCATCTCGAACTTACCGGTGTACGACTTCGCCAGACGGAAGGCCACCTCATTGGTCTCTGACCCGACGTTCAACAGCATGGAGCGCGTCAGCGGCTCGGGCAGCATCTCAGCCAGTCTTCTGGCCAGTTCCAGGACGTCCTCGTTCACCATCCACGAGTTCAGGTGAATGATCTCGCGCAGCGACCGCTGGATCGCCTCGACGATCTTGGGGTGGTTGTGGCCGAGGGTCGAACTGATCTGACCTGAGGTGAAGTCAAGGATCCGCTGCCCGTCGGTGGTTTCCACCCAGGCACCCAGCGCCCTGGCGGCCACAAAGGGGGCGAAGTCGCCCGCGTAGCGGATCAGATACTTCTCTCGTTCGTCGTGTGCCACGTCATTTTCCGTTTCGTTGGGACGGTGCCTTGCTGGCGTCGTACTTGGATCAGCAACTCGAGAGTCCATCAAGCTCGAGCGTTTCTTCATGTGTTCCGTGTTGTCCTTCGCGCCGTCGGTCCCCGACGTGGCCACCACCGGCTACGGGGTAGGCGTTAGCCGGGTCGCCCGGTCACGGCGGGTCGGTCGAGCCGAGGTAGGCCGCTCTTATCGCCGAGTCGGACAATGTGGCGGAGTTGCCTTCGGCGGTGATCTCACCGGACTCGAGCAAGTAGCCACGTTCCGCGAGGTCGAGTGCCGCTCGAGCGTTCTGCTCCACGATCACCAAGGTGAGCTGGTCTTCGCGACTGATCCGGGTGAGGGTCTCGAAGATCTGGTCGACGATGATTGGAGCCAGTCCCATCGACGGTTCGTCGAGCAAGAGGACCTTCGGCCGTGACAGCAACGCTCGCCCGATCGCGAGCATCTGCTGCTCACCGCCGCTCATCGTGCCGGCGATCTGCTCGGCCCGCTCACTCAGGCGCGGAAACAGCGAGTAGATCCGCTCCTCGTCCTCGGCGAGCAGCTTGCCCTTGCTGGGCAGGAAGGCACCGAGGCGCAGGTTGTCTCGCACGCTGAGCCGCCCGAAGATCTGTCGCCCCTCGGGCACGTGAGCGATGCCAGCCTGAACGATCTTCGCGGGGCGTAGCCCGAGAATGGGCTGACCCTCGAGTGTGACCGTCCCCGACTTGGCCGCCAGCTGCCCAGACAGTGCTCTCAGCAGCGTGGTCTTTCCCGCTCCGTTGGCGCCGAGAATGGCGACGGCCTCGCCAGCGGCGGCGGTGATTGAGACTCCACGTAGCGCCGCGATGGCCCCATAGCTGACGGACAGTCCCTGGACCTGAACCAAGGCCGTAGACGACCCCAGCGTTTCGGGCTGGGAGGCGGCGCTTTGGGAGTCGCCGAGCGGAACCATGGCGGCAGCTGGCGTCCCGAAGCTATCCGCACGTGTTGCGAGCGGGCGCGTCCGGTCAGTCATGTTTCTCGGCTCCCAGGTAGGCCTCGATCACTCGTGGGTCGTTGGTGACCTCGGCTGGTGTGCCGGAAGCGATCTGCTGCCCGAAGTCCATGACCACCACGAAGGAACAGACAGCCGAGACAAGAGCCACGTCGTGTTCTACGAGCAGAACGGTCAGGCCGGAATCGCCGAGCTGAACGATGGTGTCGATGAGTGCGGCGCGTTCCGTGGCGTGCATCCCAGCGGCTGGCTCATCCAGGAGCAGGACGCTCGGTTCGGCGACCAGACAGCGGGCGATCTCGATCCGTCGCTGGGACGCGTACGGCAGCTCATGTGGCCGCAGCGAGGCTAGCCCGTCTAGCCCGAGCATGGTCAGGGTCTCCATGGCTGCCTCCCGCGCCTTGACGACCGTCATCGAGGAGGAGCTGAGTGCGCCGACCGCTACGTTGTCGAGGGCGGTCTGTTCGGCGAACAGACGGATGTTCGCCCTGCCAGGACAACGATTGCGAGTACCTGGAAGGACTGGTCCACGGTGAACGAGTCAGGTGAGACGGCCGCCTGTACGTAGGCGAACATTCCGCCGGACAGGCCAGCGAACGTCGCGCCGAGGCCGAAGGCGAGCAGGTAGTAGCGCAGCGGGTAGAGCCCACTGGCTCGGGCGGCCAGCTCGTCGTCGCGAAGAGCTACCCACGCCATCCCCAACCGGCCCCGGCGAAGCCAGACACTCACGGCGACAGCCAGGACGACCCCGGCGAGGACGAGGTAGTAGTAAGGCGCCAGCTGGGAGCCGGCCTCGAAGCCGGGAAGGGTCGGCGGGTCGATGGCTTGGATGCCGGAGGGGCCGCCGGTGAGTGTGACGAGGTTGTTCAACGCGATACGGACTATCTCGCCGAACCCGAGGGTGACGATGGCCAGGTAGTCCCCGCGCAGTCGGAGGGTTGGGAAGCCGATGATGATCGCAAAGACCGCGGCGGCGGCCGCTGACGCGGGCAAACACACCCAAGTCGGCAGGTGAAGGTCGTGGGCAGTGGAACTGAACAGGGCCGTGGTGTAGGCGCCGACACCCCAGAACGCGATGTACCCGAGGTCGAGCAGGCCGGCCTGGGCGACCACAATGTTCAGCCCGCAGGCCAGCATGGCCCAGAGGCCGACCTTGATGAGCACGTCGAGGTAGTACTGCTGCGATGAGAACGTCGGGATGAGGGCGAGCACGACGAAGAACAGCGCTGCCAGCCCAACCCGTACCCTGGTCGGAAGCCGTGTCAGCAGACCCCGGCTGTCTGATCTGTGAGCCGGCATTGGCACGTGATCCCCCAGGTTTGGCCGCCCTGCGGAGGTAGAGGCGCCGGGGTGCGGCGGCGGGGCGGTGGCCGGGGCTGTGACGTCATCGGGGACCCGGTGCTGGCTCATCTCACACCTTCTCGACGTGTGCGGCGCCGAAGAACCCGCTGGGGCGTACGACAAGAACGAGGATGAGTGCGGCGAAGACGATGGCGTCACCCCAAGCGCTGGAGATGTAGCCGGCCCCGAGTGACTCCACCACCCCGACGCTGAGCGCGCCGACCATAGCTCCAGGGATGGAGCCGATGCCGCCGATGACGGCTGCAGCGAACGCCTTAACGCCGATGAGGAAGCCCATGGTGGGCGTGGCCACACCGACGTAGGTTCCGACGAGAACGCCGGCGACGGCCGACAGGGCGCCGCCCAGGGCGAAGGTCAAGATGATGACGCGCTCGGACTCGATGCCCATCAGACCGGCTGTCGCAGGCCGCTCAGCGACCGCGCGCATCGCCAGTCCGGTGCGGGTGCGCTGCACGATCAGATAAAGCGCGATCATGCAGATCACGGCGATGACTGCCACGGTGATCTGCGCTTTGGTGACCACCAGGCCCGCGAACTGCAGCGAACCTTGTGGTAGCAACGTGGGATACGGGCGCGGCTCCTTGCCGATGGCCACCCCGACACCGTTCTCGAGGAACATATAGATGCCAATGCCGCTGATAAGCGGGATCAGTCTCTTGGCTCCCCGGATTGGTCGGTAGCCGACCCTGTCAATCAACATGTTGATGATCGCTCCCGCTCCGGCGGCCGTGACCAGGGCGGCGGCCAGTGTCACGACGGGGTTGGCGGCGAGAGCGCCGGAAGCGATGGCGAGACCAACGTAAGCGCCGACCATATAGACCCCGCCCTGGGCGAAGGCGATCAGCTCTAGGTGGCTGGTGTTCAACGGATGTTTGCGGGGGCTGGTGTGATCGATTCGGCGGCTGTGAGCCGGGTGTGCGGGTGACGTGACTCGCGGATCCTTGGTGCCACCGGGTTTCGGGGCTGCCGTGA